>Ga0184637_10001228_pt1 | contig 17698 bp, 14 predicted proteins | sample PLM3_127_b2_FD_133143 | JGI IMG/M metagenome (GOLD analysis project Ga0184637, IMG submission 133143) | Groundwater sediment microbial communities from an aquifer in East River, Colorado, USA - PLM3_127_b2 | ecosystem: Environmental > Terrestrial > Soil > Riparian zone | place: USA: East River...
AGGGGATCCAACCGCCGCTCGGAGTGACCGACACCACCCAGCCTTCCTCGTCGGCGGACTGGATCGACGTGGTTCCCGCGAAGAAGCCCCGTTCGAAGTCAGCAAGGGCCTGGGCTTCGGTCGAGGGAGTCTTCGTTCCCCACGTCTCGAGGTAGTGGCGATAGGGATTCGTACCGCCTTGGAAGGGATAAGGATCGCCGGGCTTGATGCCGGGATCGTTCTGCGCCCAATCGATGAGCTTTCGCCGCTCGGCCGCGTAGTCCTTCGACAGCAGCCCACGGATCGGCTCCTCGGGCGGGAAGTAAGGGTCGCCGTAGTAGAAATCTCTATCCGCGAAGGCGAGGCTCATCGCCTGGTAGAGCGCGTGGATGTAGCGGCTCGAGTTGTACCCCATCGACTTCACGTCGATGGGCTCGAGGATGTTGAGCGTCTGGAGGAGGACCGGGCTCTGCACCCAGTGCGTGAGTTTGTAGACCTCGATGCCCTTGTAAGACGTCGAGACCGGCTCTTCGATGTGGACCTTCCAGCTCGCGAGGTCGTCCTTGGTGTGAAGGCCTCCCTGCTCCTGCGAGCCGCGGGCGAACTCCTCGGCGATATCTCCTCGATAGAAGCGATCGTAGGCGGCGTAGATCGCTTCCTTTCGCAATTTCCCCTGGGCGAGCGCTTTCTCTTCCGCTTCGACCAGCTTCCGGAGCGTCGCCGCCAGGTCGCGCTGAACGAAGATCTCTCCGGGATAGGGCGCTTCCCGGTCCGGCTGGCCGAGGTGAGGCAGAAGCACCGCCCGCGAATAGGGCCACTCCTTGATCTGCTCCTTCGAGCGCTCGATGGAAGCCGCGGTGGAAGCTTCGATGGGATAGCCGTCAGCCATCTGGATCGCCGGCTCGAGGACGTCTTTCAGACGGAGCTTTCCGTACTCCGCGAGCATCGTAAGGAGCCCGCCGGGCGTTCCCGGGGTCACGGCCGCGAGCGGCCCGAACTCCGGCGGATACTCCATCCCTTTCTTCCGGAAGTACTCGGGTGTCGCGCCCGTGGGAGCGACACCGAGCGCATTGATGCCGATGACCTTCTTTTCCACCGGGTGATAAAGGAGAGCCTGGGTCTCGCCGCCCCAGCTGAGAGCGTCGTACATCGTGCTGGTGGCGCCGAGCATGGCACAAGCAGCGTCGACCGCGTTTCCGCCCTTCTGGAACATCATCGCCCCCGCGGTCGCGGCGAGAGGTTTCCCGGTGATGGCCATCCAGTGCCGCCCGTGGAGGACCGGCTTCTGGGTGGGCTCGGACATCGCCTGGGAAGCGACAAACAGGATGAGGAAAGGAAGCGCTCGTTTCTGGCTCACGGCGTTCGACCTCCGATAGACGGATCGTGTCATCCCCGTCCGATCGAAGCAACCGCTTGCCCGATCCCGAGCCTGCTGCTAGCATAGTGCGTTTCCCGAGACCTGTGGGCGGCTAGCTCAGCTGGGAGAGCGCGGCGTTCGCAATGCCGAGGTCAGGGGTTCGATCCCCCTGCCGTCCACCAATAGAGGCTGCGCAAAACCTTCCCCTGAGATCCACGGCTGCTTGGGCGCCCCATGAAGTTGCTCTGGAACACGGACATTGCCTCCCACGGGAAAGGGGAGACTGAAGGCTCCGACTGGTTCAGGTAGCAGTTCCTCCGCCTCCCGCGCCTTAGGCCCCCTCGCCGTAGACCTCGACCACGACCCCGCGGCCGATCATGATCGTATCTCCGCGCCGCGGGGCAACCACGGACCTCCGGGGACCCAAGCAAGATCGAAGGAAGCTCCCTCGATGATGCTGCTTCGCCCAGGTCCGAGGAAGTTCACGATCCGTTCGCCGATGATTTCGAACTGTGCCGGAGGCGGGACGAGCACGGCGCCCGCCGCGAGGTAGTGCCGCCAGCGCATTTCGAGATCGGGCATCTGGTAGAAGGCAGGAGTCAAGGCGCGCGGCGTTTCGGCCGTCCACGGGGTCGCCCGACGCTCGAAGCAGGCGGCGATTGCCCTCTGTAGTGGCGGGCCATTGAACGCGAACGTTCCCGCGAGCGCCCAAACATCGTGGAAGTCCTTCATCCGGCTGTTGCGGGTGTCCAGCTTGACCATTGCCTCGAACTTCTCGGCCACGGTCGTCTCGCGCGAATAGGCGCGCAGTCGTGGCGCGGGAAGCCCCTTCAGAAGCGTCGGGAACTCGATCTCCTCCGGCCCGACCACGAGCGCATCGCCGAACCCGAAGTCTATCTGCACGCGAATCCGCGCCGTGCCGAGCAACGCCAGAAACTGTGCGCGCTTTCCAGGGTAGTCCTCGGCGGCCCGGATCTCTTCCACGACCAGCTTCGAGAGGTCGAAGCGCAGTCCATCCTCGGGGCAGGGCAATGCGCAAATCTCCTCGATGAGCGTCCGGATGGCAGCCTCGTCCGGCGGGCCGAACGATAGCAAGTCGATGTCGCGCGTTGCTCGGTAGGGATCGGGCATCCAGACGGTCAGAAGTCTCGCCCCCTTGAGGACACACCGCTCGCGCGCCTGCGAAGCGCCGAGTCGGTAGAGGAGACGCTCCGCCGCGTACCGGACCAGGGTCCGTTCGAACTCCTCCCGTTCCTCCTTCGCCCGGGTAAGGAGGCGCGCCCTGACGGATGCGGCCAGGTCGGGGCTCATATCGACCTCGCGTCGAGGAAGGGGCGGAGACGGCGCGACGGGAGGACATCCTCCACGCGCGAGAGCTCGGCCACCGTGACTTTCCGCTGTCGCAGACCGTCCTGCAGTGCTTCGATCGCCGCCTCTGCCCCTACGAGACGCTCGAACCGGAAGCAGTCCACGATCGTCCGCGCCGGGCTCGTTATGCGCGCGGGTACTCCCTCGAACTCGAACTCCTTCACGCCGAACGTCCAGGCGGGCCCGCTGAAGCGCACGATGCGCAATCGAAGCTCAGGCAGGCGCGGGATCCGCGCCTTGTGCGGAATGGCGAGCCAGATCTCCGCCGGCGCCTGGGTGCCGATCTCGTGAACCCGCAGGGCACTAAGCAGGCAGACGACGCTCTTGGGAACCCGCGCGCTCGCCATTGCCAGCGAGTAGTGCTCCGTCGGTTCGGCGTCCGACAGTCGGTAAAGGCCGCGGGCGATACGCTCGACCTTCCCCGCGCGGACCATGCCCCGAAGCTGGTCGCGCGTCAGGCCTGCCGTCTCGAGCTGGGACGGGCGGAAGAAGGCGCCGAGCTTGGCCTTGAGCACCTGCTCGGCGGGGTCAGCAGAACCCGAAGGCCGCCGCGAAATGTCGGCACTGCTGTGATTCATGCCTGCATTATGCGTCGCTTGAGAGACCTGGTCAACACAAAATGACGGCATGTAGTGATGCTGTGCCGACGTTTTGAGTCATGCTGGATGACGACCCCGTGACCTCCGCCAGCATCCGGGGGAAAAGATCTCGAGAATTTTGCGATCGGTCGATGGGGAATCTCGCGGCGCTTGTCGCCGAGGCTCTTGCGCATCGGACACCCCAAAGGACGTGGCGTCGATGAGTTGCACCTTACCCTTGCGCGCGGGAGCCTTGCGGTTCGTCACGACCCAGACGTAGGTCGCGATACCGGTGTTGTAGCCAGGCCACTTTCCTTGAACCAAAGTTTGAACGGGTCGGGGCGATCGGAAGTGGTGACGACGCAGTGTAGACTTGGTACGCTGCTACGCCTGTTGGTGTCACGACACAAATGTCGAATTCGCCCATGCCCGATCTCGTCCAGCGCTTCTACCACCACGTCTGGAACGCCCACGATCTGAGCGCGATTGCGGAGCTACTGACGGAGGACTTCCGCTTTCGCGGCTCGCTCGGGCGGGAGAGCGCAGGCATCCCGGCGTTCGCAGAATACGTCGACTCCGTTCACCAGAGCCTCGGAGACTATCGCTGCGAGATCGAGGATCTGGTTTCCGAAGGCGATCGGGGCTTCGCCCGAATGACCTTCTCCGGCGTCCATCGCGGCCTCCTCCTCGGCCATCGTCCGACGGGAAAACGCGTCTCCTGGGCGGGCGCGGCGCTCTTCCACGCGAAGGAAGGCAAGCTCGAGAGCCTCTGGGTTCTCGGGGACCTCGATTCCCTCCGGCGACAGCTTCGAGCGGATCCCTGGGGCATCCGCCGCGCGACTCGCGGCGATGTCCAGGCCGTCGCGAGGCTTCACGCGGAGAGCTGGCGCAGCGCTTATCGTGGATCGCTTTCTGACGACTACCTCGACGAGCGCGTATTCGCCGATCGTTTTTCCCTCTGGAGCAAGAAGCTTTCTTCGCGCGACGACGCGTTGCTCGTGCTCCTCGCGTCCCGGGACGCCGAACCCATTGGATTCGTGTGCGTGATTCTCGACGAGGACCCGACGTGGGGCGCGCTTCTCGACAATCTCCACGTGCTCCCCGGCTGGAAGGGAAAGGGGCTCGGAAGAAGATTGATGGCCGAGGCGGCGCGATGGGTCGCGGGCCGCCGCCCGGGCTCCCCGCTCCATCTCTGGGTCATCGAGGCGAACGAGGAAGCGAGGTCCTTCTACGGGAGGCTCGGCGGAAAGCCCCTGGACCGCAAGCTCTGGAGTGCGCCTGACGGAAAAGGGGCGGGCCTCATTCGATACGTGTGGAACGACGCAACCTGTGTAGAATAGGCTCATGCTCCCCCTCCTTCTCGCGGCAGCGCTTTCGGCGGCGCCGGCCGAGGATCGCCTTTCCGATCTCGTCGCGAAAATCGAGAGTCATTACGACGCCGTCGCCGACTTCGAGGCGGGCTTCACCCAGCGCTACGAAAGAAGGCTCTTGCGCAGGACGGTCGAGGAGAAAGGCAAGGTCTCCGTGAAGAAGCCGGGGCGCATGCGGTGGGAGTATCGCTCCCCGGAGGAGAAGGTTTTCGTCACCGACGGAGCCAAGACGTACTTTTACCTTCCGGCGGAAAATCAGGTCATGGTGAGCCACCAGCCGCAGGGCGCCATGGGGATGGAGGACGGCTCGCCCTTCGAGCTTCTCGCCGGCCGGGGGCGCCTCCGCGAGAGCTTCACCGCCTCCCTCTCCGGCGAGCCGGCGACCGAGGGAGGGATCGTCCTGCGGCTCGACCCGAAAAAGCCCCGCGAGGAGTTCGAGGTCGTCGAGCTCGAGGTGCAGCCGGGTGACGGCAGAATCCTGCGCGTGGTTCTGATCGATACCGCCTCGAACCGCACGGAGTTTCTCTTCGACGACGTTCGCGAGAACGTCGGCCTGCCGGAATCGCTCTTCCGCTTCGCCATCCCCTCAGGGGTCGAGGTCGTGGTGCAGCAGTCCGACAACCCGAACGGCGCGCCCTGAGCGCCCCTGAGAGGTCGCCTATGTTCCGTTCCATCCCCATCGCAAAGGCTGTCGCCGTCTCGTTCGCGATCGCCGCTCTTTCCGGGTGCGCGACGACGTCGCTCATGAGGGACGCCGAGCGCGCCGAGAAGGCGGGCCGGTACGATCACGCAGTCGCCCTCTATACCCAGGCGCTGACCGAAAGACCGGACGACCCGCGCGTGCAGCAGAACCAGAAGCGCGCCAAGCTGCGAGCGTCCGCCTCGCACGCTCTCGAAGCGACGCGGCGGATGGCCGCGGGGGATCTCCTCGCCGCCAGGAGCGAGCTCGAAGTCGCTCTCACGCTGAACCCGTCGGAAAGTTCGCTCGTGGCCCAGATCGAGGAGCTCGATGGCCTCATCGCCGAGAAGGGGGCCGAGGCTGAGCGCACCTCGATCGCGAGCCTCAAGCGGACGGTCAGTGAGACCCCGCTCGGAAGCCTGGCCGTCGCGCCGGGAGCCGCCGCACCAGCGGGCTTCGTGTTCCGAGACGCCAATCTCCGCGACGTCCTGTTGTCGCTCGGGACGCTCGCGGGGGTGAACGTGGTCTTCGACCAGGGCTTCGTCGATCGCCCAGTGACCATCGATCTCGAGGACGCGACGTTCGACGAAGCCTTCCGGTCGCTCACGACCATGACCCGGAACTTCTACCGGGTGGAGGGCGACCGGCTCATCACCATCGTCCCCGACACGGAAGCCAAGAGACGGGAGTACGAGCAGCAGGTGACGCGCACCTTCTACCTCTCGAGCGCCGATCTGAAGGAAACCATCGATCTCCTTCGCATCGTGCTCGGCGCCCGCCGCATCGCCCCCCTGACCGCGGCCAACGCTCTCACCATCGTCGACACCGCCGAACGCGTCAAGGCGGCGGAGACGATCATCGAATCGCTCGACAAGAGCCGGAGCGAAGTGATCGTCGAGATGGAAGTGCTGGAGGTGAATCGCAATCGTCTGGTGGAGTATGGAATCCAGCTCCGCTCCGCCGGCGAGGAGGGCATCGTGACTTCGGTCTTCCCCGGAGACACCACCCTCGACCAGCCCGCGTACTCTCCGAGCAACCTCTTCGTCGCCGGCCTTCCGGGAGCGGTTTTGAGCCTCCTGCGCACCGACGGCGACACCCGGGTTCTCGCGAATCCCCAGCTTCGCGCCGTCGACGGCGAGTCGGCTCAGGCGGAGTTCGGGGAACGAGTGCCCGTTCCCATCACCACCTTCACTCCCATCGCGACCGGCGGCGTTCCCCAGCAGCCGGTCACGACGTTCCAGTACGAGAACATCGGCGTGAACATCCTGGTGACGCCGCGGGTCCACCACAACAACGAGATCAGTCTCGCCATCCAGGTTCGCCTGGGCACCATCTCCGGCACCGGCTACGGCGGACTGCCGACGTTCGGAAACCGATCCGTCGACACCGTTCTCCGCCTCGGGGACGGGGAGACGAGCCTTCTCGCCGGGCTCATCAGCGACGAGGAGCGTACGTCCCTCAACGGGACTCCCGGACTCGCGAACGTTCCCATCCTCGGCCGGTTCTTCGCCGCCAATCGCAGGGAAGTGAAGGAGTCGGACATCGTTCTGATGATGACTCCGAGGATCATCCGCCGCGCCGACGTGACGCTGAAGGATCTGCTGCCTCACGCGATCGACGGCGTCGGGGGATCCAACATTCTCTACGAGGCGCCGCAGCCGCTGCCCCGGCGCGAGGGCGACGAGCCTCCGGAAGGTGAGCGGAGGAGACCGCCGGGAAGCCGCCCCAATCCGAACTGACCTAACTGACCTAACAACTAACTGACTAACGGGCGACTTTGAAAATCACGGGCAGGCGGCAGAGCGTGACCTCGTCTCCGTCCTTGATCGGAGTGAGGACGCCCGTCGGGATCCGATTCCCGTTGATGTACGTGCCGTTCATCGTCCCGATTTCTTCCGCGATGTAGAAGGTCGCGTCCTTGTGGACCAGGCGCGCATGCCGGCGGCTGACGTTCCGGTTGTTGTCCTCGTCCGTCAGATCCACCTCGGGACGATGCCCGGTGACCGAATCGTACCGGCCGATGAGAACCTCGTCCTTGTAGACCGGATAGATCTTCCCGCTCTCCTTGGCGACGAAGTAGGAGCTCGCGGTTGCGGTCGAAGGCACCGTGCCTTCAGGCGCCTTCGTCGGCTTGTCGACGTCCGGCATCTCCGGCACCTCGGGCATATCCGAGGTGCCGCTCGCTCTCTGAGCCGCGTAGTTCTCGAGCTGCTCCGAATACTCCCGCATGCGCATCGAATACTTTCGGAGCATCCGCACGGCGATCTCCGGATTCGATCGGATCATCTCGCCGAACGTCTGGCTGTTGATGCTGATGACTCCCGCGTCCTCGAGCACCTCCGCGTCCGCGGTCCGGGGGAGCCGTTCGAGGATCGACATTTCCCCGAAGAAATCCCCCTTTTCCAGCACCGTGACCGTGGTCCTCGCGCCGGCGACGTTCTTCTTGATCGCGACCGACCCCGATTGGACGATGTACATCTCGTCGCCTTCCTCATCCTGGCGGAAGACGAAGTCGCCCTTCCGGTAGTGAGTCAGGAACTTGGCAAATGGGCTTTCCTTGCCGGACATACTTTCTTGGCTTACTCGGGCTACTTCAGCTACCTCGGGGGTACTCGCTTTTTGGTCAGTTTTCCTCGGAGGTCGAGGACTTACGTCCTTATACTTCAAGAAGATAGCATGGGCTCGCGAAAGCTGTCAATTCTTCGGCGTCTTTCTCAACATGTTGACCACACAAGGGAAAGCGTGCTAGCCTCCAAAAATCCGTGAAATCGTTCGTTCCCGTCGCCTTCCTCTCCAAAGCGACCGCGCTCTATCGAGCATGAGAACCGCCCCATGAGTCCGCGCGATCCCGCCGAGTACATAGAGAAGCTCACCGCCGTTCTCGAAATCACCAAGGCCTATCGAAGCATCATCCACCTCGACGTCCTGCTGCGCGCTATCGTCGAGACCGCGGCCGCGACGCTCGGTGCCGAGGCCGGCTCGATCCTCCTCTACGATGAGCAGGCTCGGCTCCGGTTCCACACCGCCTCGGGCCAGGCCGCTTCCGCGGTGAAGCCGATGTTCGTCGAGGCCGGTCAGGGAATCGCGGGATGGACCGCGCAAACGGGCAAGCCCGCTCTGGTGAACGACGTCGCGAACGATCCGAGATTCGAGCGCCGCTTCGACCGGGCCTCGGGCTTCGTGACCCGTTCGATTCTCTGCGTGCCTCTGACGTTCGAAGGCAAGGTAATCGGCGTTCTCGAGCTCCTCAACAAGAAAACCGGCGCGGGCTTCGACACCGAGGACGAAACGCTCCTCGGGAGTCTCGGCGATCAGGCGGCGATCTCGATCGAGCACGTGCGGCTCCAGGACGCGCAACAGAACTACTTCACCCACGTAAGCGAGATCCTCATCGGCGCGATGGACACCCACGTTCCCATCAAGACCGGCCACGCGAGGCGGGTCGCGCGTTACGCGAGACTTCTGGGAGGAGGCATCGGCCTTTCCGAGGAGGCCCAGAAGGACCTCTACTTCGGCGGGCTCCTCCACGACATCGGCCTTCTCAAGCTCGACGTGATGGAGGACTGGACGCGGGAGCGCATCGAGCTTCATCCCGTGCTCGGCTACGAAATGGTGAAGGACATCATCTTCTGGAGGAGCCTCGCACCGACGATCCTCCACCACCACGAGAGGTGGGACGGCCGAGGCTACCCCGAACGACTCGAGAAGGGCGCGATCCCCCTGGGAGCCCGGATCATCGGCGCCTGCGAAGCCTTCGACGTCATCACCAGTAAGAGCTCCTACAAGTCGCCCCTCCCCTACGAAATGGCGCTACGCGAAATGGACGCGCACGCCGGGACCCAGTTCGACCCCGAGATCGTGGCGGCGATGAAGACCAGCATCTCCGAGGAGGACACCATCGAGAAACGCCCGACGCCTCCTCCCGGGAGATGAGCTTGGCTACGGCAGCGCCCTAGGCTCCTCTTGCCCTCCCGCGCCCTCCTCCTCGCTCGCGGGCTCCGCCGCGGCGCGTCCGTGGAGAACTCCCCTCTTGTTGATCTCGCGGAGAAGAGTCTTGAGATAGGTGTCGAACCGATGAGCGATCTGGATGAGACCCGGAACGCTGTCGCATTTGAGGATTTCCATCGCGAACGACTCGAAGCTCGACCAGTCGCGATACATGAGAAAGCGCAGCGAGCGATCGTAGAACCGGGAGATGAGCCGCTTCATGGTCTCCGCCCGCTCCTCGGTCTTCTCGTCCGAGAACCTCCTCACCGTGAGGATGAGCGCGACCAGGTCCCGCCGGAGCAGCTGCGACTGCTCGAGGTGGGTTTCGTAGTGGGAAAAGATGCGCTGGCCGTCGATGTCGGGATCGAACCCCTGGGCGAGCTGGATGACCGCCTGCTGGAAGCAGTCCCGCAGGATGCCGTGGGAGTTCTCGAGCCGCATGTAGATGGTGTCGGCCTGCTTGTAGGACGTGAGCTCGGTGAGCTCGGTGTTGATCACCTTCCTGAGCTCGAGCGGCACGCAGTACACGAAGCTCTCGAAAGTCTCGGGGAACCCGGAGTTTGGGCCGAGCCGCGCCTGCTCCTTCTGGATGTAGTCGACGAGGGCCCGGGTCTCCGAGGCCACGAGGGAGAAGATGAGGATCGACGTCCGGAGCTCCTCGAGATGGCGCTTGCGGGGATCGGCGTACTCCAGATAGTGGAGGAGGCGAAAGAACTGAAAGAACATGTTGGCGATCAGCCGGCGGCGGTCGCGGTCCGCGATCGCGTGAATGAGCTCGGCGATGGGCTCCGCGGTGATTCGGTCGGACGCGGGTTTGAACTTCTTGTCCATCAGGAGGGCGAGATACTCGTTCCGGCGGACTTCGCGATAGATGAGACGCCCGACGCTCTGAAAAGTGGAATAAGGAATCCGCGACAGCTTCGAAAGCTCCGTCAGGAGCAGCTTCAAGTCCTCGAAGCTCTCCCGCAGGAGCGTGAGCGCCGACGCCGGGCTTGCCTGGCGAAGGAGCCGGGCTACGTAGGGGTCGGCGATGTCGTCGCGCTTCAGGAAGTTCTCGACGTACTTATCGAACCGGTCGTGGCTGACCTGGTCCTCGCTCGAAAGCAGGGTGCAGAGCTTCGTCACGCGCTCGATGGCGTTGGCCACGAGCCCGATCTCCTCGTAGAAGCTCCGGATGGCGAGGGTGCGGGTGGAGTCTTCCGAAAGAGGCTGGTTTTTAATGCGGAAGTATCGCTCGAAGCTCCGAAGCCACATCTCGAGCTCGAAGAGGTACTCGACACGGCCGGTCTCCGAAAGGCGATCGACCCACTGAGACATCTGCCCGAGCAGAAATTCAGCCTGGGACAACGAAAGCTCCAGTTCGAATTTGGGACCGGCTTCTGACCTATCCGCCTGCCGGAAAAGGTGATCTTAACACGCCGCCTCTGACCTCATGTATAATAAAGGTCTTCATAACAGCGCGGAGCCTCGTTTTTCCGACTGCCGCCTCCGGACTCATGAACGATCGGTCGAGCGAAATGGAGCGCGCGGATCGGCTCGAGCTGCTGAGCACCGCCGGCCTCGCCATGGCGGGGAGCTTCGACCTCCGCGACATCCTGAAAGAGACGCATCGGGCTGGATCGAGGCTTCTGGACGGTCTTCCGCTCGACGTGCTCTACCTGGGCCGCGAGTCGATTCACTCCCGGACGCTCTGGTTTCCTTTGGAGCCCGGTGAGGGAAGTCTGTCCGCAGCCGAGCGCGCCGAGCGCGAGAGTCTCGCGCGCCGTCTGGCCCTCTCCGAGGCGGGAGGCGAGGCCACGGAGGCAATCCTCGCGCGGGAGCTTTCCGCCGGACGAAGCGCCATCCTTCTTCAATATCAGAACGATCTCCTCGGGGTCTTGTTTTTTCGTTCTCCCGGCGACGCCCGCGGAGACGCAGTCAAGCTCCTCTCGCTTCTCGCCCAGCACGCGTCGACCGCCCTCCGCAACATCCACCTGGCCCAGGAGCGCATTCACTCCGAGCGGCTTTCGGCGATCGGAAGAATGATCGGCACCATCGTCCACGACTTCCGCGGGCCGCTCACCGCGCTTCGCGGCTACGCCGGGATGGTCGCTGGCCTCGATCTCGGCAATGCGGAGCGGCGGGAGTACGGGCGCTTCATGCTCGAGGAGTGCGACCGCCTCGCCCACATGGTGTCGGAGCTTCTCGAGTTTACCCGCGGCGCCCGGCCGGAGCTCGCACCCCAGTGGGTCGATCTCGGAGAATACCTCGGGAGCTTCGCCGAGAGGCTAAGGCGGCACTACAAGGACCAGGGCATCGTGGTCGAGCTTTCGTCCGCACATGCCCGCGAGGCGCGGGTCGACCGGGCGAGGCTGGAGCGGGCGCTTTGGAACGTCGCCACCAATGCCTGCCAGGCGATGCCCGGAGGCGGCGTCCTTTCGATCCGTTCCGCGAACCGTGAGGGAGAAGCGGTCATCGAGGTCGAGGACCGGGGCTGCGGCATCCCCGAAGCGATCCGCCACCGCGTCTTCGAGCCCTTCTTCTCATACGGCAAGTCCGAGGGGATAGGCCTCGGAATGGTAACGGCCCTCAAGATCGTCGAAGAGCACGGCGGCGAGATCGAGATCGAGAGCCGTCCCGAGCGGGGCACTCTCGTGAGATTCCTGCTACCGGTCGACGGTCCCCGAGAGCCCGCAGCCGTTACTTAGTACTTACACGCCGGTGAGGGCGTCCAGGAGTTTCTGGTGGAGGCCGCCGAAGCTTCCGTTCGACATTGCCAGGATGACGCCACCCGGTCTCGCCCGTTTCACGAGCCGGGCTGCGATCTCATCGACCCCGGGAACGAAAGCGGCTTCGATTCCCGAAGCCCCGAGGTCGGAGACGAGCTTCTCTTCCGAGAGCTCCTCTTCGGGCGGAAGGCGGCTCGACGAAAAAACCTTCGCGAGGACGACCTCGTCGGCTAGAGCCAGGGCCTCCGCCATCTCCTTCTGGAACACGCGGCTTCTCGAAGTGAAGGAGCGCGGCTCGAACACGGCGAGAATCTTCGCGCCGGGAAAGCGGACGCGCGCCGCGAGAAGGGTCTCCCGGATCGCGGTCGGGTGGTGGGCGAAATCATCCACGACCGTGACTCCTCCCGCGACCCCGCGCACCTCCATCCGCCGCTTGACCCCCGAGAACGTAGAGAGGCCTTGCGCGATCTCGGAGCCGGAGCAGCCGAGGAAATAGGCCGCGGCCGCCGCCGCGAGCGCGTTTCGGAGTGACGCCGGTCCCCAGAGCCGAGCGGACGCCTCGGCGATGGCGACGCCCTTCCGGTGCAGCCGGAACCTCGTGCCCGCTTCTCCGCTCTCGAGGACCTCCGCCGTCCAGTCCGCCTCCCCTTCCACGGCGAAGCTCTCGATGGGGCAAATCGCGCACTCCGCGACGCGCCGGGCGCGCTCGCTCTCGATCCCCGCGATGAGAAGACCGTTTCGAGGAACGAGGTTCGCGAGAAGACGAAACGCTCTCTCCACCTCGTCGGCATCCCGGTAGATGTCGGCGTGGTCGAACTCCACGTTAGAGACGATCGCGACCGCCGGAAGGTAGTGAAGGAACTTCGGTCCCTTATCGAAGAACGCGGTATCGTACTCGTCCCCCTCGACGACGAAGGCCTCACCCGTGCCCGAGCGGAAGCTTCTGGCGAAGTTCGAGGGCACGCCTCCGATGAGGAACCCCGGGTCGCGCCCGGCGGACTCCAGAAGCCACGCGGTAAGCGACGAAGTCGTGGTCTTTCCGTGCGTGCCAGCCACGACCACGGGAGTGCGGCCGCGAAGGAAGAGGTCCTTCAGAACCTCGGGCATCGACACGTAGGCAAGACGCCGCTCGAGAACCGCCTCGAGCTCGGGGTTGCCGCGCGAGAGCGCGTTTCCCACCACGACCAGATCGACCTCCGGAGGAAGGTTCGCGGCAGCGTAGGGCGAGCGCACTTCGATTCCGAGCTCGGCGAGGAGCGTCGACATCGGCGGATAACAGTCGTTATCGGAGCCGGTGACAAGCAACCCGCGCTCCTCGAGGAGGCCGGCGAGAGAAGCCATCGCCGTCCCCGAGATCCCGAGGAGGTGGATTCGAGCGGAGGCCGACATCGTCCCGATCACGAAACCGCCGATTCGAGAAGCGTGAGGCCGTCGCCGTCGAGACGGACAGGCACCCCGAGAGGCAGGGTCAGTCCTTTCGAGCGCGTGTGGCCGGACGGAAATCCGAAGAGGACGGGGACGTGCAGGTACGAGGTCCAGTCTCGGAGCATCTCCTGGAGCGTATAGCCCTGATCGGGATGCTGCTCGCAGCCCGGCATCTCGCCGAAGACGAGCCCGCGGACGCCGTCGAGGAGTCCGGCGAGGCGAAGCTGCGTCAGCATGCGATCGATCTGATAGGGCTTCGTCTGCGTATCCTCGAGAAAGAGGATGGCGCCGTCGAACGAAGGCAGGAAATGGGTCCCCGCGAGGGCGGCGACGATGGAAAGACAACCTCCGAGGAGCGGTCCCTCGGCGGCGCCGTCGTGCAGCGGCTCCGTCGTCTCGATCGCGATTCTACCCGGCGCCTCGGTCGAGGTCAGGACCCTGAGGAGGTTCTCCCGGTCGTAATCGCCCCGCGCGATCTGCTGCGCCACCATCGGGCCGTGAAACGACACGAGCCCGGCCCCGCTCATGAGGAACAGGAGGACGGCGGTCACGTCGCTCGACCCCAGCACTACTTTGGGATTCTCTCGAGCGCGCTCGGGGGAGAGGCGAGTGAGGAGATCCATGCTCCCGTAGCCTCCTCGGGCGCAGAAGAGGGCGGAGACGTCCGGATCTTCCCAGAGCTCGATCCAATCTTGAAGGCGATCCTCGGCAGTGCCGGCCGTGTAGCGCCCGCGGTGATAGAGCCTTTTTCCGACGCGGATCCGAAACCCGAGTCGCTCGAGCTCGGCGACACCCCGATCGATGAACTCTTGCCGAACCGGGCTCGCAGGCGCGACGACTCCGATGACGGAGCCGGCGCGCACCGCCTTTGGCTTCAAAACGGGAGGGTTCAAGAAAGCTTCGCGCGCACGACGGAGTTCACCGCCTTGCCGTCGACGGTCTTCCCCGTCGCCTTGAGGCGTACGAGCGCTTCCTTCATGACCGCCCCGATGTCCTTGGCCGAGCTCGCGCCGAGATCCCTCAACACCTCGACCACCACGCGCTCGACGTCGGCCTCGGAGACCGCTTCGGGGAGGTAGGCCCGGAGGAGGTCGCGCTCCTTCCCCTCTTTCTCCGCGAGATCCGCGCGTCCGCCCTTCTCGAACATCTCGATGGACTCGGTGCGCTGTTTTACCAGAGTCTGGAGAAGCTGGCTCTCCTCGTCGGGCGAGAGGGGCCTTCTGAGCTCGATCTTCCTCAGCGCCGCCTTGGTCATGCGGAGGACGCTCAGCTTGAGCACTTCCTTGCTCTTCATCGCGGCCAAAAGCTCACTCTGGATGCGCTCCGAGAGACTCACAGCGTGAGCCTTTCCGGGACCGCGGCGTCCTCTGCCTGCGACACCGCGGTCAGGACCAGGCTGCACTTCACCCGCGCGAACGTAAGCTCGTCTCCGTATCGCAGGGTCGCCTGGATCACCACCTGACCGTTCACCCGGGTCTTGTTGGCGCTCCCGAGATCGAACAGCGTGACGCTATGGTTAGAGATGATGATCCTCGCGTGGTGCTTGCTCACGAGCGGATCGCGAATGCAGATGTCGTTCGTCGGTTCGCGGCCGATGGTGGCCTCACGCCCCTTGATGACGTGCCGGACGGGTTCCCCTTCGGAGCCCAAAATGACGAGACACGGATATTCTTTCATAGACTCGGGACGGCGCGGATCGAAGGCACCGAGAGCAAGCGTAGCACAGCCAGGAGCACCCTCAATGCCGGTCCTGCGCGCAAGACTTTCGCGACTCCATCGATTCGGCGCCGGAGATCGCTTGCCGCGCGGCCAGCACCCGGTTGAGGCTCGACGCGAGCTGAGAGAGCTCGTGGTAAGGCCGCTCGACCGGCAAGGCCGCCCCTCGTCCCTCACCAAGCGCATCCACCTCGAGGCGCAGATCGTTCAGCGGGCTCACCGTCATCCTTCTCGCGAGGAGCACGACACCTGCGACCGCGATCGAAAGCAGAAGCGATCCAAAGAGGAGAGCCACCCACGGCAAGCGGGCGGCGGGAGACCGGTGGGTCAAGACCGCGACCCCGACCCTTCGGCCGCGATGGATCACCGGCTGGGCGAGGACTCGGTCGCCGTTCGAATCGATACCCTCGCGGAAGCTTCGGACGTCGGCGACCCCGCCCGAAAGCCCGTCGATCGAGGGCGGCCGATCCGCCCGGTCTTTCGGCGCCAGGACCTCGCCCGTGGGGGTGAGGATGTACGCGCCCACGACTCCTGGCTCCGCCGCGACCCGGTCGACGGAGACCTCTTGGACTCGACCCTCGGCGAGAGCCGTCTCGTTCGCGGCCGCAAGGAGATCGACGAGAGCGCGGCCACGGGAGCTCGACTCCTCGACCAGAGCGGCGCTCAGGATTCGAAGAAGCGGAAGCGCCACGACCAGGAGCGCGAACACGGCGAGGGCGGCCGCGAGCGGTGCGAATTTCGCCGCCCAGCCCCGGCCGCCGCTCGTTTCGGGCGGGGGCACGTACGTCACGGAAGCGGTGAGGGAGCGCTCGGAAGCTTCCGGTTCCTCTTCGAGGAGCTCGAGGAGCTCGATCTCCCCCGGGAGCTGCGCTTCCGGCGGAGCCAATCGATCGGCCGCCTCCTGAAGGCTCGGATCCGCTTGTCCGCGGAAGACCACGGTACCGGTGTCGTAGAGTCTCCCTGGAAGCTGGCCGGCAAGAACGACGGTAATCTCGGGCTCGGGCCTCTTCAAGGTCTCGTCGGCATCGTCGGCATCGTCAGAATCGGCGAGCTCCGAGAACGCAGGCGAAGGCCCAGACGACAGAAACACCGTGGAAGAGTCGTCGGGCAAGAGGGTCACGGTCGAAGTCGGTGGCAGCGACTTTTCGGGCACATCAGGCGCATGGGGTGCGAGAACCACGGTGCCCGTATCGGGAGGCGGAGGCGCACTCGCGGTCAGGTAGATGGTGGATTCGTCCCCCGGGTCCTGGTTTCGGTCTTGCTCTATGTGGATCAAAAGACCGCCGAGGCGAATCTCGTCGCCGGGCGCGAGATCGCTCGCCTCGACCCGCACCTCGTTGACCCAGCTGCCGTTGCGGCTTTCGAGGTCGATGAGACGGAATCCCACGCCAAAGCGCTCGACACGAGCGTGCTTCCGCGAGAGCTTCTTGTCGGCGAAGAACAGATCGCACTCCGGATCGCGCCCGATGGTTAGCGGGTCGGCGCGGAGCTCGTGCTCCGTCACCCGATCGCCATGATGGATGATGAGCTTGTCCACGGATGGTCTCCCCATTCCTTGTTGGCCTGGTTGGCCTGGTTGGGGGATGCACAGTATGGATCGAAATCCGCCCCCGGATCCACGGGCTACCCGCCGGTTTAAAGGAGTATAGTCCCGGACGTACGGAGGGTACCGATGCTGGCGGTTTGGATTCTCGCGGCGCAGGCGGCAACCGGGAACGTGAAGACCACCGCGGAGGACTACGTCCAGGCAAACCAGGGCGAGATCGTCCGCGAGCTGGTGGAAGCGCTCTCAATTCCCAACGTGGCCTCCGATCGGGCCAACATCCGAAAGAAAGCGGCGCTTCTCGCCGGCACCCTCGAGCGCCGCCGTTTCACCGCGTCGCTCCTCGAAACCGAGGGCAACCCGCTCGTCTTTGGCGAGAGAACGACCGAAGGCGCGACGCGAACGATCCTCTATTACATTCACTACGACGGACAGCCCGTCAATCCCTCGCTCTGGAAGCAAGAAAGCCCGTTCAAGCCCTTCCTGCGCGACGGCCGAATGGAGGACGGTGCGAAAGAGATCCCGGGGCTCGCGACACTCGAGAAGTTCGAGCCTTCGTTCCGGATCTACGCTCGCTCGGCCTCGGACGATACGTCGCCGATCGTCGCTTTGATGGCGGCGATCGACGCCCTCGACGGCGCGGGGACTGCCTTCACCTCGAACGTCAAAGTGATTCTCGACGGCGAAGAGGAGGCCGGCTCGCCGAGCCTCGTCCCGGCGATTCAACGCTACCGCGAGCGGCTGAAGGCGGACCTCATGCTGATCCTGGACGGCCCGATTCACCCTTCGAACCGCCCGACGCTCGTCTACGGCGCGCGCGGCAACCTCACGGTGAACCTCACGGTGTACGGTCCGAAGTTCTCCCTTCACAGCGCGGCGGAGCCGCAACCAAAACATTCACCACAGAGTTCACAGAGGAGTACAGAGACTCAGAGAGATTCGGTGTCAATCTTCCTTCTTGGAAGTAATGGCGCTGTCCGAACCAAGG
>Ga0184637_10001230_pt1 | contig 17689 bp, 17 predicted proteins | sample PLM3_127_b2_FD_133143 | JGI IMG/M metagenome (GOLD analysis project Ga0184637, IMG submission 133143) | Groundwater sediment microbial communities from an aquifer in East River, Colorado, USA - PLM3_127_b2 | ecosystem: Environmental > Terrestrial > Soil > Riparian zone | place: USA: East River...
GCGGTACAGCGCCGGCAACGCGTCGAACTCACCCTTGATCGGCCAATAGGCGCCGATGCTCGTCTCGCGGCGGCCCACGAGCCACACGCGCAGCACTTGCTGCAACTCCTCGGCCCGCTCGAGACGGTCAGGCATCGCCTGGCGCGCGGCGATCAGCTTCTTGCGCAGCGTGGCGCGATCGGTGGGCAACATTGAGCACCCTGTGGCAGTCGATCGGCGCATTGTGCAAGATGCGCGCATGTCGATGCAGCCCGATCAGTTCGTCGCCTACTGCCTGGAGTTGTTCGACCCGATCGTCCGGCCCGCTCGTGGAGCGCGCCGGACGAAGCGATGGAGTCGCCCGCGCTGATGCAGCCCTGGGCGCGCATGGCGCTGGGGGCCGCGCTGCGTGCGCGCGCCGCCAAGCCGCCCCGACCGATCAAGACGCGAATGCCGGCGAAAACCGCCGCAGCGCATGGTGCCAGGCCAAGCGCTGGCGCGAAAGCCAGGCGCTGACCGACGACCGTTGGCTCGAGCACGCCTGCGGCGGCACGATCAACTGGAAACTGGCTGCAGGCCAGCCTTCGACCACGATCTCCGATCCCGAGTCGAGCAGGACCGCGTCGCCGCTCTCGAGCCACAGATCCTGCGGCGGGTCATCGGGCGTGCCTGAAACAGTGATCCACAACGGACCTTCGGCGACGCGCAGCAGGCGCATCCCCGGGCCGATGTGCAGGGTTCGCACCTCGCCCGCCCCGACGGACCAAAGTGCGCCCGCCAACTGTTGCTCATCTCTCATGGGTTGCGGTGTCTTCACGATACGTACTCCTTGGCTTTGACAGAGCAATCTTAGGTGGCGACAAACCACCGGTCCAATGACATCGCGGCCTCGCATTGATACCATCCGCGCATGAATACGCTGCGCCGTCGGCCGCTGTCGGTGGGCCCGATCCGAGCCTTCGAGGCGGTCGCGCGCCTGCTGAGCTTTCGCGCCGCCGCCGACGAACTGCACCTCACCCAATCGGCGATCAGCCGGCAGATCCGTTCGCTCGAAGTAGAGCTCGACGCGGTGCTGTTCCTGCGCGGCACACGCCACGTCGAGCTGACCGGCGACGGCGCGTTGCTGCTGCGCGCGGTGATTCCCGCACTCGAGAGGCTCGACACCGGCGTGCGGCAGATCCGCCAGGCGCGCGGACGCAAGATCGTCAGCGTGACGACCTTCGCGTCGTTCTCGTCTTTGTGGCTGATCCCTCGGCTCGAAGCGTTCCAGCGTTTCCACCCCGACATCGACATTCGCATCTCGGCCAGCGATAGCTTGGTCGATCTCGACGAGCCCGACATCGACCTCGCGCTGCGCTACTGCACGCCCGAGCAGGCCCCGGCGGGTGCCGAGCGGATGTTCGGCGAGACGCTCACGCCGGCCATCAGCCCTTGGTTGGCCGAGCAGATCGCGCAAGGCCAGGCGCCACCGCTCGCGCGTGCGGCCGATCTGGCCGGCCATACCCTGGCCGAAGAGGACAACCAGCTCGCGAGCACCGAATACGTGAGCTGGCGCCAGTGGCTGCGCCTGCACGGACAGGCAGCGCTGCAGCCGCGGCGCTGGCTGTACTTCAACTTCACGTACCAGCAGGTCCAGGCGGCGCTCGCGGGGCAAGCGGTGACGCTGGCACGCGTCGCGCTGGTGGCCGAGCATCTGGCGCGCAGCGAACTCATCGAGCCTTTCGGCGCGACCGGGCGCATCGATTCGCCTTACGCGTACTGGCTGGTCGCATCATCACAGGGCCGCACCCGCGCCGAAGTACGGCAGTTCACACAATGGGTGCTTGCGCAGGCCGAGCTCACGCGGCGGGCGATCGGCGAAACCGGCGAGGCGCCGAGCGCGATCAGCTCGACACCACACCCTGATCGGTGACGATCAGCGTCAACGGCCGGTCGTGCGCCTGCGCCGCGAAGCTATCGTCGTCGACTTCGCTTATCGCCCACGCCACGCCGACCGACGTGACATGAGGATGCGCAGCCAGCCAGCGATCGAAGTAGCCGCCGCCGTAGCCGAGGCGATAGCCCGAACGCGTGTACCCGAGGCACGGCACGAGCACGACGTCGGGCACCACCGGCGACGGCGCATCGGGCGTCGGGATGCCGCATTCGTCGCGATGCGTCGGGTCGGACCCATCCCAGCGCCGGTAATGCATGGCGCGCGGCTCGCGCCGGCAGTAGGGAAGCGCGAGCGCAGCGGCGAGCTGCGAAACCGGTCCTGCATTCGAATGTCCATTGTCAACACCGAGTGCAAGGCGTGGGTTAAATTCGCATCGAATCGGCCAATAGAGGCCGAGGCACTGCGGCTCCACTTGCGTGAGCACGCTGTACAGGTGACGGGCCATCGACGCATCAGCCGCGCCCGCTTGCGCGCCCGTTGCATGCAGCTCTCGCTTGCCCAGCAGATGCCGCCGCAGGGCCGGCCGCCCGCCGGGGCTGGAAGTCGAGGACGTTTGGGACACGATCGAGAGGGATGTCGTTGAAGCCACGTGCATTGGAACACCGCACGCGACGCTGGGTCGCGGGCTGCCTCATCGCGCTGGCCGCGGTCTTCGATCCGGTGCAGGCGCAAATCGGCGACAGCACGATCATCGAAGCGCGCGAAGCGCTGCGCAAGAAGGACAAGAACCGTCTGGCCGCAGCGCGCGCGGCGGCGGCCGCCGACCGTCATCCGCTCACGATGTGGGCCGAGTACTGGGAGCTCAGCAACCGCATCGCGGAGCTGCAGCAGGACGATCTCGAAGCGTTCTACGTACGCTGGAGCGGGAGCTACGTCGAGGACCGTCTGCGCAACGACTGGCTGCTCGAACTCGGAAAGCGGCGCGACTGGCGCAACTTCGCGATCGACTTCCCGCGCTTTCGCATGAACGACGACCGCGAGGTCACCTGCTACGCGATGCTGGTCGAACACGTCGAGGGCAAAGCCGTGCGCGACGCCGCGCGCGAAGCCTGGGTGGCGCAACGCGACGCCGACGACGGGTGCTGGCACCTCGCCTCGGCGCTGCTCGCGTCCAAGCAGCTGAGCACCGGCGACGTGTGGCACAAGGCCCGCGTGATGGTGGATTCGGGCCGGCTGCGCACCGCACGGCAGACGGTCGACCTGTTGGGCCTCGATCTCGGCCAAGCCGCCGGAGAATTGTTCGACAGCCCGGCTCGCTATCTGGCACGCCATCCGACGGCCCCGCATCGCAACGCCGCCGAGTTGGCCACCCTCGCGCTGATCCGCACCGCCAGCAACGATCCGGACGCGGCCGCGCGCCTGCTCGACGAACGCTGGGAACGGCTGCTGCCCGCCGACCTTGCGGCGTGGGCATGGACGAGCGTCGCGCGCCAGGCTGCCACGCGCCTGCAGCCGCAGGCCACGACGTATTTCGAACGTGCCGACCAGCGAGCCGCCGCGCCGCAAGCACGCACGGCCACGAAGACCGGCGACTGGAGCGACGACACGTTGGCCTGGAAGGCGCGGGCCGCCCTGCGTGCCAGCATCGGCACGAGTGTCGGCGTCGGGCCGAGCAACGGTTACTGGCAGCAGGTGCTGTCGGCGATCGACGCGATGAGCGCGGCCGAACAACGCGACCCGACCTGGGTGTACTGGAAAGCGCGTGCGCTCAAGAGCACGGCCACCGACGGGCCTGACGGCGCGCCGCAACGCGCCGAAGGCCATGCGTTGCTGATGCAACTGTCGAACCAGTTGAATTTCTACGGCAAGCTGGCCGCCGAAGACCTGGGCGAGCCGATCATGCTGCCGGCGCGGCCGGCGCCGCTGAGCGCCGACGAGCGCCAGGCCGCGGCCAGCCATCCGGGCCTCACGCGCGCCTTGCACCTGATTGCGATCGGCTTGCGCAACGAGGGGGTGCGCGAGTGGAACTTCTCGCTGCGCGGCATGAACGACCGGCAACTGCTCGCCGCTGCGCAGCGCGCCTGTGAAAGCGAGGTATGGGACCGTTGCATCAACACGAGCGACCGCACTCGCCACGAGATCGACATGGAGCAGCGTTTCCCGACGCCGTTTCGCAGCCAGGTGATCGCGCGCGCGAAGGAGCTCGGCCTCGATCCGGCCTACCTCTACGGCTTGATCCGCCAGGAGTCGCGCTTCGTGATGGACGCGCGCTCCGGCGCGGGCGCGGTGGGCCTGATGCAGATCATGCCCTCGACCGCACGCTGGACCGCGCGCAAGACCGGCGTCGACTACAGCGCCGAGGCAATCGCCGATCGCGACGTCAACCTGAGGCTCGGCACCAGCTACCTGAAGCTCGTGCTCGATGATTTCGGCGGGTCCCAGGCCATGGCGGCGGCGGCCTACAACGCCGGGCCGAGCCGCCCGCGCAAATGGCGCGAAGGGCCGTTCCTCGAAGTGGCTGCGTGGGCCGAGAACATTCCGTTCAACGAGACGCGCGACTACGTGAAGAAGGTGCTCTCCAACGCCACCTACTACAGCGTGCTGCTGGGCGGCCAGGCGCCTTCGCTGAAGGCGCGCCTGGGGCGGCCGATCGGCCCGCGCGACGCGAGCGCGCCGGCTCCCAACACGGAATTGCCATGAGCCTGCACGGCCGCCCGAAAGGCTCATACCGGAGTGCGCAACACGAAGGTGCTCCAATGAGCCCGCCGCCCGGCCGCCCGAAGGCGGGCGAAGCCTTGCAGGCCGCGGCGCTGCGCGACGCAACGCCTCTTCGTGCCGTCCTTGCCCGCGCGGGCGGGCAAGGAGCCGCGGCACTCAGCCCTCTCGGAGGGAAAGCGCGAAGCGCAAGGGAGTCCCAATGCACAACATCGTGATCCTCGGCGGCACCGGGTTCGTGGGTCGCGCGTTGACCGCCAAGCTCGTCGACCGATCGGGCGGCGGCGGAGGTCGCATCGTCGTGCCGACGCGCCGCCTGCCGCACGGCCGCTCGATCCAGTCGCTGCCCACCGTCGAGTTGAGGCGTGCCGACGTGCACGATGAGAAGGAGCTCGCCCGCGCGCTGCGGGGCTGCGACGCGGTCGTCAATCTGATCGGGATCCTGCACGGCGACGAGCGGGCCTTCCAGCACGCGCACGCCGAGCTGCCTCGCAAGCTCACCCGGGCCTGTGCGGCCACGGGCGTTCGGCGCGTCGTTCACGTGAGCGCGCTCGGCGTCGGGAGCAACGCGCCTTCGAAATACTTGCGCTCCAAGGCCGCCGGCGAGGCGGCGCTGAAAGGCGTCACGACCGCGGCCGCTGCCGGCAAGATCGAGCTGACGATATTGCGTCCCTCGGTCATGTTCGGCGCAGAAGATCATTTCATGAACCTGTTCGCGAAGCTGCAGCGGGTGCTGCCGGTGATGCCGCTCGCGGGGGCCGACGCGCTGTTTCAGCCGGTGTGGGTCGAAGACGTCGCAAGCGCGATCGTCTATTGCCTCGAGCACCCGGCGACGATTGGCCAGACTTTCGAATGCGCCGGCCCGCAGCTGTATTCACTGCGCGACCTGGTCAGGCTCGCCGGGCAGTGGTCCGGTCATCCACGGCTCGTGGTGCCGTTGCCCGATGCGCTGGCCCGCGTGCAGGCCGCGCTGATGGAGCTGCTGCCGGGCCAGCCGTTGATGTCGCGCGACAACATCGATTCGATGCGTGTGCCCAACGTCTCGACCGGCACGCTGCCGGGTCTGCCTGACCTCGGCATCGCGCCGGCGGCGCTCGATGCGGTCCTGCCGTTGCACCTCGGGCGGGCCGGCGCCGGCCGCGGCCGGCTCGACATGTTGCGCGCCGGCGCGGGACGCGGCTGAACTGCAACTGGCGCCGAGAAGCGCGGCATGCCGCGCACGCATCGCAGTGATGCGGCAACTTCATCGCGCGCAGCGGCGGCACGCTCTAGCATGCGAGCCACCCACCCTTCGAGGCTCACCGCCATGCAGCTCTATATCGGCAACAGGAACTACTCGTCCTGGTCCATGCGCCCCTGGGTGCTGATGCGCCAGGCCGGCATTGCCTTCGACGAGGTGCAGGTGCGCTTCGACGCGTTCACGCCCGAATCGCGCTTCAAGCGCGAGATGCAGCGAGTGACGCCTGCGGGCCGCGTGCCCGTGCTCGTCGACGACGGCTTCGCGGTATGGGACACGCTCGCGATCGCCGAATACCTGGCGGAGAAGTTTCCCGAGCGCAGGCTGTGGCCGGCCGCGCCGAAGGCACGCGCTCGTGCGCGCAGCCTGTGCGCCGAGATGCATGCGGGCTTCGGTGCACTGCGCACGCACTGCCCGATGAACATCGAGGCTTCGCTGCCCGAAGTCGGGCAGCGAGTCATCGCCGAGCAAGCCGCGGTGCGCGACGACCTCGAGCGCATCGTGCAGATGTGGTCGCAGCAGCTCGGCGGGCGCGGCGGGCCGATGCTGTTCGGCGAGTTCTGCATCGTCGATGCCTACTTCGCGCCGGTCGTGAGCCGGATCCGCACGTACGCGCTGCCGGTTCCTGCGCAGGTCGCGGCTTATGTCGAGCGCGTCCACACGTTGCCCGGCGTGCAGGCATGGGTGCGCGACGCGCTCGACGAAAAGGAGTTCCTCGACTTCGAAGAGCCTTATCGCACCTCGCGCGCGTAGGGAACCTCGTTCAGAGGTTCCTTACGCCTCAGTACACTGACCGCATGCAAGCGTATGTGGTCGGTGGTGCGGTACGCGACGCGCTGCTCGGGCGCGAGGAAGGCGATCGCGACTGGGTCGTCGTCGGCGCGACACCTGATCAGTTGATCGCGCAGGGCTACATCCCCGTGGGGCGCGACTTCCCGGTGTTCCTGCACCCGCAGACCAAAGAGGAATACGCGCTCGCCCGCACCGAACGCAAGACGGCGCCGGGCTACCACGGATTCGTCTTCCATGCGTCGCCCGACGTGACGCTCGAGCAAGATCTGGCACGGCGCGATCTGACGATCAACGCGATGGCACGCGCCGGCGACGGGACGTTGATCGACCCCTACGGCGGCCAGCGCGACATTGCCGCCCAGGTACTGCGGCACGTGTCGGATGCGTTCGGCGAAGACCCGGTGCGCATCCTGCGCGTGGCGCGCTTTGCGGCGCGCCTGCCCGAGTTCAGCGTCGCCGGCGAGACCCTCGCGCTGATGCGCCGCATGGTCGATGCCGGCGAGGTCGATGCGCTCGTCAGCGAGCGCGTGTGGCAGGAACTCGCGCGTGGTTTGATGGAGGCGCGCCCGTCGCGCATGTTCGAGCTGCTGCGCGAGTGCGGCGCACTCGCGCGGCTGCTGCCCGAGGTCCATCGCCTGTGGGGCGTGCCGCAGCGTCCCGACTATCACCCGGAGATCGATTGCGGCGTGCACCTGATGATGGTGCTCGACCTCAGCGCGCAACTGAACACGCCGCTCACGGTGCGCTTCGCGTGCCTCGGCCACGACCTCGGCAAGGGCGCGAGGCCGCCCGAGGTGCTGCCGCGGCACATCGGCCACGAGGAGCGCAGCGTGCAGCTCGTGCGCGCGCTCGCCGAGCGGCTGCGCGTGCCGACCGATTGCCGCGAACTCGCCGACGTGGTCGCGCGCGAGCATGGCAACGTGCATCGCAGCGGCGAGTTCGGCGCCGCCGCAATCGTGCGGCTGCTCGAGCGTTGCGATGCGTTCCGCAAGCCGCAGCGTTTCGACGAGTTGTTGCTGGCTTGCGAGTGCGATGCGCGCGGCAGGCTCGGGCTGCAAGCCAAGCCCTATCCGCAACGTGCGCGGCTTTTGCGCGCGCTCGCGCTGGCCCGCACCGTTGATACCGCAGCCGTGGCGACGGGCGCGACCGAGCGCGGCCTCGAAGGGCCGGCCATCGGCGACGCGGTGCACGCGGCGCGTGTGCAGGCAGTGTCCACGCTGGACGAGGCCCGCAGCGAGTGAGCGCAAAGCACATGGCGCGGTTGTGACAACATCGACATTCGACTGCAGGAGCTGACCATGGAGCTCGCCGAAGGCATCCGCAAGCATGGGTTTCGCAAGTGGTATGAGCGCGAACTGATCAGCAGCCATGCACACCTGTTGCTCACCTTGTGTTGCGCGATCGGCTTGTTCGCCACCTTCGAGCTGTACAGCCGCTCGGCGGCGGCATCCGAGCAGCTCACCGACTTCGGTGCGGTGCTGCTGCTTTCCGCCGTCGGCGTGTGGTCGTTGCGGCGCTACCTCTACTTGCTGATGCACGCGGAAGCCACCGCCCATCAGGCGGTGTGTCCGCATTGCAAGACCTATGGACGTTTCACGCTCGCCCGCGAGGACGAGCCGCACCACGAAGTGCGCGTGCGCTGCCGGCACTGCGAGCACGAGTGGCCGATCGAAAGCTGAGCGCTACAACACCTTCGCGATCAGCAGCGCGACGACGCTCAGCAGGACGCTGCTGCCGAGCGGCACATGCCATTCGCGCCCCGCAAAGCGGAAGCGGAAGTCGCCCGGCAGCCGACCGAGGCCGATCTTCTCGAGCCACGGGCGCAGCGCCGCGAACAGCAGCAGCGCCAGGAACAGGATCGCGAGCCATCGGATCACAACCGATGCGTCCTGTCGCCGGCCAGGAAGCCGAGCGCATCGAAGCCGCATCCCTTGCCGAAGCCGATCACCTTGAAAAGCTCGCCCATCTCATGCTCGGTGATCAGCTTCTGCGCGGCTGACAGCACGCGTGCGTCGGCGCCGTGCAAGTCTTCGAGCAAGCCGCAGTTCATCAGGAATCGCGCTTGCGTCGTGTAGCCGAGCACTTCGAGTCCGGCACCCTGGCCGGCGAGCGCGATGGCGCTGAAGTTGACGTGCGCGGTGATGTCCTTGTCGCCGACCGAGTCGAGCGGGTCGCTGTCGGCGAGGTGTCCGCGGTGGCACATCAGCGTTCCGCCGGTGCGCTGGGGGTGGTAGTACTCGGCTTGCGGGAAGCCATAGTCGATGAAGAACGCCGCGCCCGATTGCAAGCGCTCGGCCAGCGTTGCGACGAAGGCTTCGGCCTGCGGGTGGATCTCGATCGTCGTTCCGGCAACGAAATGCTGCTCGAGCGACTCGTCCGGCGGCGGGCGCAGCGTCGTCGCGCGGTCGACGAACGCGAAGCCATCGCGCGCCTTGTCGGCCCCGACACCACGCTCGAACCAGTGCGCGCCGTCCCAATGCAGCAACTTGACCGGCATCGCATCGAGCACTTCGTTGCCGACGACGACGCCGTGCATCGCATCGGGCCAGCTGTCGAGCCAGCGCACCCGCTCGCCGAAGGCCATGAGTCGATCGCGCTGGCGCCGGCGCAAGGCGCCCGACAGATCGACGATCGTGTAGCGACGCAGGGTCTGGCCCAGCGCTTCGAGCAACTGCGCGGCAAGCGCGCCCGAGCCGGCGCCGAATTCGTAGACCTCGTCGCCGCCACATGCGTGCAGCGCCTGCGCGACCTGGCGCGCGATGGCCTTGCCGAACAGGGGCGTCAGTTCAGGCGCCGTGACGTAGTCGCTGCCCGAGGCGGGGAACCAGCCAAACTGTAGGTCGCCGCGGCTGTAATAGCCGAGCGCGGGCGCATACAGCGCGAGCGCCATGAAGTGGTCGAACCCGATCCAGCCGCCGGCCGAGTCGATCTCCCGGGTGATGTGCTCGGCGAGTCGCGTCGATACACTGTCGGATGGCCGAACCTGCATTCGTGCATTGTAGAAACCATGAGCCCGCAGTCCCCGTCCAGAACCGTCGTGCTGGTGACCGGCAGCGCGCGTCGCATCGGCCGCGATATCGCGCTGCAGCTCGCGCGCACCGGGCGCGATGTCGCCGTGCACTACCGGCGCTCGAAAGCCGACGCGCTGCAAACGGTGTCCGAGTGTCGCGCGCTCGGCGCGCAAGCCCACGCCTTCGAGGCCGACCTCTCGGATGAGGCCGGGTGCCGCGCGCTGGTGCCCGCCGTGCTCGAGCGTTTCGGCCGGCTCGACGCCGTCGTCAACAACGCGTCCACCTTCGAGTACGACAACGCCGCGAGCTTCAGCCACGCCTGCATGGAGCGCCATTGGCGGGCCAACACCGCGCCGGCGGTGATCCTCGCGCAAGGGTTGCACGAGCATCTGCTCGGCCGCGACGGCGCCGGCTGCGTGATCAACCTGATCGACCAGAAGTTGTGGAACCCGAATCCGGACCACTTCTCGTACACGCTGTCGAAGGCGGCGCTCGAAGCGGCAAGCACCATGCTCGCGATCGCGCTTGCGCCCTCGGTGCGCGTTTGCGGGGTCGCGCCCGGCGTGACGCTGGTGTCGGGCCCGATGAGCGAGGCGCAGTTGGCGCAGGCTCAGCAGCTCACCCCTTTGCGACGATCGTCGAGCCCCACGGACATCGCAAACGCGGTGTGCTTCCTGCTCGATTCGCCCGCCATCACCGGCATCACGCTGATCGTCGATGGCGGCCAGCACCTGTCCGCGCAACGGCGCGATGTCCTGTATCTCACGCCCGAAAGTTGAGGCCATGCAAAGCCTGCTCAGCCACCCGAGCCTGATGGACTGCCGGCGCCTGTTCCTGCGCGACTACGAGGTGTGGATCAACATCGGCGTGCACGATTTCGAAAAGCGCGGCGAGCAGCGCGTGTTGATGAACGTCGATCTGTACGTGCCGCTCGGGCTGTCGACGCCGAAGGCCGACGTGCTCGAGGAAGTGGTCGACTACGACTTCATTCGCCGCACGATCAGCGCGCGCGTCAAGCGCGGCCATATCCACCTGCAGGAAACGTTGTGCGACGACGTGCTCGCGCTGATGCTCGCGCATCCGCGCGTGCGCGCGGCGCGCGTATCGACCGAAAAACCCGACGTCTATCCCGACTGCGAAGCGGTCGGCGTCGAGGTGTTCGGCATGAAGGAAACGGTATGAACACGGTGAACTGCGAACCCACCGCGCACAGCGCGGCCGAGCCGGCCGCGAAGAAGCTCGCCTTCGAGGCCAACAAGCTGAGCAAGCGGCTGCACCGCCTGGTCGGGCAGGCGATCGGCGACTACAACATGATCGAAGCGGGCGACAAGGTGATGGTGTGTCTGTCGGGCGGCAAGGACAGCCACGCGCTGCTCGATGTCCTGCTGTCGCTGCGCGAGCGCTCGCCGACGGCTTTCGACATCGTGGCCGTCAATCTCGACCAGAAGCAACCCGGTTTTCCGCAAGACGTGTTGCCGGGCTACCTGCGCTCGCGCGGCGTGCCCTTTCACATCGAGCAGCAGGACACGTATGCGGTGGTCAAGCGCCTCATCCCGGAGGGCAAGACGATGTGCAGCCTGTGCTCGCGGCTGCGGCGCGGCATCCTGTACCGCGTCGCCAGCGAGCTCGGCGCGACGAAGATCGCGCTCGGCCACCATCGCGACGACATGTTGCAGACCTTCTTCCTCAACATGTTCTTCGGCAGCCGCATGAAGAGCATGCCGCCCAAGCTGGTGAGCGACAACGGCGCTCACATCGTGATCCGCCCGCTCGCCTACGTGGCCGAGGCCGACCTCGAGCGCTGGGCCGCGCACCGGCAATTCCCGATCATCCCGTGCACCCTGTGCGGCAGCCAGGACAACCTCCAACGCGCGCAGATCGGGCAGATGCTGCGCGAGTGGGACCGCAAGTACCCGGGACGCATCGACAACATGTTCAGCGCGATGGGCAACATCGTGACCTCGCACATGCTGGACCGGAACCTCTACCCGTTCGCGACGCTCAAAGCCAGAGGCATCGCCGACCCGCAGGGCGACAAGGCCTTCGACGACGACGAGGATTGCGGGACACCTGCTTCCGGCTCGGTCATCGAGCTTCGGCCCGGCGGGTGAGCACCAGGAGACGGGGATGAACAAGCTGATCTCGATCGCGTTCTCGCTGCTGGCAACAGGCTTTGTGCTCACGGGTTGCGCGGGTGTGCGCACGGTCGACAGCGACGTCAACAGCTACAGCCAGTGGCCGGCCGGGCGCAAGCCGTCGAACTACGCGTTCGAGCGCCTGCCCTCGCAGCAGGCGCAGCCGCAGGTCCAGGATTCGCTCGAAGCCGCCGCACGCGACGCGCTCGCGAAAGCGGGTTTCACCGAAGCCACGAACCCGAGCACCGCCGACGTGACCGTGCAGCTCGGCGCGCGCATCAACCGCTACGACCGTTCGCCGTGGGAGGACCCGTTCTGGTTTCGCGGACCCTACTGGCACTCGCACCGCTATGGGTGGTGGGGTCCGGGCCTCGGGCCGTACTATGCGGCGCCCCGCTACGAGCGTGAGGTGGCCGTGCTGATTCGCGACCGCAAGACCGGGCAGCCGCTTTACGAATCGCGCGCCAGCAACGAAAGCCTCAGCAGTGGCGACAGCGCGACCTTGGCAGCGATGTACGAGGCGGCGCTGAAGGACTTCCCGCAAACGGCAGTCAACCCGCGCCGGGTGTCGGTGCAGCTGTCGGGCAAGTGACGGTCTTCAGCGTTCGGCCGCCAGCGCTCGCAAATCGGTTTCCCAGGCCTTCAGCCTGCCCACGGCCACCTGACGTTGCGCGGGGGTGGTGAGGTTGTGAACGTCCGCGGCGAAGGCGCAGTTGTATTGCGACAGCCGCTCCTGGTAGGCCCGGTACAGCGGCCGTGGCGAACGCTCGAAGCGGCGCGCCAACGCGTGCAGCGCGCCTTGCGCGGCGGCAACTTGAGTGTCACGCGGCGCCCTCTGCTCGGACAGCAGCGTGCCGAAGGTCTGCAGGATGTCGCGCTGGCGCGCCTTGCGCTCGGCGAGCCACAGCTCCGGATCGAACGGCGACGACGCGACGGCGCTCGCAATACGCTCGCGCTGCGCGTCGTCCAGCCGGCCGTAGAGCAATTCGGCCCGATCGACGACGCGCTTGACGGACAGTTCGAGCCTTTCCTTCGGCGAAGCCTGGAGGTAGTCGCTGCGGAACTCCGCGTTGCGCTTCGCGTAGCGGCGCTCCAGGTGCTGCAGTTGCGACGCACTCATGCTCGGCACCAGTTCGGCCGCCGCCGGCACCGCCTGCTCGAAGCCGAGTCTCAGGCGCGCGCTCAGCTCGTCGAACCAGCGGCAGGTGAGCGCCGGCGTCATCGGCTCGGGCATCTGGGTCTGAATGCGCGCCAGCAGTGCGGCGTAATCGTCGAGCTGGGTCGTGCGGTTCCATTTGAACCATGCGGCGAGGCTGTCGCGCACCTGCTGCGTCTGCTCCTCGCTGAAGTCGACGAGGTTGTCCAGCCACAGATAGGCCAGCTCGGGGACGGCGTTGTACGCAAGGCGCAGCGTGCTGCAACCCGACAATGCAAGGCTCGCCGCGAGCAGCGCACCGATAATCCGGCTTTTCAGGAAAGACATTCGCATGGCACTCAATGTCGTGATCATGGCCGCGGGCAAAGGCACCCGCATGAAATCCCGCCAGGCCAAACCCTTGCACAAGCTCGGCGGCCGCAGTCTGTTGCAGCATGTGCTCAACGCCGCCGGTCAGCTCGGCGCCGACCGCATTGTCGTCATCACCGGCTATGGCGCGGAGGAGGTCGAGGCCGCGATGCAGGCGCCGAAGCTGAAATTCGTGCGCCAGATGCCGCAGCTCGGCACCGGTCACGCCGTGCAACAGGCCGTGCCTGCGCTGTTCGACGATGCCGGTGCAGGTGGCACGACGCTGATTCTCAACGGCGATGTGCCGCTCATCGAAACGACCACCGCGCGCGCACTCGTGGACGCCTGCGCCGGGCAGCGGCTGGCGCTGCTGACCGTCGAGATGGACGACCCGAGCGGCTATGGAAGGGTGGTGCGCGGCGATCCCGTCGGCCGCGATGCGCATGAGGGCGGCCGCGTGCACGCGATCGTCGAACACAAGGACGCGACCGCTGGACAACGCCAGATCCGCGAGATCTACGCCGGCATGATGGCCGCGCCCACCGCGCAGCTCAAGCGCTGGCTGGCCGGGCTCGAGAATGACAACACACAGGGCGAGTACTACCTGACCGACGTGGTCGAGATGGCGGTGGCCGACGGCGTGCCGGTGGTGACCGCACACCCGCGCAGTCTCGACGAAGTGCTCGGCGTGAACAGTCCTGCGCAGCTCGCCGATCTCGAACGGCGTTATCAGCGCAAGCTGGCCGAAGCGCTGATGGAAGCCGGCGTGAGGCTCGCAGACCCGGCCCGCTTCGATGTGCGCGGCGAGCTCGTGTGCGGCGCCGACGTCGAGATCGATGTCAACTGCGTGTTCGAAGGCCGTGTCGAACTGGGTGACGACGCGAAGATCGGCGCCCACTGCGTGATCCGCAACGCAATCATCGATGCAGGTGCGGTGATCCATCCATTCACGCACATCGACGGCGACCTGCTCGGCGTGAAGGTCGGCGCCGGTGCGTTGGTCGGACCGTTCGCACGGCTGCGTCCGGGCGCGGAGCTCGGTCCCGAAGTGCACATCGGCAACTTCGTCGAAGTCAAGAATTCCACGCTGGCCAGGGGCGCGAAGGCGAACCATCTCGCATACCTCGGCGACGCCGTGCTCGGCGAACGCGTCAACTACGGCGCCGGCAGCATCACCGCCAACTACGACGGTGCCAACAAGCACCGCACCGTCATTGGCGCAGACGTGCATGTAGGCTCCAACTGCGTGCTCGTCGCGCCGGTGACGATCGGCGACGGCGCGACGATCGGCGGCGGATCGACGATCTCGAAGGACGCCCCGGCCGGCCAGCTCACCGTCGCGCGCGCGAAGCAGGTGTCGATCGCCGGCTGGCAGCGCCCGCTGAAGAAAAAGAAGTAGGCCGCGACCGGCGCCGGCAGCGTGCGGCCGGATTTCCCTAAGAGTGCAGCGCCAACGAGCGTGGCGCGCACGCGGCGATCCAGGCGCGCAGCGCGTCGCCGTCCATCGGTTCGCTGATTGCATTGCCCTGCAACTCGTCGCACTCCTGGTCCGCGAGGAAACGGCGCTGCGCCTCGGTTTCGACGCCTTCGGCGATCACCGTGATGCCGAGGCTGCGCGCCATCTGGATGATCGCCTTCGCGATGGCCGCCGAGTCGCGCCGCGCCGGCAGGTCGTGCACGAACGAGCGGTCGATCTTCATCTTGTCGATCGGCAATTCCTTCAGGTGCCCGAGCGACGTGTAGCCGGTGCCGAAATCGTCGACCGCGATGCGGATGCCGAGCGCCTTCAGGCGCGCCAGCGTGGCCTTCACATACGGCAGATCGTCCATCAGCATGCGCTCGGTAAGCTCGAGCTCGAGCAGGTGCCCCGGCAACCCGACCTCGCGCAACACGTCGGCCACCGTTTCGACGAAGTCCGTTGCCTGAAACTGCAGCGTGGACAGATTGACCGCCACCGGCACGCCGGCCAGCCCTGCGCACTGCCAGCGCCGTGCACAGAGCGCCGCTTCGCGCAACACCCAGTGCCCGATCGGCAGCATCAAGCGCCGCTGCTCGGCCACCGGAATGAAGTCGTCGGGCGGCAGCAGGCCCTGCTCGGGGTGCCGCCAGCGGATCAGCGCTTCGGCGCCCACCACCGCGCCGTCGATCGCGCGCACCTGCGGCTGGAAGTGCAGCACGAACTCGTTGCGCTTGATCGCCTCGCCGAGTTGCCCTTCCATCACCAGCGCCGCATAGGCGGCGTCGGCGTTCGCCGGATCGAAGAACTGGTAGTTGGCGCGCCCGCGCGCTTTCGCGCGGTACATCGCCGTGTCGGCATGCTGGATCAGCTCGGTGGGCGTGGTGCCGTGCTCGGGAAACATCGCGATGCCGACCGACGGCGTCACCGACAGCGGCCGGCCCTCGGCATCCACCGGCGCTTCGATCGCGTGCAGCAACTTCTGCGCGACCTCCTCGACGTCGCGGCGGTGGGCAGCGCCCGGCAGCAGCACCATGAACTCGTCACCGCCGAAGCGCGCGACCATGTCGGTCGTGCGCATGCAGGCGGTGATGCGCTTGGCCACCACCTGAAGCAGCGTGTCGCCGACGAGGTGGCCAAGCGAATCGTTGACGCGCTTGAAGTGATCGAGGTCGATGAACAGCAGCGCGAGCTGCGCATCGCTCGCGCGTCCCGATCCCATCAGGTGTTCGAGGTGTTCGATGAACGAGCGGCGGTTCGGCAGCCCGGTCAGCGCGTCGTGGTGCGCGAGGTGATGGATGCGTGCCTGCGCGGCGTGGCGGTCGCGGATGTCACGCACGATCGTCATGCGCAATCGCTCGTCGTTGTACATCATCGTGCGCACGATGAACTCGACCGGAATGCGACTGCCGTCCTTGTGCAGCACAGCGCTTTCGTAAGCCGTTTCCTGTCCGGAGACGATCACTGCCGTAACCTTCGCCACTTCGTCGGGCGCCACGAAGTCGACCGTCTTGCGGCCGAGCATTTCCTGCAGCGTGTAGCCGATGAGCTCGCAGATCGGCGGGTTGGCGTCGGTGATGAATCCGCCCTTGTGGAACACGATGCCCTCGACGCTCGCCTGCATGAATTTCGCCAGGCGCTCTTCGGACTCGCGCACCGCGCGCTCGGCCATGCGGTGCTTGGTGATGTCCGACACCATCACGAAGGCGGCCTGCGCCTGGCCGTCGGCGCCGATGTGCGGCAGCAGGTTGACCTCGATAAAGCGCGTGTCGCCGTCCGACGTCAGCAGCTCGCGCTCGTAGTTGACCGGGGCGCGTTCCTTCAGCATGCGCTCGACGTGCGGCTGGATCTCTCGCGTTGCTTCGTCGCCGATCACTTCGGCGAAGGTGAGCCCGAGGATCGAGCGCTCGTCGCGACCGAAGGCGCGCGCATATTGCTTGTTGGCGAAAAGGCACCTGAATCCGCTCGCCTCGTAGTACGCGATCAGCACCGGCACGTTGTCGGCGAGCAGTCGGAATTGCTCGGCCTTCGCGCGCGCCGTCATCTCGGCGAGCTTGCCGCGCGACACGTCGTGCATGACGCAGACGCAGCGATCGACGTCGCGTTGCCACTGGCCCGCGCAATCGACCCAGCCCGAGCTGCCGTCGGCGTGCAGCACGCGCAACTGGATCGAGAAGTCGCGCCGGCGCCCGAGCTCATGCAGCAGTTCGGCGCGCGAAGCGGCCGCCAAGGCGCTGAACCAGCCTTGGCCGAGCGCCTCGTCACGCGAGAGTTTCGTGAACTCGGTGAAACTGCGATTCACCTGCAACGCGGTGCCGTCGGCTGCAAGCACGAGCACGATGCTCGGAAGCACGTCCCACACGGCGTCTTCGATGTAGTGGTCCTGGCCTATGGCCATCTCGGCGCGCTCCTGTCGGCGCCATCGCGCCCGGACTGCCGCGATGATAGCGATCACCCAGGCGATGCGCCATGGGCGGCAGCCGCGGGCTGCTTCAGCGCGCGCCGCTCTTGCCTGCGACGTCGAGCGCCAGGCACAGGTCGTCCCACGCCTTGGCCTTGTCCTCGAGGTTGCGCAACAGGTAAGCGGGGTGATAGGTGACGATCAGCGGCACGCCCCGGTAGCGGTGCACGCGACCCCGCAGCCGGCCGACCGGCTCTTCGCTGCGCAGCAGCGACTGCACGGCGAAGCGGCCCATGGCCAGGATGATCTTCGGCTGCACCAGCGCCACCTGGCGCGCCAGGAAAGGCTCGCACTGCGCGAGCTCGTCCGGCTCAGGGTTGCGATTGCGCGGCGGGCGGCACTTCAACGTGTTCGCGATGAACACCTGGCGCTCGGCCGGCCCCGGCTCGCGGGTCAGTCCGATCGCGCGCAGCATGTTGTCGAGCAGTTGGCCGGCCTTGCCGACGAAGGGCTCGCCTTGCAGGTCTTCCTGCTCGCCGGGGGCCTCGCCGACGATCATCCAGTGCGCGCGTTCATTGCCGAC
>Ga0184637_10001231_pt1 | contig 17687 bp, 16 predicted proteins | sample PLM3_127_b2_FD_133143 | JGI IMG/M metagenome (GOLD analysis project Ga0184637, IMG submission 133143) | Groundwater sediment microbial communities from an aquifer in East River, Colorado, USA - PLM3_127_b2 | ecosystem: Environmental > Terrestrial > Soil > Riparian zone | place: USA: East River...
CCCGGCCGCGGCGAGCTCGTGCTCGACGGCGTCCCCGCGCGCGTCCGCTGGAACGACGGCGACAGCTTCCGGATCGAGGACGGCCCGCGGCGCGGCCAGCGCGCCCGGCTGGTGGGCGTGAACGCCCTCGAGACGTTCGGCCCGGTGCACCGCTGGGGTGGGTGGCGGCGAGAGGAGCTCATGGGGATCGCGCGCGGCAGCGCCGCCGTCGCGGCCTCGGAGCGCTGGGCCTGCACGTCCTCCGGCGAGGCCGACCGCTACGGCCGGCTCCTCGTCTCCTGCCCGGACGCCGCCCGCCGGCTCGTCGGGGCGGGCCACGCGATGGTGTTCGCGATGGACGGGCCCGCCGAGCCCGCGCTGCTCGCAGTGCAGCGCGCGGCGCAGGCGGAGGGCGCGGGCATGTGGGCGAAGGGGGTACCGCCGGCGATCCCGACGAGCGCCCACGCCGCGGGCGAGCGCGGCCTCGGCGCGCGCCGCGCCTACGATCGGATCGCCGACACGGGGACGGGGGCCGCGGTCTCGCGGCCGCACGAGGCGGTCTACGAGGTCTGCCAGGAGATCTGCGCAGGACCTCCGGAGGCGCGGGCGTGCCTCCTGTACGTGCCGTACGAGCGGCAGCACCGGGCCCGCCCGCCCTGCCTTCTCGGGCAGTGAAGCGAGGTCGGGCCGAGTCTCCCCGCGCCGCGCGATCGAGCGCAGCGCCCCGCGCCGCGCGGCGGCGCAGGCGCCCGAGGCGAGCAGGAAGGCCTGCGGTCACGGGCGCGGCCGCGCGGTGCACGCGAGCTCGCCGACGAGCACCACGCCGTCGCCGGCGCCCGGCACCGCGAGCGGCAGCTCGCAGACCTCTCCCTGGAAGTACACGCGCGCCGCGTGGCTCCCGGCCGGCACGTCCTCGAGCCAGAAGGCGCCGTCGCCGGCGATGGGCGAGCGGAACGGGCCGCCCGGCGCGTCCACCTCCAGTGTCCCGTACGCCGGCACCACCGCGCCCGAGGGGCGCACGAGGCGGATCGTCCCCTCCAGCGCGCGGAGCCGCTGGACGTCGAACCGGACGAGCGCGCCGCCGCGCGGGGGCGCGGCCACGAGCCGCTCGGTGCGGCCCACGCGATAGAGCGCCGGGACATCGGCGTCCTCGATGCCGAGCCGGCTGCCGTAGTACGGCAGGAGGCCGGGCACGAGCAGGTCGCCCCGCGCGTCGGTGCGCCCGACCGGCTGGCGGTCGAGCATGGCCCGCACGCCGGCGACGCCGGGGACGCGCACGAGCGCGTAGCTCTGGTCCACCGGGCGCGTCGCGAAGAGCCGGCCGCCCGTCGCCACCAGCCCGCCGGCGGCCGCGAGCGACGCCACCTCGCTCGTCCCGTTCCGGTCGTAGCCCGCCTCGATCCGGCCGAAGCTGGGCTGCGCCTGCGCGAGCGCCGAGAGGACCCCCTGGTTCGCGGAGTCGGCGCGGAGGCGCCAGCCCGTGCCGGTGCCGCGCGGCAGGCCGCGCTGCGCGCCGACCGTGGCGGTGCCGCTCCCGCCCGCGGCGCGGAGCCCGGCGTCCCAGGTCTCCCCGCGCTCGCCGGCGATCACGAGCTGCGCGAAGAAGGCGGCGTCCGGCCGGGCGTGCCGCGCCTTCGTGACCGCCGCCGAGAGGAGCAGGAACGCGCGCGGCACGAGGGGCAGCGTCGTGCGCGCCTCGAGCCGGTGGGAGGCGCCCTCGTCCCGGCGGCCCTGGCCCGACCACTGGAGCTGGAGCGAGATCGCGCGGGCGAGCGGCACCGCCGCGAAGGCCCCGGTGCGCCACAGGGCCCGGTCGTCGGCCGCCCGCAGCGTGGAGGTGGCGTAGCGGCGCGAGAGGAGCGTCGCGTCCGCGCCGATCGACAGGCGCGGCGTGGCGAAGCGCCAGGCGAGGAAGCCCGCCGCGCCCGCCTCCCCCTCGTCCGCGCTCGCGGCCGCGGACGCCTCCACCTCGCCCGCGGGCGAGCCGGCCGCCGCGGCGAGCGAGCCCTGCTGCACGCGGGTGCCCACCTCGGCGCGCGCGCCCGCGGTGAGCCACCCGGTGACGCCCAGCCGCAGCCGCGCGAGCGCGGTCGGGTCGCCGTAATCGAAGCTCTCGACGCCGAAGCGGCGCCGGACCGCCCCGGCGGAGAGGCCGCCCTCGAGGAGGCCGCGCGCGAGCAGCCCCTGCGTCTGGTAGTGCGAGGCGTCCACGGTGTCGACGCGGCCGAAGGCGTCGCGGACCACGACGCGGACGTCGTTCGAGCCGGCGGCGACCGGCAGGTTCGAGAGGTCGTAGGTGCCGGGCGAGATCGTCTCGGTGCGCGCGAGCGCGCCGTTCACGTAGACCTCGACCGTCGAGGGCGTCGCGGCGAAGGCGCGCGCCTGCGGGAGCGGCGCGCGGACCAGGTACGGATCGAGCGAGAGCTCGCGCGCGATCCCGAGGCCGCCCAGGATCGGCGCGCCGCCGAGCGCGTCGGACGGCACGAACGCGTCGCCGGCCGTGAAGCGGAGCAGCCGGCGCGGGTCGTCCACGGTGAGGGCCGTGAGCCCGCGCACCGCGCCGCCCTCCCGGTCGGCGGTCAGGGAGCCGGCGAGGAGCGCCGGCCCGGCGGAGGCGCCCGCCTCGAGCGCGCCGGAGAGGATCCCGTCGGTCTGGCCGCGCGCCGCCCAGTTGAGGAAGGCGCCCGGGGTGGGCTCGAGCTCGAGCCCCGCCGGGCGGCGCGAGGGGCGGAGGTCGAGCGCGCCCCGGCCGAGCAGCGCGGGCCCGGCCTCCAGGCGGAGCGCGAGCGCCGGCTCGTCGACGGTGAACCCGAGCGCCGGCGCGAGCGAGCGGAGGGAGACGAGCGGCCGGCCGTCGAGCTCGGTGCGCACGCCGGCGAAGCCCGAGAGGCCGACGCGCGAGAGGTCGGCGGGCGAGGCTAGGACGTCGTGCTCGCCGAGCTGGACGAGGACCGTCTCGGAGGGCACGCCGTTCACGAAGAGCTGCAGGAAGGCGGGGCGGAGCGACGCGTCCTGCGTGGCGGAGGCGGCGGTCGCGGTCGAGGTCGCCGCGCCGTCCTGCGCCGCGGCGTGGCCAGCGACGAGCGCGGCGGCGAGCAGCAGCCGCCGGGCGCTACGGCGCACGGCAGGCGCCCGGGGCGCGCGCCTCGATGGCCCCGGCCTCGAGCGCGGCGGTGAGGACCACCTCGGCCGCCTTCGCGCAGGCGGCGGCCGGGACCGCCACCTCGTAGATCCGCTCGCCGCCCGCGAGCACGTACCAGGGTTCGAGCCGCTGCTCGTGCACCGTCGCCCCGCCCTCGGCGCGCAGGGCGAGCGTCACCGCCGACGGGCGCAGCCGCACGGTGCCGGTGTTCCTGAGCGTGAAGCGGATCCGGGCGCCATCGCGCGCGAGGAGGGCGAGCTCCCCCTTCGCCGCCGGCCGCGCCGGCGCGAGGAAGACCGGCACGCCGACGCGCGTCAGCACCTGCACCTGCGTCCCGGGCGCCACGTCTGCGCGCGGCAGCTCCTCCACCACGAGGCGCCAGGCGCGCTCCGCCGCGCCCGGCGCGGCGTCGGAGCCGACGCGCAGGTTGCGCGCCTCGCCCGCCTGCAGCTCGAGCAGCGGGGGGAAGACCACGAGGTCGCGCGCCGGCGCGAGGTCCATCACGCCGTCGGTCCCCTGCGCCCACGCGTAGGCCCGCGCCTGGTAGCGCATCGGCGCGCCGCCCGCGTTGCGGATCGAGACGAGGGCGGTGCGGCTCCTGCCGGAGAGCTCGATGAGGATCGGCGAGACCTCGACGTCGCCGGCCCGGGCCGGACGCGGCGCCAGCGCCAGCGCGAGGGCGGACGCGAGCACGGCCAGGGCGCGGGCTGCGGACGGGCGAGTGGGCATGGGACTGGCGCGCGGAAGCGGCGGCGAGTGTAATACGCAGGATCGCGAGCCAGCAATGAACCGGACCCTCGCACGCCCGCGCACCTCCGCGCACGTCCTCGCGCTCCTCGCGGCGCTCGCGCTCCTCGGCGCGCCGGCGCCCGCGGCCGGGCAGCAGACCTGCAGCATCGCCTCGGCCACCGCGCTCTCGTTCGGCGCCTACGATCCCCTCGCCGCCGCCGCCCTCGACTCGACGTCCCAGCTCGTCTATCGCTGCCCGCCCTCGCCTCAAATCCGCATCTCGCTCGATGCGGGCGGGGCGGGCGCATTCACCATGAGAGCGATGCGTCGTGGCGCGGACGTGCTCCTGTACAACCTCTACCTCGACCCGGCGCGCACGATCGTGTGGGGGGACGGGACGGGCGGCTCCTCCATCGGTCCGCAGGTCACGGTGAAGGGCGCGGGCGGCACGGTCACCGCCTACGTGTTCGGCCGCATGCCGGCGGGGCAGGACCCGGCGCCGGGCACGTACGCCGACACGATCCGCGTGACGTTCGACCTCTAGGCGCGCCCGGCCGGCAGGCTCGACCGGGCCCCGCGGGACCCGGGAGCGGGCCCGACCTGCGCGCGCCCCCGCCGCCGCGCGCGCGAAGCCCGCGTCCCCAGGGCGTTCGCGAGCGCGGCCGCGAGCCGCCGTGCGGGCACGTCCGATGCGATGGACCGGGTGATGCCGGCCTCGATCCCGCGGCGGTTTCCTGGCGTCACGCTCGTCACGCTCCTCGCGCTCGCGGCGGGCCCGGCGCGCGCGGGCGACGCCCGCGGGACGTTCACGGTGAGTGCCACGGTCGTGCGCTCGGTGGCGGTGCGGACCGCCGCGCGGTCCGAGCGCGGCGCGCTCCGGATCGAGGCGGTGGCGGATCGAGGGGCGCGCGGCGGCGCCGGCGTCCAGATCGCGGCGGCGGGCGAGCCCGGGGGGTTCACCACCGGCGCGGCCTCGCTATCGACCGGTGTCGCCGGAGACCCGGGGCGCGTGGTGGTCGTGACGGTGCTGCCCGACGGCCGTCCGCCCGCGATCCGCCTGCGCGACTAGGCGTTCCGCGCGGCGGTGAAGGCGAGGCCCCGCGCGCGCTCGCGTCCGCGGGCGCGCACACCCGCGCCGTGCACCCCACGCCTCGCACCTTTCCTCGTCACGCGGCGATGGTCTGATTGCCGGACCGTGAATGGCTAGGATGACGCCACTCCGTTGACGTCTTCGCACGACCCCTCGCACAGGACCACGCCCATGACCACCCGCCCCATGATCCGGACCCTCCTCGGCCTCGCGGCGTTCGCCGCGCTCGCCCTCGCCGTCCCGGCCGCCGCGCAGACCGCCAGCGCCACCTTCCAGGTCTCGGCGAACGTCCTCAAGAACTGCACCGTCTCCGCCGGCGACGTCGTGATCGGCGCCTACGACCCGGTGGTCGCGAACGACACCGCGGACGCGACGGGGACGGGCACGGTCACCGTGCGCTGCACGAAGAACACCCTCTACAACGTCGGCCTGAACGACGGCAGCCACGTCGGCCGCCGCATGCAGGTGGGGGCGAGCGGCGACTTCCTGAGCTACGAGCTCTACTCGGACAGCGGCTACACGTCGGTCTGGGGCGCCACCGGGACGGCCCGGGTGACCCGCACCGCGTCCTCCAGCGCGGCGTTCGCGCACACCGTCTACGCGCGCGTGCCGGCCGGCCAGGACGTGGACCAGGGCGCGTACACCGACACGGTCACCGCGACCATCGAGTTCTAGCGCTCCCGATCGGCCTCTGCGTCGGCGCTCCGGCGCCGCCGGCGTGAGGGGTGGCCCCGGGCGCCAGGCGTGGCGCCCGGGCCTTTCCTCTTTCACGAGCCCGCGATCCTCCGGCTGCGCCCCTCCCGAGCGCCCGACGATCCCGTTGCGCCGCGGCCGCCCCGGTGCTTTGAGTGCCGCCATGCGCGCCTTCACCAAGTTCGCCTGGGCCGTCCTGGGCTACAACCTGCTCGTCGTCCTGTGGGGCGCGCTCGTGCGCGCGACCGGCTCGGGCGCGGGCTGCGGCAACCACTGGCCGCTCTGCAACGGCGTGGTGCTGCCGCGCGACCCGGCGACCGCCACCCTCATCGAGTTCGGCCACCGCCTGACGAGCGGGCTCGCGCTCCTGCTGGTGGTGGCGCTGGTGGTCGGCGCGCGGCGGGCCTTCGCGGAGGGGCACCCGGCGCGCCGGGCCGCGTGGGCGTCGCTCGGGCTCATGATCGTCGAGGCGCTGGTGGGCGCGGGCCTCGTGCTGTTCGGCTGGGTGGCGCAGGACGCGTCCTTCGCGCGCGGCTGGGTGATGGGCGTCCACCTCGCGAACACCTTCCTGCTCCTCGGCGCGCTCGCCCTCGCCGCCGACTGGAGCGCGCACCCGGGCGGCTTCTCGCTCTCCGGGCGGGGGCCGCTGACCCTCGCCGCGTGGCTCGCCGCCGCCGCGCTCCTCGTGACCGGCGTGACGGGCGCCGTCGCCGCGCTGGGCGACACGCTCTTCCCGTCCACGAGCTTCGCCGAGGGGCTGCGCCGGGAGCTCTCGTCCGAGTCCGACATCCTGTTGCGGCTCCGGATCCTCCACCCGTTCGCCGCCATCGCCGCGGCCGCCGCCCTGCTCGGGATCGCGCGCATGGCGCTCCGCCTGCGCCCGGACGACCGGGTGCGCCGGGCGTCGCTGGCGCTCGTCGGGCTCGTCGCCGTCCAGATGCTCGTCGGGCTCCTCAACGTGGCCCTGCTCGCACCGGTGGTGCTCCAGCTCGTGCACCTGCTGCTCGCCGACCTCGTCTGGATCGCCCTCGTCCTCCTCGCGGCCGCGGCGCTCGCGCCCGCCGCGACGGCGGGCGAGCGTTCGCCCAACCGCCCGCTCGACGCGCTCCCGCAGGGTGGGTGATAAGAACATCCCGACGGGTCATGCGACCCGCAGGGCATTTATGGCGCGGCGGACGCGTTGACCTCGCCGCAAACCAGGAGGAAGCACATGCACGTGTTCAAGCTCCGTACGGCCGCGCTCGCGGCCCTGATCGTGTTCGGCTCGGCCTGTGGCACGGCGGGCAAGCGCACCGCCATCGGCGGCGGCGCCGGCGCCCTGCTCGGCGCGGGCGTGGGCGCCCTCGCGGGCGGCAAGAAGGGCGCGCTCATCGGCGCGGGCGTCGGCGCGGTCGCCGGCGGCTCGGTCGGGCTCTACCTCGACAAGCAGGCGAAGGAGCTCGAGCAGGTCGCCGAGACCCGCCGGACCGAGAACGGCATCCTGGTCGAGATGAAGAACGACATCCTGTTCGACACCGGGTCCGCGGACCTGAAGGCCGAGGCGGTCGCGCAGCTCGTGAAGGTCGGCGACATCATGGCGAAGTACTCGGACAACCGCGTGCGCGTCGAGGGGCACACGGACGCCTCGGGCTCCGACGACTTCAACCAGAAGCTGTCCGAGCGCCGGGCCACCTCCGTGCAGAAGATCCTGGTCTCGCGCGGCGTCCAGGAGGCGCAGATCTCGGTGGTCGGGCTCGGCGAGACGAAGCCCATCGCCGACAACGGCAGCGCCGACGGCCGCTCCAAGAACCGCCGCGTCGAGCTGCACATCGACGTGCCGAACCCGACCCCCGCCCCGGCCAGCTAGGGCGGCTGCTCGACTCGCCCGGCGTGCGCTCGAGGGACGCCAGCCCGGCGTCCCTCGAGCCGCTTCGAGCCGAGGTAGACGCACCGGCAGCCCCGGCCGGGCCTTGAAGGCACGCCTCGCCGTCGGCACCACTCCTGCGCGACGCGGAGGGTTGCCGCATGGTCGAGACGCACGCCTGGAACGAGACGCTGGACCTCGGCCACGAGGCCATGGATCACGAGCATCACCTTCAGATCGGCCTCGTCTCGGCCTTCATCGACGCGGTCGAGCAGCGCCGCCCCTGGGTGGCGCGCCGCCTCGCCGAGCAGCTCGTCGCCTACAGCGTGGTCCACTTCGGCAGCGAGGAGCTGCTGATGGAGACGAGCGGCTACGGCGGCCGCGAGCGGCACGCGACGGAGCACGCCGCGTTCCTCGAGCAGATGCGGGAGCTGGGCCGCTCGTTCGGCGCGGGGGACGAGGACGTGGCGGTCGCCTCAGCCATCGACCTGCGGGCGGCGCTCGCCGCGCACATGAACGACGCCGACCGCCGGCTCGCGGCCCACGCCGCGGGCCCCCCGAAGACGAGCTGAGGCGGGCTGCCCGCGCGGCGGTTTCCGCGCGCGGGGTCAGGCGCGCGCTCGGGTCGCGAGCGCGCGGAGCCGCGCCGCCGCCACCCGCGCCCTGCGATCGAGCGCGACCGCGGCGCAGACCGCGTAGGCCGGCGTCGCCGTGAGCAGGTACTGCGGCCACTTGGTCGGCCAGGCGAGGAGCAACAGCGTGCCCGACGCCGCCAGCGCGGCCCACACCGGGCGCGCGCGCCAGGTGGGCCACGCGCCGAGCGCCGCGAGCGGCAGGAGCAACCTCGCGGGCAGGCCGGTCGCGAAGACGCCGGGGTGCCACTCGCGCGGCGCCGCGCGTAAGAGCCAGACCGCCTGCTGGTACCACGCCGGCGGACGCGAGCTCCGCGTAGCGGTAGCCCACGTGCAGGTAGACGGGCTCGTCGTAGTCGGGCCCGAGCCGCTGGAGCGCGATGCCGCGCTGCCCGGCCGCCGCCGCGACCGCCGCGAGCCCGAGCGCGATCGCCACCGCCCGGGCGCGCCGCGCGCCCGGCGCGCTCAAGGGGCGGGCTCCACGCCCTTTCCCGCCGCCGCGAGCTCGCCGCCCACCGGCCCGTAGAAGAGCACCCAGGTGAAGAAGTCCTCGGTGAAGTCCTCGAAGCGATGCGGCTCCCCCGCCGCCGCGAAGAGCAGGTCGCCCGCGCGGAACGCGAACCGCTGCGGACCGTTCACGTACGTGCCGCTCCCCTTCACCACGACGTAGATCTCGTCGCGGTCGTGGGGCCGCTGGGTGTCGCGGCCGCGGGGGGCGAAGATCTCCACCTGCAGCGAGCCGTGCCGGAACATCGTGGCGAAGCGCTTGCCGCCGGCGCGCGGGAGGCGGCCGGTGGCCTCCGCGGCGGCGACCTGCCGGATGGCGTCGAAGATGTCGTGCATTCGGATGTCCTTCGGGGGGCCGGAGTCTACCCCGGGGCGCGCGGTGAACGCGCTTGCAGGTGGCGCGCGGTGTGGTGGCGTGCCGCCCGCCGTCCGGCGCGCCCACCCGGCGTGGCCCGTCCGCGGGAGCCCGGGGACCGCCGCGGTCACGCGACCGTGGGATACGACGGCGGGGGCCGCCGCCCCACGTGAACGCGTCGTCAGGGGCGCCGGGGCGAAGGAGGGACCGGCGCGTGGGTCACGCCCTGGCAGGTGGGGTGTCGAGCCAGACCAGGAGCCCCTGGGCGTTGAGGTCGAGGTCGGTCGCGAAGAGCTCGAGCGCCTGGGCGCGCGAGAGCGGCGCGCCGTGGGCGGCGAGCTCCGCGAGCAGCTGCTCGCCGAGCGAGGCGCGGAGGGCGGCGTGGCGGTCGCCGCCCGGGGGCACGGCGCGCGCGCGGCGGACGTGCTCGCCGAGGCTCCGGTGGAGCGCCTCGGCGGCGCGGCCGATCTCCCCCTCGAGCACCCCGAAGTGCGTGAGGTACATGCGCTCGGGGCGCTCGGCCAGCATCCGGTCGATCGACGCGTGCAGCGCGGGCGGGTCGAGCTGCACCGGCGTGGTGGTGGGGAACAGGAACGGGCGGCCGCCGGCGTCGCACTCGCGGTACGATAGGCCGAACGTGTCTCCGGTGAAGAAGCCGCGCGACGCCTCGTCGAGGACCACGAAGTGGTGGCGCGCGTGGCCGGGCGCGTCGAGGAAGCGGAGCGGGCGGGCGCCGAGGTCGAGCGAGAAGCCGTCGCCCGCCTCGATCACCCGCTCGGCCGGGACCGGCACGAGCTCGCCGTAGAGCGCGCGGAAGCGGGCCTCCCCGTAGACCGCGATCGAGCCCGCCACGAGCTTCGCGGGGTCGACGAGGTGGCGCGCGCCGCGCGGGTGGACGACGAGGCGGGCGCGCGGCAGCGCCTGCATGAGCGTGCCCGCGCCGCCGGCGTGGTCGAGGTGCACGTGGGTCACCACCACGTGCGAGACCTCCTCGCGCGCGATCCCCGCCGCCGCGAGGGCGGCGAGGATGCGCGGCACCGACGAGGCGGCGCCCGTCTCGACGACCGCGGCGCTCTTCCCGCCGCGCACGATCCAGGCGGCGGCGAGCTGCGGCCGGACGTAGTGGGTGTCGACGAGGAGGACGCCGGGGGCGACGAGGGTCGATTGCCCGGCGGGCTCGGGGTGGGTCGGGTTCATGGCCGGAGCGCTCCCAGCACCTTGGGGTTCACTTCCTCCTGCGCGAGGACCGCGTGGCAGAGGTCGCAGTCCTGCGAGATCGTGACCCCCTCCGCCGTCGCGTGCGACTCGTCGTGGCAGCGGAAGCAGCCGGGCGCGTCCTCGTGCCCGCGCAGGCTCGGGTACGTGCCCCAGGAGATGCGCATGGAGGGCCAGACGTTCCAGGCGTGGATCTGCGCGAGCGCCGCCGCCGCGGCCCGCACCTTCGGCTCGCGCGCGGGGAAGGCGGCCGGGTCCTCGGCCCGGTAGAAGGCGAGCAGCGCCTCCTCGATGCCGGCCTGCGCGGCCTCGTGGGAGGGGTACTCGGTCCGGAGCGCCTTCACCGCCTCGCGCTTCACGAACGGTAGCGTCCGGTCGATCCGGCCGGAGGCGAGGGCGAGGTCCACCTCGGGCCCCGGTTGCCGGAACTGGTGGGACGCGCGGTTGTGGCAGTCGACGCAGTCCATCGTGCGCCAGGCCTCGGGCGGCGGCCGGACCTTCGGGCTCTCCGCGGTGGTGAAGAGCCGGGTGCGGCCGTCGGGGTAGACCGACTCGACGGTGTGGATGGTCTTCCGCTCGGGATCGGAGAGGTAACGGACCGTGACGCCGGGCGCGACGTGGGCGTGGATGCCGCGCGGCGGGCCGACCTCGTTCTCCGCGCCGCCGACGTGCAGCAGGAGGACCGTCTTCTTCTCGGTGCTCGGCGCGTCCTCCGCGAAGATCGTCTTCACCTCCAGGCGATCGCCGTGGAACTTGGCGGGCCAGTGGCAGGCCTCGCACGTCTCGCGCGCCGGGCGCAGGGCGTGGACCGGTGACGGGATGGGCTTCTGGTACAGGTCGAAGGTGACGGACACCACCTGCCAGGCGCCGGACAGCTTCGACTTCACGAACCACGGCGCGCCCGGCCCGATGTGGCACTCCGCGCAGGCGACGCGCGCGTGGGGCGAGCGCTGGTACGCGGTGAACTCGGGGGCCATCACCGAGTGGCACGAGCCGCAGAACTGCGGCGACTCCATCACGTGTACGCCCTGGTAGGTGGCGAAGCCGACGATGAGGAGGTTCACCGCGGTGAGCCCGGCGATCACCACCAGCCGGCGGCGCGTGCGGGGGTCGTTGAGGTCGAAGACCGGCAGGGGGTGCCCCTCGCCGCGGGCGACCCGCCTGCGCTCGAGCCAGGCGCCGAGCGGGATGAGGAGCAGCCCGAGCACGAAGACGCCGGGCAGCACGAGGTAGGCGAAGATCCCGACGTACGGGCTCCCGCCGTGACCGAAGAGCCCGGCCACCGCGAGCCCGACGATGAGCACCGCGGAGGCGACGGCCAGCGTCGCCCCCACCATGCCGAGACCGGTACGTGGCGCTGCTGCCCGCATGCGGCTTCCTCCCGCCCGGGCGAGACGCGGCCCCGGGGCACCGGATGGAAGCGCTTCCGGGGGCCCGGAGCAAGCGCGAAGTGCGGCATCTTGCCGCAGTCGAGGACCGCTCGCGTCGGCGACGGCGCGGTGGCGACGCGCGCGGCCGCGCTACGGCTTCGCCGCGGGCGCGGGCCTCCCGGCCGGCGCGCCCGGAGCTCGCCGCGCGAGGAGCCGCTCCATCTCGTCCATCGTCGCGTTCATCTCCGCGATGGCGGCGTCGAAGGGCTTCGAGGTGGTCATGTCCACGCCCGCGGTGCGGAGGAGCTCCACCGGGTAACGCGACCCGCCGGCGCGGAGCATGGCGAGGTAGGCGTCGCGCCGCTCGGTGCGGCCCGCCTTCGCCTCATCGCGCATCGCCGTCGCGATGGCGGTCGAGGCGACGAGGCTCGTCGCGTACTGGTAGACGTAGAAGTCGTAATAGAAGTGCGGGATGTAGGCCCACTCGACCGCCACGAGCTCGGGCACGTCGGTCACGCCCTTCGCGTGGCCGTAGTACTCGCGGACGATCTTCAGGTAGAGTTCCGACAGCGCCTCCCCGGTGAGCGGCTCCCCGCGCTCGGTCTTCTCGTGGATCGCGAGCTCGAACTCGGCGAACTGCGTCTGCCGGAAGAGCGTGCCGCGCAGGCTGTCGAGGTGGCTGCCGAGGAGGAAGAGCCGCGTCGCGTCGTCCTTCGCCTGCCCGAGCATGTGGTGGAGGAGCAGGTTCTCGTTGAGCGTGGAGGCCACCTCCGCGACGAAGATCGGGTAGTCGTACGTCGCGTAGGGCTGCGCGCGCATCGCGAGCCAGGTGTGCATCGAGTGGCCCGCCTCGTGGGCGAGCGTCGAGACGTCGTCGTACAGGCCGTTGAAGTTGAGGAGCTGCACGGGCCCGACGCCGTACACGCCGGTGGAGTACGCGCCGGAGCGCTTGCCGGTCGAGGGCAGGTAGTCGGTCCAGCGCGCCGTCATGCCGAGCTTGAGCCCCTCCGCGTACTCCTTGCCGAGCGGCGCGACCGCCGCGAGCGTGAGCGCGCGGGCCTGGTCGGGCTCGAAGCGCAGGTCCACGCGCTGGACCATCGGGACGTAGAGGTCCTGGTAGCGGAGCTTCTCGAGGCCGAGCATCCGCTTGCGCAGCGCCAGGTAGCGGTGGAACGTGGGCAGGCTCCGGCGCACGTCGGCGACGAGCTGCCGGTAGATGGCCGGCGGGATGGCGTCGCGGAAGAGCGCCGACTCGAGCGTCGAAGAGAAGCCGCGCGCCCGCTGGGTGAAGACGTGGCCCTTCAGCTGCTGGTCGAGGGTCGTCCCGAGCGTCCGCTCGAACCCCTTCAGCGCGCCGAAGAAGGACGTGAAGGCCTGGTCGCGATCGGCGACGACGCGCGAGGCGCGGTGGAGCGTGAAGGCGGCGGGATCCATGCGGACCTCCTCGCCGGTCGAGAGCTTCACGGTCGGGTACGGGAGGTCGGCGTTCGAGAGCACGCCGTAGGCGGAGGAGCCCGCGTCGGTGACGTCCTCCGCGAGCGCGATGATCTTCTCCTCGCCGCCGGACAGCGTGTGCGGCTTCCAGCGGAGCACGTCGTCGACGTGGAACCGGTAGGGGGCGAGCCCGGGATCCTGGTCGAGGAACCCGCGCACCTTCGCCTCGGGCAGCGCCAGCAGCTCGGGCCGGACGAAGGAGGTCGCGGCCGAGAGCTCGACGCCGAGCCGCTGGGCTGCCTGGCGCATCTCCCGCGGCTTCGCGGCGCGGACGTCCTCGTCCGAGCGGGCGCTCGCGTAGACGGTCACGCGCTCGAGGTCGCGCTGCGCGCCGAACACCGCGTCGAGCCCGGCGCGCAGCGCGGCGGGCGACTCGCCGAGCTTGCCGCGGTGGGCGGTGAGCGACGGGATGCGCCGGGCGAGGTCCGCGCGCGCGGCCTCCCAGGCGGCGTCGGACGGGAAGATGGCCGAGAGGTCCCAGCGGTACGCGGCGGGGATCTCCGAGCGCTCCCGCGCCGCGGCGGGGGCGGCGAGGGCGAGGGCGGCGAGCAGGGCGGCGGCGGTGCGGGTCATCGAGGGCTCCGGTGGAGAGGGAGTACGGCGGGGTGCGGTCGTGACCGCGTTAACCCGGACGTCGTGTCCGGGCAGCCGCGGCGGGGCTCGCGCCGCCAACATGGTGGTGCCGGGGCCCCTGGTGAACGTCCCATCAGGTGGCCCCCCGTGGGCCCGGGAGCGAGGGGGCGCCACCGGGGCTCACACGCCGTCCGGTGCGCGGGGGACGGACGGAACGGGCCGGGTTGATCGAGGTGAAGCCGGGGCGCCGCGCCGTTCTCCCCACGTGAACATGCTGACAGGGCGCGTGCGCGAACGGGGGAGGGAGCGGGGGAGGACGGTGCGGCGCAGGGCCGGGCCTACCCGCGTGGCCTAACCGCTCCAGGGCTGGACCTCGGCCGCGGCGGGCGGGGGTGCGGCCGGCCGCGACGGCTCGGAGAGCTCCGGCCGCCGCGCGGGCGGCAGCTCGAGCTCGAACGTCTCCCCGCGCGTCAGCACGTGCACGCGCGAGGCGAGGCCGGCGCCGTCCGCGGCGCGCAGGAAGTCCTCGAGCGGCGAGCGGAACGCGTCGTAGTCGTCGAAGTGGATGGGTATCGCGACGTGGGGACGGATGGTCCGCACCGCCTCGACGCCCTGCTCCGCGTCCAGGGTGACGAGCAGGCCGAGGACGCGCGTGCCGCCGAGGTGGAACAGCCCGACGTCGACGTCGGGGAAGGCCTCCGGGATGCGACGCAGCTCGTCGTGCACGACGGTGTCTCCCGAGACGTACAGCCTGAGGCGCGGCGCGGCCGTCCCCTCGCCGAGCTCCACCATGCTGCCCATCACGGCCGGCAGCAGGCGGGCGACGGCGCCCGGCCCGTGCCTGCCCGGCAGCGCGGTCACCCGCAGCCAGCGCTCGCCCCGGCGCAGCTCGGCGTGGTCCCACGTGCCGAGCGACACGGCCTGCCGGAAGCCGCGGCGGCGCAGCGCGCGGGCCGCCGCCGGCGGCGCGAACACCGGCAGCTCGCGCGACAGGTGGCGCGTGGCCACGCGGTCCCAGTGATCGCCGTGGAGATGGGAGAGCAGGCAGGCGTCGAGCAGCGGGAGCTGATCGATCTCCAGGGCCGGGTTGGTCCGACGCCGCGAGAACACGCCGTAGCGGAGGTGCACGGGGTCGCCCGCGTGCAGGAAGTTCGGATCGGTGAGGAGCGTGAAGGCGCCGAGCCGGAGGACGGTCGTGGCGGTGCCGACGAAGAGGATGGACGCGTGGTCGAGCTCGGCGCCCACCGGCGGCGGGCCGAGGTGATAGGTCGCCCTGAGCGTCATGGCCCAAGCTAGGGTCGGGCGCAGGGAGAGGCCCGTGGTCGCGGACGCCGGCGTCGGGTCGGGGTCCGGTCGGGCGGACCAGCGCTGGCGCAGCAGGCTTCCTCGCGCGTCGGCTCGCGGCGCGGCGCGTCGTTCACGTCCAGTCGCGCGGCGTGCGGAGGACATCGAGCAGCCGCGCCTCGGGGCTCCCCGGCGCGGGCGAGTGGCCGTAGACGAAGCGGACGCGCGGGGGGAGGGACATGAGGATCGACTCGGTCCGCCCGCCGGTCTCCAGGCCGAAGACCGTGCCGCGGTCGAGCACCAGGTTGAACTCGACGTAGCGGCCGCGCCGGATCTCCTGCCAGCGCCGCTCGGCCTCGCCGTAGGGGAGCCCGCGCCGCCGCTCCAGGATCGGCAGGTACGCCGGCAGGAAGGCGCGGGCCACCTCCTTCGCGAGCGCCAGCTCCTGCTCGAGCCCGCCGCCGGGGTCCTCGAAGAAGATGCCGCCCACGCCGCGGTGCTCGCCGCGGTGGCGCAGGTGGAAGTACGCGTCGGCCGTCTTCTTGTGGCGCGCGTAGCTCCCGGGCGTCACCCGCTCGCAGGCGTCGCGCATCGTCCGGTGGAAGTGCCGGCAGTCCTCCTCGAACAGGTAATAGGGCGTGAGGTCCGCGCCTCCGCCGAACCAGGCGACGTCGCCGCGCCGGAGGAAGCGCACGTTCATGTGCGTGGTGGGCACCATCGGCGAGCGGGGGTGCACGACGATGGAGAGCCCGGCCGCGAAGAAGGCGCCGCCCTCGCCGGGCACCCGGCGCGCGAGCTCGGCGGGCAACGCCCCGTGGACCTCGGAGACGTTGACGCCGGCCTTCTCGAGGACCAGCCCCTCCTCGAGGACGCGGGAGAGCCCGCCGCCGCCACCCGGCCGCTCCCAGGCGTCCGCCCCGAAGCGGCCCTCCCCGTCCACCTGCGCGAGCGCGGAGCAGATCTCCTGCTGCATCGCCCGCACGAAGGCGGTCATCTCGGCGGCGAGGCGGTCGAGCTCCGCGGGCGAGGCCTGAGTCGGCATCGAGCCCGACATGCCCCGCGCAGCGTGCGCCTGCACCTCCCGCGAGGGGCCAGCGGCGCGTGCCGCGCTGCGCGACGCGCGGAGCCGCCGGTCGCGTCAGGCCAGGAGCCGCAGCGCCACCGCCGCGGGGATGCCTGCGTAGAGCACGGCGCGGCAGAGCCACTCCACCGCGAGCCGGGCCTGCCCCGCCTGCGCGGGCGCGAGCGCCGTCCAGAGCGCCCCGGCGAGCTCGGCAGCGACGCGGACCGCGGCCCCGACGAGCGCGAGCAGCGCGAGGGTGACCGCGGCGTGGCTCGCGAGCGGGGTGACCCAGGCGCGGAAGCCGTGGAGGTGCCACTCGCCGAGCGCGCCGCCGAAGGCGCTCGCCTGGTGCGCGCGGAAGGACGCTGCGGCGACCACGAGCGGGAGGAGGACCCAGCGCACCGCGAGCTCGCCTGCGCGGGGCCGGAGCCGCGCCCGGGCGCGGGCCCAGGCGAGCCGCGCGGCCGGCCGCGCCACGCCCGCGGCGCCAGTCGCCGAGAGGAGATCGAGGAGCGCGGCGGGCTCGTCCGTCTCGAGCGCGAGCGGGAAGGGTCCCGAGGCGAGCCGGAGCGCGACGCCGTCGGCCGGGAGCGGGACGCGCCGCGGCCGGGCGGAGGCGAGCGTTGCGACGGGGAGCTCGACGCGCCGGTCGCCGGCCTCGACGACCAGGAGGCCGCGCTCGACGTGGGCGGTGCCGTGCGCGGTGCGCCGGGCGAGCGCCACCCCGGCGAGCGGCAGCGCCGCGAGGGCGCCGAAGGCGAGCAGGCCGGGCGGCGCGAGCTCGGTCCCTGCCGCCGGCCCGAGCGTCAGGAGGAGGGCGGTGGCCAAGAGCGCCAGGACCGAGACCGCCCACGCCCCGGCGAGCAGCGCGCGGAGCGCGGGCGCGCAGACGCGGAGGGCGAGGCGGGGCGGCGCGGCGGGGGAGCGGGAGGGGGAGCGGGAGGGTTCCATTTGCGCGGGCGGGGGGAAGTATACCGGCGAGGGCTCGGACGCGCGCGGAACCGGCGTGTGCGGGCGGAACCGGCGTGCACGGAAGGTGACGGGGGGCGGGGGGGATGCCGGCCGCGACCGGGACCCGACCCGGCCTCGACCGCGACCGCGACCGCGACCGCGACCGGGACCGCGACCTCGGCCCCGACCCCGACCTCGACCTCGACCGAGACCTCGACCGAGACCGAGACCGAGACCGAGACCGAGATCGAGACCGAGACCGAGACCCCGATCTCGACCTCGACCCCCACCGCGACCGCGACCGCGACCTCGACCGCGACCGCGACCGCGACCGCGAGATCGAACGTCCCCGCAAAGACGAGGAAGGGGAACGGCAACGAAGGGGGCGGCTGGCGGGACGTGACCGCGCGCGGGAGACGTCATCGTGCAGCGGCTTGCGTGTGGCCGCGGCGGCGTGGGTGGATCCCATCGGGTGAGCGGCGCGCGGACCCTGGCCCGCAGCGTCTCCTTGCCGAGGAGCACCAGGTCATCGTGTGGATGCCCTTCGAGGTGGCGGGGCACGGTCGTGCGGCGGCGACGCCGCGGAGCGGGAGGTGGATCGGGTGGTCGCGCGGCTTGCTTCTTCGTGACGGACCCCGCGCGGGTGAGCCTACGATCGCCGGCAGTAGTGACGGTGGGTCAATCAGAATCACACATGGGATCGACGTTCAGTGTCAGACCCGTGTGCGAGGATCCGTTCGATGGACGGCGCCTCGATGGAGCTCGCG
>Ga0184637_10001232_pt1 | contig 17685 bp, 19 predicted proteins | sample PLM3_127_b2_FD_133143 | JGI IMG/M metagenome (GOLD analysis project Ga0184637, IMG submission 133143) | Groundwater sediment microbial communities from an aquifer in East River, Colorado, USA - PLM3_127_b2 | ecosystem: Environmental > Terrestrial > Soil > Riparian zone | place: USA: East River...
CCCGACCCCGACCCCGACCCCGACCCCGACCTCGACCTCGACCGACCCGGGACGGCGCCCTCGCGCCCGCGTTCCCTTTTGACAGCACGCCTCGGCCCCGCTAGCCTGGCGCCAAGATGAGAACCATTCGCAACTTGGACGACACCCTCCCGTCAACCGCCGCCTGCGGGGACGTCCGCTGCGGCTGCGGGAGCCTCCTCGCCCGCTTCGTCGACGGAGCGGTCGAGCTCAAGTGCCGCCGCTGCAAGCGGCTCTGGCGCCTCCCCGTCGAGGGCGAGCCCGCGCCCTCCGGTTCCCGCCCCTGATCCTGCCGCGCCGCTTTACCGGGCGCGGCGCCCGGGCCTAGACTGTCGCCCTCCGATGCGCGGACTCCGCGGCGCCACCCAGATCGCGGCCAACACCGTCCCGGCCATCGAGGACGCGGTCGTCGAGCTCTGCCGCGAGATCGAGAAGCGGAACGAGATCGGCCCGGCCGACATCGTCTGGGCGATCTTCACCGTCACGCGCGACCTCGACGCCGACTTCCCCGCCCGCGCCGCGCGCCTCGCCGGCTGGAGCGCGGTGCCGATGATCTGCTCGCAGGAGATCCCGGTCCCCGGCTCCATGCCGCGCGTCATCCGGGTGCTCCTGCACGTGGACTCCGAGGGCCCGCGCAGCCACGTCTACCTGCGGGGCGCGCAGGCCCTCCGGCCCGACCTGCACGTGCGGCCGTGAGCCTTGCTCAGCTGCCCGAGAAGCGGGAGAAGCTTCGCCCCGTGGACCGCCTCCCCGAGATCGCCGAGCCGGGCTTCCGGCTCGCCTCGCTCGCCCTTCACCCGGAGCGGACGGTGGTCACCGTCGGGCGCGGCCCCGGCGCGGTGGAGATCGGCGCGAGCCGGGTGGCGCTCGTCGCCGGGCCGTGCGCCGTCGAGTCGTGGGAGCAGCTCCGCTCCACCGCACGCGCCGTGAAGGCCGCCGGCGCGCGGCTGCTGCGCGGCGGGGCGTTCAAGCCGCGCACCTCGCCGTACGCGTTCCAGGGGCTCGGCGAGGACGGGCTGCGGCTGCTCGCCCGCGCGCGCGAGGAGACCGGGCTGCCGGTGGTCACCGAGGTCACGTCGCCCGAGCTCGTCCCGCTCGTCGCGGAGTACGCCGACTGCCTGCAGGTGGGCGCGCGCAACATGCAGAACTACGAGCTCCTGCGCGCCGTCGCGAAGGCCGGCCGGCCGGTGCTGCTGAAGCGCAGCCTCGCCGGCACGCTGGAGGAGCTCCTCCTCGCGGCCGAGTACGTGCTCGCCGGCGGGAACCCCGACGTCGTCCTCTGCGAGCGCGGCATCCGCACGCACGAGCGGGCGACCCGCAACACCCTCGACCTCTCCGCCGTCCCCGCGCTCCGCGAGCTCACCCACCTGCCCGTGATCGTGGACCCCTCCCACGCGACCGGCCGCCGGAGCCTCGTCCCCTCCATGGCGCTCGCGGCCGTCGCCGCCGGCGCGGACGGCGTGATGATCGAGGTCCACCCCGATCCCGAGCGCGCCCTCTCCGACGGGGCGCAGTCGCTCGCCCCCGCCGACCTGCCCGCCCTCGTGACGCGCCTCGGCGCCGTCGCGGCGGCGATCGGCCGGAGCCTCTAGTGGCGGCGCTGCCCCGCACGCTCGGCGTCGTCGGGCTCGGGCTCATGGGCGGCTCGCTCGCGCGCGCCGCCAAGGCCGCCGACGCGCGCGTCCGGGTGATCGCCGTCGAGCCGCGCGAGGACGTGCGCGCGCAGGCGCTCCGCGACGGCGTGGCCGACGAGGCCCTCGCCGCGCCGGGCCCCGCGCTCGGCGCCTGCGAGCTCGCCGTGCTCTGCACGCCGGTCGCGATCATCGAGGCGCTCCTCGGCCCGGTGGCGGCGCTCCTGCCGGACGGCGCGGTCCTCACGGACGTGGGCGGCGCGAAGGAGCGGGTGGTCCAGGCCGCCCGCGCGGCCGTCCGCCCCGGCGTGGCGTTCGTCGGCGCGCACCCGATGTTCGGCGGGCACGGCGGCTACGCCGGGGCGAGCGCCGAGAAGTGGAAGGGCGGTACGGTCGCGGTCTGCACCGACGGGCCCGGCGAGGCCGTGGAGCAGGTGGCCGCGCTGCACGCCGCGCTCGGCGCCGCGGTCGAGCGCTGCACCGCCGCCGAGCACGACGCCGCGGTCGCGATGGTCTCGCACCTGCCGTACCTCGTCGCGTCCGCGCTCGCCATGGCCGCGCGCGAGGCGGGCCCGCTCGCGGCGAAGCTCGCCGGCCCGGGGCTCAAGGACATGACCCGGCTCGCGGCCTTCCCGTTCGACATCCAGGGCGAGGTCTCGCGCCGGAACGCCCACCTGCCCGAGGCGGGCCGCCGCCTCGAGGGGCACCTCGCCCGGATCCTGGCGGCCATCGCCGCCTCACCCGAGGCGGCGCGCACGGCGCTCGAGGCTGCGCGCAAGGCGCGCGAGGAGCTCTTCTGACCGGACCGCTCACCTGCCGCCGCACCGGGCCGCTCCGCGGGACGATCGAGGTCCCGGGGGACAAGTCCGTCTCCCACCGCGCGCTCCTCTTCGGCGCGCTCGCCGAGGGCGAGACGCGCGTGCGCGGGATCCTCGACGCGGAGGACGTCCACTCGACGCGCAAGGCCGTCGAGGCGCTCGGCGCCGTGGTCCGCGCCGAGGGCGACGAGCTGGTGGTGGTCCCGCCCGAGCGGCTGCGCGAGCCGGGCGACGTGATCGACTGCGGCAACTCCGGCACGAGCCTCCGGCTCCTCACCGGCGTGCTCGCCGGCGTGCCCGGGCTCTCGGTCCTGACCGGCGACGCCTCGCTCCGGCGGCGGCCGGTGCGGCGCGTGATCGACCCGCTGCGCGCCATGGGCGCGAACCTCTCGGCGCGAGAGGGCGACCGGCTCCCGCCGGTGGTCGTCCGCGGCGGCCCGCTCCGCGGTGCGCGCCACGTGCTCCCCGTCGCGAGCGCGCAGGTGAAGAGCGCCATCCTGCTCGCGGGGCTCGCGGCCGACGGCGAGACGCGGGTCGTCGAGCCCGAGCGCTCGCGCGATCACACCGAGCGGATGCTCCGCGGCATGGGCGTCCCGGTGAAGGTCGAGGGGCTCGAGGTGGCGGTGACACCGGCCCGCCCGCGCGGCGGCCTCGTGGACGTGCCCGGCGACATCTCCTCGGCGGCGTTCTTCCTCTGCGCGGCGGCGGCGCTGCCCGGCTCCGAGGTGACCGTCCGCGGGCTCGGCACGAACCCCACCCGCACCGGGCTGCTCGACCTGCTCCGGGCGATGGGCGCCGACCTGACGCTCGCCGGCGAGCGCGAGGTCGCGGGCGAGCCGCGCGCCGACGTGACCGTGCGCGGGCGGGAGCTCGTCGCCGGCGAGGTGCGCGGCGACCTCGTGCCGCGGCTCATCGACGAGCTGCCGGTGGTGATGGTGATGGCGACCCAGGCCCGCGGCCGCACCGTGATCCGCGACGCGAAGGAGCTGCGGGTCAAGGAGTCGGACCGCCTCGCCGTCATGGGCGAGGCGCTCGCCCGCGCCGGCGCGCGGATCGAGCTCTTCGAGGACGGCTGCGCCATCGAGGGGCCGACCCGCCTCCGCGGCGTCGAGGTGGCGACCCGGCTCGACCACCGCATCGCGATGTCCATGGCGGTCGCCCAGCTCCTCGCGGGAGGAGAGCCGGTCGTGCTCGACGACGTCTCCTGCGTGGCGACCAGCTTCCCGTCGTTCTTCGCGCTGCTCGACCGGCTCTGCGGGGCGGGCGCCGGCCAGGGGACCCGCCCGTGATCACCGGCCGCACCGCGCTCTACGGCGTGATCGGCCACCCGGTCGCCCACAGCCGCTCGCCGGAGATGCAGAACGCGGCCTTCGCGCTGCTCGGCGTCGACGCGGTCTACGTCGCGCTGCCGGTCGCGCCCGACCGGCTCGACGAGGCGCTCCGCGGCGCGCACGCGCTCGGCTTCCGCGGGCTCAACGTGACGGTGCCGCACAAGCAGCGCGCCGCCGCGCTCTGCCTCTCGCTCGACGGGGTGGCCGAGGAGGTCGGGGCGGTCAACACGCTCCGCCGCGGCGCCGAGGGCTGGGAGGGGTTCAACACCGACGCGCCGGCCTGCCTGTCGCTGCTCGAGGCGGCCGGGGTGGGCAAGGGGACGAAGGCGCTCCTCGTCGGCGCGGGCGGCGCAGCCCGCGCCGCGGCCTGGGCCCTCCTCCGCGCCGGGGCGACGCTCCGCGTGACGGCGCGGCGGCTCGAGGCGGCCGAGGAGCTCGCCGGCCACCTCGCGCAGGACTCCGCGCGCGTCGAGGCCGCCCAGTACGCCGACCTCGCCGACGAGGCCGAGGCGGCCGACGTCGTGGTGAACGGCACCTCGGTCGGCCTGCACGGCCAGGAGGCGCGGCTCCCGCTGCGGCTCCGGCGTGGGCAGATCGCGCTCGACTTCGTCTACGGCGAGACCGACTTCGCCCGCCAGGCGCGCGCGGCGGGGGCGCGGCTCGTCACCGGCGAGCAGATCCTGGTGCGCCAGGGCGCGCTCGCCTTCACGCTTTGGACGGGCCGGCCCGCGCCGGAGGCCGCGATGGCCGCGGCCATCGGGGCGGACGCGGCCGCCCAGGGGAGCGCCCGATGACGCTGCGTTACCTCACCGCCGGCGAGTCCCACGGCCCCGGCCTCGTGGCGATCGCGGAGGGGTTCCCCGCCGGGCTCGCGATCGACTTCGAGGCGGTGAACCTCGATCTCCGCCGCCGCCAGAAGGGCTACGGCCGCGGCGGGCGGATGAAGATCGAGCAGGACGAGGCGCAGTTCCTCGCCGGGCTCCGCGGCGGGCTCACCACCGGCGCCCCGATCGCGTTCGTGGTCTGGAACAAGGACCACGAGAACTGGAAGGACCTGGTGTCGCCGTACGCGCGCGGCGGCCGGAAGTTCACGCAGGTGCGCCCCGGCCACGCCGACCTCGCCGGCGCCCTCAAGTACGGGCTCGACGACGCGCGGGACGTGCTCGAGCGGGCGAGCGCGCGCAACACCGCGACCATCGTCGGACTCGGCGCGCTCGCGAAGGCGCTCCTCGCCCGGCTCGGGGCGGCGGTCTCGTCCCGCGTGCTCGCCATCGGCGAGGCCGCCCGGCTCGACGTCGAGCCGCCCACCCCCGAGCAGCGCGCCGCGATCGAGGGGTCGGAGCTGCACGTGGACGACGCGGGGCTCGAGGTCGCCTGGCGGGCGGCCATCGACGACGCCAAGGCGAAGGGGCAGAGCCTCGGCGGGACGTTCGAGGTCTACGCGACGGGGCTCCCCATCGGCCTCGGCAGCCACGCCCACCCCGACCGCCGGCTGGACGCGCGGCTCGCCGGCGCGCTCTGCGGGATCCAGGCGATCCGCGCGGCGGAGATCGGCAAGGGGACCGAGACCGCCCGGCGCGGCCCCGACTTCCACGACGCCATCCACCACGACCCGGCGCGCGGCTTCTGGCGCGAGACCAACCGGGCGGGCGGCCTCGAGGGCGGCATCACCAACGGCATGCCGCTCACCGTGCGCGGCTACATGAAGCCCATCCCCACGATGCTCACGCCGCTCCCGTCGGTGGACCTCGCCACCCGCGAGGCGGTGCAGGCGAAGTACGAGCGGAGCGACGTCTGCGCCGTCCCGGCCGCGGCGGTGGTGGCCGAGGCGGTGGTGGCCTGGGAGCTCGCGAACGCCGCCCTCGAGAAGTTCGGCGGCGACGCGATGGTGGACGTCGAGGAGGCGGTCCGCGCCTATGCCGCTCGCATCCGCTGAGACGCTGGCCCTGGCCGGCATGATGGGCTCGGGAAAGTCCACGGTCGCCGCGATCCTCGGCAGGCTGCTCGGACGTCCGGTCGTCTCGGTCGACGCGGAGATCGTGCGGCGCGCCGGGAAGGGCATCCCGGAGATCTTCGCCGGGGAGGGCGAGCCCGCCTTCCGCGCGCTGGAGCGTCACGCGGTCGCCGCGCTGCCGGCGGGTGTCGTCGCGGACCTCGGCGGCGGCGCGTTCTGCGATCCGGCGAGCGCGGCGCGGCTGCTCGCCACCGCGCGCGTGGTCTTCCTCGACGTGTCGCAGGCGGAGGCGGCGCGGCGCCTCGGGGAGGGCGAGGGCCGGCCGCTCGCGGCGAGCTGGGCGCCGCTCCTCGCCGCGCGGCTGCCGCTCTACCGGCGCGCGCACCTGACCGTCGGCGTGGACGGGCTCGCACCCGAGGCGGTCGCGCGGCGGATCTTGGGGGCGCTGTGACGTCGCGCGCGGCGGAGAGGTCGCGGTCGGGGTCGCGGTCGCCATCGGGGTCGGCGTCGGGTTCTCCCTCGGAGACCCACGTCATCGCCGCGCAGCAGGGCACCCACCACTACGAGGTGCGCGTCGGTCCGGGTGTGACCGACGCGATCCTCCCGATCGCGCAGGGCCACGACCGCGTGGTCGTCGTCACGGCGCGCCCGGTGCTCCAGAGCCCCGTCGCCGCCCGGGCCATCGCGCGGCTCGAGGCGGAGGCCAGCGTCGCCCTCGTGCACCTCCTCCCCGACGGCGAGAAGGGGAAGACGCTCGCCGAGCTGGAGCGCGCCGCGGTGAAGCTCCTCCGCGCGGGCTGCACGCGGCGGAGCCTCGTCGTCGCCGTCGGGGGCGGCGCCGTGTCGGACGCCGCCGGCTTCCTCGCCGCGACCTTCATGCGCGGCATCGGCTGGGCGGCCCTGCCCACCACGCTCCTCTCCATGGTGGACGCGGCGATCGGCGGCAAGACGGCGGTGAACCTCCCCGGCGCGAAGAACGCGGTGGGCGCGTTCCACCCGCCGCTCGCCGTGCTCGCCGACCCCGCCGCGCTCGAGACCCTGCCGGCGCGGGAGCTCCGCTCCGGGCTCGGCGAGGTGCTGAAGTACGCGGCGCTCCGGCCCGAGCTCCTCGGCCGGGTGGCCGCGCTCGGCGCGGGCATGCCGCCCGCCGGGCTCGTCGCCGAGTGCGCGCGCGCCAAGGTGGCGGTGGTGGCGGAGGACCCGGAGGAGCGCGGGCCGCGCAAGCTCCTCAACCTCGGCCACACCTTCGGCCACGGGGTGGAGGCCGCCGGCCGGTTCGAGCGATACACCCACGGTGAGTCCGTGGCGGTGGGGCTCGCCTTCGCCTTCCGGCTCGCGGCGCGGCTCGGCCGGGTCGGGCCGCTCGCCGTGGCGGAGGTGGAGGACGCCATCCGCGGCGCCGGGCTCCCCGTCGCGGTCCCGCTCCCCGTGGCGCGCCGCGCCGCGACGTTGATGGGCCACGACAAGAAGCGCACGGCGGCCGGGCTGCGCTGGGTGCTGCCGCGCGCGGACGGCGCCGGGTGGACCGTGGACTACGACGTCGAGGCGGACGGCGTGGCGGTCGCCGCCACGGTCGCGGAGATCTCGGCGAGCGCCCCGCGCCGCCGCGCCTGAGCCGCGGGCGAGTGGGGTATGATCCGCCCCCACCCCGGAGGCGGCATGATCCTCGTCGTGAACGGCCCCAACCTGAACCTCCTCGGCGAGCGCGAGCCGGAGGTGTACGGCCGCACCACCCTCGCGGAGATCGAGGCGCTCGTCCGCGACGCCTGCAAGGCGTGGGGGCTCTCCGTGAAGGCCTTCCAGTCGAACCACGAGGGGGCCCTCCTCGACTTCCTGCAGGAGCACCGGAAGTCGGCCCGCGGCGTCGTGCTCAACCCCGGCGCGCTCACGCACACGAGCTACGCGCTGCACGACTGCGTGAAGTCGATCTCCGCGCCGGTGATCGAGGTGCACCTCTCGAACCTCCACGCGCGCGAGGAGTTCCGCAGCCGGAGCGTGATCGCCGCCGCCTGCCGCGGCCAGATCACCGGGCTCGGCATGCGCGGGTACCTGCTCGCCGCCGAGTGGCTCTGCGCCGAGGTGGGCAAGGTGCCACGCGAGGGCGGCACGCTGTAGCGGCGGGCCCGGAGCGCCCCTGCCCCGCGTCGCCGTCCTCATGCCGGCGCGCGACGCCGCGCGGACGGTGCGCGCCGCCGCCGCGTCGATCCTCCGCCAGACGGAGCGAGACCTCGCCCTCGTCTGCGTGGACGACGGCTCCCGCGACGGGACGCTCGCCGCGCTCGAGTCGCTCGCCGCGCGCGACCGGCGCGTCGTCGTGGTGCGCGGGCCGGGCGAGGGGATCGCGCGGGCCCTGAACCGCGGCCTCGCCCGCTGCGACGCGCAGCTCGTCGCGCGCATGGACGCGGACGACGTGGCCCACCCGGAGCGGCTCGCGCTGCAGCGGGCGCTCCTCGAGGCCGACCCGACCCTCGCGGCGGCGGGCTCCCGCGTGCGGCTCTTCCCGCGCGCGGCGGTGCGCTCGGGCATGGCGCGCTACGCGGCCTGGCTGAACGGCCTCGTGACGCCGGCGCTCGTCCGCCGCGACCTCTTCGTCGAGGCGCCCCTCGTTCACCCAGCGTCGATGATCCGCCGCGCGCCCCTCGAGCGGGAGGGCGGCTGGCGCGACGGGGACTTCCCCGAGGACTACGAGCTGTGGCTCCGGCTCTCCGCCGCGGGCCACGCGCTCACCAACGTGCCGCGCGCGCTGCTCGCCTGGCGCGAGTCGCCCGGCCGCGCGACCCGCCAGGACCCGCGCTACGCGCTCGCGCGGCACCTCGCGCTCAAGGCCCACTTCCTCGCGCGCGGCCCGCTCGCCGGCCGCCGCGAGATCGCCGTGTGGGGCGCCGGCGACACCGGTAAGGCGCTCTGCGACGCGCTCGCACCCGAGGGGATCCGGCCCGTCCTCTTCGTGGAGGTGGACCCGAAGAAGATCGGGCGGACCATCCGCGGCGCCCCGGTGGTGGGGTACCGCGACCTGGCGCAGGCGCGGGGCCTGCCGCTGGTCGTGGCCGTCGGCGCGCCGGGGGCCCGCGACCTCATCCGGGCCGAGCTGGTCTCGGCGGGGTTCCTGGAAACCCGCGACTTCTGGTGTGCCTCGTAGCGGGGGACGTCCGCCCGCCCCGCCTGCCGGGGCCCGCGCGCTGTGGTATCACCGAGAGCGGAATGGGGATTGCCGACGTCGCCACCCGCTCGGTCGTCGTGGGCGGTCACGAGCACGCCTACCGGTGCGCCGGCGCGGGCGGGGACCGCGTCACGCCGGCGCTGCTCCACGAGCTGTCCGCGCCGCTGCTCCGGATCGCCACCGCCGGGCACTTCGTGCCGCTCGACGAGCCCGAGCGGCGGCTCGAGATCCTCGCCGAGGTCCTCGGTGGGTGAGGAGCGCGCCGAGGATCGCCTCCGCGCGCTGGAGGAGCGGCTCCGCGTCCTCCAGGAGGAGAACGAGCTCCTCGCGGAGGCGCAGGCCGACGCCGCGGTGCTCGGCCTCCTCGGCGACCACCTCGCCCGGCAGGACGACGCCGACGCCATCGTCCGCACCGGCCTCGAGCGGATGTCGGTCCTGAAGGACGTCCCGCTCTGCGCGCTGTGCGAGGTGGCCGGCCCCGAGCTCCGCATCCTCGACTGCTTCGCCGCGCGCGGGGGGTCCGAGCCGGAGGGGCTCGCCTTCAGGCCGTCCCCGCGGGTCCGGGCCGGGCTCGACCAGGGCGAGGTCCTCCTCGTCGGCGCCGGCTGCGCCGAGGCGGGCCTGCCCGCCGAGCCGCCCTTCGCGTCGCTCGCGCCGTCGGGCGTCCTGCTCGTGCCGTTCGCCTCGCGCCACCTGCGCCACGCCGCGCTGCTCTTCGTGTTCGACGGCCCCGAGCCCCACGTCCGGCAGGCGCAGGCGGTCCTGCAGCGCGCGAGCGCTGCGATGCAGGCGCGCCTCGAGACGGTCGCCCTCCTCACCGAGCTCAAGCTCCTCAACGCCGAGCTGGACGACAAGGTGGCCGACCGCACGCGGGCGCTCCGCGCGAGCGACGAGCGGCTCCGGCTCGCCGTCGAGGCGGCGGCCCTCGGCACGTTCGACTGGGACGTGCACGCCGGCGAGGTGGACTGGTCGGGCGTGGACCTGGCGCTCGGGCTCGCCCCCGGCGCGCTCGGCGGGACCATCGCCTCGTACCTCGCGCGCGTGCACCCCGACGACGGCGGCGCGGTGGAGTCCGCGCTCTCGCGGGCGGTCGCCGCCGACGGGCCGCAGCGGGTCGAGCACCGGGTGCTGTGCGACGGCGACGTCCGCTGGGTGGAGCTCCGGGCTCGGGCGGCGGGCGCGCGGCCGGGGTCTCCGCGCCGCGTGGCGGGCGTGGTGCTCGACGTGACCGAGCGGCGGCGGCTCGAGGAGGAGCTGCGCCAGGCGCAGAAGATGGAGTCGGTCGGCCGCCTCGCGGGCGGCGTCGCGCACGACTTCAACAACCTGCTCACCACCATCCTCGGGGTCTCGGAGATGCTCCTCTCCGGCCTCGCCCCCGGCGACCCGCTCGCCGAGGACCTCGCGTCGATCCGCGACGCCGGGCGGCGCGCCGCGGCCCTCACCCGCCAGCTGCTCGCCTTCAGCCGCAAGCAGCGGATCGAGGTCCGCCCGCTCCAGCTCGACGAGATCGTGCGGGCGTTCGCGCCGATGCTGTCCCGGCTCATCGGCGAGGACGTGAAGGTCCGCCTCGACCTCGCGGTGGGCCTGCCGAGCGTCCTCGCCGATCCCGCCCAGGTCGAGCAGATCCTGATGAACCTCGCCGTGAACGGGCGCGACGCCATGCCCGGGGGCGGCACGCTCACCATCGCGCTCGCGCCCGAGCGGGTGGCCACCGCGGTCGCGGGGGGGCCGGCCGCCGGCGCCTACGTGCGGCTCTCGGTGGCGGACACCGGCGCGGGCATGAGCGGCGAGACCGCCGCGCGGGCCTTCGAGCCGTTCTTCACCACCAAGCCGCGCGGCAAGGGGACCGGCCTCGGCCTCGCGACGGTGTACGGCATCGTGAAGCAGCACGGCGGGTTCGTCGCGGTCGAGACCGCGCCCGGCAAGGGCGCGCGCTTCGAGGTGCTCCTCCCGGTCGCGCCGGCGGGCGCCGCGGACGCCGCCGCGCCGGAGGCGGCCCCCGCCCCGGCGCGCGGCCGGGGCGAGGTGGTGCTGGTGGTGGACGACGAGCCGCTCGTCCGCCGCGCCCTCGCGCGCGCGCTCGGGTCGCGCGGGTACACCGTGCTCGAGGCCGACGGCGGCGAGGAGGCGCTCGCGCTGCTGGACGCGCGCGGCCGGGTGGACCTGCTCCTCTCCGACGTGGTCATGCCCGGGATGCGCGGGCCGGAGCTCGTCCGCGCGTTCCGGCTGCGCTGCCCGGGGCGGCCCGCCCTGCTCATGTCGGGCTACCCCGGGACGGACGATCCGGGCGGCGTCGCGGTGGACCTCGAGAAGCCCCTCGCGCCCGACGCCCTCGCGCGAGCGGTCCGCGCGGCGCTCGACGGCGCCGCGCCCCCGGCGCGCTGAGCGCCCTCGGGGGGCGGCGTTGCGGCCGCACGCGCGCCGGTCTACGTTCGCGGCTCGTGCACGGCGCCTTCGACCTCGGGCTCTTCCGGCGCGCGCTCGCGACCCGGACGGCCGCCGCGGTCCAGGAGCTCCGGCGCCGCGTGGGCTCGGAGACCCTCTACGCCTTCGCGCTCGTGACGAGCGGCGAGGAGGGCTTCACGTCCGTCGGCGCCTCCGCCAACACCGAGGAGGCCCTCGCGCGCCGCGCGGCGTTCCGCGCCGCCGAGGAGCCGCGCTTCCGGGGCGACGCCGGACGGCGCCTCCTGCGCTGGTCGGCGGAGGACTGGGAGCACTGCGACTTCTCCGCTCCCATCCGCGCGCTCGAGCTGCCCCCCGCCCACGGGCGCACCGCCGCGCTCGACGCGGCGCTCTACCAGGCGTTCGCGGGCGCGCTCCGGGCGGTGGACCGGGCCGGCCTCTTCGGGCGAGGGGCGGAGCGGGCCTTCCTGAGCGTGAACATCCTCACGCCGCACCCGTCCCCCGCCTTCTTCCGCAAGGGGCTCCGGCTCCTGAACCCCGTGCCCACCGTCGAGCGCCACCTGCGCGAGACGGCCGCGGCGCCCTTCGTGCGGTGCGTGAACCGCGCCCAGCGGCGCGAGCGGATGCGCATCTGGCTCGCGCTCTACGAGGACCTCTACATGGAGTGGCGCACGCCCATCGCGGAGGAGGCGCGCGCCCGCGGCCTCTCGCCGTGGGAGGTGGAGGCGGAGCTCGCCCGCTTCGGGCCGAAGGTGGTGCCCTCGCTCGTGGACCTCGTCGCGCACTACGGCTTCGCGCCCCCCTTCGACAAGGCGCGCGGGCTCGAGACCCGCGAGGTCTGGCTCGCGGGGAGCGCGCTCTTCCTCGCCCGGCGGCTCGGCGCGGTGTCGGAGCGCGAGATCGCGAGGCTGCAGCGGCTCGTCGCCGAGTTCGTGGAGCGCGACCGCCGGCTCAAGGTGGCGTCCACGCTCGCCGAGAACGTCGCGCGCGTGCTGCACGAGCTCCGGCCGCGGCGCTTCCCGGCGAGCGAGATGGACCCGGCGACCTACAAGCTCCTCAACCCCGAGCCGTTCCTCCCCGGCGCGGTCGCGGCCGCGCGCGCCGCGGGCGGGGCGCGCGCGGCGACCGAGGGCTAGCGTGCTGCCGGGGCCGCGCCGAGCAGCGCCGCCTCCACCGCCAGGAAGTCCGCGGGGAGCGGGGCCTCGAGCAGGAGCCGCGCGCCCGTCCTGGGGTGGGCGAGCTCGAGGGACACCGCGTGCAGCATGACGCGCGGGATCGCGACCTCGCCGACGCGGCGCGGCCCGCCGTACCGCGCGTCGCCGAGCAGCGGCGCGCCGAGGTGGGCGAGGTGGACGCGGAGCTGGTGCGTCCGGCCGGTCTCCGGGCGGGCCTCCACGAGCGCGGCGGACGGGCCGGCCCGCAGGGTCCGGTAGGCGGTGGCGGCGGCGTCCCCCGCGGGGTGAACGCGACGGAGCCCGGCGCGCGCCGGATCCTTCCCGAGCGGCGCGTCGATCCGCCCCTCGGGCGGCGCCGGGGAGCGCGCGCAGAGCGCGAGGTAGGTCTTCGAGGGCGCGCCGGTGCGGAAGGCCTCCGCGAGCGCCGCCGCCGCGGCCGCGGTCCGCGCGAAGACCGTGACGCCGCTCGTCTCGCGGTCGAGCCGATGGACGAGCGTGACGCTCCCGCCGAGCAGCGCAGAGACGAGCTCGGGCAGCGTGCCGCGGTCCGAGGTGAGGGTGGGCTGGGCGGGGACACCGGCCGGCTTGTCCACCACCGCGACGTCGGCGTCGGCGTAGAGCAGCCGCGAGCGCTCGAGCGGCGCGAGCTCCGGCGCCGCCTGCCCGCCCTCCTCGAGGTTCACCGTGACGCGCTGGCCGGGGTGAAGGAGCCGGCTCGCCACCTTGAAGCGGCGGCCGTCGAGGAACACGCCACCCGCGTCGAGCGCGCGCCGAGCGACCCCGCGCGAGACGCCGCCACGCGCGGCGATGAACCGGTCGAGCCGCTCGCCCGCGTCCGCGGGGCCGACCTCGAGGGCGAGCCGCTTCAAGGCGTGCGCCGCCGCTAAGCGGCGGTCTTGCTCGCGGGGCAGGAGGCGCAGTCCGGCTTCTTCTCGGCCCGGTCGGCCTTGCCGGTGATGGCGGCGGAGTTCCGGCCGCCGTAGTCCGTGATGTAGAACCCGGAGCCCTTCAGGGCGAAGGCGCTCGCGGACATCAGCTTCGTCACCTTGGAGCCGCAGACCTCGTGGACCTCGAGGGGCGCGGCCGACATCTTCTGGAGCGCGTCGAAGCGCCCACACTTGGGGCAGTCGTACTCGTAGATCGGCATACGGTGCGGTTTCCCTCCGGGACGAACGTGCGGCCGGGCGGGAGGCTGTCAAGCGAGACCCCGCCCAGGGGCCGGAAGAGGAGCGTTCTACACCATGGACGGCGGCGAGATCGAGGCGCTGGCGCAGGAGCTGGACCTCCTCGTGGAGGCGCTCGACGAGGAGCGGTTCCGGCACGTGGCGGGGATCGAGCCCGAGCCGGCGCTCGGCCGGCTCTTCGCGGCCCGCCCGCGCGTCGCGCACCGCGAGACGCTCGCCGCCCTGCGCGCCTCCGCCGAGCCCGGCGCGGCGCCGCTCGCGCAGCGCGTCGCAGCGCTCCGCGCCGAGCGGGCCCAGGCGGACGAGGAGGAGGCGTGGCGCGCCGCGGAGGCGGCGGCCTCGGGGCTCGGCCCGGACGGCCCGGCGCGGCTCGCCGCGCTGGAGCTGGCGCTGCCGCGGGAGAGCGATCCGGAGCGGCGGGCGGCCCTGGCGGCGGCGGCCGCCGAGGCGCTCGAACCGGCGGCGGCGCGCCGCGAGGCGGCCGCCGAGCAGCGCGCCAAGGCCCGCGCGGAGGGCGGGCTCGCGCCGGACTGGCGCGCCGTCGTCGAGGGCGACCAGCTCCTCGGCGCGTCCGACGACGCCTGGCGCGACGTGCTCGCCTGGGCGGCGCGCCGCGCTCTCGGCGCCGCGCCCGAGCGCGGGCTCGCGCGCGCGGACCTGCTCCACGTCCTCGCCCTCGCGGAGTGGGACGGGCTGTTCCGGCCGGCGCTGCTTGCGCCCGCCGTGAAGCGGACGTGCGACGCGCTCCGGCTCGACGCGGGCGCGCTCCGGGTGGACGAGGCGGACCGGGCCGCGAAGTGGCCGGGCGTGCACGTCGTGGGCGCGCGGATCTCGTACCGGCGCCGCGGCGGCGCGGGCGACTGGCAGGACCTCCTCGCCGGCGTCGGCCGCGCGTTCGCGGCGAAGGGCGCGCCGCCGCACCGGCGCGATCCGGTCCTCGCCGGCGCGGTCGCGTGGATCCTCGGTACCCTCACGCTCGAGCCGCGCTGGCTCGCCGAGCACGCCTCCGTGGAGAAGCGCCACGCGGGGGACCTCGTGCGCGCCCTCGCGCTGCGCCGGCTCTCGGCGCTCCGGCTGGACGCCGCCGCGCTGCGGCTCGCGACGGAGGTGGAGCGCGGCCTCTCGGGGGCCGCGTGGCGCGAGGGCCACCGCGAGGCGCTGACCGCCGCGTCGGGCGCCGTCTGGGACGGCGCGCGCGCCTCGCGCGACGCGGACGGCCCGGCCCTCCTCGCGCGCGTCCAGGGGGCCGCCGAGGGCGAGCGGCTCCGCCGCGCGCTGCGCGAGCGGTACGACGAGGACTGGTGGCGGAACCCACGATCGGCCGGGCACCTCGCGGGCCTCCTCGCGGCCGGCCGGCTGCCCGAGGCGGATGCGCCCGCGCCACCGTCCGAGGCGGCCCGAGCGCTCGTCGCGGCCATGGCCTGAAATCCAGCGAGGGCTCCCCGCCGCGGAACGATCCCCGCGCATTCACGGGTCGTGACTTGATTCGGCGGACGTCCGAGGTCCTGGAGGAGGGGGCCCTTGCCGTGTCGGCGCGCCACCTCTACTCGCGGGCAGGCCGAGCGAGACGAAGGCGACGTACGAGCGGAGAGCGGCCGCGCCCGGTGAGCGTCACGCGGCGGAACCGTGGGGTGGGACAGGGGCGGCGCTCGACGGAGCGCGACGGGCGATTCAGGGGGCCTTCGGCGCGACGTGCTCGGTGTAGCCCGGGTTGCGGTGGTTCTGATCCGGGATGTGCGCGTCCCAGCAACCGTCCGAGCAGAAGTAGAGCTGGAAGCGCTTCCGGTTGCACGTGGAGACGTCGCACTTCAGGTACGGCCCGCCGAAGGGGATCGGCTTCTTGCAGACGCTGCACTTCTGCCACATGCGGCTCAGCGTAACCCGGTCGGCATCCCACCGCCCTCCCGATCGCGCCGGCGAAGGCCGAATGCGTGTGGGTCGGACGCCGCCGCTCAGTCGGCGATCGCGCGATGCGGCGACGCCGCCCGGGGACGCGACGCCCCGGCGCGCGTTCCCTGCCGGCTAGACCTTCTTCCTCAGCGCGCGGACGATCTTCTCCTTCGTCCGCGAGGCGACCGGGGCGGGGAGGCGCAGGGCGGGCGCGCCGGCGGCCTCGGCCTCGTCGAGCGCCTCTGCCCGGGCGCGCGCCTTCATGAAGACCTCGATCTCGTAGGAGAGGAGCTCGATCTCGAGATCCGAGAGATCCTCCACCGACCGCTGCAGCGGCGCGGCGCGCGGCGGGGAGGCCCCGAGGCGCATCCGGAGCACCCGCTCCTCCTCCGGGAGGAGCTTCGTCGCCGGGCCCCGGCGGAGGGCGGCCTGCGCCGAGCCCTCGGTCACCACCGCCACGCGGGAGGTCTTCTTCGTCTCCATGCCGGCCATCGTAGGCCCCGAGGCTGACCTGTCCACTTCTCGACGGCCGCTCGCCCCGATCCCCGCCCCGCGTGCAACCGCCTGAAGCTCGGAGTGATTTCGACCGATGCCGCCATCCCCCTACATGGTCCCATCCACCCGCGGCGCGCCGGGCGAAGACCGTGCGTCCGGGCGCCCGGGACGGCAAGAGAACGCACAGGGAGGAAGAGATGGACGACTGGCGGGCGAACATCCTCGACGACGACGCGAAGATCCGGGAGCTGCTGCGCGGGACGAAGCGCGTGGCGGTCCTGGGGATCAAGACCGAGGCTCAGCGGGAGCAGCCCTCGTTCCACGTCCCCGAGTACCTCGCCTCGAAGGGGATCGAGATCGTCCCGGTGCCGGTCTATTACCCCGAGGCGACCGAGATCCTCGGCCAGAAGGTCTACCGGAAGGTCGCCGACGTCCCCGGCCCCATCGACATCGTCGACGTGTTCCGCCGGCCGGCCGACGTGACCGGCCACCTCGACGACCTCAAGGCCAAGAAGCCGCGCGCCGTCTGGCTGCAGCTCGGCATCCGCAACGACGCGGCGTCCGAGGCGCTCGCGCGGGCGGGGATCCAGGTCGTCCAGGACCGCTGCATGATGGTCGAGTACCGGCGGCTCGCGCGGTGAGCCGCGCGCGGCCGCGACGGGAGCGGCGGACGGGCTAGTCCGACTCCTCGTCGCCGGGCTCGGCGGTCTCCGCGGGCTTGCCTTCGTCCGCCGGCTTCTTCAAGCCCGCTGCCTCGAGCGCCCCCGCGACGCCGGGCGGCTTCCGCTCGTCGGGGAGGGCGCCCTTCGGCGCCGCGACCGGCGCCACGTCCCCGCCGAGCGCCTTCACCTGCGCGAGCAGCTCCACCTCCGCCGTGACCCCCGGCGCGTCCTTCACGCCGAACGTGCTCGCGAGCCGGACGCGGAGGGGCGCGCCCGTCTCGGCGTCCACCACGAGCTCGCCCTCGGCGCGGCGCGGCAGGCGGCCGTCGAGGAAGGCGAGCCTGCGGGCGGTGTCGTCGTCGGGCTTTCCGCCCGGGAACGTCCGAGCGGGCGCCGCCGCCGGCTCGGCGCCCGGCGCGAGCGCGAGGCGGTAGCGGAGGGCCCGGCGGCCGAGCGTGGTGGCCTCGCCCGCCGGCTCGAACGTGAGCGCGGCGCCGTGCAGCGCGGCGACGGCCCGCGCGACCCCGAAGCTCTCGTCGCGGAAGCGGCGCGCGTCGCGGCCGCGGTCGGTGGGCCGCTCGCGGAACGGGGCGCCCCGCGCGCGCGCGTAGGTCATCCCGCCCGTCCAGACGACGTGCTTGCCGGTCTCCGACCCGGCCCCGAGCCCGGGGTCCACCTCGGCCTCCACCTCGAACTCGCCGGTCGCGACCTGGCGCAGCCGGTGGCGCTCGGCGGCGCGCACCTGGGCGGCCGCCTCGCCGTCCCGGGACACGGTCCAGTCCACCGCGGCGGTCCACTCGAACGACCCGAGCCGGTCGGCGATCTCGCCGGCGCCGAGCGCCAGCGCGGTCTCCGGGTGGGCGGGGTCGAACGTGGCAGCGGCGGCGCCGGTGTCGCCGTCGCGCGAGAAGACGCGGCGCTTGCCCTCGTCGTCGGCGCCGCGGGAGCAGGCGGCGAGCGCGAG
>Ga0184637_10001233_pt1 | contig 17685 bp, 12 predicted proteins | sample PLM3_127_b2_FD_133143 | JGI IMG/M metagenome (GOLD analysis project Ga0184637, IMG submission 133143) | Groundwater sediment microbial communities from an aquifer in East River, Colorado, USA - PLM3_127_b2 | ecosystem: Environmental > Terrestrial > Soil > Riparian zone | place: USA: East River...
CCGGTCTGGTCGGCCTTTTCCTGCGCGAGCCGAAATCCGGCCGACGCGACCGGCCGGTCGGTGCTTCGCGCCGCCTGCACGGCGTCGCGCGATGCCGCCATCGACAGCGAATTGACGCCGAGCGCCGCTGCGTTGCGCGACATCGGCTCGACATGGCGCACGGCGATCACCTCGTCGCCTTGCGGAGCCGCTTGCGAACGGTCGGCGCCGACGTCGAAGACCGAGTACGAGGCGAAGCCCTGGCTGCGCGCCTGCGCTTCGAACGCGCTCAACTCGTCGCGGCGCACACGTTCGCTCCAGCCGAGCGCATAGGGGCTCAGCGGCGCCTCGACCCAGGCCCGGCTCGCCTCGCGAAACTCGGCGCTCGACACGTCCTGCGAAGCAATGAACAAACCCCGCATCGCCTCCAATGCGTGCAACGGCGTCTGCAGTTGCGTGGTGACGGCGTTGCGGGCAATGGCCGCGTCGCGCTCGAACACGGCTTCGGTGCGTTGTGCCTCCTGACGCTGCACCTGGATGATCGCGAGGGCCGCCAGCACGCTCGCGAGTGCAAGCGGCAAGCCGACCGCCAGGCGACGCCCGGCCCACATGTTGCGTGGTCGGCCGATGAGCGTGAGCGCGATCGGCGCCGCGATCAGCACGCCCAGCGTGTCGCCGCCCCACCAGGTCCACCACGTGAACGCAAGCTCGGCGGCGGGGACCATTTCGGTCAGCGCCATCGTCACGACCGCGATCGTTGCGCTCACGAGGCAAGCGACGGCGCTGAGGCCGAAGAACGCAGCGATTTCGCGAGGTTCGGTCAAGTGGATCGGCTGCGGCAGGAAACGCTTGACCAGCCACGCACCCGCGCCGGCCTGCAACGCCGCCCCAGTGGCGAACATGACCGGCAGCACCAGCGATGCCAGCTCTATCGGGCCGTGCTCCGCCGTGACCGTGAAGTTGACGGCGAACGAGCCGAGCGCCACGCCGGCCATCATCCGCCAGCCAAACACCATCACGCTCGCCAGCGCAATGCCAGCCGAAGGGTACAGCGGCGATGCGTAGCCCGGCGCGATCGCCAGCAACAGTGCCACCCAGCCCACGACGATGTAGGCCAGCGCCGTGGCAAGCAGCGCCAGCGGCCAAGGTGTGGCGGGTTCAGACTGCATAAATTCCAAACGACCGCGCGATGCGGCGGCAGGCCACGGTGCAAGCGTCTTGCCCTCGCTGCGTTGCGCAGGCTATCGCATACCCAAGCCACGAGCCTATCACCAGATCGGCGCGGCAATGGCCGCGCTGCCACCACGCGCGTGCCGAGCGTCGCGCGGCTCAGACGTTGAACAGGAAGTGCAGCACGTCGCCGTCCTTGACGACGTAGTCCTTGCCTTCGGCGCGCATCTTGCCCGCTTCCTTGGCGCCTTGTTCGCCCTTGCAGGCGATGAAGTCGTCGTAGGGGATGGTCTGGGCGCGGATGAAGCCGCGCTCGAAGTCGGTGTGGATCACACCGGCGGCCTGCGGCGCAGTGGCGCCCACGGGCACGGTCCACGCACGCACCTCCTTCACGCCCGCGGTGAAGTACGTCTGCAGCCCGAGCAGCGTGAAGGCGGCACGAATCAACCGGTTGAGCCCCGGCTCCTGCTGGCCCATCTCGGCCAGGAACAGTTGCTTGTCCTCGTCGCTCAGGTCCGCCATGTCGGCTTCGGTCTTCGCGCAGATCGCGACCACCGGCGCGTGCTGGCGCGACCCGTACTCGCGCAGCCGGTCGAGATACGGATTGTTTTCGAAACCGTTTTCAGCGACGTTGGCGACGAACATCGCCGGCTTGGCGGTGATCAGGCACAACGGTGTGAGCACGGCGAGCTCTTCCTTGCTGAAGCCGATCGATCGCACCGGCTGGCCCTCGTTGAGCGCCGCTTCGCACTTGCGCAGCACGGCGACCAGGCGCTGCGCTTCCTTGTCGTTGCCGGCCTTGGCGACCTTGGTGTAGCGCTGCAGGCCTTTATCGACGGTGGCCATGTCGGCCAGGCACAGCTCGGTCAGGATCACCTCGATGTCGGACACCGGATCGACCTTGCCGGCCACGTGCACGACGTTTTCGTCGTCGAAGCAGCGCACGACGTTGACGATCGCATCGGTCTCGCGGATGTGTGCGAGAAACTGGTTGCCAAGTCCCTCGCCCTTGGAGGCGCCCGCCACCAGCCCCGCGATGTCGACGAATTCGACGATCGCGGGCACGACGCGCTCAGGCTTCACGATCGCCGCGAGCGCGTGCAGCCGCGCGTCGGGCAGCTCGACGATGCCGACGTTCGGCTCGATGGTGCAAAACGGATAGTTCTCGGCCGCGATGCCCGCCTTGGTCAGCGCATTGAAGAGAGTGGACTTGCCGACATTGGGCAGGCCCACGATGCCGCACTTGAGGCTCATGGCAAGGCTTTCAGCATTCGGGGAAAGGAGGGGATTCTAGTGGCGCGGTCTTCACGCGAAGCGATAGCTCGCGCGGCCGGCGAGGCCGGTGCGCAGCGCCCGACCGAGGCCCTGCACGACCACTGCGTTCATCGCGAAAGTGATCACGCCATCCAGTCTCGGGTCGCTGCGGTACGTGGCCAGCGCATCGCCGACCGCGTGACCGGACACGCCCGTCGCGGGGTCGACGTCGGGGATCGTGCAGCGTGAGCAGGGCTTCACGAGCTTCAACTGCACCGGCCCCTCTTCGGTGTCGAACACGATCTCGTCGAGGTGATCTTCCTCGTGCGCGTCGAGCCCGTCGAGCACGAGATTCGGCCGGAAGCGTTGCATCGTCACCGGCGCGACGCCGCGCTGCCGCAGGCGCGCGTTCAGCTCATCGAGCGACGCGCTCGACGCGACCAGGATCGGATAGCCGTCACTGAACGCGTTCTCGGCCTCGATTGCTCCGGTCCATCGCGCATTCGACAGTCGCTTTTGTTCGGGATCGAAGCGCACGAGGCGCAGCGTGCGGCCGAGGCAATCGCTGAACCACTGGGCGGCGAGATCGCCCATGTCGAAAGCCTGCACCGCGTCGTCCCACACCGTCACCCGCACCGGCTCTTGCACGGTGTCGAGCGCGACGTGCAGCGCGAGCATTCCGGGGGCGCGCAGCATGATGTCCGACGCGCGCAGCGTCGGCTGCACGAGCGCCATGCGCGGCAGCTCGCGCTGGCTGACGAAACCGCCGTGCTCGTCGACGACCATCCATGTGCGGTCGAATTCGAGGCCGGTCTCGACGATCAGCGATTCGTTCAGCGTCACCCCGCCGCACGACTTCACCGGGTACACGTACAACGACCCGAGTCGCACCTCGACATCGCTCATTTGAGCAGACCTCTCAGGCGCTCCTTGAGCTTGTCTTTCGGCGCCGCCGGCGCCGATGCGGCCTCGGGTGTCGGCTCGAGGCCGAGCTCCTTGCCGAGCTTGTCGCGCACCTTCTCTTCGAGCTTGGCCTGCGCCGCGCCGGCCGCAACGGCCGACCACTGGATGTTCCAGTCCATCGCCTCCAGCGGCCCGCTCAGCCTGACCGGCACCGTCACCCCCTTCAACGCGGCCAGATCCGCGCCGCCTTGGCCCTTCGTGGTTTCGGTGACCGTCGCGCGCGCGACGTAGTCGATGCGACCCTTGCCGACGTCGATCGTCCCCGCCCCGCCGAGCCGCAGGAACGGACTCTTCGCATCGAGGTCGTTGTTGCGCGCAATGCCGTCGGCGATCTGGAAGGTCGCGTTCAGCTCCGAGAAATCAGTCTTCTCGGTCTGTTGTGCCTTCTGCACCTCGTCTTGCTTCATGCCGAGCGTCGCCTTGGCTTGGCGAAAGCTCTTCGCGAGATTGATGCCCTTGATTGCGCCGTCGCGCAGTTGCAGCGCGGTGTTGCCCTTCAAGTGCGAACGCATTTCGCCGGTCGTCTTGCCGGCACTTTGCACGTCGGCCGTCACGCGGCCGGTGCCTTCGAGCCGATCGCTTTGCGCCACGTCCTTCAACAGCGCGTTCACGTTGACGCCGCTGGCGTTCAGCTTGACGCCCACCCGATTGGAGCGAGAGTCGGCGAAGCCGGTGGCCTCGACGTTGCCGCCCCAGGCCTGGCCTTGCAGGCGGCTCAACTGCAGCGCTCCGTTGTCGAGGCTCGCATCGATGCGGGCGTCGGCGACGCGGTATTGGCGAAAGGCGAAGTGGCCCGCGCGCAGCGCGAACTTGCCGTTCACGGCGCGCAAGCCGGCGAGATCGATTGCCGCGTCGGCGCTCGTCCCCGCCGGCGCCGCAACCGTGCCCGCTTTCGGCGACGCCAACAACTTGTTGAGGTCGAGGCTGTCGAAGCGCGCCTGCAGTTGCACGTTGGGCGCGCCGCCGCCGAAGCTCGCGTTGCCGTCGCTCGCGAAACTGTTCGCGCTGAGCTGCCCGGCGAGGTTCCACGCCGCGCCTTGCGGCGATGCGGACGCGCTGCCGCGCACGGCCAATGCCACCGGTTGCAGGCTCGGCTCGTCGATCTTCGCTTGCAGATCGAGCTGCTCGAATGCGATCGAGCGGGTCGGCACGCGCAGCGACAAGGCGCTCTTCAGAGTGCCGTCGATCTGGCGCGGCCCGCTCTTGCCCTTCAGTGCGAGCGTGAACGCCGGCAGGCGCACCTGGTCGAAGTTGCCGCTCGGCGGCCCGGATTGAAAGCGGCCGTCGATCGAGGTTTCGCCGGCCAGCGACACCGTACCGCTGAGCGCGCTGCCCTTCAGCGTCTCGCCTGCGACCTCGAGCGAAGGCCACGCGAGCGCGAGCGTGAACGGGCTCTTGCCCTGCATGCCCGCGAGCTTGAGCTGCAGCTTGCCGAGCGCGATCGCCTTGCGCGTCGGGTCGTATCCGAAGCTGTCGAGCGAGGCGCTCGAGCCGGCGAGCTTCATCGCACCGAGCGTCGCTGCGAGATCGAGTTCGACGCCGCTTGCCTGCAATGCACTCTTCCCGCCGTCCCAGGTGAGCGCGCCCCGTATCGATGCATCGATCGCGCTCGCCGCCGGCACATCGCCTTTGAAACCGAGCTTCATGTCGGACAGCGCCACCGATGCGCTGTCCGCGTTCCATGCGAGGCGAGTTTTCCCCGACAGCGTGCCTTTGATCGCCGGTTCCTTGAGCGCGAGCTCGGCTTTCAGCTCGACGGGCGACTCCACGCCCGGCGCGATGCGGCCGGTGCTGAGCCGGACCAGCGTCACGTCCCCGTGCAGCTTGCCTTGCTCGTCACGCAGCGTCGCGTGCAGATCTTCGAGCTCGATTCGACCGACGTCGAACTTCAAGCTCGGCCCGGCACCGGCGGCGGCCTTGTCGTCACGCTTCAGCAGGTCGTCGAAATTGCGCTCGCCCTTGGCCGTGCGGGTGTAGGCGACGCGCAGCCCGCGCGCACTGATGCGGTCCACGACCAGTTGATTGCGCAGCAGCGGCAGCAGCTCGACCGCCAGCGACGCTTCATCGAGCGCGGCGAAGGGATCGCTGCGGCCCCGTTCGCTCAGGCTCAGCTTGGACGCTTTCACGCCGATGCGCGGAAAGACCGACAGCTTCAGCGGGCCGCCGATGACGAGCGTTCGGTCGTGCTCGCGTTTCATCCAGTCGATGGCGACGCCCTTGTACTCGTCGGCGTCGAAGCTCGCGACGAGCCACGCGGCGATGGCGGCGAGCAGGACCACGAGCGCGAGCGCGGCAACCGCGATGCGGCGAATCCACAACGATTTCATTGATTATTCCGAGGGGCCTTGTGCAACGATTCTGCCCTTCGCGCGCTGCCATGGGCACGACTCGGTCTCTACAATCGACACCCTCACCCATGAAACGTTTCGATGTCTGTGTGCGCGGGGCCGGCGTGGTCGGCCGCAGTTTGGCGCTGTCTCTCGCGCGACTGGGCCTGCGCATCGCGTTGCAGGGGGAGGGGCGCGCGGGCACCGGGCCCGACGTGCGCACCTATGCGCTGAACCCGGCTTCGGTGGCGTTGCTGACCACCTTGCGCGTTTGGGAGGCCTTGCCCGCCGACGCGGCCACACCCGTGTACGACATGCGCGTCGAAGGTGACGCGCCGGGTGCTGCGCTCGATTTCTCGGCCTGGCAACAGCATGTGCGCGAGCTGGCCTGGATCGTCGATGCAGCCGCGCTCGACCAGGAGCTTGCCAACGCGGTGCGTTTCGCGCCGCACGTCAGCGAGTTGCCGCCGAAGGCCAACGTGGAGGCGGAACTGCTCGCGGTGTGCGAAGGCAAGACCTCGGCATCGAGCGATGCGCTCGGCGCGCCGGTCGAGCGTCACGACTACGGCCAGACGGCGGTGGCCGCGCGGCTCGTGGCGACGCGACCGCATCAGGGCATCGCGCGTCAATGGTTTCGCTCTCCCGATGTGCTCGCGCTGCTGCCCTTCGACCGCCCGAGCGCCGGGCATTCGTACGGGCTGGTGTGGTCGCTGCCAAGCGAGCGCGCGCGCGGGTTGCTCGCGCTCGATACGGCTGCCTTCGAAGCCGCGCTGCTCGAAGCGACCGGCGGGCCTTGCGGTGAGCTGCGTCTGGCCGGCGAGCGCGCAGCGTGGCCGCTTTGCTTGGCGCGCGCCGACCGCTGGTGCGGACCGGGATGGGTGCTGCTCGGCGACGCGGCGCATGTGGTGCACCCGCTGGCCGGCCAAGGGCTCAACCTCGGATTGGCCGACGTGCGGGTGCTGTCCCGCGTGATCGGCGAGCGCGAGGCCTGGCGCGGCGTCGGCGATGCGAGGCTGTTGCGTCGCTATGTGCGCGAACGCGAGATGCCCACACGCGCGATGGCGCAACTCACCGACGGCCTGTTGCAACTGTTTGCCAGTCCGTCCGGCGGCTTGCGGGAACTCCGCAACCGCGGGCTGACTCTAGTCAACCAGTTTGCCCCGTTGAAGCGCTGGCTGACCGCCCGCGCGCTCGACCAGTGAAAAAGGACACCATGACCCGCCCCTTCCAACGCGCGCTTGCCGTGTGTGCCTCGGCCCTTGTGCTCTCCACGACCGCCTTCGCGCAGGAAGCCACGATTCGCAAGAACCTCGAGCAACGCTTGCCCGACCTGCCGAGGATCGACGAGGTCAGCAAGTCACCCGTTCCAGGACTCTACGAAGTGCGCATCGGCAGCGAGATCTTCTATGCCGACGAGCAGGGCAACCACTTGATCCAGGGCAGCATCCTCGACACCCGCACGCGCACCGACCTGACGCAAGCGCGCATCGACAAGCTCACCGCGATCGACTTTGCGGCACTGCCTCTCAAGGACGCGCTCGTCTGGAAGCAAGGCACCGGCGCGCGCAAGATGGCCGTCTTCGCCGACCCGAATTGCGGCTATTGCAAGCGTTTCGAGAAGGATCTGGTCAACGTCAAGGATGTGACGGTCTACACCTTCCTCTTTCCGATGCTGGGCGGCGACTCGCCCGAGAAATCGCGCGACATCTGGTGCTCGAAGGACGCAATGAAGGCTTGGCGCGAGTGGATGATCGAAGGCAAGTTGCCTCCGCGCAGCATGGGGCGCTGCGACGCCGGTGCGCTCGATCGCAACATCGCGCTTGCGCGCAAGCATCGCGTCAACGGCACGCCGGCGCTGATCTTCGAGAACGGGACCCGAGTGCCCGGCGCGCTGCCCGCCGACGAGGTGGAAAAGCAGCTCGTCGCGGCGCGCGCGAAGCCCTGAGCCGGGCGCACCGGCGGATCGCGGCCGCGGCTTCAACCGCTGCCGGCGACAAGTCCAGCGACAATCGGGCTCGCTTCGGACCGCTTCCATGATCCAGTTCCGCGTCGACGCCAGCGAGCCCAACACGCATTTGTTTCGCGTCACGCTCACCATCGAGCGCCCGGCTGCGCAGCAAGTCGTCAGCCTGCCGGTATGGATCCCGGGCAGCTACATGGTGCGCGAGTTTGCGCGCCACGTCGTCGGCCTCGAGGCGCGCCAGCGCGGCGCCAAGCTTGCCGTCGAACAACTCGACAAGGCGAGCTGGCGCATCGCGTGCAAGGAGCGAGGGACGCTCACGCTGAGCTATCAGGTGTACGCGTTCGAGACCTCGGTGCGCGCGGCGTTTCTCGACGCCCAGCGCGGCTTCTACAACGGCACGAGCCTCTTCCTGCGCGTTCACGGGCGCGAACACGAAACGCAGCGCGTGCGCATCGGCACGTTGCCGCCGCGTTGGCAGGTGGCCAGCGCGCTGCCCGCGTCGAAGGTCGACGCCAAGGGCCGCGGCGTCTACGAGGCGGCCGACTACGACGAGCTCGTCGATCATCCGGTCGAAATGGGATCGTTCTGGCGCGGCGGCTTCAGCGCGGGGGGCGTGCCGCACGAGTTCATTGTCACGGGAGCCTTGCCGGTGTTCGACGGCGAGCGGCTGTTGTCCGACGCCAAGCGCATCTGTGAAGCGCAAATCGCCTTCTGGCACGGCCGCAAGAAACCTCCGTTCGAGCGCTATGTGTTCATGCTCAACGCGGTCGACGACGGCTACGGCGGCCTCGAGCATCGTTCCAGCACCGCACTCATCGCAGCACGACGGGATTTGCCGCGGCGCGGACAAAACGGCCAGAGCGATGGCTATGTGACCTTGCTCGGGCTCATCAGTCACGAGTACTTTCATACCTGGAACGTCAAACGGCTGCGGCCGACGGAGTTCGCGCGTTACGACTACACGGGCGAGAACTACACGCAGCTGCTGTGGTTCTTCGAAGGCTTCACCTCGTACTACGACGACCTCTTCCTCGTGCGCAGCGGGTTGATCGACGAGGCACGCTATCTCAAGCTGCTTGCAAAGAACATCAATGCGGTGCTGGCAACGCCCGGCCGCAAGGTGCAAAGCGTCGCGCAGGCGAGCTTCGACGCGTGGGTCAAGTACTACCGCGGCGACGAGAACACGGTCAACGCAACGATCAGCTACTACACCAAGGGTTCGCTGCTCGCGCTTGCGCTCGACCTGACGCTGCGCCACGCGGGCAAGGGATCGCTCGACGACGTGATGCGCGCGTTGTGGCAGGCCAACCGCGACCGGCTGATCAGCGAGGCCGACATCGCGCAGGTCACCCGAGCCGTTGCCGGGCGTTCGCTGGACAAGGAGCTCGCTGCGTGGGTGCATGGCACGGACGACCTGCCGCTGGAAGCGCTGCTGTTGAAGGTCGGCCTGCAATGGAGGGCTGAAGCGCCGACGACGGCGCAGCGCTGGGGCGTGCGCGTCGGCGAGAGCGCGCTCACCGGCGTGCAGGTGAAGGGCGTGCTGCGCGGCAGCGCGGCCGAGCGCTCGGGTCTCGCGGCCGGAGACGAGTTGCTCGCGGTCAATGGATGGCGGCTGCGCCGCATCGACGATGTGCAGACGCTGTCGGAGCCGGGCTCGACGCTCGATTTGCTCGTCTCGCGCGATCAGCGGCTGGTGCCGCTTCGCCTCCTCCCAGGCGCCGTCGACGGCGCGGTTTCCCTCACCGGCGCCGAGAAGCCCGCGCGCGAGGCTCTGGCGCTGCGGCGCGCATGGCTGCGCGCCTGAACGCCGGGAGAGCCGGCACGCGCCGACGGCTGGTCGCGGCGATGCTGGTGGCCACCGTCACCGTCATCCACTTCGCAGTCGCATGGATGGTCGATGTGGCCCTGGTCGGCTTGGGCAATGCGTACCAGATGCCCGCGCGGCTGCAGGCGGCCTTTGTGCGCGAACTGCAACAGGCGGCGCCGCCCACGGTCGCGCCCAGGCCCGCTGCGCCGGCCGCGACCCAGCGGCGTGCCGTCACGCCGGCTCCGGCGGCGTCGAGCCCGGCCGCCGAGCCCGAGCCCTTGGGGACGGCGAGTGCCGAACCGGTTTCCGAGCCGATTCCCGAGCCGATGCCGGAGCCGATACCCGACGCGCAGACGGCAACCACCGAAGCGCCAGCGTTGGTTGGCGAAGCGCCGGCGCCCGAGACCGGCGCGTCGGCTCCGCAGACCGCGAACGCGGCGCCCGCAGCGGCGTCTGCACCCGCGGGCGCTGTGTTCGAGTGGCCTGCGTCCACGCGCCTGAGCTACGTCCTCGTGGGCCACTACCGCGGCGAGGTGCGTGGCAACGCGCAGGTCGAATGGGTGCGCTCAGGCGAGCGCTATCAGGTGCATCTCGACGTGACCATCGGCCCGAAGTTCGCGCCGCTGCTGACACGTCGCATGAGCAGCGACGGCGTGTTGAGCGCACAAGGCTTGTCGCCCCGACGCTATGACGAACTGACGCAGCGCGCGTTCAGCAGCCCGCGCGTCGTCACGATGCACTTCGACAGCGACGAGATCGTGCTCGGCAACGGTCAGCGCCGCGCCACCTTGCCCGGCGTTCAAGACACGGCCAGCCAATTCGTGCAACTCATCTGGCTCTTCACGACGCAGCCCGATCGGTTGCGGCCCGGCAATACGATCGAAGTGCCGCTCGCCCTGCCGCGCAACGTCGATCGCTGGGTCTACGACGTGCTCGAAGAGGAAACGCTGTACACGCCCTTTGGCGCAGTGAATGCAGTGCACCTGAAGCCGCGACGCGTGTCGCGGCCCGGCGGAGATCTCACGGTCGAGACGTGGTTCGCGCCCACCTTGCAGTACCTGCCGGTGCGCATCCGCATCCATCAGGACGCGGACACCTTCGTCGAATTGATGATCGAGCGGCCGCCGTTGCAGGCCGCCCGGGAAGGCCAGGCGCCGAAGAGACCCGGGCCGTGAATCGCGGCAGCGGGCTGCTCAGGAGCGCGGCGGCGTGATGTAGCGCGCGGCAAATGTCGCGGCCGCGGCCTGGCTGGTCGAAGTCGAAAGGATGTCCCGCGCAACGCTCAGCAAGGGACGCAATTCGTGCAGGTTGCGTGTCTTTTCCATCTTCAGCGCGACGCCTTCGGCCGCCGGGCCGGCCTGGTCGATCAGGCTGCGCACGGCCTGGCGGCGCAGATCCTCGAAGCGCATCGGCGGTGGCATTGAAGTCGGGTCCGCGGCGCTTTCGGCCGCCGGCGCCATCTCCGTCGCGGGCTTCGCCACGCTGGCGGGCTCGCTGGAAGCCCGAGCACCCGCGGGCGCGGCAATGACTTCGATGAAGCCTTGGTCGAGCAGCGCCTGCAACGTCTCATCAGGCTGCGATGGGATCAATTTGCGCAGTTCATCCTCGTTGCGTCGGCCATCGACCATGATCAACGGGGTGCGCAAACGTGGTGACAAGCGAAACGCGCGGGTTTCGATCTCGGCTTGACCCTTGTCGGTCTTGCGGTAAGTCGGCATGGCACTCAATGATGCAAGCATCTTCGCTCTCCATGGGGAACACGTACGACGCAATGGACGTTAGCTTACAGCGCCCTGTCGTCGACGCGACAGCAAAGCTTGCGCGAGCGTGCATGTTGCACACTTGCCAACGTTTCAAGTCAACGGACCGATCCATGAGCTACCTATACATCCTCACCGACACCCGCGGCGACGCCGTTCCACGCACCGGCGTCATCACACTGAACCGGCCGAAACAGCTGAACGCGCTGAACGACGGCTTGATGGACGAACTCGGCGCCGCGCTGAAGGCTTTCGACGCCGATGACGAGATCGGCTGCATCGTCGTCACCGGTGGCGAGAAGGCCTTCGCTGCCGGCGCCGACATCAGCGCGATGGCCAAGTTTCAGTTCATGGACGTCTACAAGACGGACTTCATCACGCGCAACTGGGAGACGATGCGCTCGATTCGCAAGCCGGTGATCGCCGCGGTGGCGGGCTTCGCGCTGGGCGGTGGTTGCGAGCTCGCCATGCTGTGCGACTTCATCATCGCTGCCGACAACGCGAAGTTCGGACAACCGGAGATCAAGATCGGCATCATCCCCGGCGCCGGCGGCACGCAACGTCTGCCGCGCGCGGTGGGCAAAGGGAAGGCGATGGACATGGTGCTGACGGGCCGCATGATGGACGCCGCCGAGGCCGAGCGCTCCGGGCTCGTTTCGCGTGTCGTCGCGGCCGACCGGCTGATGGATGAAGCGCTGGCAGCGGCTGCCGCCATCTGCGCAATGAGCCTGCCGAGCGTGATGATGGCCAAGGAATGCGTGAACCGCGCGTTCGAAGGCCCGCTGGCCGAAGGCATTGCCTACGAGCGGCGCCTGTTCCACTCGCTGTTCGCGACCGAGGACCAGAAGGAAGGCATGGACGCTTTTCTAGCCAAACGCAAACCGGCGTTCAAGCATCGCTGAAGACATGACGGCCCCGAGACGCCTGCGGCGTCGCCCCCCGAGGGGAGCTCAGCCCTCTTGGGGCGGCCCGGCGAGGGCTGAGGCGCGCGCGGCGCCGTCAGGATTCGCGGCGCAACGCCGGGAACAGGATCACGTCGCGAATGCTCGGCGAATCGGTCAGCAGCATGATCAGGCGGTCGATGCCGATGCCGCAGCCACCGGCAGGGGGCATGCCATATTCGAGCGCGCGAATGAAGTCGGCGTCGTAGTACATGGCCTCCTCGTCGCCGGCTTCCTTGCTCGCCATCTGCGCCTGGAAACGTGCGGCCTGGTCCTCGGCGTCGTTGAGTTCGGAGAAGCCGTTGGCCATTTCACGTCCGGTGATGTAGAGCTCGAAACGCTCGCTCTTGCCCGGGTCCGTATCCGACGCGCGCGCCAGCGGCGACACCTCGACCGGGTGATCGACGATGAATGTCGGCTGCCACAACTTGTCCTCGACGCATTCCTCGAACAGGCCGAACTGCAGCTGCGATGCCCCCCAGTGCGCCGGCGCTTCCTTGCCCAGCCGCTTGAGCTCCCCGCGCAGGAACTCCTCGTCATCGATCCGTTCGTTGCTCATGCCCGGTGCATGGGTGAGTAGCGCGTCGCGGATCGACAAGTGCGCGAACGGCGCTTCCAGGTCGACCGCCTTGCCGTCGTAGCTCAGCAGCGCCGAGCCGGTGGCCACGCGCGCCGCGTGGCGGATCAGGACTTCGGTGTACGCCATCACGTCGTGGTAGTTCCAATAGGCCGTGTAGAACTCCATCATCGTGAACTCGGGGTTGTGGCGCACCGAGATGCCTTCGTTGCGGAAGTTGCGGTTGATCTCGAACACACGCTCGAAGCCGCCCACGAGCAGGCGCTTCAGGTACAGCTCCGGGGCGATGCGCAGGAACATCTGCTGGTCGAGCGCGTTGTGGTGCGTGACGAAAGGCTTCGCGTTCGCGCCACCCGGAATGGCGTGCAGCATCGGCGTCTCGACCTCGAGGAAATGGTGCTCGACCATGAACTGGCGAATCGACGCCACCGCCTTGCTGCGCGCGAGAAAGCGCGCGCGCGTGTCCTCGTCGGTGATGAGATCGACATAACGCTGGCGGTACTTTTGCTCCTGGTCGGTCATGCCATGGAACTTGTCGGGCAGCGGACGCAGGCTCTTGGTGAGCAGGCGCAGGTCGCTCACGCGCACCGACAGCTCGCCGGTCTTCGTCTTGAAGAGCAGGCCCTCGGCGCCCAGGATGTCGCCCAGGTCCCAATGCTTGAAGGCGTCGTATCCGGCGTCACCAAGTGCGTCTTTCGTGACGAACAGCTGGATGCGGCCGGAGGCGTCCTGCAGCGTGCCGAAGCTCGCCTTGCCCATCACTCGCTTGAGCATCAGGCGGCCGGCGACGGCGACCTTGACGTTCAGCGGCTCCAGCTCTTCGTTGGGAAGGCTTCCGTGCTTGCGCTGCAAGTCGGCCGCTTGATCGCGCGGCTTGAAATCGTTCGGAAACGCGACCCCTTGGTTGCGGATGGCGGCAAGCTTCTCGCGGCGCTCGGCAATGAGTTGATTGGTGTCGGTGGGATTCGCGGCAGTGCCTTGCGATGGCGGCGTGGTCATTGTCAGCCCGTTGGAATTCATGCAATTTTAGGGGCTGAGGATCGTGCCGCAGAGGGCACGAGAGCGCCGAAGCGGGATGCGCTAACGCGGCTGCAGTGCCGCCGCGGCCTCGGCGTTCACTTCTTCGGCGGCGCGGTACTCGGGCACCAGATTTCGAAGCTGGCGCGACATCGCGTCGAGGTCGTTGGCGTCGCATGCCGTGCGCAGTGACTCGATCATCTTGTCGAGCAGCGCGGGTTCGATGTATCGCTCGCGGGCGCACATGACGCGCGGATGGCCGCTCGGCACGACGTCATCGCCGATCATCAGCTCTTCGAACAGTTTCTCCCCGGGGCGCAGGCCGACGAACTTGATTTCGATGTCGCCTTCAATCGCCGTTTCGGTCTTCTCGGTCAAGCCCGACAGATGGATCATCGAGCGGGCCAGATCGGCGATACGCACCGGCTCGCCCATGTCGAGCACGAACACTTCGCCGCCGTTGGCCATCGCGCCCGCCTGGATGACCAGTTGCGCGGCTTCGGGAATCAGCATGAAGTAACGAATGATGTCGGGGTGGGTGATCGTGATCGGCCCGCCGGCCTGAATTTGCCTCTTGAACAGCGGCACGACGGAACCCGAAGACCCCAGCACGTTGCCGAAGCGCACCATGGAGAAAACGGTTCTTCCGCCACCGCGCAGCGCGGCGGCCTGGAAGATCAACTCGGAGACGCGTTTGGAGGCGCCCATGACGTTGGTCGGACGAACGGCCTTGTCGGTCGAAACGAGCACGCAGGTGTCGACCTTGGCGCCATGCGCCGCCCGGGCAACCGCGAGAGTGCCGAAGACGTTATTGCGCAAGCCCTGTTGAATGTTCTCCTCGACGATCGGAACATGCTTGTAGGCCGCGGCGTGATAGACGGTCTGCACGCCGTATTTTCGAAAGGTGCGGGCCAGCAGCATTTCATCGAGCACCGAGCCGAGACAAGTCACCATGTCCACGCTGTGTTCGGCTTGGCGCAACTCGTGGTCGATGACATACAGCGAGTATTCGGAGTGATCCAGCAGGATCAGGCGCCTGGGCTTTTGCGACACGATCTGGCGGCACAACTCACTGCCGATCGAGCCGCCCGCGCCGGTGACCAGTACGACCTTGCCCGAAATGTTGCGGGTAAAGAGCGATGGCTCGGGCGGCACCGGGTCACGTCCCAGCAGGTCGGCCACATCGACCTCGCGAAGGTCCGAGACGTTGACGCGCCCGTTCACCAGGTCCACCAGGCCAGGAAGGATCTTGACCGGCAGGCCGGCGTGTTCGACGCGGGTGATGAGCTCGCGCTTCTGTGCTGTCTTCGCCGAAGGGATGGCCAACACGATCTGGACGACGTCGTGCCGGAAGATGGCCCGGTCCAATGACGCGGGCGGATAGACCTTCAGCCCAGCGACCGTTTTGTGGTGCAGGTGCGGCTCGTCGTCGAGGAAGCACACGGCCTTGTATTCGGGGCTGAATTGCATGGTGTGCGCTAGTTGCACGCCCGCGTCGCCGGCACCGTAGATCGCGGTCCGCAACCTCGGTCGCCCGGCGCGCCTGAGACCCTGACGCAGGATGGATCGAGCTATGAACCGCGACGTGATGACGTAGGTGAACGCCACGAACCAGAAAATCAACAGCGACGAACGCGGGATGACCAGCACGTTGAACACGTGCGCCAGGCTGAACATCACGATCGCCACAGCTGCCAGTGCCAGGCTCGAGGCCACCAACACGCGCAGGTCGATGTAACGGACGACGGTGCGGTACAGGCCGGCCAGGCCGAGAACCGGCAGCGGGAGCAGACCGAGCGCGAACTGCACAACCAATGAGGTCTGCAGCGCGGCCTCTAGCGAACCCAGACGAAGCGCGACCGAGGCAATGACGCACAACGGCAGGAACAATGCGTCACCACCGATCATCACCGCAAGCTTGATGCGGGGTGACAGCGAGGCGAGTCTGCGACCTATATTCGTGTACAGCATCAGATGCTCAGGGCTCGTGCGGTCGTGCGGAGGCGAACCATACACCACCCAGGCGCGCAGCCTACGCTTCTTGTGCAGTGCGGTCACCCGCCTTGTAGCGGAATGCCAACCATCCGAGCGGAAGGTATCCGATGATCACGCCGGCCAGACCGTCGAGGATGCCGATGGCCACCAGCATCGCCAGCGGGAGCAGCCACAGCAGATTGATCGCCCCGACGGCCAGCGAGACGTTTCGGTGAGAGCCGTGCCGGCGCGAGGCGTACTGATAGGCATGGCTGCGGTGGGCCTCGTAGAACCTTTCGCCTCGCCGCACGCGGCGTACCAGTGTGGTCGTCGCGTCGACCATGAAGCATCCGCCAAGGATGAACCAGCACCAGAAGACCTGCGGCGCCTCCTGGCCGGCCCATAGCGAGAACAGGCCGAGGATCATGCCGAGGAAGCCGCTGCCGACATCGCCCATGAATACCTTCGCAGGCGGATAGTTCCACGCCAGGAATCCGGCCACACAGGCCGCAAAGGCGAGCGGTAAGGTCCAGTGCGGCGTGCCGGTCGCCAGCCACCAAGTCAGCGCCCCCCCGGCGGCAACTGTGATGGCTTGCACGCTGGCGATGCCGTCGATGCCGTCCATGAAGTTGTAGAGATTGACCATCCACACCAGGTAGAGCGCGGCCAACGCAAGTCCGAACCAGCCCAGATCGATGGACAGGCCCAACAACGGGACGGGCGGAATCCCCTTCATCATCCACAGCGTCCAGATGGATGCTGCGAAGTGCGACACGAATCGCCAACGTGCGGCCAAGTGGCCGTGGTCATCGATGAATCCCGTTGCAGCAATGACCAGGCCGCTGCCGAACAGCGCGGCCAGCAATCGCGTGGGCACCGGATGGACGGCAGCCAACGCCAGCAGTACGGCAAGAAACGAAACGACGATGGCAACGCCACCCCCTCGGGGCGTGGGCACGGCATGCGAGCTTCTGCTGTTCGGAATGTCGACAATCTGCGCCGAGAGGGCATAGCGGCGCACGGCCCCGGTGAGGAAGAAGGCAATGACCGTCCCCAGCAGCAGCAGGCCGATATTCATGGCCTGCGGACCTCCGCCAGAAAGTGCTTGGCGGTCTGTTCCAACGCAACATTCACGGCAGTCAGGGGTGCCCATCCCAGCAGATCGCGCGTCTTGCGCATATCGACTTGCAGCGATCCGCACAGCTGTTGAGCGACGCCAGCCTTGCCAAGCAAGCGTGCTGCGATCCGCAAGACCGGCGGCGGTACCGGGAAAAGCCGCGCAGGCCTGCCGAGTGCCTCAGCGGTACGGCGCAGCAGCTCCGGCGTGGAAAGGTCCTCGCCGTCACTGACGAGAAAGGTCTCGTTCGGCGCCTGTGGGTGATCGAGACAGGTGACGATGAGATCGACCAGGTTATCCAGCGCCACCAAACTGCGCCGGTTGTGCACGGCGCCTAACGGCAGCGGAAGGCCTTGATACAGCGCACGCATCAGCTGACCGAAGTTGCCCGACACGCCAGGCCCGTACACAAGTGGTGGCCGAACGATGACGACTTCCAGGCCGGTCTGGCTGGCCAAGCTTCGGAGGCCCAGCTCGGCCTCGTGCTTCGAAACCGCGTAAGCGGAGTGCGGCGCGGCGTCGTCCTCTGCACTGAACGGCCGATCGAACGTCTCGTTTCCGTTCACGTGGAGGGTACTGATGAAGATGAACCGCCGTACTCCGCCGGCAGCAGCCTGACGCGCCAGTTGCAGCGTGCCGACGGCATTGACGGCGCGAAACGCGGCCAGCGGATCGATGGCGGACTCCTTCATGACGTGCACGCGCGCCGCACAGTGCACCACAGCGTCGATGTCAGCAAGGGCAGCTCGCCAGTCGCTGTCGGGTGTCAGGTCGAGGATCACGGGCTCGACGTCGGCTGGCCAGCTCGCCACTGGCCGCCGAATGGCTGCTCGTAG
>Ga0184637_10001234_pt1 | contig 17676 bp, 11 predicted proteins | sample PLM3_127_b2_FD_133143 | JGI IMG/M metagenome (GOLD analysis project Ga0184637, IMG submission 133143) | Groundwater sediment microbial communities from an aquifer in East River, Colorado, USA - PLM3_127_b2 | ecosystem: Environmental > Terrestrial > Soil > Riparian zone | place: USA: East River...
ATCGCCGCCGCCGCCGACCGGCCCGACTACGACTGGGAGGTCCGCCTCATCGAAGACGACAAGACCGCCAATGCCTACGCCCTCCCGGGGGGGAAGGTGGCGGTCTACAGCGGGATCCTGCCGATCACCCGGACCGAAGATGGACTGGCCGTGGTGCTCGGGCACGAGGTCGCCCACGCCATCCTCCGGCATGGAGGCGAGCGGGTGTCGCAAGGAGTCTTGGTCCAGCTGGGTGCTGCAGCCATGGCCGCAGGAATGCGGGACCGCGACCCCAAGGTGGTGAACGGTTGGCTCAACGCTTACGGAGTCGCCACCGGGGTGGCGGTCATGCTTCCCTTCAGCCGCGACCAGGAGTCCGAGGCGGATCACGTCGGTCTCATCTTCATGACCAAGGCCGGTTATGAGCCCAAGGAGGCGATCGCCTTCTGGGAGCGGATGGAAACCGCCGGCGGGGATGGCCCCCCCGAGTTCCTCTCCACCCATCCATCCCACGAGACCCGAATCGCCAACATCCGCAAGTGGCTCCCCGAAATGGAGCGCTATCGGCCCAAGCGTTGAGCGGCCCAAGCCTTGCGCCCAAGCGTTGAGCGGCCCCACCCGCGGCACAGGTCATTGACGATTGACGTCGAATATCCGCTGTGCTACACTGAAAAATGAGTGCGGAGGTTAAGGTTTCGCTTTGGCAAGGCGGGCAAACTCCGTGACTTAGCCCAGTGGCGTTCCCGGCTCCAGGTCTTCTGGATCGGGTCAACTTTGAACAGGAGGCCACTCATGAGAGCCTTGTTTTCGATCCTTGTTGTCGGAGTCGCTGTCCTTGCGGCCGGAACGGTAGCGGCGGTCCCGGATATCCACACCCCTGGCGAGTTCGTTCCTGGCGGGACTCCGCCCGTTGCGAGTGCACCATGCCAGGACCGGCTTTACTGTAACAGCTTCACCGAGCATCCTGACGTCTCCTGGTACGCGGATGGCGAATGGCGTCCCGACGGGACGATCGGCTGGATTTCCACCGGTAGCACCATCCAGACCACGGACGAACTTTGCACGATGGGGCCCGTCTGCCAGCCGGCGTTCGATCCCAACAATGGTGGTTCGGTGACCCGTGCCTTTGCCTGGGGCATCGGGGCGGGGGACTCATGGGTTGGCTCGTGGCATTTCCCGCCGAACAATGCGAAGCTGGCGCATGTCGATGCCGCCTGCAATGTGATCGCAGAATTCGAGATCCTCGATACGGACACCGGCCTTCCCTTGCAGTACGGGGGGCTGGCCATGGACACCGCGAACGGGCACCTCTGGGCCAACCTGCGTAACAATCCGGTGGGAACGCCGTCGCGCTTCATCGAGCTCGACATCAACGGTGCCGGTCCCGTCATCCTCCAGGGCCCGATGATCGCCCCCTGGCCGGAAGGTCCTTCGATCGGGGTTGGCGGTTTCGATTACAACGAGAGGGACTGCACGCTGATCGCGATGCGCCAGGACGGGGGCAACGTGCCCAATGCGGGTACGGCCCGGATCGCTGTCTTCAAGGACAATCTTCCGGCCGGGATCGGCGGAGTCAGCTTCCTTGCCGAGTGCCAGATCAACTTGACCGCCCATTGTACGGGCACCGCCGACCAGGCGAACCCCAACCATCCGTGGGGGCTCGCGGTGGTCGGAGGGGATTTCCTCTACGCGATCTTCAGCGAGATCAATCTGGCCGCGGGGTGCGCGGTGCCGGCTGCGCCCGCTGTTTCTGACCTCAGCTTCGTCTCGCTTCCAGGGTACGAGAGTATCTGCGAGAAGACGACTGCGGTTGAGCCGACCACCTGGGGCCGGGTCAAGAACAGCTACAAATAGCTTCCGGTCAGCCGTCGCGGCTGAGTGGCAGGCGGATGGAGGCGCGGGCGGGGCATGCATGCACCGCCCGCGCTTCTTTCACCATCCGTTCCATGTCCCGTCCCGCGAGACCAGTATCGCCAATATTTGCAAGTGGTTGCCCGAGATGGAGGGCTATCGGCCCAAGCGCTGAATGACCTCACCCCCCGTGCCAGGGGTTAACCACGGGTTAAATTGACATCGGGTTTCGGCTGTGCTACACTGATACATGCGTGCGGAGGTTACGGCTTCGCAGTGGCAAGGCCGGTAGGCTCCGTGACTTAGCGCAGTGGCGTTCCCGGCTCCAGGTCTTCTGGATCGGGTCAACATTGGAAGAGGAGGCCACTCATGAGAGGCTTGCTTTTTGTAGTTGTTGTGGGTGCCGCCGTCTTGGCAGCCGGAACGGCAGCGGCGGTCACGGATTTTCACACCCCCGATTTCGGGCCTACGGGGAGTCCGCCTGTAGCGAGCGCACCATGCCAGGACCGGCTTTACTGTAATAGCTTCACCGACCATCCCGACGTTTCCTGGTATGGAGATGGCGAATGGCGTCCCGACGGGACGATCGGCTGGATCTCCACCGGGAACACCATCCAAACCACGGATGAGCTCTGCACGATGGGGCCCGTCTGCCAACCGCTGTTCGATCCTACCAATGGCGGCTCGGTCACCCGTGGCTTTGCCTGGGGCATCGGGGCGGGCGACTCGTGGGTTGGCTCGTGGGAGATCCTTCCGTTCCAGGCATTTCTGGCGCACGTCGATGCCGACTGCAACGTGATCTCCGAGATCAGGCTCATCGATCCGGATACCGGCCTTGGCTACCAGTACGCGGGGTTGGCCATGGACACCGCGAACGGGCACCTCTGGGGCAACCTGCGTAACGATCCCCCTGGAACACCGTCGCGCTTCGTCGAGCTCGACATCAACGGTGCCGTTCCCGTCGTCATCCAGGGCCCGATGGTCGCCCCGTGGCCGGAAGGTGGTTCGATTGGGCACGGCGGTTTCGAATACAACGAGAGGGACTGCACGCTGATTGCCATGCGCCAGCAAGTGGGCGGTTCCCCGTTGGTGGGCACGGCCCGCGTTGGCGTCTTCTCGGATCTCAACCCGACTGGAGCCGGGGGGGTCGCCTTCCTCGCCGAGTGCCAGATCAATCTGACCGCCCACTGCACGGGCACTGGCGACCAGGCGAACCCCAATCATCCGTGGGGTCTCTCGGTCGTCGCTGGAGACTTCCTCTACGGGATCTTCAGCGAGATCAATCTGGACGCGGGGTGCGGGGTACCGGCTCCTCCCGCTGTTTCCGACATCAGCTTCTTCTCGCTTCCGGCGTACGCCACTGAGTGCAGGACCACCGCGGTCGAGCCGTCCACCTGGGGCCGGGTCAAGAACAGCTACAAGTAGCTCAAGTCGCTTCCGGCGAGCCAAGCCACGGCTGAGTGGCGGGCAAAATGGCGAGCGCGGCGGATCTCCGCCGCGCTCGCGGCATTTGGGGGGGAAGGTGGTGGAGGATGGGAAGGTGGTTTAGGACGGGAGGGTGGTGGAGGTCCGGGCGACCTAGGTGCGGCTTGGCGCGCGCTCGCCGAGTGCCAGATGCTCGCGAATCAGGGACTCCACGGCGTCGGCGGCCCGCTCGCTCCGGGCCACCAGGTCCTCGGCCGCGCGAAGCTTCTTCTGCACCCAGGCTTCATCCTTGATCGACTTCAGATTGATGAGCACGTTGTAGTAGGCGCCGCGGGCGGCGGCGCGCGCCGCGAGAGCCGCGACCCCCGCGTCGCTGCGGGCGTTCGGGTTCCCCCGCTCGGCGTCGCGGCGGGCTAGCGCGAGCACCGGCAGAGTCTTCTCCAGCACCTCGAGGGGAACCCGCACCGCTCCCTTGGTCGCTTCCTGGATGGCGGCTTCTTTCGCCGCTCTTTCGCCTTCGGTCGCCGCCGGCAGGCGGATGGCGGCCATCACTGCGTTGAACGCCTCGGCGTCGCGGTCAGCCTGGACGAGAAAGAAATCTTTCAATTGCTGGGCTTCGACCGCCACCGACTTCATCTCCTCCCACGCCCCCTCTTGCCCCTTCTTGCCCACGGTGAGATTGGCCACCATGGCGGCGAGGGCGGCGGCCAGACTGCCCATGAGAGCCGCCACACTCCCGCCGCCGGGGGCGGGAGCGTCGGACGAGAGCTCGTCAACGAAGGCGCGGAGAGTCATTCCCGCCAACCTGGCGGTGCTCCCATCCTCGAACTGATACTCGAGGATCTTCTTCTGGGGATCAAAAGGGCCGAACTCGCCTAGCCCCAGCGACTGCACCGCCACCCGCACCAGCTCGGCCTCCGGCACTCCAGGCGACTTTCCCTGTTGTTCGAGGTAGTAGCGCCCGGCCGAGAGCATCGCCTCCTTCGGGATGAGACCGACCAGCTCCGAGCCGGTAACCCGGAGGCCACGCCTCCGCGCCTGCTTGCGCACTTCCTCGAAGGCGACGTGGGGTGGAGTGATCTTGTAGTTGGTGAGATTGATCGAGACCTGGGCCAGCTTGCGTTCGGCGATCGTCCAGCCCACCGCTTTGACCGCCCGCAGCGCCCCCGGGATGCGGAGCTCGTTGCCGTCGGCGTCGCGAAGGATCTGGCCCCGATCGTCGCGCCGCAGCCGCCCGCTCTCCCGAATGGTCAAGGCGATGTCCTTGGCGAGTGCACGGTCGGCGGTGTTCAGGTTGACGTTGTAGGCGATCAGGAACTCGCGGGCGCCGATCACGGTCGCGCCGCTGCGCGGGTTGAAGCGGGCCGGGCCGAAATCGGGCCGCCATTCCGGCCGGGCCAGCTTCTGCTTGAGACCCTCGTATTCGCCCTCCCGGATTGCAGCCAGATTCCGCCGCTCGTCGCGGGTTGTCGCCTGCTCGTACAGGTAAACCGGGATCGACAGCTCGTCGCCGACCCGTTTGCCCAGGCGGCGAGCCAGCTCGATGCACTCCTCCATGGTCACGCCGGAGACGGGGATGAAAGGACAGACATCGGTTGCGCCGAGGCGAGGGTGAGCTCCCCGGTGCATGGTCATGTCGATGCGCTCCGCCGCGGTGGCGATGGCCTGGTATGCGGCTTGAAGCACCGCCTCGGGGGCGCCGACGAAGGTGACGACAGTGCGATGGGTATCCGCGCCCGGATCGACGTCAAGCAGCTTGACGCCGCTGACCGCGGTGATCGCTTGGCTGATCGCGTCAATGGTGTCGCGGTTCTTTCCCTCCGAGAAGTTGGGAACGCATTCGACAAGCTGAAGCATGGTTTTCCCCAGGTGGCGGCGGCGTTCGATTGCGGTCGCAAACCAGGACGGCGGCCGCGACCAGGGGCCGGCCGCAATCTTCGCCGCCCCGAGGGGCTCCGCCCTGCACGCAGCGCCGGAGGAGCCCACCGGTGCAAGGGTAAGGCGGCGGCTCCTCATGTCAAGCTGGCGAGCCGGTCGGGTCATGTGGGCGGACAGCTCATCGGCCGCTCATGACGCTTTGCGGATCTCCGCCGCCATGGCTCCGGGCTCGGCGCCGCCAGCCAGCGGGGGAAGGATCAGGTCGAGTCGGGGAGGGTCGAAGGGAGGCATGCCGGCCAGTCGGTGCGCGATCGCGGACACGGCCCGCGATGCCCTGGCCTCGGGCTCACCCCGCACGAACGGGACCCGGGCCGCGATCGAGCGCGCCACCGCTTCATCGAAAGGCACCCAGCCGAGGAGCCGAGGCCGAATCCGTAGGTACTGGGTGGCGGTCTCGATCAGGCGCTGCGCGGCCACCCCGAGCTCAGCGGTCGAGTGGCCGCGATTGAAGAGAATCGACACCTCCGGGGATCGCCGCCGGCGGGCAATCTGCTTGAGCACCGCGTAGGCTTCGGCGAGCGCCGTGCGTTCGGGGATGACGACGAGGATCAGGTGATCCACCGCCGAGGCCACCTGTTTCAGTGGACCGCAGCCGATTCCGGTGGGGACGTCGAACACCACGAGGTCGGCGCAGGAGCTGGCCATCGCCTTGAAGCCCAGCAACAGGCGCTCGCGCGCCAGCTCATCCAGGTGGGCGAATTCTTCCCTGCTGCCGGCCACCGTGGCGATATGCAGGCCATCCTCCCCGGCGACGGAGGCGGGCGGCGGCTGGAGCCCGATTAGATCCGGGACGCTTGCCGGCCCGTTGTCCGCATCCACGACCAGGACGCGACGGCCGCAAGTGACGAGGGCGGCGGCGAGGTTGACGGCGAGAACGCTCTTGCCCACTCCGCCTTTGCCGCTGGCGAGAGCCATCGTCGCGACGGGATCTGCCGCCGGCGCTGGAGCCGGCGCCATGAGTCCGTCGTCGGGCCGGGCGGGGAGCACTCGGATCTCGCTCTGCTCGAACGCTCGATCGGACATCCATCGCCCCCTGTCGTCTTCACCCGTCCACCCATCGGTCTGCGATCGACATCGACACCCCTTCTCAATTGCAATCGGCATGCCTTGCAATCGGCATGCCGCGGTGGATGGCGACGCCTTGGCGACCAAGGGCACACCTTCCAGGGGTTATGGGCGAGAGGGGCGGGAGACGAGGAGGTGGAGCGGCGGCCAAAGCTTGGCCGCAGGTCAGCATCTGGCCGGGGAGGGCAAGCCCCATTCGATCAGCGGTCTTGGTGATCAGAGGTATTTGTGATCGCGGTACCAGCGGGCGGTCATGGCGAGCCCGGACGGCAAATCCACCTTGGGATCATAGCCCAAGTCGGTGTGCGCCCGAGTGATCTTGAAGGCGCGATTCTGGCGAAACCAATCGACCCGCCGGCGGAAGAGTGGCGGTTCGACCCCGAAGGGAGTGCAGATGACTTCGCAGGCGACGGCCGCGAGCCAGAGCGGCCGAAACGGGAGCTTTTGGATCCGGATCGGCACCCCCAACGCCTCGGCCGCCCCCCGCACGAGCTCCTCGATCGTGCAGTAGCGCCGGTCGGCGATCAGATAGGCGCGCCCGCGCGAAACCGGAGTCGCCGCCGCCAGCTCGAAGGCATCCACCAAGTTGTCGATATAGAGCGGGTGATAGAACGCCTTCCCGTTCGAGAACATGTAGAAGCGGCCTCTCATGACCTGGCGGAAGATGAGCAGAAAGCGGCCCGGGTCGCCCGGGCCGTAGATCGCGGTCGGGCGCAGGATGGTGGCATCGAGCCCCTTCTCGACTTGCTCGAGCACGACGCGCTCGCCCTCAAATTTGGTGAACTGGTAGTAGTCCTCCGGTGCGATCGGCGAATCCTCGTCTCCCGGTGGATTCTTGATATCTCCGTGCACTCCCTGAGTGGAGCAATAGACGACTTTCTTCACTCCGCCGGCGAGACTCGCTGCGCACACGTTCCGCGTCCCCTCGACATTGACCTGCCAGTAGATGCGCTTGGGTAGGTTGATCTTGCGGAAGGCCGCAGCCAGGTGGTGGACGACCTCGCAGCCCTCGACGGCACGCCCCACCAGCGTGGGGTCGGTGACACTTCCCAGCCACACGTCGGCGCCGAGCTCACTGAGCTCGTCATGAAATAGCCCGGGCGCCTGATCGAGGACGCGCACCGCGTGGCCCCGTTCGAGCAGTCGCCGCACGAGATGGCTGCCGGTGAAACCTGTGCCGCCGGTTACCAGAACCTTCATGGCCCTGTCCCTCGGTTGGTCTTCGTAGGGGGTGGGTCGACGGAGTCGATGGAGTCTGGACTGGATATCGGCCGGAGCGGGAGTGGCCTTAGTCGCCGGTCCTGCCCGAGCCCGCGCGGTTCCGGCCCCCCACGGTGGCCGACGGCCTTCCGCGTGTCAATAGCGGGGTCAAGAACACCCGGGACGCGGACGAAGAGATAACCGGGCATGGAGGAAGCCGCAGCCTTGGCCAGGGCGCAGCCGGCAACGCCAGGAAGGAGATGTCATGCTCACTAGGACTGAAGTGTCATGCTCATCTTGACTCGCAAACCGGGTGAGAGCGTGATCATCGAGGACTCGGTGCGGATCACGGTGCTCGAAGTGCGGGGGAGCCAGGTGAAGCTCGGGATCCAGGCCCCGCCCGAGGTGCGAGTGAATCGGGAGGAGGTCCTTGAGCGCCAGCGCGCCGAGGAGGGATTGCCTCCGGCGCTCGACCCACCGCTGGAGGCGGTGAGATCCCGCCCGGGTCGCCGGTTCGCCGGAGGGAATCATCCGGGTGGGGATGCATCTCGCACTTCGCCGTCGTCTCGAGCCGAATCCCGGCGGTCGCCGCCGGCCGGCCGGCCGCCGCGAGGGAACCCCCCGTCCGGACAGCCGCCGCGAGGGAACCACCCGTCCGGACAGCATCCCCATTCGTCGCGGCCCCATCCTTCTCCTCGTCACCATTCGGCCGCTTCCGGCCATCCGCCAGTGACCCGGCGGCCGGGGCCATTTCTTCACTCGCACGACATCGAACCGGAAGAGCTTGAGCCCCTGCCGGAGACGATGCGCCGCTACCGGTTGCCCGAGGGGCGGCGTTTCGGGCGGCGTTCCACCGGTCGCACGACGCCCGGCGACAAGGAGAACTTCCCTCCGGATGCCGAGATCGGGCCTTTGGTCGACGACGCGGAGCGCGAACGCCGGTCGCCCGGAGCGGATCTGCCTCAAGATCTGGATCCCAGAACACCGCTTCGCCCGCGCTCGAAACCAGCCGATGGCAGCGAAGCGGCGTGACCTCGCCCCTTGATGGGGTTTCTCCGCGGGAGCGGCTCCGGCTTTTGAACCCGGGGCCGTTCCCGTCCTGAACGCCGGCCGAGCCGCCCCACCCCTCCGATCCAATCCCGGGCAACCGCCCCCGCCGCGATGCCGTAGAATGAGGGACGCCCCCGTTCCCCCCGGGCGCCATTGGGCTCGCGTCGCGTCCCCGTTGCTCTATTGGAGGAGGTTCCATGCTCCGCCGCTTCCGGTCCCGCCGGGCTGTGATCATTCTCGCCATCGTCCTCGTCGTGGCCGCCGGGGCGGGGGCTACTTGGATGCACATGCGGCGCGAAAAGCCGACGGCGGTTCAGACCGAGGAGGTGAGGCGCGGCGAGGTGATCGAGACCGTGGCCGCCACCGGCCGGGTTCAACCCCAGTCCGAGGTCAAGATCAGCGCCAATGTAAGCGGCCGCATCGAGCGCCTCGGGGTCGAGGAAGGCGATGCGGTGAGTGTGGGACAGCTCCTGGTCGAGATCGACCCCACCCGCTACCGGGCGCTCGTCCGAGAGACCGAGGCCGGGTTGCGGTCGGCGCGCGCCGAACAGCGGCTGGAAGCTGCCAACCTCGATCAGGCCAAACGCGAGTATGAGCGACGGATCCGGGTGCACGATCAGGGCCTGGCCTCGGCCGGAGACCTGGAGAGCGCGGAGACCGTGCACAAAGTGGCTGAGGCGCGCCTCGATGCCGCGCGCGAGGCGGTCCAGCGCGCTCAGGCTCTGCTGGCCCAGGCGCAAGACGACCTGTCGAAGACGACGATCTCGGCCCCGATGGCCGGCACCATCACCCGCGTCAACGTCGAAGCCGGTGAGATGGTCCTCGGCACGGCGCAAAACGTCGGCACGACCATCATGACCCTCGCCGACCTGAACCGAATGGAGGTTCTGGCGGATGTGGACGAGAGCGAGGTGATCAAGCTGTCGGTCGGCGACTCGACCACGATCGAAGTGGATGCCCTCTCCGAGCATCCCTACCACGGACTGGTGTCGGAGATCGCCCACAGTGCCACCACCCGCGGACGAGGGACGGCGGAGGAAGCCACCCATTTCGAGGTGAAGGTGGCGGTCCTGGGAGACGTGGCCTCGCTGCGTCCGGGAATGACCGCCACCGTGGATGTGCTGACCGATCGCCGCGGTGGTGTTCTCCATCTGCCGATCCAGTGCGTCACCTTGCGCTCGAAGCAGGGTGAGGGGGTGGAGGGGAGCCGGGAAGACGAACGTGAGGATGCCCGCCGGCGGAGGACGAGGGGCGGGGGCGAGGCCAATGCTGACGAGCCGCCGGGGGAGGACGGGTCCATGTGGGAGGACGGACGGCGGCAGGGTCGGGGCATGGCCTCCAACCTTCGGGAGGTGGTGTACGTGGTGCGGGACGGCAAGGCGCACGAGGTGCCGGTCGAGACCGGCATCTCGAGCCCCACCGAGATCGAGATCACGGGCGGCGAGATCGCCGAGGGGGACGAGGTGGTCGCCGGGAGCTATCGCGTGCTCAGCCGCGAGCTCGAGGACGGCGCCCGCGTGCGGGTCGACAACCGCTCGCTCCGGCGCAACCGCCGGGAAGGCGACTCGCAACACGCGGCGAAGGACGAAGCGAAGACCGGCGAAAGAACCGGCGAAACGAGAACCGAAGGTGGGAGCGGCGAGTCCCCTGCTCGTGAAGCCGCGGGCCGAGAATCCGCGCCCGGCGAGCGGACCGGCGGTGTCCCGCGGGCCGATGGCTAGGAGGGGACTCGTGAACCCCGCCCGGGGGCCCGACTTCGACCGCCCGGCGGGCTTTTTTCGGCGCCTCGGCCTCCGCCACCCGGCGCTCGATCGCCGGTGGGCCATCGCCCGCGAAGGGCTCGGAATCGCCATCGGGTCGCTGCGGGCGAACAAGCTTCGAGCTTCGCTCACCACCCTCGGCATCGTCATCGGCATCGTCACCGTCGTCCTCATGATCACCCTCATCCAAGGGCTCAACCAGGCGTTCATGGGCGAGGTCGCTCTGCTCGGGTCCCACACCCTCTACGTGCAGAAGTTTCCCTGGATCATGGAAGGCGACTTCTTCCGCTACCGGAACCGCCCGAACCTGACTCTGCGCGACGCCAAGTTCCTGGCCGAGACCGTGCCCGGGCTCGAAGCGGTGGTGCCGCACGTGACCACCGCCAAGTCGGTGCGGCGCGGCGACCGCTCCGCTCGCCGGGTGTTCGTGACCGGCACCACTCAGGACCATCCGCGCATCGCCAACCTTGAGCCCAGCGAAGGTCGCTTTCTGAACGAGGAAGACGTCCGCTATCGCCGCTATCACTGTGTCATCGGGTCCGAAGTGGCGGAGCGGTTGTTCGACGGCGCCTCGCCGCTCGGCGCCCGCTTGCACATCGGGGGCTATCCGTTCCGGGTGGTCGGGGTGCTGGACGAGCGCGGGAGCATGTTCGGCGAGAGGCTGGACAACATCGTCTATGTGCCCATAGGCACTTTGTTCCGCTGTTTTGGCCGCCACCGTTCGCTCGACATCGGGGTGCGGGTTGCAGGCGGCGCCGCCGCGGGATCGGGGGCCGGGGGCGAGGAGGCGGCGGGCGGCGACTTGAGCGAGCCCCGGGACGAAATCCGAGGCGCGATGCGGCGGATCCGCGGGCTCCGGCCGGGTGAGACCGACAACTTCTCGGTCAATGAGCAGACCGCGATCACCAACATGTATCGTCAGATCACCTCCGGCGTTTTCGCCGGTGGAATCGGCATCGCCGGAATCGCCCTCCTGGTGGGAGGCATCGGCATCATGAACATCATGATGGTGTCGGTGATCGAGCGCACGCGTGAGATCGGAGTGCGCAAGGCGATCGGAGCCCCGCGCCGGACCATCCTCGGCCAGTTTCTGACCGAAGCGGTGATCCTCTGCCTGCTGGGCGGCGCAATCGGCGTCACCGTCGCCGGCGGAATCGCCCTGCTCATCGAGCGGCTCACCCCATTGCCGATGAACATGCCGGTCTGGGTGGTGGTGTTCGCCCTCGGCTTCGCCAGCGTCGTCGGATTGACCTTCGGGTTCTTACCCGCCTATCGCGCGGCGCGCGTGGATCCCATCGAGGCGTTGCGGTACGAGTGACCCACAGCACTTACCGGTGATCGGCGATTCGTCACCATGCGCAAACCAGGCCTCGACTACCACCTGCTCGAAAACGTCCTGATCGCTCTCGACTCGTTGCGGGCGCACAAACTACGGGCAACTCTCACTCTGCTCGGAGTCATCATCGGAGTGGCAGCAGTGATCGGCATGATGGCGATCATCAAGGGAGTGCAGGACCGAACCGAGCGCGAGATGACGATCCTCCAGTCGAGCGTCTTCCAGGTGCAGAAGTGGCCGATGATCCGCACCAATGGCGACGACCGGGCTTCCCGCTCGCGGCGCAACATCATTCCCGCCTATGCCGAGGCCATACGCTCGCGCTGCTCGCTGGTGAGCCTGGTTGGGCCCGAGGTGTGGGAGTTTGGCGTCGCGATCGCGGCAGGAGCCCGGAGCACCGAGCCCAACATGGTCCTCGCGGGGGGGACTCCCGAGTTCTTCCCCAACAACGGCTATTACATCGGCCAGGGACGCGCCCTGTCTTACGCCGAGGTGGAAAGCAATCGACGGGTGGCGGTGATCGGGGCGCAGGTGGTCGAGGAGCTCTTCCCGCATACCGACCCGGTGGGACAGGAGATCCGGGTTTCGCTGCGGTCGCATGCAGACTTTGACGAGCCGGATGACTGGGCCGAGTTGTCCGAATTGGCCTCGGCCGAGCTCCCGGCGACCAGCACCCATCGCTTCCAGGTGGTGGGGGTCATCCAGGAGATCGGGCCCCGGTTCATCGGCGACAGCGAAGACAATCGGGTGGTCATCCCTCTCACCACCTTCGAGGAGCTCTACGGGCGCCAGCGTTCGGTCAACATCACCGTCCAGGCCAAGTCACCCGAGATGGTCGAGCTCGCCATGGACCAGGTGATCGAGGTCGTGCGCCAGGAGCGCGGGCTGCGCGCCAACGACGAGAACGACTTCGAGCTGTTCTCGACCCAGATGGCGATCGATTTCTTCAACAACGTGACTCGCAACGTCAAAGTGGCGGCGGTGGCCATCTGCGCGATGAGTCTCCTGGTGGCGGGGATCGGGATCATGAACATCATGCTGGTGTCGGTGCGCGAGCGCACGCGGGAGATCGGGATCCGAAAGGCGATCGGGGCCCGCCGGCGCGACATCCTGCTCCAGTTCGTCACCGAAGCCGTGCTCCTGAGCGAGCTGGGAGGGGCGATCGGCGTGGGAGTGGGGATCGGCCTGGCGGCGCTGGCGGCGGCGCTGGTGCCGGCGCTGGAGGCGTCGATCCCAATCTGGGCGGTGGTCCTCGGGCTCGGGTTCTGCTCGCTCGTCGGTCTTTTCTTCGGCATCTATCCGGCGATGCGCGCGGCTCGCCTCGATCCGATCCAGGCATTGCGGGACGAGTAGGGACTTGATGCCGCGGCGGGACGAGTAGGGACTTGGCGCCTCCGCCTCTGGGCGAGTAGCGGGACCGCGCTCGCCAGGTTTATACTGCCGCCGCGATGAGTACCGCCCGCAAGCCGACTCCGGCGACCGAAGCCGATCCCAGTCCGCCGAGGGCGCTGCCGGAAGCGCCGATCTCCGGGGTCACCGAGTTTCAGCGTCGCGCCCTGGCATTGGGCTTTGGCGTCATCTCGCTGGCGCTCTTCGTTCTTCTCCTCGTCATCTATGCACCGGTGGCGCGCCCCATCCTGTGGGCCGCTGCATTGGCCGCCCTCTTCTTCCCCGTGCACCGCCGGATCCTTGCCCTGGTGGGCGGGCGCCCCAACATCGCGGCCGTCATTTCTACCCTGCTCACCCTGGCGGTCTTTGCCGTGCCGGCGGTCCTCTTTGTCACCAGCTTCCTGGCCGAGGCCCAGAACCTGTGGCCGGCGGTCCGAGGCAGTCTCGGGCCGGATACGTTCGAGCGTCTGGCCGCCTGGCTGGCCGCGTCGCGGCTGCGGCCAATCGCCCTCTGGATCTTCCGCGACGAGTCGAAGATCGGGGCAGAGGCGATCGAGGCTGGGCTCCGCGATGCGGTGTCCGGTTTTAGCGAGCTCGCGATCCGGCAACTGCAAGAATTCGGTCGCGACGCCCCGGGCAAAGTCCTCGGCGCCGCGATCACCGTGCTCGCCTACTACTTCTTCCTGCGTCACGGACCCGGTTGGCTGCTGCAGATCAAGGTGACGCTGCCGCTCGAACCCCAGCATGCCGACAACCTGGTGAGGATCGCCGGCGGGACGGTGAACGCGGTCTTCCGCGGCGTGATCGCCACCGCCGCGGTGCAAGCCATCCTCGCCGGGCTCGGATTCGCCGCCACCGGCGCTCCGGCACCGGTCGTGCTCGGCTCGATCACCATGGTCGCGGCTCTCATTCCCTTTGTTGGCCCGGTCGCCGTGTGGCTGCCGGTAGCGATAGGCCTCATTGTCACCGGGCGGACGGTGGCCGGGATCGCACTCTTCTTGTGGGGCGCTCTGGTGGTGAGTCTGGTTGACAACTTCCTCCGCCCCTACTTGATCGGCCGCGAGACCCGGCTGCCGATGTTGTGGCTCTTCCTGGCCATCCTCGGCGGGTTGCGCGCCTTCGGATTCCTCGGGGTGTTGCTGGGGCCCGCGACCTTGGCGCTCTTTCTCGCCTGCGTTCGGATCTACACCCAGGGCCGGCCGGCGGCCGCGGCCCAGAGCCGGCGGGCCTAGGACCGAGCCGGCGAAGGGCCGATGGCCCATCCTGTCTCGCCGATGGCCTATCCTGCCCCGCCGTGACCACCACCTCTCTCGCGCCTCCCGGCCGAGGGTTCACCGCACCCCGCCTTGCCGGCCTCGCCGCCGGCGTCCTAGCTTTCGTCCTCCTCGCCACGCTCGAGACCTCACTCAAGCATGTGACCTCCGCGGATGGCGCGACGAGCTACGGTGCGCGTCCGGCCTTCGCTGCCGGCGCGGTCACGCTGATGGCTATCTGGTGGGTGACCGAGGCGCTCCCCATCCACTGGACGGCGCTCGTCCCGCTGTTCTGCTTTCCGATCCTCGGCATCTTCGGCCGCGGGGTGGCGGGCGACCTCCAGCGGACCGCGCTCCCCTACATCGACGCTTATATCTTCCTCTTCCTCGGCGGCATGTGCATCGCCGCCGCCATGCAGGAGTGGAACCTCCACCGGCGGATCGCGCTCACCATCATGCGCGCCATCGGCGCCGAGCCCCGACGCCTCCTCCTCGGCTTCGTGCTCGCCACCGCCTTCGTGTCCTTGTGGATCTCTAACACGGCGACCGCGGCGATGATGTTTCCGATCGGGATGGCGGTCATCGCCCAGCTCGAGCGGCAAGGTGGGGGGAGACGGCTGGTCGGTTTCGGGGGGGCGGTCATGCTCGCCATCGCCTACGGCGCCAACGTCGGCGGCATCGGGACCAAGATCGGAACCGCACCCAACGCCCTTTTCTGCGGCTTCCTCGCCCAGAATCTGGGCATCGAGATCACCTTCGTGCGCTATTTGGCCATCGGACTGCCGTTCGTCGTCCTCTTCCTGCCGATCGTCTGGTGGTGGCTGTGGCGTCAGCTCGGGCGGATCGACGCGCCGGAGGGGGCGGCCGGCCGGGCCATCCTGGGCGCCGAACTCGGGGCCCTCGGTCCGCCGAAGCCGGCCGAGAAGGTGGTGCTCGCGGTGTTCGTGGTCGCCGCGATCCTCTGGATCGGGAGCGGGCCGATCACCCGCGAATTGACTCCGCAACTCCACGCCCTGTTTCCGGGCGTGCGGTCGTGGTCCAAGTATGTCGAGGCGGGGACCGCGATGCTCGCCGCCCTCGTCCTGCTCGTCGTTCCGGTCGCCGGCCGTCCGATCTTGAGCCTGGGCCAGCTCCGGCACATGCCCTGGGAGACGCTCGTTCTGCTCGGGGGCGGCTTTTCGATGGCGGCGGGAGTGGACGGAAGCGGTCTATCGATTTGGATGGGCGGCTGGCTCGCCGGCATGCGCGAGCAAGCTCCGCTGGTGCAGATCGCGATCGCGAGCTTCTCGTCGGTGCTCTTGACCGCCGTCGCCTCGAACACGGCCACCGTGAGCGTGATGCTCAACGTGCTGGCGGGCGCCGCGGCTCCGGGGAGCGTGTTGCCGGTGCTCACCGCCTCGACCGTGGCGGCGTCCTGCGACTTCGCGCTTCCGGCCGGGACGCCGCCGAACGCCATCGTCTTCGGGTCGGGCTACCTGACGATTCCGCGCATGGCCAGGGTTGGCATCGTGCTCGACCTCATGGCCGCGGTCCTGGTCACGATCTGGTGCGCGGTCGGGGTTCGACTTCTGCTGTGATGAGGGGTGAGGTGATGAGCGGCGTCAGGGTCGGCCCCAGCATCTTCACCACCTGCACCGGGAGCGAGCTGGTGAATCCGTAGCCTTCCGCTTCGGGGCCGGAGACATAGGCGGTGACCACGCCGAAGAAGCGGTCGCCGATGAAGAAGGCGAAGCTCGCCGTGCGGCTGACCACTCGCGAGCTCACCAGCCTGCCCCCGCGTGCAAAGCGCTCCACGCGGTTGTCGCCCGACCCCGTCTTGCCGCCGATCGGAAGCGGTTTCCCGTCGGGTCCAACCACTGCGCCGCGGGCGCGGCTCGCGGTTCCGTGCTCAACCACGTCCACGAGACTTTCGCGCAGAGCCGCTGCGACTTCCGGCGGCATCACCGGTATCGCGGCCTCGAGCGCCCGCTCCATCGTGGTCTCGTACGGGGTGCGGGTGGCGAAATCGAGGCGCTGGATGCGCTGGATCGGCGCCCGCTCCCCGCCGCGCAGAATGATCCCGACCAGCTCGGCCAGCGCCGTCGGGCGGTCGGCCGAGCTTCCGATCGAGGTGGCGAGCGAAGGCACCAGCGAGCCGAAGGGATAGCCCAGCTCCTGCCAAGCGCGATGGATCTCATCGAAGGCGCGCCGCTCGATCAAGATGCGGATGCGGAGGTCCTGCGCCCGCCGAGCCCGCCGGCCAAACAGCCACTGGTACCCGGTCTCGATGGCTGGCTCGCCCGCGTCGGCGAACTCCGGCCAGGAAGCCTGCGGGTGGTCGGCGAGATAGAAGATGGCCCAGAGATCGAGCGGATGCACCCCGAGGAGGTAGCCGGCGTCGCCGAGGCTCAATTCGCGATGGCCGTAGCCTCGGATCAGGCGGTCGAGACCGGCGGCGTCGGGCGCCTGTTCACCGAGCTCGGCGCGCAGGGCGTCGGCGAGCCCTTCGCGGCTCGCCCCGCTGCCGCGGCGATAGTAGTAGATCACCGCCAGGTTGCGGGCCGTCAGGCGCTTGCCAAGAAGCCGAGCCAGAGCTTCGTGCTCGGACCGGCCGCGGTAGCGGTCGTAGGCTTCCCACAGGCGCTTGCGGCCCTCCGCCCGGACGAAGTCTTCGAGCAGCAACTGGCGCTGCGGGTGCTTGGGGTCGTCGAGGATGGCATCCCGGTCGTAGCCCAGCGCCACCTCGTGGTAGCGGACGATCTCCTGCATCAGGCGGATGAAGACCAGGTTGACCGAATGGCGCAGCGCCTCCCGCACGGTGAGCACGCTGTGGTTGTGGCCGGAGTCGAAGTTGGCAAACGTGTGGAGGCCACCGCCGGTATAAAAGCGCTGGTACGGACTGGCCGAGAAGCGGCGGTCGAGGGCGGCGGCCAGAATCTCGTCGAGCTTGGCCGACGGGTGCTCGGCCAGGTATTCCCTCACCCAGCGGCTGAGCGGATCTCGGGGGCGCTGCGCCTCCGCGGCCGGGGAACGCTCGGCCGCCAAACAGTCGGCGATGATCAAGAGGTAGTGGGCCAGGGTCCGCAGTTTGGCGGTCGACCCCAGATCGATCTTCATCCCTTCGTTGACATCGAACGGCTGGCCGAGGTTGTCCGCCTGCACTCGCAGCAGATTGGCTTGAGGCGTGCACTCGTACAGGGTAAAGCTGTACGTGACCCGCGAGGGATCGCCGCGCTCGAGCAAGCGCGCTTGGCGAAGCCCTAGCTCGGCCACGACGGCCGGATCGGTGAGGCGCTTGAGCTGAGTGGTCACCGCCCGCTGGGTGGGGGCGTCGAGGGTGGTCCTCACGTCCAGGTCCAGGCGGTCGAGACGGTAGAAGCGAGTCTCACCCAACAAACTGAGCAGCTGCGAGCGCACCGCACTCGCCGCCTTGCGCTCGGTGAACCGCGGG
>Ga0184637_10001235_pt1 | contig 17643 bp, 12 predicted proteins | sample PLM3_127_b2_FD_133143 | JGI IMG/M metagenome (GOLD analysis project Ga0184637, IMG submission 133143) | Groundwater sediment microbial communities from an aquifer in East River, Colorado, USA - PLM3_127_b2 | ecosystem: Environmental > Terrestrial > Soil > Riparian zone | place: USA: East River...
AACAACCTGGATTGGACCCAAAGCAGTTGGGAAAGGACGCTGACCATGCAGAAAACAGGAATCTGGCTCTTCGCAGCCATCTTCGTCCTCATTGGCGCGATCGGAATCTCGATGCGCCAGGGGCCGAATGCCGCGCCGGGTGGAGTCGTCCCGCCGGCGGCGGACGGGGCGATTCGCATCAGCATCGCCAACACCAGCGCCAAAGAAATCTGGTTACACCAGGCCGTCGACGTTTTCAACGCTGCATCGCGCCAGGAGGGGCGCCTTCAGGTCGAGGGCAAGCCAGTCTTCGTCGAGGTCATCCAGGAAGTGATCGACGGCAAAAAGGCCGACTACCGCTCCGGCACGATGGTCACCGATACCCTCGAGGACAGGATCAAGCCGACGGTCCTCTCTCCGGCGGATGAGACCTGGATCGCCAAGCTGAACAAGGAATGGCAGGCGCTTCACAAGGCACCCGCGACCACCGGCCAGGCGGCAGTAATCGCCCGCACTCCCCTGGTCATCACAATGTGGCAGTCCCGTGCGCGGGCGCTCGGCTGCTGGCCCACCGTGCAGGAGGAGTGCACGTGGGAAACGATCCGCGCCCTGGCCAGCAACCCGAGCGGGTGGGCAATGGTCGGCCAGCCCGCCTAGCGCAAGTTCAAGTTCGGCTACGGCTACGTGGGCGAGTCGAACTCGGGCACGCTCAGCGCGGTGCTGATGTGCACGTTGGGGGTTGGGAAGACCGGCGGCCTCAGCGTGGAGGACGTCGAAGCCACGAATGGCTGCGGCCAAACCATCTCGGCGTTTGAAAGCGCCAAGGTCCACAGCGGAACCAAGAGCGATTGGCTGCTCGGCCAGATGCTGAACGGCGGCCCCGAGTACCTCGACGCCGTCGCCACCAACGAGACCGAAGTCATCGCCTTCAACCGGCAGAACGGGCCCAAGCTCCGGGAGCCACTCGTGTCGGTCTATCCGCGCGACGGCACGATCCTATTCGCGCATCCCTACGCGATTCTCGACGGCGTGCCCTGGGTAACGCCAGAGCAAGTCGCTGCGGCCCGGGTGTTCCGCGACTTCCTCCTCACCCGGGCGCAGCAGGAAGCCCTCCTCGGGCTCGGCCTGCGGCCTGGCGACCCGTCCATAAAGGTTGGCTCGCCTATCGAGCCCGCCTACGGCGCTAACCCCGACGCGGAGCTGGTGGCCATCGATCTGCCGGAGCCGCTGGTGATCGACCGCGTGGTCGAGCTGTGGCACCAGGTGAAAAAGCCGGCGGCCATCGCCGTCGTCTTCGACAAGTCGGGGAGCATGGCCGGCGGCAAGCTGAACGCCGCCATCACGGGGGCGAAGGTGTTCATCGATCGAATGGACCGCATCGACTGGCTGTACTGGGTGCCGTTCGACGAGAAGGTCTATCCGAGCACCTGGGGCCCGAAGTCGGAGATGGGCGAGCGGCTGATTCAGGACATCAGTAGCACTGCCGCCGGCGGAGGCACCGCTCTCTACGACGCGATCCTGGCCGCCGACGACACCCTGCAGACACTGCGCCGGGAGCAGGGAGACCGCTACCGCTACGGGATCGTGGTGCTCTCGGACGGTCGGGACACGTCGAGCCGCACCAGCCTCGCCCAGATCGAGGCCCGGTTCCGATCGACCGAGCAGGACCCCACGGGCGTGCAGGTCCACACCATCGCTATCGGCAAGGACGCTGATACCGCGGTGCTGACGAAGATCGCCAACGCCGCCCACGGCAAGTTCTGGAAGGGGAACACCGAGAAAGAGATGGTCGCCACCTACGAGAGCATCGCGACCTACTACTAACGCCGAGATGGTGCTGGGAGGTGATGCGTATTGAACCAGAACTGGCGACCCAAAGATCAACGACCTCTCGACGGAAGCCTTACGGAGCAGAAAGGATGCGCACCATGGAGATTCAAAACGCCAGCAGAGCACCGCGCCGCGTGTACCGATGGCTTGCCGCCCAGGGGCGTGAAAGGAAGGAAACTAATATGAGGTCGGTCCGCATCTTGCGAGGCTTGGGTAATCAGATTCGAACGGCAGCCAGCATCACGGTCGCATCGGTGATCCTGCTCGCTGCGCTCAACACAGACGCATACACGCAGCAGTTGGCAAGCAGTCAGTCCGCTGAGGCGTTCGAGTTTGCAGTCATCGGCGATACCGGCTATGCCCCGACCCAGGAGCCGCTCGTCGACAATCTTCTGGAAGAGCTCAACAAAAGCCCCCTCGAATTCGTGGTGCATGTTGGGGATTTCGGAGGTCCTTCAGCTGCGTCGTGCACCGACGAGCATCGGGGTCGACGGCTCGCGCAGTTCCAGGCATCCGAGCAGCCTTTGATCTACACCCCTGGGGACAACGATTGGACAGATTGCTGGGAGGAAAGAGCCGGCAGCTACGACGCCTTGGAACGGCTCCGAAGTTTGCGCGAGACGTTCTTCGCGGGCGAGCAGAGCCTGGGGAGGCGGACTGTCCCCCTCATTCGCCAGAGCAACCAGGTGGGCTACGTAGCGTTCCGCGAGAACGTCCGCTGGACGCACCGGGGCGTCACGTTCCTGACCCTGCACTACGTGACCGAGGTGCTCGGGCGAACACCCGAGACTGACGCCGAGTTCGCCGAGCGCAACGCTGCCAACCTGGTGTGGCTCCGTGACGGGTTCCTGGCAGCCCAGAGCGCCAACAGTCGAGGGATCGTGATCCTTACGCAGGCCAACCCGTTTCCCATCTACGCGGGTGGACGGGGAGTAGCTCCAGAACCCAGGGCGGGCTTCAACGACTTCTGGAGCCTCCTCGAGGATGAGACCATCGCCTTTGGGAAGCCGGTCCTCCTCGTGCACGGCGACACCCACTACTTCCGCGTGGACTACCCTCTCCATTCGTCGGCTCCCGAATGCCAGGCGGGGACCCACGATGTTCGACCGATCTACTGCCGAATCCATAACCTCACCCGGGTGGAGATCTTCGGCGCCCCCTACCACCATTGGGTGCAGGTCACCATCGACCCGAATGACCCGAACCTGTTCACCGTGCGGCCGCGACTCGTTGAGGCGAACCTCCCCGCGCAGCCGTAGTACGACGATGGCGGTCAGGTCGCTTCCGTCTCACGGTCGTTCTCGGCGGCAACGTTGCGCTGGCCGCACCGGCTAGACGACACGACCTCGATCACGCGCACAATCGAATACCGGTGGCGCCTCGCGCCCCTCGGAAGGCGAGACACAGCCGCCAACGACTTGCGGGCGGCTCTCGTCGGCTAGAGCCTCGGCCCCGGTAGCTCCACGAGGGAGCCCGCTGCGATCGCGGTCGCAGCGGGCTCCCTCTTCAATTCAGAAATGCGGCTGGTCTGACGCCAAGTTCGAGAGTTCTTGACCAGTCGCAGGCGAGTTCTTGGAAGTTCGGCTGCCCCACTATGAGGCCAGAACGGAAAAGGAGGAACGAACGATGAACCGACTAGCGCCAACAGCCGAACGAACCCAGGTGACTTCGCGGGAGGAGGAGCAACTCATGAACGCAGGGAGGCCAGCGGTCACGGGAACCGTGATTCCGCGGACGGCCGTCGATCGGGACGGCGGAATCCCGGAGTGGTGCCGGGAGGCACAAAGGATCGTGGCCCATCCGGAGGACTACGGGATGAATCGCCGACGGGTTCGCGAACTGGAGCGCATGCTTGCCCGCCGCGTGCACGAGGCGCGGGCCACTGCCCCCGCCCATGCATGACTATGGCTCCCACCGACAGCGCTTGCGCGGGTAGCAGCGGATCTCCAGCTAGCGGGTGTCTACTGGGCGGACCGCTGAAGAGCAGCACCTGCCGCCTCGCTCATAGAGGCGGTGCCCTGCACGTGGTGAGTGGAACTGGGGGCACTCGGAGATAGGCTAAACTTGGCCCCCGCCGCGTCGGTGGAGCGTCGGTAGGCCAATGGCTTTCCGGGAGGAAGGTTGAACGAAAGATCGGCGCGGCGCACAAAGATCGTTGCTACCCTGGGGCCTGCCTCCGACGGACTTGAGCGCGAGATGGTCGCGGCCGGCCTCGACGTGGCCCGGCTGAACTTCTCTCATGGCACTCCCGAAGAGCACGCCCGACGCTGTACTGCGATCCGGACCGCTGCTATGGAGGCGGGTCGCTGCGTCGCCGTCATGCAGGACCTGCAAGGCCCAAAGGTCCGGGTTGGCCGGCTGGCCGGAGGTGGGCCGGTTCAGCTTGTAGCGGGCCAGGTATTGACCATCACGGCCCGTGACGTTCTGGGGACCGCCTCGCGGCTGGGTTGCACCTATGATGGCCTGACTCGCGATGTCCATGCGGGCAACGCGCTGCTGCTTGACGATGGCCGATTGCGGCTGACGGTGTTATCGGTAACCGGCGACGAGGTAGAGGCGCGCGTCGAAGTGGGTGGGCCGCTCGGGGAACACAAGGGCATCAACCTCCCGGGCGCGGTGGTCTCCGCACCGGCGCTGACCGATGCGGACCGGGCGAATCTTGAGTTCGGCCTTCGGGTCCTTGGCGTCGATTATGTTGCTCTGTCCTTCGTGCGCACCGCTCGCGAGATTCACGATGCACGGGCGCTCATTCGCGAGCTCGGCTACCAAACGCCGGTAGTGGCCAAGATCGAAAAGGAGGAGGCCATCCAGCATCTCGATGCGATTATCGCCGCCGCGGACGGCGCGATGGTCGCTCGGGGCGATCTGGCTGTTGAGCTAGCGCCCGAGCGGGTGCCCGTGCTCCAAAAGCGCATCGTCCACTTCGCCAACGTGCGAGGCATTCCGGTCATCACCGCGACGCAGATGCTCGAGAGCATGGTGCATGAGGAGTTGCCGACCCGTGCGGAAGCAACCGATGTCGCCAACGCCGTGTGGGACGGTACCGATGCGGTGATGCTTTCCGAAGAGACCGCCTCTGGGCGACACCCGGTCAAGGTCGTCGAAATGATGGATCGCATCGTCCGCGAAGCGGAAGCAGCCCACCTTTATTCGCATGCCGCCTGGGTCCCGGATAGCCGCGCGATGCGAGAGGCCGCCATCACTCGTGCTGCAAGCGACCTTGCCGAGGACCTCCAGGTTGCGGCCATCATCTGCGTGACGCGCAGCGGGCATACGGTCGACCTGCTCTCGCGGGCACGCCCCCCGGTTCCAATCTATGCTTTCGCCTCTGATGAAGCGGTGTGCCGCCGTCTGGCGCTGCGGTGGGGCGTTACGGCCGTGCAGCATCCACATATCCGTGGCTTGGAGGCGAACGTCGCCGAGATGGAGCGCTATCTCCTGCAAAGGCAAGTGGTGCAGCCCCAGGATACGGTGCTGATTGTCGGCGCCCAGCCGCTCGAGGCCCGTCACCACGCCAATTTCCTTCAATATCACGTGGTTGGAAGCGCCGGGGGCTAGACCACTCCCCGACGTGGTCGGCTGCGACGCGCTCGAACTCCTGGGTGGGTGAACCTCAATATCGCTCGTTTCTTGCAGTTCCCCTGCTGCACCAGGTGGTTTCGGCTGTCTCGGCGCTGCTGTTCACCGCATTCATCGCCTACGACTTGAACCGGGCGGCCAAGGCCGGGCGGGTGAGCGAGGGCGACCTCCTCCTGCTTGCGGCCGATGTGTATCTCGACCTGCTGAACCTGTTCCTCAACCTGTTGAGCCTCCTGGGCGGCGACGACTGAGCACCGCCTCGACTGGCGAGTTCCGACCGAACACGGCACGTTATTGACGAATAGATTTAACATCGCCGCTCAAGGCGGCCATCAACGGAGGGAACCGATGCAGATCCTGAGCGAGCGGCTCTACAAGGAGACTTCGGAATGTTCGAGCGATTCTTCGCGCTCTGGCGAGCCATAGCGAGCCCATGGGCTCCAATCATGGCCCCCGGTTCCAGAGTTGGTCCCGAACCGGGGTGGGCCGACACCCACACTGGGAGCACTTTCACTACACACCGTCGGGACCCGACATGATCGGAGTAGAGATGTCTGCACATGAGCTCAAAGGTGGGGAATGGGACGTCATCGTGGACGAGCCGATGGGCTCGGTTCCTGAGCTCGAAGCACTTCGGGTCGATGGAGATAAAACCATTCTCATCGGGCACGCCAACTCAGAGGCGGAAGCGAGGGATATCTTCGACGACATCGAAAAACAGCTCTGGGGTGAGTACCGGCTCGTTCCCTTCTATCAGGAACCGGGCCGCGAGCGCCAGATCCAACGCATAGTGAGCCACCTCAAGCAATGCGGTGCGCAGGGATGGAAAGTCGGATCCGGCGTGTTGAGCGCCGCGGAGATGCAACGCAAAGTGAGTCAGCTCCTTGAACGCATGACCCGCCCTGGAGGTCCCGGCGACCGTGACCATACATTTGACTCTCATGACGGCACGCGGGAGCTATTGGTACGCAAGAAGGACTTCGACCTGGCGAGAGAGGTGGCCGAACCCAACTTCCCTGAGGCCAATTGACGTCGGGCCGGATCCTCCTGGGGCTCAGCAGTCTGCCGACGCGCATCATGCGACGGGGAAGGAGGACTTCGGGATGTTCGAGCGGTTCTTCAAGCTCTGTCGACCTATCGCGAGACGATGCGCTCATTGGGGCGGCCCGGCTCCGCTACAAGCACCGCTCCCCGAGTGACTCCCAAACCGTGGTCGGCGAAGCTGTACAGCCGAAATATCCGTTTCTACCGCGACGAGCCCATGCTGATGATCGACGGGCATGAAGCCTACGTGCACATGGTCGCTCGTGAACGCCAGGATGGGGGATGGGACGTCTTGATCTTCGATTTCGGGCACTACCCAGAGCTCGACGCGATGCGTGTTGATGATGGAGTTGCGCTCGTCGGTTACACCGCCTCAGTGGACGGAGCAGAGCAGATTTTCGACGAGATCGCAAAGAAGCTCTGGGACCGTGACGAGCTCGTGCCCTTCTATTATGAAGAGAAGGGTAGCCGCCAGATCGAACGCATAGTGGGCCACCTTTCAGTTGCGCGGTGCAGATGAGTGGATCGTCGATGAGCATGATGGCCGGGTAACGATCTGGGTGCGCAACAAGAATTTCGTCCTGGCGAGAGAGGTGGCCGAACCGAACGTCCCCTGAGGCCAGTTGACGTCGGGCCGATCGCCAAGCTCCGTGCCCTAAAACGCGGCGCCTGCATGCACCGGTCCCCCTCAGGCACTTGAGGCGGTTTACGAGTCGCCCGATCTTCTAAGAGGCCACAAACGCCACCCCAGCTGGTTGGCGGCCCTCACGCAGGGTGTCACTGCATATCGCCTCTCTCATGGCGTCCGGCAATCGTGCCAAGCGAGCCAGTCTTGCCCCCGCGAGCCCGTCGTGGATGCATCGATCCCCGGAGGTTGAGAGTTTTTGACCAGTTCCCCGCGAGTCGCTGAGAGGCCGGCTGCTTCACCATAGCCTCAGAAAGAAAGAGGAGGAAGTAGCCATGAACCCGATGAAGCGAACGACCAACCCCCACAGAGTCAAGGTGGAGAGGCAACAGACTGTGACGCGAGGAGAAAGTCGAATCCCAATCACCTTCCGAAAGGAGGAACCAGCCAAGTTTGTTGCAACGTCGGAGGCTGCGATACTGGTGCCGGCGATGGCCGCGTCGCGCGATGAGGCCCAGCGCATCGTGGCGTACCCCGAGGACTACGGGATGAACCGCAACCAGGTGCGCAGGCTCGAGCGGATGATCGCGGCCAGAAACGGGCTGCTCCGGGGCGAAGCGGCGGAGGCCACTGAGGCTACCCCGCCTCGAACCTGCGAGCCGCGGCGCGTCCGCCTACAGCTGGTGAAGGCCACCGGTCCACGGACGCACACAACGCCTGAGTGGCGCCGTGAGGCGCAGCAGATCGTGGCCTACCCCGGGGACTACGGAATGGCTCGCGACGACGTTCGGGGACTGGAGCGTATGCTGGCGGGTCGGCTGGAGCCGGTGGTTGCTCCCGTCCCAGAGTTCCTACGACGCCGGTTCATCGGTGGAGACGCAGCCCGGTCGGTCGAGGAGCTTACGCGCCCAGCAGCCTAGTTCAGTCGTACCGTGGAAGAACGAGCCGCTAATTACAGCGGCTTTCTCTTTGGCCTCAACGGCCAGGCCATAGTTTCCCAACTTAGCCGAGGTAATCAATCGCGACCGGATCGCGCGTGGGCGGGACCGCCGATCTCCGCTCCTGCTGCCACAGGTTGTCCGCCACCGCCCTCACCGCCAGGACGCGCTCTCGGAAGAAGGTCGATTCGCTGATGTCGTGGCGGATCACGATGTGCTTGACTTCCTGCTCCAACACGTATTTCTTGTGGAGGATGTGGTACTGCAGCGCCCGCGTGCTCGAGTCGCTATCGGCGTGCTTGAGTCGCTCGATGGCATCGACGAGAAGCTGCCTAAGCGCCTGAGCCCGCTCAAGCGAAGTGGCTTCTCCAGGCTGAGTCTGGCTCCACTGCCCGCGGATCGCGCGGATGGACCGAGGGAGCCAGGCCGCCAGGCCCGATTTCGCTAGATGCGTCGGTTTGTTGAGATGTTTCAGGGCCTGATCGACGAGCTCGACAAAGCCCGCATCCGGCTCCGGCGCTAGCTGCGGCTCTTCTTCGATTGGCGTCGGCGCTTCGTCGTCTTCATAGTCGAGCGCATCGAGCCCATCTGGGGACTGAGAGGACGTCGGCAGAGATGGCAATATCAGCGCCCTGGCGAGCTCGATGGTGAGATCCTGAAGACCTTCGGTCCACACCTCCAGCTGGGCCGCCAGCGCCCCCTCGTCTGGCTCCTGCAGGAGTGCCGCCAGCCTCGTTTCTGCATCCACCGCCTGCTGCACACAATGGTCGGTAGCCGCTCTTCGGTGAGCGTAGATATCGCGCAGACGCTGCAGTGACGCGGCATCCGGCGCGGGTAGGCTCGCGCCGTACGTCGCGAGCTGGTGCTTCAAGTCGATGTTGTGGCCGACGAGCCCGAGGAACGGGGGCACGATCTCCTCGTCGATTCGCGCCAGAGCTGCCCTGGTAAGGCGCTGCAGCTCGGTGCGAGCCTCTCCCGACGCGACTCGCGACTGTTCCGTGAGCCGCCGAGCTACCTGTCGGCGGGTGGCCCGGATTCTGCGTGCCTCTGGCGAGCTCGGCGGCCACCGGGCCACGATCAGCATGCTTGCGATGTACCCTGCCAGCGCAGCCGGCAGGATCCAGGACGCTCGGCTCAACCAGGGTTCCAGTGTAGGAAGGATTGCGACGGCCGCCGCCAGCAGGGCGCCGAGCAACACCAGCAGTACGGCGAACGGATGCGTCAGCCCGAGGCGCCAGGCCATGATCAAAAATACCCCTTGAACACGCCCGACGACCGTCGCCAGATCGTCAGCAGTGGTCCCCACGAAGTTCGAACGGGTCGCCTCGGCGAGGATGCGCCCGACGTCAAGATCAGCCGGGTTCATCCCGATCCCGATGAAGTAGACCTTGATAGCCTCCCCTCCCTCGGCGGTCAGGCGGACTCCCTTTATCTGAGCCCGATCCACGGGCTCGCCATTCTCGTCGCCACACTGGGCCTCTCGCTCGAAGCCGCGACAGGAGCCGACATCCTTGCCCCCCGGGGACGCCATCTTGACCAGGTCGCTAAGGTAAGCTCCTGAGCTCGCCGGTCCTCCAGCTAAAACCACCACGCCCCGAATCGCGCGCTCCGGCACCGGAGCGCGCGCGGCCATCTCCACGGCCTCGGTGACCGCCCCGAACAGGACACTGCCACTGCTGGGCTGCATCCGTCGAAGCGCGTCGGTCACGGGGAATCGATTCTGGGGGACAGGCGCCGGGGCGATACGATCATGGACCGAGCCCGAAAAGGTGACCAGGCCGACCAGGTTGCGGTCGTACATTTGATCGATCGCCTTGATGACCCCATCCCTGGCACTCTGCAGCTTTGCGCCAGCCATCGACAGTGAGTTGTCGATCACGAAAACCACGACGCCTATGTTCTTCACGTCCCCCCAGGCAGCAACGGCGCGCTCACCCACCGCCGGCGGGATCCGATTGGGATCGACCCGCATCTTCGGGCCACTCGTCTGCAATCCAAAGGCCGGACAAATGGGGCAGCCCACCGGCAGTCCGGTGACCGGTCGGAACCCCTGCTCCATGAAGACACGCTGCTGTGCGTCCTCGCGCAGAAAAGCGATCCACGCCTCTGCGGCTTCGCGCTGCTCGGGCGTCACCCAGTCCGCCCGTACGCCGGCAGCGGGATGCGTGTGCGCCACCGCACCTTCCCGCGGGTAAATCATGACCATGTCGTCTTTGATAGGAGAGCCGGTTGCCCGTCCGCAGGGAAAGAGGCGCTCTGCCGCCGGATCCGTCTGGACGATCTTTCCCTTGTATAGCTTGACCAGGTTGTCCTCTGCAATGGGGAAAAAGTGCCCGTAGGTGGGACCGCCGAAGATCTCACAGTTGAGCAGCAGGGTGTCGGGCACGTAATGAGCAACCTGGGCCTGGAACCTGCTGAGGTAGCTAATCACCCGCGAATCGGCCACGTCCGCGGCCGTCAGCTGCTCCGGTAACTTGCCGGCGGCAATCGAGTACAGGGTGAAGAGCACACTCCGGCCGGTGCTCGAGCTGTTTGGGTCGGTGTAAGTGATGAGTGGTTGGCGTCCCCATTCCGCTCGGCCACATTGGCGCGAACCCCAGCCCGCGGGATCTGAGCTGAGCGCGATGATGTCATCGTATCCAAGGTCGCGGTTGGGCCAACCGAGGCACTCGGCCATCTCCTTGAAGGTCGCGATTCCAATCCAGGTGGAAGCGAAACTTCTTCCCTCACCCGTCTCGACCACCATTCCGCTGAGCGCATCGTTGACGGCATAGAGCCAGTGCTCCGCAACGGGAGTAACAAGGGTCGGCTCGGGGATATCCCGCCTGATTCGCCCCTTTCCTTGCAGGCGGCTCAGGAGCTCCCGATAAATTTGGCCCGAGTTGACCAGGTATTGCTCCACCCGGATCGGATTACCAGCGGCAGTCCGATATCCAGCAGCATTGAAGCGCTGCGCAAACGCGGGGAGGAGCACATCGTCCCCGGCCATGTGGCCGTTGGCCCAGTGGACGACCGATATCGTTCCGGAAGGCTGAGCCACGTCGGGCCAGAGCGGCCAGGTTATCCAGCCGACGGCAATTAACGAGAGCAAGCCGACGGCGGCAAGGCCGCACCGTCGGGCAACGTCCGGGTCAAGCGCACGCACCGCTCGCTCCTCGAGAGCTCGCACCGATCGAACTTTCCCTGCGCCGGCCGTTTTACATCAAATGACCATGAGTCTGGGGAACGTCGCCCCGGTATAGCGGCCAACATCATCGGCGCGAATGGCCCTTGTCCTGTTTAATCGCATCGCGCACGAGATGAATGGAGGACAGACAAACGCCACTGCATGTACCGAGTGAAAACGTCCGCGTACGCAATGTGGTGCGCGCGACCGCATGAACCCCGAGTTCGACGCCCTCCTGGAGCCGTACTTCAGGACCGTGCCGCTGGCGGAGCGCCTTCAAGTAATGGGGCAGGTCATTCGTCGTATGGGAGATCAGGCCACCCCTCCTCGGCCTGTACTACAATCCCCAGCCCGCGGCGATCTCGGACCGAATGATGTATGTGAGCAGGCAATGGCCAGGTTCTTTCATCACGTGGAACGCGCACGAATGGGACGTGCGCAGCCGATCGAGGGCCAAATGGCGGCCTACTCTTTCTCCTCGCCGTTGCCGTTGAGCAGCGCCACGCAAGCGACGCGCTCACCGGGCCGCAACGCCATGAAGGCGACGCCACCCGCCGGGCGACCCTGCACGCTCACCGTCGAGACGAGCGTGCGGAGGACGGTGCCAGCCGAGGAGATCACCATCGCCTCCTCCGTGCCGTGCACGACGCGCGCGCACGCTACCGGCCCGCTGCGGTCGTTCACTCTGATGGCCATCATGCCCTGGATGCCGCGACCCTTGACCCCGAACTGGCTCAGCGGCGTGCGCTTCGCATAGCCCTCCGCCGTCACCAGCAGCAGCTGGCCGGTGGGGTCGACCACCTCCATGGCTACGACGTGATCGCCCGACTTCAGCCGCATCGACCGCACGCCGCCAGCGGCGCGAGACCTGGACGGCACCGCACTCTCGCGGAAGCGCGCGCCGAGGCCCTGCTCGGTGATGAGGATCAGCTCGTTACCCGACGCGATCTGGCTCACGAAGCCGAGCTCGTCGCCCGGTTCGAGGTCCATCGCGATCAGCCCGCTGGACCGGACGGATGCGAACGCCTCGATGGCGACCTTCTTGATCTCGCCCTTCGTCGTCGCCATTGCAAGATAGCGCTTGTCGGCGAAGCCCGCGCTGCTGATGACCGCGGTGACCGTCTCGCCCGCGTCGACGTTGATCAGGTTAATGATCGGGACGCCCCGCGCGGTCCGGTCGGCCTCGGGAATCTCGTACGCCTTGAGCTGGAAAACGCGGCCCCGGTCCGTGAAGAACAGGATGCTGTCGTGGGTGCTCGCGACGACCATGTGGCGGGGCGCATCCTCCTCTCGGAAGGTCATGCCGCGGATACCGCGGCCGCCACGGCGCTGGGCGCGGTACGTGTCGGGCGGCAGCCGCTTGACGTAGCCCCGGTTGCTGAGCGTGACGACCGTGTCCACCTCGGGCACCAGGTCGAGGATGTTGAAGTCGGCGTTGTCCTCGAGGGAGATGCGCGAGCGCCGCGCGTCGCCGAACTTCTTCTTCAGGTCGACCTGCTCCTCGCGGACGAGGGCGGTGATCTTGCGGGGATTCGCCAGCAGGTCCTCGAGGTAGCCGATCGTCTTCAGGACCTCTGCGAGCTCGTCCAGGATCTCCTTGCGCTCCAACGCGGCGAGCCGCCGCAGCTGCATGTCGAGGATCGCCTTGGCCTGGATCTCGGAAAGCTTGTAGCGGGTGATCAGCGCCTGCAGCGCCTTCTCCGCGGACTCGCTCTGGCGGATCGTGCGGATCACGGCGTCCAGGTGGTCGAGGGCGATCTTGATGCCCTCGAGGATGTGAGCGCGCGCCTGCGCTTTGTTGAGGTCGTAGCGGGTGCGGCGGGTGACAACGTCCTGGCGATGTTCCAGGAAGTGGTGCAGAAACCGCTTGAGACCCAAAACCCGGGGCTGGCCCTCCACCAGCGCCAGCATGTTCATCGGGTAGGAGGTCTGCAGGGCGGTGTGCTTGTACAGCTGAGCAAGCACGGTGTTGGGCTTCGCGTCGCGCTTCAGCTCGATCACCAGCCGCATGCCCTGGCGGTCGGACTCATCGCGCATGTCGGAGATACCTTCGATCTTTCGATCGTGCACCAGCTCGGCGATGCGCTCCTGCAGGGTCGCCTTGTTGACCTGGTAGGGCAGCTCGGTGACGACGATCTGGAAGCGTCCGCTCCGGGGCTCTTCGATGGCCGCCTTCGCCCGGATGATGACCTTGCCGTGCCCCGTCGCGTAGGCGGTACGGACGTCCTCGTGCCCGAGCAGCGTCCCTCCGGTGGGGAAGTCTGGCCCCGGCACGTACTTCATCAGGTCCTCGACGGTGAGCTCCGGCTCGTCGATGAGCGCGACCAGCGCGTCCACGATCTCCGATAGGTTGTGTGGCGGGATCTGCGTCGCCATTCCGACGGCGATACCGGCAGAACCGTTGCAGAGGAGGTTCGGGAACCGCGATGGAAGAACGGTGGGTTCCTGCAGCCGGCCGTCGTAGTTCGGCTGCCAGTCCACCGTGTCGCGATCGATGTCGGCGAGCATCTCGATCGCCAGCGCCGTGAGGCGTGCCTCGGTATAGCGCATGGCGGCGGGTGGGTCATTGTCGACGGACCCGAAATTGCCCTGGCCGTCCACCAGCGGGTACCGCATGCTGAAGTCCTGCGCCATGCGAACGAGGGTGGGATAGATGACGGCCTCGCCATGGGGATGGTAGTTGCCCGAGGTGTCGCCGCAGATCTTCGCGCTCTTCAGCCGTCCACGGTTCGGCGCGAGGTTCAGGTCGTGCATCGCGACGAGCACGCGCCGCTGCGATGGCTTGAGCCCGTCGCGGACGTCCGGCAGCGCCCGCGCGACGATGACGCTCATCGCGTAGTCGAGGTAGGAGCTGCGCATCTCCTCCTCGATCTTGACTGGCCGGATGTTGCCTACTGCTTCCACCGAGCACTCCACGAGCCGTTTGGGACCCGGAATTATACCCAAAATGGGGGATTCGGCCGGTTTTTGACAGTCTGGCACGAGCCTGGTATTCTGTCGTTAGCACTTGAGCACCGAGAGTGCTAAATCCCGGAGTCGCGATGCAGCAGCAGGACCTGAGCCCGCGTCGGGGGCGCATCCTCAAACACGTCATCGAGGAGTACGTCGTCACGGCGCAACCCGTGTCGTCCGATGCGCTCGTCCGCAAGTACGTGCCGGCGGTCTCGTCGGCAACCGTGCGGAGCGAGATGGCGGCGCTCGAGGACTACGGCTACCTCTACCACCCGCACACGTCGGCGGGGCGAGTGCCCTCCGATATGGGGTATCGCTACTACGTGGAGTGGCTGATGGCTGATGCGCGCCTCTCTGAAACAGAGGAGCGCACGATCTCGCACCAGTTCCACCAGGTCGAGCTGGACGTGAGCGAATGGGTGGTCCTGGCTGCGTCGGTCCTTTCTACGCGGATGCAGAGCCCGGTGATGATCGCGCCGCCGGTCGCTCAGGTGAGCCGCCTGCGCCGTATCGATCTCGTCAAGATGGGCTCCGGCGTCACGTTGCTGGTCGCGATCCTGGTTTCCGGAGCCGTACGCCAGCAAGTGCTGCGCACCGTCGAGGACCCGACGGCGGAAGAGCTGACCCAGTTCCGAACTGAGCTAAATGAGGTGCTCGCTGGCAAGTCGGCCCCTGAGATCCATCGGCTGGCTGGCTCGAGCCAGGCGCCCGAGGTGCTGTTCGACGTGGCGCGGCTCCTGGAGGAGGCGGACCGACATCCGGGCCACGTGCACGTGGACGGGCTGAGCTACATCGCGGCCCAGCCGGAGTTCGGAACGGGAGATCGCCTCCAGCCTATCGTCGAGGCGATCGAACGCGACGGCGTGCTCAGCTCGTTGATGGAGCCGCTGCTGCGCGCCGATGGCTTCTACGTCGCCATCGGGCAGGAGCAGCCGCTAGAACGCCTGCGCGAGTGCGCTGCGGTGCTGGCGACCTACGGGCGGCCGGACGAGCTGCTCGGCGTCGTGGGAGTTCTCGGGCCCACCCGGTTGCCGTACTGGCGGGCTGTGCCGATGGTGAGCTACATCGCCGGCATGCTGGACCGCCTACTGGAAGAGACCTTTCTTTCCTGAAATGCCCACCCACCCACCCCTTCTTTCTGGGGGCTTCGCCCCCAGCCCCCCGGCAGAGCCGCGGGGGTAGCACCACCTATAACCGACGGGGTTAAGTTATGGCGAAACACCAGGAAGACATCAACGAGGCCGCGGAGGCGGCCGCAACCGACGACCCGAGCACCGCCGCAGCGGACGATGCGGCCGTGGAGACATCGAACGGTGCTCAGGGCTCACTGGAGGGCCAGCTAGAGGCCCTGCGCGCCGAAAAGGAAGACCAGTTTCGTTCCTGGCAGCGGACGCAGGCGGACTTCGTCAACTTTCGGCGGCGGATCGAGCAAGAGCGCGTCGATTTCATCAAGAGCGCCGAGGCGGGTCTGATTCACGACCTGCTTCCCGTTCTCGACGACCTCGAGCGCGCGATCGCGAGCCTGCCCGTCGACCTGCGCGGGCTGACCTGGGTGGACGGCGTTCTGCTCATCGAGCGGAAGCTTGCAGCCATCCTCGAGCAGCACGGACTGACGCCGATCGAAGCTCTCGGCAACCAATTCGACCCCAACGAGCACGAGGCGGTCCTCCGCGAGGGCGAGCCCGGCGAGGCGACCACGGTGACCGCGGAGCTCCAGAGAGGGTATCGTCTAAACGACCGGGTGCTGCGGCCGACGCTCGTGAAAGTGGGGCCGGCATCAAACTCCAACAAACGGTGATAACAACATGCCAAAAGTAATCGGAATCGATCTCGGAACCACTAACTCGGTCATCGCGGTGATGGAGGGGAGCGAGCCCGTCGTTATCCCCAACGCGGAGGGTAGTCGGCTCACGCCGTCGGTCGTAGCCGTGAATCCGAAGACCGGCGAGCGAATGGTGGGCCAGGTGGCCAAGCGCCAGGCCGTCACGAATCCGGAAAATACGATCTTCTCCATCAAGCGGTTCATCGGTCGGAAGTTCGACGATCCGACGGTGGAGCAGGACAAGAAGCTCGTGCCCTACAAGATGAGCGCCGCGTCAAACGGCGACGTGCGCGTCACAATGGGCGACAAGACGTACTCGCCCCAGGAAGTCTCCGCGATGATCCTGCAGAAGCTGAAGACGGACGCGGAGGCCTACCTCGGGGAGCCGGTGACCCAGGCGGTCCTCACGGTGCCAGCCTACTTCAACGACAGCCAGCGCCAAGCGACGAAAGACGCGGGCACGATCGCCGGGCTCGAAGTGCTGCGGATCATCAACGAGCCCACCGCTTCGGCCCTCGCCTATGGACTCGATAAGAAAAACGATGAAGAGATCGCCGTCTACGACCTGGGCGGCGGTACCTTCGATATCTCGATCCTGCGGCTTGGTGAGGGCGTATTCGAGGTCGTGTCGACGAACGGCGACACGCACCTGGGCGGCGATGACTTCGACCAGCGGATCATCGACTGGATCTGCGACGAGTTCAAGCGGGAGCAGGGCATCGACCTGCGCCAGGACCGGATGGCGTTGCAGCGGCTCAAGGAAGCGGCTGAGAAGGCAAAGGTCGAGCTCTCCACGGTGATGCAGGCGGAGATCAACTTGCCGTTCATCACGGCGGATTCGTCGGGGCCGAAGCACCTCGTCCTGTCCCTGCCGCGCTCGAAGCTGGAGCAGCTGACCGCCGACCTCGTGGACAGGACGACTGGGCCGTTGAAGCAGGCGCTCGCGGACGCCGAGCTGCAGGAGGCCCAGATCGACGAGGTGGTGCTCGTCGGCGGCCAGACGCGCATGCCGGCTGTCCAGGAACGCGTAAAGAAGTACTTCGGCAAGGAGCCCCACAAGGGCGTGAATCCTGACGAGGTGGTGGCCGTCGGCGCGGCGATTCAGGCGGGAGTGCTGCAAGGCGACGTTAAGAACGTCCTGCTACTCGATGTTACGCCACTCACCCTCGGCATCGAGACGCTGGGTGGGGTTACGACGCCCCTCATTCCGAGAAACACCACGGTTCCCACGTCGAAAAGCCAGGTGTTCAGCACCGCGGCCGATACCCAGCCCTCGGTGGAGATCCACGTGCTGCAGGGTGAGCGGCCGATGGCGACCGACAACAAGAGCATCGGACGGTTCATCCTGGACGGTATCCTGCCCGCGCCGCGCGGCGTGCCGCAAATCGAGGTGACGTTCGACATCGACGCAAACGGCATTCTCTCGGTGTCGGCGAAAGACAAGGGGACCGGTCGGGAACAGCGCATCACGATCACGGCCTCCAGCGGTCTGTCAAAGGACGAGATCGAGAAGATGACGAAGGAGGCTGAGCTGCACGCCGAGGAGGACAAGCGGCGTCGCGAGGAGATCGAGGCCCGCAATACAGCGGACACGCTCGCGTACTCTGCCGAGAAGATCCTCCGGGAGGACGAGGGCAAGCTGCCAGCCGAGTTGAAGGAAGAGGTCCAGGGCAAGATCACGGCGCTCCGGGCCGCCCTCGAGGCGAAC
>Ga0184637_10001236_pt1 | contig 17638 bp, 20 predicted proteins | sample PLM3_127_b2_FD_133143 | JGI IMG/M metagenome (GOLD analysis project Ga0184637, IMG submission 133143) | Groundwater sediment microbial communities from an aquifer in East River, Colorado, USA - PLM3_127_b2 | ecosystem: Environmental > Terrestrial > Soil > Riparian zone | place: USA: East River...
CCTTAGACCGGCCAGCCTATGGCCGAACCTCCCCCAGCTTCTCTTCGCGGAAGTTGCGAGCGGAGCGAGCGTACCGTTGCGGGCACCCGCCGTGAGGCGGGTCGGGCGAAGCCGGCGCTCGAACCGCCGCCTTGCATCTGTGCCTTTTTGAACAGTCGCCCTAGCAGGGCGTTTTACGTTCGCTCCCGGAATCGGCCGCATACCGATATCTGGTAGAGATTCCCCCTTGACACCACTATATCTAGTCCTTTAATCTCGAGGCATGCGGATTGTCGCCGACCTGCATGTCCACTCCAAGTATTCCCGGGCCACGAGCCGCGAGATGGGCGTGGAAAGCCTGGCTCGGTGGGCGCGCTGGAAGGGAATCAATCTCCTCGGGACCGGAGACTTCACCCATCCGACCTACTTTGCCGAGCTACGCGCCGCCCTGGAACCTGACGGGGCGGGGCTCCTGCGCCTGAAGAAGGGCGACCGGGACCTACGCTTCATGCTCACCGTCGAGGTCTCCAACGTCTACTCCCAAGATGGGGCCGTCCATCGCATTCATACGCTGATCTTCGCCCCGAGCTTCGAGGCGGCGGCCAAGCTCAATCTGGCCTTGGGGCGTCTCGGGAAGCTCTCGGCGGACGGCCGCCCAACCTTTGGGATCTCAGCGAGCGACCTGGCGGAGCTGACCCTCTCTGTGGTCCCTGATGCCTTTCTCGTGCCCGCCCACGCCTGGACTCCCTGGTACTCGGTCTTCGGCGCCAACTCGGGCTTTGACTCGGTCGAGGAGTGCTACGGCGAGGCGGCGAAAGAGATTCACGCCATCGAGACCGGTCTCTCCTCTGACCCTGCCATGAACCGGCGCTGGTCGGCCCTGGACCGGGTCGCCCTCATCTCCAACTCTGACGCCCATTCTCCCTCGCGCCTCATGCGCGAGGCCAACGTGTTTGACACGGAACTGTCATATCGAGGCATCCTCGATGCGATCCGCGCCAAGGATCCCCGCCGCTTCCTCTTTACGATTGAGTTCTTTCCAGAGGAGGGGAAGTACCACTACGACGGCCATCGCGCGTGCGAGATCGTCTGGGCGCCCGGGGAGACGCGGAGACATAACGGGCGCTGTCCCGTCTGCGGCAAATCTGTGACGGTCGGCGTGCTCCATCGCGTGGAGAGTCTTTCAGACCGCCCCGAGGGGTGGGAGCCGCCTGAGGCCATTCGTGCCGTCCATCTCGTCCAGCTTCAAGAACTGATTGCCGAGGCGCTCGGGCAGGGAGTCGAGACCACAGGGGTCGAGCAAGAGTATCTGCGCCTCGTGCAGGGCGGTCGCAATGAGCTGGCGATCCTCATGGATCTGCCTGAGGCCGAGCTGGCCCGATTCTGCCCGCCTCGGATCGTTGAGGGGATCCGACGGATGCGCGCCGGCCGGGTGACGATCCGGCCCGGCTACGACGGGGTCTATGGCGTGGTCAAGGTTTTCGGCGAGGACGCTTCCGTAGCGGAGCCCAGCGCTTCGCCCGCCTCCCAGCTCGCCTTGTTCTAAGTCCAATCCGCGATGGCACTACCAGAGGAGCAGGTCAGCGAGCATACAAACCAGATTAAGACCATCCGCTCCGCTCAGGGCGCTTGAGCCAGGCGCTCGAGGAGGAGGGTCTTCACCCCTTCGTAGGTGGGGATGATCCCCTGGGGCCTCACTGGTGTCACCTCACTCTTGAGACCGGTCTCCGAGATGACGCAGCCGATCGGTTCATCCGGGTCAATTTGCTTCGCCCTGAGAAGATTCACGAGGACGGCGAGCGTCGCGCACCCCGTCGGCCCCGCGTAGATCCCTTCGGTGTGGGCGAGGAGGCGCTGCGCCTCGAGGATCTCTTCATCCTCGGCATCGGCGGCCAAGCCGCCCGACTCGCGGAGGATCTTCAGCACCCACTCGCCCTTGCGCTCGGGATTGCCGCAGGCAAGCCCTTCAGCCACCGTATACCCGATCTTGAGGGGGGTGAGGGCGCGCCCTTCATTGAAGGCGGTGACGACCGGATTGGAGCGGGCCGACTGGGCGGCCACAAGACGCGGTACGCGCTCGATCCACCCCATCCGGCTCATCTCTGAAAGGCCCCGCCAGGCGGCGATAAAAACCTCCCCCACGGCCACCGGGAGGACGAGCGTCGCGGGGAGGTGAAAGTCGGTCTGCTCTGCCCACTCGTAGGCCAGGGTCTTCTTCCCCTCTTGCTTGTAGGCGTTCCGGCTGGCTCCTCCGTCGAAGATCGGTAGCTCCTGGATCACCCGGTCCCAGATGGTGATCAAGTCATCGTAGACCCCCTGGTAGAAGATCAAGTCCGAGGCGCAGGCGGCCATGTGGGCCAGCTTCGGCGGGGAGGCCCGCTCATAGCAGAAGATGAATGCCCTGAGGCCAGCCCGGCTAGCGTAGGCGGCGATAGAGGAGCCGGCGTTGCCGGTGGAAACGACGGAGATGGCCGGATAGCCGAACTGGCGCGCCGCGGCAACGGCAGTGGCTGAGGATCGGTCCTTCACCGTTCCTGTAGGGTTCGAGCCCTCGAATTTTAGAAGCAGTCGCCTCACGCCCAACACCGCGGCCAGGCGTGGCGCCTCGAGCAGCGGGGTCTGCCCTTCCCCCAGGCTCACCCGGTGGGCGGGGTCTCTGATCGGCAGGAATGCGGCGTAACGCCACAAGGTACCACCAGAGAGCATGGACGGCCCGCGCTTCGCTCCTTCCGTGAGATCGTAGTGAAGCTCCAGGAGCCCCTGGCAGCGCGAGCACTCGATGAGATAATCGAGCGGGGACTCAGCCGCGCACCAAACGCATCGGAGGCCGGTCGCCAGCGACTCCATGCGATCCATGCTTCTACTTCTTGACGGCTCGCCAGGCTATGTGGCGGGCGAATAGGGTGGGGGAGAGCCACGCCCACTTGCCGCGGACGGCTGAGATCTCTCGGACGTCGAAGCGGGGCTCCAACGCCCGCCTCAACTTGGATGGTGAGAAGAATTGAAGATGCGTCGGGTCCCGATCCAGCTCCTCCCCCTTCAGGACATTGATGCGGGCCTTCAGGTTATAGGCATTGGGAACAGATCCGATAAAGAGCCCGGCCGCCACCAGGACCCGTGCGACCTCGTCGAGAACGACATTGAGATAGGGGAGGTGTTCGATCACCTCTCCTGCGACCACGCAGTCGAAGGCGGCGTCTTCCGCCGGGATCGAGAGGCTCACATCCGCCCAGCGGGTCTCGATCCCCAGACGCGCGGCGGCCTGGGCGAGGGCTTCCTTATCCACGTCCAGCCCTAGCACGCGGTTCCCTCGCGCGAAGTAACGGGTGAGCGTCCCGTCGCGGCAACCGAGATCCAGCACCCGCTTGCCTCGGCCGATCCATTCAGCGAAGAGGGGACCGCGCTGATCTTCGGAGACCGTGAAGTCGTGCCGGTCACCGTGCTCGTGGTGATCGCGGTAGAAACGGCGCAGCCGCTCGAGGTCAGAGTCGTCTCTCATCTCTTACCGTCATGTCAGAGCACGTTCCCGCAGCGCCGCCAGAAGTTCCGTGAGGCGGAGGGAGACCGTGTGGTCCTGGTGTGCCCGACGTTGCCCCGCCGCGGCGATCGCGGCTCGCTCATCAGGGCGCCCGAGATAATACTCGATCAGGCGGCGACAATCGGCGGCATCTTGATACGTGACGATCTCCTTCCCCACCTCGAACATGCGCCCGACGTCTTCGCGCCGATCTGTCAGTTGAAAGCCACCACATGAAGCGACCTCAAAGAGGCGATCGTTGACTCCGAGGATGTCATTCAAAGGGTGGTGCAGGTTCAGGACGATGCTGGGGAGCGAGTATGACAAGAGCTTCTCCCGTCCCCAGACCGGTCCCCCTGCCGCCAGGGCCCGGACTGTGGAGGGAGCGCGTTCCCATCCTCGCCCCCAGATCGTGATGGGCAGGTCCTGAAGCTCAGCGAAGAATCGGCCCCGGAAGGGATAGTAATTCCCGGTGAATCCGACCTGTACGACGAAACGCTGTCTCTCTTCCAGTGTCGGTTCCACGGGCCGATGGATCGCGGGGGAGCAGTGGCAGGGGAGGTAGTGGAGATTCGTCAGACCTACACGGCGGAGGGCCTCGATGGCGTAGCGCTCTTTGGTGCAGAAGAGGTCGTACGGCTCGATCTGCTCGAACGGCGCAGTGAATAGTGGATTGTCCACGAACACGTTAACCATCATCGCTCCCGTCGCGCGCTTCATCGCCCGGATGAAATCTGGCGGGAGGGACTCCCCCTTGAGGATAAGGACGAGATCCGGTCTCCACTGCGTGGCGAGGGCGAGGATCCCCCGACGGATCCATCGCTGGTAGATCGTCTTGACTCCCTTGTTCTTGTAGAGTGGGCTCAGCCGGCGGTAGCCGACGCATCGGACCGCGTGCCCATCGGCCTGAAGCGCCGAGCGCCAGTCCTCCCCCCATCCTTCTCGGGGGGGCCAGTAGGGCACCACCACCAACGCACGCATCAGAAGGATCCTCACCCGAGGCGAGTGAGGGTCACGCCGGCGATCACCGCCCCCGCGCCCACGAAGAGCGGGACGGTGAGTAGGTCCTGACCGAGGATGACCGAGAGGGTGACCGCGACGACGGGCGTGAGCTGGGAGAAGATTGCCACTTGACCCGCCTGAGCGTGGGCCAGCGCGTAGTACCAGAGGAGATAGCCCAGGCCCCCGACGAGAGAGAGAAAGGCAAGGTTGAGCCAGATCAACAAGGAAAACATCCCCCACTGGAGGCGCCAAAGATCTCCTGCCCCGAAGGGGAGGAGGGCGAGGGCTCCCATGGAAAGGGCGAGGGCCGTGGTTTCAAGGGGAGGGTGGTGAGCAAGGAACGGCTTTCCCAGGACCGTAAAGAGGGCCCAGGCCAGGCTTGAGCCGAGGGTGATCACATCTCCAAGAAAGGTGGATGCGTCAGAATCGACCCCTGGCCCGCCTCCGAGGATTGCGATGATCCCGACGAACGTAAGAACGAACCCGGCGACCTTTGTCCAGGTCAGCGGTTCTCCGAGCCAGCGCCAGGCCAGCAGGAGCGCGAAGATGGGACTGGCGTTTCCCAGGAGCGCGGAATGGGACGGGGTCGTCCATTTGAGCCCCCAGATGAGAAGGAGCTGAAAGACTGTGCATCCCACGAGCCCAAGGAGAGCGAGATGCCGCCACTCCTTGTGGGTGAGTGATGGCCACCCTCCCCGGGCGAGGAGAATCGCGAGCAAAACGCCGGCGCCGAAGACGGCTCGAAGGGTGGCGAGTCCGGTCGGAGGAATGCCCTGCTGAACGTACTTGATAGAGGAATAGACACACCCCCAGATCAAGACCGCGAGGAGAAGGGCAGGGACAACCCAGGCCCGAGGGGTCTTCACCTCAGAGTGCGCATGTCCTCGGGGAAGTTGGATGAGTAAGAGTGGGATTTGACGACACCGTCGTTCCGGAAACGAACCGTCAGCTGCTTGGTCAGCTCCTTGTCTGTGCTCCGGGCGACGTAGAGCCAGGTCCAGGTGGTGTCGCCGTCGTCAATTCCGACCTGGGTGGGCTCGCCGAAGAGACGGACGAGATCCGCCTTGGTGGTGGCGCCGTTTCTGATCGTTTCTCTCGTTGGGGCGGGGAATTCACGCCCGATGGTCAGTCCTGCGCAGGCCGCGAGGAGAAGGAAACACCCGATGAAGAGACCCGCCCGCCGCATCACTCTCGTCCCCCTTCCATTTCATGGAATGGTGGCGTTATAACATAGGGGTCTATCGCTGTCAAACGACGCGGGTGAGAGGAGGGTGTCATGCCATTCATCGATTGGTCCGAGGTGCGGGAGGAACAGGTGGCCGACGGCATCGTGCGGCAGATGGTGACGGCCGAGAAGATGATGTTTGTCCGGTGGCGCTTCGGGTCGGGCTTGCATGTCCCGGCCCACAGACACCCCAACGAGCAGGTCGCCTACATGCTCAAAGGGGTGATGGAGCTCCGAATTGATCGGGAGCGGAGGCGCCTTCTGCCCGGCCAGGTCTGTTGGATTCCTGGCAACGTCGAGCATGAAGCGTGGTTCCCCGAGGAGACGGAGGTGGTGGATATCTTCAGCCCGCCCCGGCAGGACTTCCTCACGGGCCAAGATGACTACCTCCGCCGCGGATAATTTGATAAACTTGGAATTATGAAACTTAAGGTTGGCGCCCTACAGGCCGAGGAGCGGCACGTCGAGGGGTTCAGAGCCCTGAGCCATCTCACCCGCCTCAAGATCTTCTTTTACCTTGTGCGCAAGGGGGAAGAAGGGGACAGCGTGGGGAACATCCTGGCCGCCCTGGAGGTCGCCGGCCCGACCCTCTCCCATCACCTGGACATCCTCCATCGGGCCGGGTTCCTCCGCGCCCGTCGCGAGGAGCGGTTCATCTTCTATTCAGTCCGTCGGGAAATGGTCTCGGACCTGGTTCGCCTTCTGACGGCCTGCTGCTGAGACTTCAGATGGACACGGCCATCAGCGAGGCGCGCCCCGGGGATCTTCCTGAAGTTCTGACCCTCCTCCGGGATGCCGATCTTCCCCTCGAGGGCGTGGTCGAGCACTTCGGCCAGTTCCTCGTTGCGCGGGCGGACGAGCAGGTGGTCGGGGCCGCGGGGCTGGAGCTCTACGGGGAGGCCGCCCTCCTTCGCTCCGTCGTCGTCCACGCGGAATGGCGGGGGCGCCGTCTGGGCGAGCGCGTCACCGAAGCGGCGCTGGCGCGGGCCCGGGCGAAGGGGATCCGAGAGGTCTATCTTTTCACCAAGACGGCGGCGGGCTTCTTCCCTCGGTTTGGATTCCAGCGCATCCCGCGGGAGGCGATGAATCCCGCCGTCAAGGTCTCCGTTCAGTTCCAGACCTGCTGTACCGCAAACGAAGTCTCGATGGCGCTGATCCTCGGATGACCCCCGGCCGGGAGGTGGTGGCCGGGGTGCGCGAGGCCCTGCCCGTCGCGGTCGGCGTGGCGGTCTACGGGGCCGTGTGGGGGGCGCTGGCTGTTCAGGTCGGGCTTTCGCTCGGCGCCGTCGTCCTCATGTGTCTCGTGGTCTCCGCCGGGGCGTCACAGTTCGCGGCGGTCCCCATGCTTGCCGCCGAGAGCGCGCCTTGGACGATCGCCGCCACCACGTTCCTCGTCAACCTCCGACACGCCCTCATGGCCGCCAGCCTCGCGCCCCGCCTTCGCCACGTCCCCATGCGGTGGCTGGCTTTCTTGGCCCACGGGATCAATGACGAGTCCTTTGCCCTGACGACAGCGCGCTACGTGGGCCGCCCGATCTCTGCCGCCTACTTTGTCGGGAGCGTGCTGACGATGTACGGAGGGTTCTACCTCGGGGCGATTACGGGGGCGATTGCTGGGACGCGGCTTCCGAACCCCTACCGCTTCGGCCTCGACTTTACGTTCCCGGCAGTCTTTCTCGCCCTGGTCGTCCCCCAGCTCCGGGATCGCTGGGGTTGGTCGATCGCCGGTGTCGCCGTCCCCCTGGCGCTCCTCGGGGCCTGGCTCTTGCCAGGAAAGTGGTACATCATCCTCGCTGCACTCGGGGCCAGCGCCCTCGGCGCGGCGATGCGAAGGGATCGAGGATGACCGGTCGGCTTCTCTGGACCATCGTCGGCATGGGGATCGCCACGTATCTGACCCGCGCCCCGCTTCTCCTCTTCTTTCATCATCTTGGGCATCATCTGAGGCTCGCCCCGTGGATGGAGCGCCTCCTTCAGGCCCTCCCCCTGGCCATCCTGACGGCGCTCGTGACTCCGCTCCTCCTGCTTCCCGGCGGCGTGCCCGCCCGCCCGGGGAGCCCTGAGGTCTGGGGTGGCCTCGTCGTGGCCTGTGTAATCCGTCTGAGCGGGAATCTGCTGCTGAGTGTCGCCGGCGGCGTGGTGACCGTCGCGCTGCTCCGTGGGGTTGGCTGGTAGGGCGGGAACAAACCGACTGGCCGCCGACCGCGACTCTTGTCAAAAAGAACACATTGTGTTACATTGTGTTCTAACTTCCAATGGGGGATCGAGCGATGACGACGCCGACAAAAACGTTGCGGCTGCCTCCCGGACTGCGGGGCGAGATCGATAGAATCGCCAGACGGGCCCGACGGTCCTTCTCCGCGGTGACTCAGGACCTCCTTGAGGAGGCGCTACGGATGCGATCGTGTCCAGGGGTCTACTTCGCCGACGAGCCTGCTGGGCGGGAAGCCAAGGTCGCCGGGACGGGGCTCGGGGTCTGGGAGGTGATCCGGGACTACCTCAACAGCGAAAGGGACGAGAGGGTCATTCGCCGGTCGTTCCCGCAGCTCTCAGAGGCACAGGTGAAAGCCTGCCTCTTGTACTACAGCCGGTATCCGCGAGAAATTGATGCCGAGATCGAGGAAAACACCGCCCTCGCGCGCGAAGGAGGCCCTCTCAAACTCCGTCCCCCAGGTCGTCATCGCGCGTGAGGTTCTACCTCGACGAAGACCTCTCGCCTCGGATCGCTGAGTGGCTTCGTCGGAGAGGCATCGATGCGGTAAGCGCGTTCGAGGTGGGGAACATCCAATTGTCCGACCGAGACCAGTTGGGGTACGCAACGCGAGAGGGCCGGTGCCTGGTCACCCGCAACGCTCGACATTTTGTTCTCCTTTCCCGCGAAGCCGTCCGCCAGCAAAAAGCTCATGCGGGCATCATCGTCTGTCCACCAAGCGTTCGAGGCTCCGAGATTCGAGCCATTGCCAACAAGTTGCTCCAAGCGGCCAAGCAATTTCCGGATGGCCTCGGAAACTACGACGTGCTTTACCTGTAGCAGAGAGCCGCCAGCCCTGCGAGAGATGAGCGGGTAACCAAAATGGGTCTGGCCACCGCCTGAATAGCTGATAGGGGAAGTCGTGGACGAAAGGACTACGAGAAAGACCCTGATCGACAAAGCCCTGGAGGCAGCCGGTTGGTCGCCCATCGTCCGCTACCTTGCCGGGGCCTCCTATGACACCTCGGCCGTGGAGGAGTACGAGACCGCCGAGGGTCCGGCTGACTACATCTTGTTCCACCGGGGCGAAGCTCTCGCTGCCGTTGAGGCCAAAAAACTCAGCCTCGGTCCCCAGAACGTCCTCGTTCAAGCTCAGCGATACGCCAGGGGATTCCGGGGTGGCCGCTCAAATTTTCATGGCTTCGGCCTCCCGTTCATCTATTCCACCAACGGCGAGACTTTCTGGTTTCAGGACCTTCGAGAACAAGAAAGCCGGTCCCGTCAAGTGGCCAGGTTTCACACCCCATCAGCGCTCCGAGAATTTCTTGGCCACAACACCGCTGCCGCACGTACGTGGCTCAGGGGTCATCCCGTCGACAATCCGTTCCTTCACCCCTACCAGCGCGACGCGATTGCCAGTGTAGAGGAGGCCCTCCTCGTGGGAAAACGTCGCATGCTCGTTGCCATGGCTACGGGCACCGGGAAGACGTTCACCACCATCGGTCTGATCTACCGCCTCATGAAATCTGGCTTCGCCCGGCGCATCCTTTTCCTCGTGGATCGCCGGGCCCTGGCGGCCCAGGCAGCCGGAGCGATGGCGGTCTTCGAGCCGGAACCTGGGCTCAAGTTCGACCGGACGTACGAGGTCTTCAGCCAGCGCTTCCGCCGGGAAGACCTCGAAGAACAGTTCAAATTCGATCCCAAGATCCTTCCCACCGAATACCTGACCGATCCCAAACCCAGAGATGTCTTCGTCTACGTCTGCACCATTCAGCGGATGCGGATCAACCTCTTCGGCCGAGAGGGCGCCTTTGGAGTTAGTAGAGAGCCTAGTGACGAAGAGCCTGACGCTGATATCCTGGACATCCCCATCCACGCGTTCGACTGCGTGATCGCGGACGAATGCCATCGGGGCTACACGTCGGCCGAGGAGAGCAAATGGCGAGAGGTCTTGGATCACTTTGACGGGGTCAAGATCGGCCTCACTGCCACCCCTGCCGCCCACACCAAGGCGTACTTTCACGACATTGTTTTTCGCTACGAGTACGAACGGGCGGTCCGGGAAGGGTACCTGGTGGACTACGACGCCGTTCGCATCCATTCGGACGTGACCATGAATGGCGTGTTCTTGAAAGAAGGGGAAGAGGTCGGCCTCAAGGACACCGAGACTGGCCAGCTCTCCTTCGATGTGTTAGAAGACGAGCGGCTCTTTCCGGCAGAAGACCTCGAGGAAAAGCTCACCGCTCCAGATCGGAACAGGAAGATCGTCCAGGAGTTTGCAAGGTACGCTCGCGCCCAAGAGGCAGAACGTGGGGTCTTTCCGAAGACACTCGTCTTCGCGGTGAACGACTTACCCCATATCTCTCACGCTGACCAACTCGTGGAGATGCTCCGCGAAGAGTTCGGAAAAGGGGACGCCTTCGTTCAGAAGATTACGGGCAGCCCCACGGTGGACCGCCCACTCCAGCGTATCCGGGAGTTCCGGAATCGGCCAACCCCCGGGATCGTCGTCACCGTGGACATGCTTTCGACCGGAGTGGACATCCCTCCAATAGAAAACATCCTCTTCCTCCGCCCGGTGAAGTCCCGGATTCTCTTCGAGCAGATGCTCGGCCGTGGGACTCGTCGCTGCGATGAGATTCACAAGACCCACTTCACAGTGTTCGACGTCCTCGGCATTCTTGAATACTTCCGGAACGCAAGTGCATTCACCGCCGAACCTCCGTCCAAACCCACGAGACCGATCCGAGAAATCATCGAGGCGATTTACAACAACCAGGACCGAGACTACAACCTCAGGGCGTTGGTCAAGCGCATGCAGCGGATCGCCAAAAACGTCTCGGCAGAAGGCCGGACCCATTTCGCTTTCCTCCTCGCCGGCCAGGATATCGGCGACTTCGCCCGCTCCCTGCCAGAGCGCCTGGAGCGTAGCTGGTCAGACACTGTGGCTCTGCTGCGGAGCGAGGCCCTCCTAGACTATCTGGAGAATTATCCTAGGGCGCCGCGGACCTTTATCGTCGCTGACTCGGTGGAAGACTTGGTGGTATCCGAGTACCTCTTCAGGACTGCCGACGGACGGGACCTGAAGCCAGAGGACTACCTGATTGCTTTCGAGCAATTCGTGAAAGAGAACCAGGCCAGGATCGAGGCCATCCGCATCCTCCTGACCCGACCCGCGAACTTTCGAGTCGAGCACTTGAAGGAACTGCGGGAGAAACTAGCGGCCCGGCCCGAACGATTCACGGAGCCGAACCTTCGCCGGGCGTACCAGAACGCGCTCGCGGACATCATCTCGATTGTCCGCCACGCTGCGCGGGGCGAGCCGCTCCTCGCGGCAGAGGAGCGGGTGAACAGGGCTATGGCGCGCATCCGGGCCGGCCGAACCTTCACACCGGAACAGGAGGGCTGGCTGGACCTCATCCAAGCTCACTTGGTCGAGAACCTTGTTATCGAGAAAGCCGACTTCAGCGCCATCCCCTTCTCGAGACGTGGCGCCTGGGGCCGGGCGAATGCCGCTTTTGAAGGCCGGCTGGAAGAACTTCTGAATCAAATCAACGAGGCTATGGCCGCATGAGTGACGTCGTCCAAAAGCTCTGGGGATTCTGCAATACGCTCCGGCACGATGGGATCAACTACGGCGACTACATCGAACAGTTGACGTACCTGCTCTTTCTAAAGCTTGCCGACGAGAAGAGCCTCCCCGTCCCCGAGGGATGCGGATGGTCCTCTGTTCGAGACCGCTCGGGCACCGACCTGTTGGAGCACTATAGCGAAATTCTTCGTAAGCTGGCGAAGGAACGGGGAATCCTGGGCGATATCTTCGCTGGCTCCCTCTCCAAGTTTCGCGAGCCGGTCAATCTTAAGAAACTGATCGCCCTGATTGACGAGACAGATTGGTCGGCCCTCGATGTGGACGTCAAGGGTCAGGCTTACGAAGGGCTCCTCCAGAAGTATGCCGCCGAGCAGAAGGGAGCGGGGCAGTACTTCACCCCACGCGAAGCGATCCGGGCGGTCATCCGGTGCGTACGGCCCGACATTCGGGCGCACGGCGAGTTCACGATCCACGATCCCGCGTGCGGAACGGGAGGCTTCATCATCGGCGCATATGAATGGCTCGTGGGCCAAACACGTGAGGGAGCCGACCTACGTCGCGAGGACCGGGAGAGGCTCCAGAAGCGGACTTTCTCTGGCGGCGAGATCGTCTTGGAGACCCGGCGCCTCGCCATGATGAACCTTTACCTTCACGAGATCGAGGCGGAGATCTACTACGGCGACTCCCTCGCCGAGGGCCCGCACGCAGCCAGGCGCTACGACTGTGTCCTCACCAATCCTCCCTTCGGCACAAAAGGGGGTGGGGACGTGCCGGTCCGCGATGACTTCACCGTCCAAACCTCCAACAAGCAGCTTAATTTCCTGCAGCACGTCACGCACGTCCTCAAGCCCGGCGGCCGGGCAGCCATCGTGTTGCCCGACAACGTCCTGTTCGAGGACCATGCCGGCCGTGACGTGCGACGCCTGCTGATGACCGACTGCGATCTACATACAATCCTACGGCTCCCCATCGGCACCTTCACTCCGTACTCCCCTGGCGTGAAGGCGAACATCCTTTTTTTCCACAAAGGCCGGTCGACCGAGGAGGTTTGGATCTACGACCTTCGGACCAATGTCGAAAAGGTAACCAAGCGTCACCCGCTCACTGCCGACTATTTCAGGGACTTTGAGGCCTGTTACCACGGGAAGCCACGCTCTGAAGCCGAGCGGTTCAGGCGATTTTCCCGCGACGGGATCGTGAAGCGAGACGACAACCTGGACATCTTCTGGCTCAAAGATGAGTCGCTCGAGGATGCCGACGACCTCCCAGAACCTGAGGACCTGGTCAGCGAGGCCGTCACTCAGTTGGAAACCGCTCTCGACGCCCTCAGGGATCTGGCGCTCAAGCTCCAGGAAAACGGGAAGTAAACGAGGAGGGTTACAACGTGAAGGACTGGCGAGACCGCATTTCGATTGACCCCAACGTGTGCCACGGCAAGCCGTGCATCAAGGGGACCCGGATCATGGTCTGGATCATCGTTGATTACCTCGCCAACGGGGACTCCGTCGAGGAGGTGCTCGCGGCCTATCCGTCTCTGACCCGGGAGGACGTTCAGGCCGCGCTCGCCTACGCCGCAGAGATGACGCGCGAACGGGTGATCCCGGTGGAAGTCACGGGGAACCCTTGAAGTTGAAGCTTGACGAGAACGTCGATCCACGGGCAGTTGTAATCCTTCGGACTGCCGGTCATGATGTCGCCACCGTGCCGGATGAACGCCTTTCAGGGCAGCCGGATACAGCGATAGAGACTGCTTGCCGCAGGGAAGCGCGCTGCATCGTGACGCTCGACCTCGACTTCGCGAACGTGCTCGCGTATCCGCCTGAGAGATGTTCCGGATTGGTGGTCCTACGACATCCCAAACCGACGGCGGCCGGTCTCCTGAATTTGGTCCGCCAGCTCGCCGCTTGGCTGGAACGCGAAAACCCCGAACGCAGATTGTGGATCGTTGAGCCCGGCCGACTCAGGGTTCACGAGCCGAGCTTTGAAGCTGAGGAGTGACCCACCCCGGAAAGACAAGCTGTGACAGACAGCGGTAAGATCAATACCGAACCAACCCAGGAGGGGAGGTACGAGCTTCCCGAGGGGTGGGCGTGGACAACCATTGCGAAGTTGGGCGAGCGACGCGGTGGAGGCACGCCTTCCAGAAAGAAACCTGAGTACTTCCAAGGGGGAATACCTTGGCTGACGGTAGCGGATCTGCCGGATATTTCCCATGGACCCAGCTTCCTAAAGTCTTCTCGTGAAGCTATCACCAGAGAAGCCCTTGATGAGTCATCGGCGAAAATAATCCCCCCAGGAAGCGTTATCTTCGCGACGCGCGTTTCCGTTGGAAAGGTAGGTATAGCCGGGACCGCTGTGGCCACAAATCAAGATTTTCGCTCTCTTCTGCCTGGTCCTGCTCACGAGCCAAAATACATTGCCAGTTACCTATCCCACGTAGCGATCTATAGTCTTCCGCGAACCCGGGGAACTACAATTGATGGAATCACGGCAGGCGCTTTCGACGGTCTCGAAGTGCCGCTGCCTCCACTTGCTGAGCAGCAGAGAATAGTTGCCAAGATCGGGGCGCTGTTCGAGCAGAGGCGCACGGCCCGTCAGACCCTGGACCGCATCCCGCGCTTATTAAAGAAGTTCCGTCAATCAGTCCTCGCGGCCGCCTTCCGCGGCGACCTCACCCGCGACTGGCGCGAACAACACCCTGACGTTGAGCCCGCCTCAGCCCTGCTGGAGCGCATCCGTGCTGGACGCCGACGCAAATGGGGAGAAGATCTCCGCGCGAAAGGCAAAGAATCGAGAAAGATCACATATACGCAACCCGACCCGATCGATCTCAGCGACCTCCCTGAAATTCCGAAAGGATGGGTATGGACAAACATCGACACGCTAATCTCAGACGCTCGGTATGGAACCTCTCAAAAATGTACCGAACGACCCAGTGGCGTGGCTGTTCTGCGAATACCCAACGTGGTGAAAGGCAGAATAGACTTATCTGATTTGAAATTTGCGCACCTTAGTCACGAAGAACTAACAAGACTTTCAGTTGAACCGAGCGACCTTCTGGTTGTTCGGACGAATGGAAGCCTCGACCTGGTAGGAAGAGCAGCGCTAGTGTCAGAGGCGTTGAAGCCATGCGCGTTTGCCTCATACCTGATCCGGCTACGCCCAGTGCTTAACTCGACACTAGCTCAGTACATTCACTTTGCGTTCTCTTCAGACTTGGCCCGTGGGCCTATCGAGGCAAAGGCTAGATCGACGGCTGGTCAGTTCAACGTGAATTTAGAAACCTTACGTTCAATCCGTCTTCCATTACCCCCCATCGACGAAATGAAAGATCTCGTCGAGAGGGTAGCCGCACTTTGGGACCGGGCTACTTCGATAGAGAAGGTCATCGAGATAGCACGACGACGGGCAGACAAGCTGGACCAATCCATTCTGGCCCGAGCCTTCCGCGGCGAACTCGTTCCCCAAGACCCCAACGATGAACCCGCCTCTGCCCTCCTCGATCGGATCCGCGCCAAACAGGAATTGAATGCCGGTAGCCGAAACACCTACGATTCACGGTCGAGGGGGGAAGGCAATGAGGGATAAAGGGAACAGCCCATTGAACTGCTGGAGGAGCAAGTGGGACATATCCGATTAGGAGAGTTGCCGCGAACTAAGAAATGGCGTGATGTAGTCGCCCTAATAGGGGAGGGAACTGCTACGCCGCAGGAGATGGTCCTGGCCATCAATAAAGTTGCTGACGACCGGCTACGTCCCTTGAAGGTGACCGGGCACTCTCCTATCTATATTGGCTTCTCACCCGCGTGACTTGGCTTGCCCGCACCAAAACATTCCTTGCTGACTTACAAGCCGAGGGCGTTCGCCTTCCTGGGCAGGTTTCTGGTCTGAGTTTTCTTGGCCAACTTGGTGAGATGGCTGCCCGACAGGTTCGGCGACGATGCACACCATCAGTTTTTTCGGAACTGGCCGTGCGTTCCTTCAAAGAAACTGTAGGGAAAGCAATCCATGACAGGGCTAACACCTTATTTGGTACGACACTGGAGGATGTTCGACACGCCCTTAAAGAGATTTCAACCCCGAGAGAGTTTTCACGGGTCGCCAGAGACTTCTTCGGGGGATATCTGGTTGGATTTTTTGAGTTCGTCATCAGTAAAGAGAGCACAGTTCACGTAGGATGGACTCGCGGCTTCAGAGACACTGCAGCTTTAGCAGAATTCGAACAAAGCCTTCGAGTTTACTGTCATCAGGTAACACGTATTCTGGAGGATTTCTCCGGAGAGTGGTACTCGAAGCACAACTGGCTGGGGGACATCAACGAACAGCAGGCGCAACGATTTGTTGCGTATGCGATCACCAAGATTCGATCTGAGCTGGGCCGGGAGGTCGGTCAGGAGTGACACCGACCCTGGTTCGCTGCGAAGGCGCTTCGCCCACAGGAGCCACCGTCTTCACGGACGTTATTGCACTTCGCCATACTGGGCGTAACCCCACTTTACGTGTCCGCATTGAAAATATAACTGATCCGATCCTTCGAGACCTTAAAGATAGAGCGCGGGATTTGGTTAGAATTGCAGCGTACGTCTATGGAGCCGACACCTCCAGGAAACGATGGACTCCTAAGGATGTCTACGCTGACTCGTGGGTCCGACGGTTTCACTTCCTTATCCCAGTTCTCGACTTCGACTACTGGACCCAGCCGCATGTAGCGGATCGCCTCCGTGACGCACTGGAATTCCTTACGGGCGACATTATCTCATTTGAGTTCACTCAGGGGAGTCCTTCACAAGGCCAACTGTACCTTGAGCTTCCTGAGGGAACTACGCCCAATTGTGATCTCGTGACTCTCTTCTCCGGGGGCCTCGATTCCCTTGCAGCGGCTGTCGAGCAAGTGAGCCGCGAGGGTTTGAGACCTGTACTGGTAAGTCACAGGTCTGCTCCGCTGCTTGACTCTCGACAAAAAAAACTTGTGACTCTTCTTCGGAGGAGATTCACGGCTTGGAATTTCCCTCACGTCAGCATCTGGGTAAACCGGGTCGGTGAGCGTGCAAAGGAGCAGAGTCAGCGAAGCCGCGCTTTTCTATACCTCTCTTTGGCAGCGGGAGTTGCCCTTGAACTTGGACTGCGCGAAATTCGAATCTGTGATAACGGAATCGTCAGCCTTAACCTTCCACGCAGTGGTCAGAACGTGGGAACACTTGCAACGCGTTCGACCAACCCTATTTTTCTTACCAAGTTCGAGGCTATTCTCCAAGATGCTTTTCAAGTAGATATTCGAGTGACAAACCCGTTTCTTTTGAAGACCAAGCCTGAAGTGGTCGCAATCATCCGCGACCTGGGTCATGCTGACCTCATTCAAGAGGCGGTGTCATGTTCTCGAACCGAGGGCATGACGAAAATGCAGCCTCATTGCGGCACATGCTCGCAATGCGTCGATCGGCGATTTTCTACAATTTCCGCTGGAGTAGAAACCCATGATCTCCCGGAGAGGTACCAGAAGGACGTCTTTACTTCCCCGCTGGTGAGCGGAGAAGAGCGCACACATGCCGAGAACTATGTACGATTCGCCATCGAGTCAGCCAGCTTAACTGAAGATCAATTCATTTTGCGCTATCCCGATATCCAGGATGCTGTTGTGGCCATTCCTGGCGTGACTGATCAGGTTGCCCGTGACCTTGTGAACTTGCACAAGCGCCATTCCGAAGCCGTTTTGACGGTAATAAAAATGCAAAGTGATCTTCGTTGGCCTGACTTTATTGCGGGTCGGCTCCCTGAATCCTGCCTAATCGCGATGTTAGGTCGGCTCGAGCATCTCCGTAATGATAAGGCTGCCTTCGCGCGGCGTCTCGGAGGGCTCCTCAGCAGAGAAATCCCGAAGGCGTTTCGATCCAGGCAGCCGACCAAGGAGACTCACATACAGGATGTCGCAGAAGCACTCCTCTCAGCGGCAATGGAACGCCTCAAGAGAGAGGTTCCACAACTTCCATTTGGTGCCGTTACTACACGGCCCTGTACCGCACCCGGTTCCTTGGACACTCGTGAACGCTCGCACAGGGGCAGTTTCGGGGGATACCCAGATAGTGGCCCCCCTCGAGATCGTGGCTCCTGCGCCAAGTGCGCGGGCCGTTGTCA
>Ga0184637_10001237_pt1 | contig 17631 bp, 12 predicted proteins | sample PLM3_127_b2_FD_133143 | JGI IMG/M metagenome (GOLD analysis project Ga0184637, IMG submission 133143) | Groundwater sediment microbial communities from an aquifer in East River, Colorado, USA - PLM3_127_b2 | ecosystem: Environmental > Terrestrial > Soil > Riparian zone | place: USA: East River...
ACACGGTCATGCCATAGAGGTCGGCGGTGCTGGGGGCGACCAGCTCCACCCGATAGAAGCGCGAGTCCGCGCTGCGCAGCCAGAGCCGGGTGCGGGTCTGGAGATGACGAGGAAGCTGGCCTCGGATCTTGACGCGATCGACCTCGTCTCCCAGCTCGTTGAGCTTGGGGAGCATCAACTCTTGGAAGAGGGCGGCGCCCACGGTCATCAGGAGTCCGACGCCCAGGATGGGGGCGCTCACCCGGTAGAGGCTGATCCCCGCCGCCTTCATGGCCGTCAGCTCGTGGTAGCGCGAGAGCCCGAGGAACAGGAAGGTCGTGGCCACCAGCATCACGATGGGAAGGGCCTTGTAGACCTCGGCGGGCATTCGATAGACCAGATGCTCCAGGATGTGCGCCATCGAGGGTTTGATGCGCAGGTAGCGGTCGAGTTCCTGGATGAGGTCGATGACCACGAACAGAGAGGCCGCGACCACCAGGCCCGCGCCGGTGAAGGCGAGGAATTCGCGGATCAGATAGCGGTCGATGATGTGGGTGGATTCGCGCGGCTCCAACGGACGGGCTCGCCATCTCAGGCTGGGGCGAGCGGGTACGCGTTGTCGGGCAGCGGCGAGGGCGCGCCAGACAGGGGCCAGGCTGACCAGCCGACGACCACGGGCCGTGGCGGCCAGGACCGTCAGGCCAGCGGCGCCGAAGCACAGGTTGGGGGTCCAGATGGCCAGCCACGCCGGTACGCGCAGACGCAGGGCGCTCCCCTCGAGCGTGGTGAGCAGGAGGTAGTAGCAGACCAGGATGACCAGGCTGCCCACCAGCGCGATGCTGCGGCCGCCACGGTGCGAGCGCACCGCGAGCGGGAATCCCAGGACGGCGAAGACCAGAGCCGCCACCGGAAGGGCCGCCCGCTTGTGCCACTCCACGAGAAACGGCGCGCGGGCGACGGGATTGTCCCGCAGCTCGTCGAGCTTCCGCCGCAAGGCGGAGTACGTGAGATCCTTCTCCGGTTTCTCGCCGCGGATCGGTCCCAGCGAGGAATCCAGGGGCAGGATCATGTCGTACACGGCGAAGCGCGCGTACCGATATCGCGAGGCGCTGACCGAGCCACTCGTGGGGGGAAGCTCGCCGGCCGGGGCAGTGACGGGGATGACGTCAGCCTCGTTGACCGCGCCTGCGATGAGGCGCAAGGTGATGCGCCGGTTCTCCTCGTCCGTCAGGAGGCGCCCCTCCTTCGCGGTGATGATCCGCGAGAGCTTCGGATTGCGCTCGTCGGCGAGGAGGACCCCGCGCAGGGCCATGCGGGAGGGGCTGACGTCCTCGACGTAGATGGTGATGCCCGGAAACGCGCTATTGAACACGCGCTCCGTGATCCCACTCACCGCGCGCGTCTTGAGGATCTTGAACAGCTGGCGCTGGAACTCGCGGCCGGCCAGGGGCGAGAGGGCCATGGCGAACAGGGCCCCGAGGAGAGCCACGACCACCGACGCCATCAGGACCGGACGAAAGAGTCGAAAAAGCCCGATACCGGCGGCCTGACAGGCGACGACCTCGAGGTCGCCGGCCAGACGCCCTCCGGCCAGCAGCACGGCCACCAGCAAGGCCATGGGCAGGCTGAGGGTGAGAAAGGACGGCAGCATGAAGACGAGGAGCTGCAGGACGAGATGGAACGGGACCCCCTTGGTGATCACCAAGTCTGTGAGGTGGTAGATGCGATCGATGAGGAGGAAGAAGGTGAAGAGGACGAGGGCCACGAGGAGCGGGCCGATCAGCTCCCGAATGAGGTAGCGGTCGAGGATGCGCAGCCCCGGCGCTCTCACCGGTCTGTTGTACCATAGCCCCGTGAAGGGCGCGGGTGGATGCATCGCCGCAGGATCACTCTTGGTCGCGACCCTCCTGGCCCTCGTCTCGACCCATTCCGCCGGGGCCGCGGGGCCGGCCGATCGCCTCGATCGTTTCCGCGCACTGACCAAGGGTATGGATCCCTCGGTGAGTGGTTCTCTGGTGGAGGTCTATGCCCTCCTCGACGGCGAGATCGTGGAGAGCCTCACCAGCGGGGGAGTCTTCGCCTCGCCGGCGTTCCTTCAGGATCGGCTGGAAGCCTTCGCCGACGCGTGGGGTGGTCTCGCGGTGCGCGTGCTCCCGCTGGCGCGGACGATGGTCGCTGCCTTCTCGTTCACGGAGCTGCCCCAGGGCAGCACGGTGCGTGTGTACGGGCGAGGCCGTGGCCAGCCCATACTGCTGACGGCATTCGAGGATGCCGGATGGCCCGTCTTGCGCCCGCTCCCGCCGAGCCCGAACGGGTCGAGACAGTTCCTCGTGACGTGGGAAGGAGCACCCGCCGCGGACGGGGCACGCCCCCTCCGCTTCGACGTGGTGCGCGAGGAGCCTGAGGGCGTGCGCGTGGCCTGGAGCTCCTCTGCGCTGTTTCCGGGGGGCCTGATCGCCCGCTGGTACCTGGTGCGGGGTACCGAGATCACCGTGCGCCACGAGGCGCGCTATCCCGGATGGACCCCCGGATGTGATGGACAGGCCGAGTACGAGGACGTGTACCGGTTGCCGCCCGGCGCCAGCACGTTCGCGCGGGCGAGCCGACGTGAGGTCAACGCCTGGCATCGGGACGTCCACGAATTGGCGGAACGTGTCTTCGCGGCTCTGGCCCGGGGTGATCGCACGGCGCTCGGGGCCCTGGTGCCTGATGGCTCGCTGCGCAGGCAGCTCCCGTCCACCTTGCGCGGCGAGCCGGCCTGCGACGCGCCTCCCGGGCGGGATGGCGCCGTGTTTATTGCCGCGGTGGCTGACCTCCACGATCCCTGGACGCTGACCTTCCGGCGGACGGGTGGTCGGTGGCGGCTGATCGCCGCAGCGCCGATGGCCCCGTGATCGGGGCGGCGGTCTGCGCTCATGGCTGATCTCCCGAATCGCTACGATCCCACCGCCGTCGAGCCGCGCTGGTACGCGCACTGGGAGACGCAGGGCTTCTTCCGCGCCGACGTCGAGGGGAAGGGCAAGCCCTACTGCATCGTGATTCCGCCCCCGAACGTGACGGGCTCGCTGCACATGGGCCATGCCCTGGACAACACGCTGCAGGACATCCTCATCAGAATGAAGCGGATGGACGGCTTCACCACCCTGTGGATGCCGGGAACCGATCACGCCGGGATCGCCACGCAGTACGTGGTGGAGCGCCAGCTCGCCGCCGAGGGCAAGACCAAGGAGGACCTAGGCCGCGACGCCTTCGTGGCGCGCGTGTGGGCGTGGAAGCAGCAAGCGGGCGGCACCATCATCCGTCAGCTCAAGCGCCTGGGGGCCTCCTGCGACTGGTCGCGCGAGCGGTTCACCATGGACGAGGGCATGTCGCGCGCGGTGCGCGAGGTGTTCGTCCGCCTGTGGGAAGAGGGCCTCATCGTCCGGGACGACTACATCGTCAACTGGTGCCCGCGCTGCCAGACCGTGCTGTCGGATCTGGAGGTCGAGCGCGAGGATCGTGACGGGGAGTTCGTCTACATCACGTACGGCCCCCTGACCCTGGGCACGGTGCGTCCGGAGACGAAGCTCGGGGACACGGGCCTCGCGGTCCACCCGCGGGACGCGCGCTACGCGCAGTACGTGGGGCGCGAGCTGGAGATCGCGTCCGTCGACGGGCCGATCACCGTTCGCGTCGTCGCCGACGAGGCCGTGGATCCCACCTTCGGGACCGGGGTCATCAAGGTGACGCCGGGCCACGATCCGGTGGACTTCGAGATCGGACGGCGCCACAACCTCCCCATCCGGACCGTGATCGGCTTCGACGGCAAGATGACAGAGCAGGCCGGCCGCTACGCGGGACTGGATCGCTTCGAATGCCGCCGCCGCATCGTGGAAGACATGCAGGTCCTCGGCCTCATCGAGCGGATCGAGCCGTACCGGCACGCCGTGGGCGTGTGCTATCGCTGCAAGACCGTGGTGGAACCCCTCGTCTCCAAGCAGTGGTTCGTTCAGGTCAAGCCGCTGGCCGAGCCTGCCCTCAAGGCGGTGCGCGACGGCCGCATCAAGATCGTCCCGCGCGGGTGGGTGAAGACGTACGCCCACTGGATGGAGAACATCCGCAACTGGCCGGTCTCGCGCCAGCTCTGGTGGGGTCACCGCATCCCCGTGTGGTACTGCGACGCCGAGGGGTCGATGCACGTGTCGCGGACCGATCTCGCCGCCTGTCCGCGCTGCGGCGGCCCCGTGCACCAGGACACCGACGTCCTCGACACGTGGTTCTCCTCGGGGTTGTGGCCGTTCTCGACCTTGGGATGGCCGGACCAGACCGCCGAGCTGCGGAGGTTCTATCCCACCTCGGTCCTCGTCACCGGCTACGACATCCTGTTCTTCTGGGTGGCGCGGATGGCCATGTTCGGTCTGCGCATGATGGGCGAGGTGCCCTTCCGCGATGTCTACATCCACACCCTGGTTCGCGATGCCGAGGGCCAAAAGATGTCCAAGACCCGGGGCAACGTCGTTGACCCCCTCGAGTTCATGGACAAGTACGGGACGGATGCCTTCCGCTTCACCCTGGCCGCGCTGGCCGTGCCGGGGGTGCGAGACATCCGGATCGCCGAGGAGCGGGTCGAGGGCTACCGCAACTTCGCCAACAAGCTCTGGAATGCCGCGCGCTTCGTCCTCGGCAACCTCGAGGACTATTCACCCACGGCGGCCCGCACGCTCAAGCCCGGTCTCGCCGACCGCTGGATCCTGAGCCGCCTCAACGCCACCACCGGTGCCGTCCGGCTCGCCCTGCGGCGCTATCGCTTCAACGACGCGGCGTCGGCCCTTTATCAGTTCATCTGGCACGAGTGGTGTGACTGGTACCTCGAGATCGCCAAGCTCTCGCTCTATCAGACCGACGATCCCGCGGCGCGCCGGCGGACCCAGCACACCCTGGTCACGGTGCTGGAGCAGGCCCTGCGTCTGCTTCACCCGTTCATGCCGTTCATCACCGAGGAGATCTGGCAGCAGCTCCCGCACCGGGGCGAATCCATCATGATCGCCCCGTATCCCCGGGGGCGCGCGGCGCTGATCGATGCGGGGGCCGAGCGAGAGATGGGGCTGGTCATCGAGCTGGTCACGGCCCTGCGGAACATCCGTGGAGAGATGCGGATCGCCCCCGGGGTGACCCTCACGGCGACGGCGCGGGTGGCCGATGAGCACCAGAGGCTCTTCCGCGACCATGCGCCCCTGGTCGCAGCGCTGGCCCGCACCCAGCTCACGATGGATCCCGCCGCCACCCGCCCGCCGAGCACAGCGCTCGCCGTGGTCGGGGCCTCGGAGGTGTACGTCGATCTCGCCGGGGTGGTCGATCTCGTCGCCGAACGGCAACGGCTGGCCAAGGAGATCGCCAAGGTCGACGAAGCAATCGCCTTCGTCACCCAGAAGCTGGCGCGGCCGGACTTCGTCGAGCGGGCCCCGGAGGAGATCGTCGAGCGCGAGCGGACCCGACTGGCCGAGCAACGCGCCCGGCGGGACACGCTCGAGGCGAGCCGCCGCTGGATCGATGACGGCGGGCGCTGACCCCCGGCGTCTCGGGAGGCCCGAGATCGTGCGCCTGGGCGTTGTCGACTCGACGCAGACGGTGGCCTTTGCCCTGGCCGAGCAAGGCGCCGTCGATGGCAGCGTGGTGGTGGCCGAATCCCAGCGCGCGGGGCGCGGCCGTCAGGGCCGGCCGTGGTGCGATGAACCCGGCGCGAGTCTCCTCTGCTCGCTGCTGATCCGACCCCATCTCGTTCCCCCACAGTGGCCCCTGCTGTCGCTGGTCGCCGGCGTGGCGGTGGCGCGCGCCGTCGAGCGGGAGGCCGGGATCGCCGCGCGCTTGAAGTGGCCCAACGACGTCGTGGTCGACGGACGCAAGCTGGCGGGCATCCTGCTCGAGTCCCGCTTCACCACGCCTCCGGTCGTGGTGATCGGCATCGGGATCAACGTGGGGCAGGAGCGCTTCCCGATCGAGCTGGAGTCGAGGGCGACGTCAGTCCGACTCGCCACGGGACGGCGGGTGGATCGCGAGGCGCTGCTCCAGGCCGTCCTCGAGGAGTTCCATGCGTGGCGAGATCGACTCGAGCGCGAGGGGTTCGCGGCCGTCCGTGAGGCGTGGAAGGCGCTGAGCGCGACCCTGGGGGCGCACGTCCGTGTCGAGGGCGTGGCCGGGCGCGCGGTGGATCTCGACGCCGACGGCGCCCTGGTGATCGACGACGGCCGGCAGCGCCATCGCCTGGTGGCCGGCGAGCTGACCCAGGAGGCCCCCGGTGCTGCTCGTCGTTGAGGTCGGCAATACCAACACCAAGATCGGCGTGTTCGACGGCGCGCGCCTGCTGGTCTCGTGGCGTCTGACCAGCCGTCGCGAGCAGACCGCGGACGAGTACGGTGTGTTCATCGAGACCTTGCTGCGCACGCGGGGGATCGGGCCACCGGATATTCATGGCGTGGCCATCTCCAACGTCGTGCCGCCCGTCGAGCAGACGTTGCGCTGGATGTCCGAGAAGTACTTCGGCATCGACCCCTTTTCGGTAGAGCCGGGGGCGGACTGCGGCCTCACCCTGGCCGTGGACGACCCCCGCGAGGTCGGCGCCGATCGCGTGGTGAAGTCGGTGGCGGCGCGCGCGCTCTACGGCGCGCCTCTCATCGTGATCGACTTCGGCACCGCGACCACCTTCGACTGCGTCAACACGCGGGGCGAGTTCATCGGCGGGGCCATTGCCCCCGGACTCGCCACCTCCGTGGACGCCCTGCTGAGCCGGGCCGCGCGCCTCTATCGCGTGGAACTCGTGCGGCCCCAGGCGGCCATCGGCCGGAACACCACCACGAACATCCAGTCCGGGGTCGTGCACGGGTACGCCGGGCTGGTCGACGGCCTCGTCGGGCGCATGAAACGCGAGATGGACGGCGCGCCCCGCGTGGTGGGCACGGGCGGGCACGCCGCCCTCATCGCGGAAGTCACCCGCTCCATCGAGATCGTGAATCCCGACCTCACGCTGGAGGGCCTGCGGATGCTCTACGAGCGCGCTCAGCCGGTTCGCCGCAGTGACGGCGGTTGACCCTCCTCGACGGGATCGGTATACTACGCAAAATATAGTGGGTGAGGAGATCGACATCCCTATATCTGGGGATGGCCCCCCTGGGCAGATCGAGCATCCAAGGAGGACGGCCGATGGGCATGTGGGTGGGGCGAGGACGGAAGGCGCGGGTCGCCTATGGCTTCGATGACATCGCTCTGGTGCCCGGCGCCCTGACCATCAACCCCAACGAGGTGGACGTCACCTGGGAGCTCTGCGGGCGACGCTTCGAGATCCCCATCATCGCCGCCGCCATGGACGGCGTGGTGGGTCCGCGGCTGGCCGTCGAGATGAGCCGTTTCGGAGGGCTCGCCGTGCTGAATCTGGAAGGCGTCTTCTCGCGCTACGAGAACCCCGACGACGTCATCGAGCGCATCGTCTCCGCGAGCCAGGAAGAAGCGACGCGCATCATCCAGTCGATCTACGGCGAGCCCATCAAGGAAGAGCTGATCCAGCGCCGGATCGACAGCATCAAGAAGGGCGGGGGGACGGTCGTGGTCTCCTCGATTCCCCAGCGCGCGGAGCGCTTCGCCGCGCTGGCCCAGGAGGCCGGCGCCGACATCTTCGTCGTGCAGTCCACCGTGACCACCGCCCGCCACGTCGCCACCGAGTACACGCCCTTCGAGCCGCGCCGTCTCAAGAAGCAGCTCGCCATCCCGCTCATCATCGGCAACGTCGTGACCTACGAGGCGTGCCACGAGCTGATGGATTGCGGAGCCGACGCGCTTCTCATCGGGGTCGGTCCCGGCGCCGCCTGCACGAGCCGGGAGGTCCTGGGGCTCGGTGTGCCCCAGGTGACGGCCACCGCCGATGCCGCCGCCGCTCGGGATTTCTACTACAAGCAGAAGGGCCGCTACGTGCCCATCATCACGGATGGGGGCATGACCACGGGCGGCGACGTGTGTAAGGCGCTCGCCGCAGGCGCCGACGCCGTCATGATCGGATCCGCCTTCGCACGCTCCGTCGAAGCGCCGGGTCGCGGCTACCACTGGGGAATGGCCACCCCGCACTCGAATCTCCCCCGCGGGACGCGCATCAGGGTGGGGATCGCCGGCTCGCTCGAGCAGATCCTCTTCGGTCCCGCCTTCACGGAAGACGGCACCCTGAATCTGGTGGGCGCCATCCGGACCTGCATGGGCTCGGTGGGCGCCGCGAACATCCGCGAGCTGCAGCAGACCGAGTTGATCATCTCCCCGGCCATCAAGACGGAAGGGAAGGTCTTCCAGCAGGCCCAGAAGCTCGGGCGCCCGCGATAGGACGCGCGGAGCGCGCGGGGTGAGCGCCGTCGACGCGATCGCGGTTCTCGACTTCGGCTCGCAGTACACGCAACTGATCGCCCGCCGCATTCGCGAGCTCGCCGTGTACTCGGAGATTCTCCCCCCGACCGTCTCCGTCGAAGACCTCCAGCGCGCGGGCTACAAGGGCATCATCCTGTCCGGGGGGCCCTCGAGTGTCTATGACGAGGGCGCCCCGTTGCCCTCGGCTCGCCTCTTTGACGCCGGCGTCCCCGTCCTCGGCATCTGTTACGGCATGCAAATGATGGGCTACCTCCTGGGCGGCCGGGTCGAGCCCGCCCAGCGGCGCGAGTACGGCAAGGCGGGGGTCGAGTTGCGCACGCCCAGCAAGCTCCTGCGCGGCGTCACCCCGGACGGACACGACCGGCTGACGGTGTGGATGAGCCACGGGGACACGGTGCTCTCGCCCCCCGCGGGCTTTGCCGTGCTCGGGGCCACCGACAATTGCCCGGTGGCGGCCATGGCTGACGACGAGCGCCGTCTGTATGCCGTCCAGTTCCATCCCGAGGTGGCGCACACCTCGCAGGGCCTCCGCATTCTAGAAAACTTTCTGGACCTCTGCGGGGTGGCGCGTACGTGGTCCATGGCCTCCTTCGTCGACACCACGGTGTCCGAGATCCGCGCCAGGGTCGGGCCCGACCGGGTGCTGTGCGCGCTGTCGGGCGGGATCGACTCGTCGGTGGTCGCCGTGCTCGTCCACCGCGCGATCGGGGATCAGCTGACCTGCGTGTTCGTGGACAACGGCCTCCTGCGTCAGGGCGAGGCCGAGGCGGTGGTCCATACCTTCCGAGACACCTTCAGGATCAATTTCGTTCACGTCGATGCCGCGGCCCGCTTCCTGGACAGGCTTCGCGGCGTGGTCGATCCCGAGGAGAAGCGAAAGCGCATCGGGCGCGAGTTCATCGCCGTCTTCGAGGAGGAAGCCGAGCGGCTCGGGACAATTCCGTGGCTCGCCCAGGGCACCCTCTATCCCGACGTCATCGAGTCCGTGTCCGCGAAGGGGCCTTCGGCCACGATCAAGACTCATCACAACGTGGGGGGACTTCCGGAGCGGATGAACTTCCGGCTGCTCGAGCCGCTCCGCGAGCTGTTCAAGGACGAGGTCCGGCGGGTGGGGGAGCTGCTGGGGCTCCCGCCCGCCATCATTTGGCGCCAGCCGTTTCCCGGGCCGGGCCTGGCCATCCGTGTCCTGGGGGAGGTCACGGAGGAGCGCCTCACGTTGCTCAGGGAGGCCGACACCATCGTGCAGGACGAAGTGCGCGGCGCCGGGCTCGAGCGCGACCTGTGGCAAGCCTTTGCCGTCCTTCTGCCGGTGCACACCGTCGGGGTCATGGGTGACTTCCGGACCTATGGTCAAGTCATAGCCGTCCGCGCGGTGACCAGTCAGGACGCCATGACCGCCGACTGGGCGCGGCTCCCGTACGAGCTGCTGGAGCGCATCAGCAATCGGACCATCAACGAGGTCAGGGGGATCAACCGCGTCGTCTTCGATGTCTCGTCGAAGCCGCCGAGCACGATCGAGTGGGAGTGAGATCCCGTGCAGCATGCCGAGTTCGTCCACCTCCACGTACACTCCGAGTACAGCCTCCTGGACGGGGCCGCTCAGCTCGAGAAACTTGTCCAGAAGGCCAAGGCCCTCAACTTTCCCGCCATTGCTCTCACCGACCACGGCAACCTCTTCGGCGCCATCGACTTCTACCTCGCCGCCCAGAAGGCGGGGATCAAGCCCATCCTGGGTTGCGAGCTGTACATCGCCCCCGGCGGACGGAAGGAGAAGGCCTCGCAGGATGGGGGCTACGAGGGGGCCAACCATCTCACGGTGCTCGTCCGCAACGAGGCCGGCTACCGGAACCTCATCAAGCTCGTCTCCCGGGCCTACCTCGAAGGCTTCTACTACAAGCCGCGCGTGGACAAGGAGCTCCTCGCCGCCCACGCCGACGGGTTGCTCGTCCTCTCCGGGTGCCTGAATTCGGAGGTCTCGCGGCACATCTCGGGGGGCGACGCCGCTCGCGCGCGGGAGGTGGCGGGCTGGTACCGAGAGGTCTTCGGTGCCGACAACTACTTCATGGAAGTCCAGGCCCACGGCCTCGAGGAGCAGGCCCGCGTGACCGCGGAGACCCTACGGATCGCTCGGGCCATCGGGGCTCCCGTCGTCGGGACCAACGATTCGCACTATCTCGAGGCCCAGCACGCGCGCGCTCACGAGGCTCTCCTCTGCATCCAGACCGGTTCGACGCTCAACGACCCCAACCGCTGGCGCTTCTCCACCCAGGAGTTCTACGTCAAGTCGGCCGCGGAGATGGCGCTGGTCTTCGCCGACACCCCCGAGGCGTGTCGCAACACCCTGGCGGTGGCCGAGCGGTGCAATCTCACCCTCGAGTTCAACCGCTTCCACCTGCCCCGCTACCTGGTGCCCGAAGGACACACCCTGGAGAGCTATCTGCAAGAGCTGGCGCGGGCAGGGCTCCGCCACCGCTACGGTACGACCCCGGGTCAGGCGATCGAGGCCCGGCTCGCTCACGAGCTGGCCGTCATCGAGAAGATGGGCTTCGCGGGCTATTTCCTCGTCGTGTGGGACTTCATCCGCTTTGCCCGACAGAACGGCATCGCGGTCGGGCCGGGGCGCGGATCGTCTGCGGGATCTCTCGTCGCATACTGCCTCGCGATTACGAACGTCGATCCGATGCGTTACGGTCTATTGTTCGAGCGATTTCTCAACCCCGAGCGGATCTCCATGCCCGACATGGACATCGACTTTGCCGACGACCGGCGGGACGAGGTCATTCGCTACGTGGCCGACCGCTACGGGCGCGACCGGGTCGCGCACATCATCACGTTTGGAACGCTCGGGGCCAAGGCCGCCATCCGAGACGTGGGCCGCGTGCTGGGCATGACCTACGCCGACGTGGACCGGATCGCCAAGCTCGTCCCGGCCTTCCCGCTGAACATCACCCTCGATGACGCGGCCCAGAAGTCGCTGCCCTTGGCGGAGACCATCCGCGTCCAGGCCTCCGTGAAGGAGCTGTGGGACATTGCCCGGGCCCTCGAGGGCTGCACCCGCCACGCCTCCGTTCACGCCTCGGCGGTCGTGATCTCCGACGAGCCCCTCGACGAGCACATCCCGCTCTACAAGGATCCTAAGCGGCCGGAGCTCATCACCGGCTATGCCATGGGGCCGATCGAGAAGCTCGGCCTCCTGAAGATGGACTTCCTCGGACTGCGCACCCTCACCGTGCTGGCCAACACGGCCGCCCTGATCAAGGAGTCGCGGGGGATCGACATCGACTTCGACGCCCTCCCCCTGGACGACGCCAAGTCGTTTCAGCTCCTCGGCGAGGCGCGCACCTTCGGTGTCTTCCAGCTGGAGTCGCCGGGGATGCGCGATGCCCTGCGCGGCCTTCGGCCGGAGCGCCTGGAGGACATCATCGCCATCGTCTCGCTCTACCGGCCGGGGCCCATGGATCTGATCCCCGATTTCATCGACCGCCGGCACGGCCGAGCCAAGATCAAGTACGAGCATCCCGCCATGGAAACGTTCACGCGGGAGACGTACGGGATCATGGTGTACCAGGAGCAGATCATGCAGATCGCCTCGGAGATGGCGGGCTTCACCATGGGGGAAGCCGATACGCTCCGGCGGGCCATGGGCAAGAAGGATCGCGATCTCATGGCCACGCAGAGGGAGAAGTTCGTCAGCGGCTGCGCCGAGCGCGCCATCGCGGCCGCCAAGGCCGAGCGCGTGTGGGAGCTGATGGAGAAGTTCGCCGGCTACGGCTTCAACAAATCGCACGCCGCGGCATACGGGCTGGTGGCGTACCAGACGGCGTACTTCAAGGCCAACTATCCGGTGGAGTTCATGGCCGCCCTGCTCACCTCGGAAATGGGCGACACCGACAAGATCGTGAAGTACATCGACGAGTGTCGCGCCATGGAGATCCAGGTGCAGCCGCCCGATGTCAACAGCTCGGCCGTCCGCTTCTCGGTGGCCGGGGAGACCATCCGCTTCGGTCTCGCCGCCATCAAGAACGTGGGCGAGGCGGCCATGGAGTCGATTCTTCGAACGCGCGCCACCGAGGGCTCCTTTCGCTCGCTGGATGACTTCTGTAGCCGGGTCGACCTCCGCCTGGTCAACCGGCGCGTGATCGAGAGCCTCATCAAGGCGGGGGCCTTCGATTCGCTCCAGCTTCCCCGCGCGCACCTCATGGCCCAGGTCGATGCCGCGCTGGAGCAGGGTCAGCGGCAGCAGCGCGAGCGGGCCGAGGGCCAGGCCTCCTTCTTCGATCTCCTCCCCGCCGCGCCGCCGGCGCCGACGGGGAACGCCACGGCGCTGATTCCGGAGTGGGAGGACGATCAACGGCTCGGCTTCGAAAAGGACGTGCTGGGCTTCTACGTCTCCGGGCACCCCCTGGCCCGCTACCAGAGTCGCATCGAGGCCCTGGACGTGACCTCGTCGGGGCAATTGGCCGCCAAGGCCGCGGGATCCCCCGTTCGCCTCGTGGGCCACGTGCTCGAGCTGAAAGAGACGACGACCAAGCGCGGCAACCAGATGGCGTTCCTGACCCTGGAGGACATGGAAGGAACGGTAGAGGTCACGGTGTTCCCGGAACCCTTCAAGGCGGCGGCGAGCCGACTCCGCTCGCGCGAGCCGGTGCTCATCCGTGGTCGCCTCGACGAGAGCGACAAGGGACGCGTGGTGCTGGCCGAGGAGGTCCGGGCCCTCGAGGAGATCCTGCGCGAGCCGACTCGCCAAGCCCCCGGGGAGTCGGCGCCGCACGCGTGCCGTTTGCGGCTCCCCGCCGAGGCGACCAGCGCCGCGTTGATGGTGCTGGGACGCCTCTGCGCGGAGCACGCCGGCCCCGTGCCCGTGTTCGTGCACGTGCTGCTCGCCGAGCACGAGGTGATACTGAAGAGTCGGACCTTCCGCGTCAGCGCGGCCCCGGCCTTCGTGACCGCGGTGGAGGCCGTCCTCGGTCAGGGCGCCGTCGTCGTGGACCATGCCGGATCTGCTTGACTTCGAACAGCCGCTCCTGGAGCTGGAGACTCGGCTGGCGGAGTTGCGCGCGCGCGACGACTCCCGGACCTCCGGCGACGAGATCGCCCGCCTGGAGGAGCGGCTGGCCCGGCTGCGGGCGAAGATCTACGGGAATCTCAGCGCGTGGCAGCGCACCCAGGTCGGCCGTCATCCTCGCCGGCCGCATACCCGCGACTTCTTTCGCCTGCTCTTCGAGGATTTTCTCGAGCTGCACGGCGACCGGCTGTACGGTGACGATCCGGCCATCGTGGGCGGGCTCGCCCGCTTCGCGGGTCGCTCGGTGGTCGCCATCGGACACCAGAAAGGGCGCGACACGCGCGAGAAGATCGCGCGGAACTTCGGCATGCCCCACCCGGAGGGATACCGCAAGGCCCTCCGCCTCATGCAGCTGGCGGAGAAGTTCGGCAAGCCGATCCTGACCTTCATCGACACGCCCGGCGCGTATCCGGGAATCGGGGCCGAAGAGCGCGGCCAGGCCGAGGCCATCGCGCGAAATCTCCGGGAGATGGCGGCCTTGCGCACGCCCATCGTGACCGTGGTGACGGGCGAGGGGGGAAGCGGGGGCGCGCTGGCCATCGGCATGGGGAATCGCGTGCTCATGCTCGAGCACGCGGTGTACTCGGTCATCTCGCCCGAGGGATGCGCCGCCATCCTCTGGGGCGATGCCGCCAAGGCCGCGGAGGCGGCCGAGCTGATGCGGATCACCGCCCCCGACGCGCTGCGCCTCGGGGTGATCGACGGCATCGTGCCGGAGCCCCCCGGAGGAGCCCACCGCGACTGGGAGAAGGCGGCCGAGGCCGTGCGGGACGCCCTGCGACTGGCCCTCGCGGCCCTGGAGAACCTGACGCCAGAGGCCCTGCGGCACGAGCGCTACGAACGCTTCAGGCGGATCGGGGTCTTCGAGGAGTCGTCAGCGCTGCGGCGCAGTCCTCGTCGGTGACGAGGACGTTCGTGGGAGGGGTGGGAGGGCACATGGTGGCCGCGGACGAGGTGAAATCAATCGTGGCGAAGTACGTGCTCGAGAACAACGGGTATCGCGGCGAGCCCATCTTCACCTCGCTCATCGTCACCCACACCGGTGACGACGTGGCGGTGACGGGCATCATGGCTGGCCGAGAGCGTGGACATGAGCGTGGTGGACGAGCTCCTGTGGGACGCCCTGCAGGAGGGGGCGAGCAAGGCTGCCGAGCTCGGCCTCTACGGCCCCGGGCAGGATCTCGTGGCCGACGCCTTCATCGGCAACCTGCGCGGGGCGGGCCCGGCCACGGTGACGCTCCCGTTCCCGGTGCGCACGGAGAATCCGTCGCAAACCGTGCTCCTCTCCTTCGCCGATAAGACGGGACCGATGGCGTTCAACTACTTCGCCACGGGGGCCTACCTCCTTCCGCGCTTCAACACCGACCTGGTCATCGCCGCCTCGAAGATGAAGCGCGGCTACCTCATGGAGGTGGTGGACCTCGACACCAAGGCGCAGGCTGTGGAAGCGGGCGCCCATCCGCGCGATCAGCGGGCTCTCGACGGCAAGATGGAAGAGCTGGCCAAGGGGCTTCAGGAACAGGTGATCCTGCTCCGCGCCCCCGAGGACTCTACGACATCGAGGGCCTCACGCGCTCCTCACGCTTCGTGGTGGCGCGGATCTGGACGCGCAACGAGCGCGGGGAACCCGACCAGCTCGGCTACGTATGCTCCGCCGAACGGCTCCACAACATCAAGACGAAGAAGGGTTTCACCTACGGGGGCAAGGACGATCCGGTGCTGGTGGCCTTCGCCCAGGGAGACTGGCCGGCCCCCGGCGAGATCACCTCGCCGTGGTCGGCCTGCCCGATGGTGGCCGGCGACTGTCGGGGCAGCCACAACCTGCACATCCTGCCCGTGCCCCTCAACTCCCAGACCTCGTACTGGTCCGGTCCGATCCTGTCCGCCGTCACCCTCTCGTGCAACATCCACTCCGGCCGCATCGGCGCCATCTCGGACCAGTTCGCGCTCGGCACCCCGTGGGACCAGGTGCGGCGGCAGGCCTCGGATCTCGCCATCCAGTTCCGCAACGCCCACGGCATCAAGCAGCCGGCCACCCTCCATGAGGACGAACTGGAGTATCAGGAGGGGTGGAAGGAGCGCCGCGCGCGGCTCGATCGCCAGTTCACGATGAAGCCGCCGCTCACCTTCAGCGGCAACGGCCACGGCGGCGGCACGCCGGCACCTGCCTCAACGGGCCGCCGCACGCGTCCGGACGAAATCGACTAGCCTCGCGCGCCTCGCTGGACCCGGGGGGCCTCGTCGGTTCAGCGCGGGTGCCCTTGGTACGGGCGCTACGGGCGCCGGTTCGTTGACTTCCCCCGGAGCCGATGCTACGGTCGACCGGGACGTCAGTCCCACCACGTATGCCCAAGCTTCACCTCATCACGTACGGCTGTCAGATGAACGAATACGACTCCGAGCGAGTCGCCGGTCTCCTGCGGCAGAGCCGTTACGAGCTGACGGATCGGGAGGCCGAGGCCGACGTGATCATCCTGAACACCTGCGCCATTCGCGAGAAGGCCGAGGACAAGGTCTTCTCCAAGCTGGGAGAGCTGAAGGCCCTCAAGCACCGGAACCCCGATCTCGTGGTCGGCGTCATGGGCTGCATGGCCCAGCTCCAGGGCGAAGCCATCCGGCGCCGCGCTCCCATCGTCGACCTGGTCTTTGGCTCGCCGGCCATCGCCCGCGTGGGCGAGCTGGTGGAACGCGCGCACCGCGAGCGGACGCCCATCGTCGAGACCGGGGAGGCGCCGCTCGTCAAGATCACCGCGCGGCCCGAGGGCCCCAAGCGCCTTAAGGCGTACGTGACGGTGATGGAGGGCTGCGAGAAGCACTGCACATTCTGTGTCGTTCCCGTCACGCGAGGCCGGGAGCGCAGCCATCCCCCGGCGGCCATCCTCGAGGAGGTTCGAGGGCTCGCCGCAGACGGCGTCCGTGAGGTGACGCTACTGGGTCAGACCGTGAACGCCTACGGGCGCGATCTGACCCCCGCCACGGACCTGGCCGCGCTCCTCGCCCAGGTGAGCGAGGTGGAGGGCATCGCGCGGATCCGCTTCACCACCTCGAATCCCTACAACATGACGCGCCGGCTGGTGCAGGCCCTGCGCGACCTGCCGAACGTGTGCCGGTATCTCCATCTTCCCCTGCAGTCGGGGGCCAACCGGGTGCTCGACCGCATGAACCGCGGGTACTCCCGCGAGCAGTATCTGGAGCTGGTGGCCGAGCTGAGGGAGGCCGTCCCCGACCTCGCCCTCTCCACCGACCTCATCGTGGGCTTCCCGGGCGAGACCGAGGAGGACTTCCTGGACACCCTCGACATGGTCGAGCGGGTGGGCTACGACAACGTCTTCGTCTTCCGTTACTCCCGGCGCCCGGGCACTCCCGCGGCGGTCATGCCCGACCAGGTGCCCGGCGAGGAGAAAGCGTCGCGCAACACACGCCTGCTCGACGTGACGAGCCGGGTGGCCGCCGCGCGGAGCCAGCGCCTCGTGGGACGCGTGGTGCCCGTCCTCGTCGACGGGGTCTCGCGCAAGAACCGCGACGAGATCGCGGGGCGGGCGGAGTGCAATCGCGTGGTGAACTTCGACGGCGAGGGGCGCGCCGTCCCCGGAGATCTCGTCCACGTCCGGATCACCGAGGCGCTACCCCATAGCCTGCGCGGGACGCTCGCTGCGTCGCCGGAGGATGCCGCATGTTTGTCGAAATGAAGGTGCGCGGACTCGCTCTCGATCCGGTCTCGAACATGCCCATCATCATCCTGCGCGACGAAGAGGACAAGCGCTCGCTCCCCATCTGGGTCGGCATCTTCGAGGCCAACGCCATCGCCCTGGAGCTGGAGAAGATCCCCACGCCACGCCCCATGACCCATGACCTCATCAAGAACATCCTGGAGACGATCGAGGCGCGCCTCCTGAAGATCGTGGTCACCGACCTCCGGGAGAACACGTTCTTCGCCGAGCTGCACCTGCAGATGGGGGAAGGGGAGTACACCGTGGACTCACGTCCCTCCGACGCCATCGCCCTCGCCCTGCGGGTGGCCGCCCCCATCTTTGTCAACGAGGAGGTCGTGCAGAAAGCCAAGAGCCTCGAGGTGACCAAGGACGCCGAGCCCGTCAAGGCCGACGACCCGGAGAAGCTCCGCGAGTGGCTGGAGAACATCAAGCCGGAGGATTTCAAGTAGGCTCGGCGTGCGCGTCGCCCTCTTCACCAACAACTACCTGCCGTTC
>Ga0184637_10001238_pt1 | contig 17629 bp, 19 predicted proteins | sample PLM3_127_b2_FD_133143 | JGI IMG/M metagenome (GOLD analysis project Ga0184637, IMG submission 133143) | Groundwater sediment microbial communities from an aquifer in East River, Colorado, USA - PLM3_127_b2 | ecosystem: Environmental > Terrestrial > Soil > Riparian zone | place: USA: East River...
CGCGCTCTGCGCGGCCGTGGGCCGCGTCGTCAAGAACGGCCTCGCGCTGCTCGGCGTGAGCGCCCCGGAGTCGATGTAGTCATGGCGGCCAAGCGCAAGGGCGGGGGCGGCGGGGCCGGCGCCTTCCTGCTCGTCGTCGGCTGTCTCGGTGTCCTCGGTCTGACCTTCATGGTCGGCTTCTACAGCGGACGTTACTGGACGCGCGCCTCCCTGCCCACCGCCATCCCGGACGCGCCGGCTGTGGCGGGCACGCCTCCGGTGCGCCGCGGAGCGAGCGCCGTGGCGGCGTCGCCAGCCCTGACCTTCTACGAAGAGCTGAGGGCGCCGCTGCCGGCCGCGCCCGCGCCCGCACGAGTCACACCCAGCGAGCCGCGGCGGCCGGTCGAACGAGCCGACAGCGTGACCGCGCGCCCGGATGACCGGACGGTGCGGAGCGACAAGCGGGGAGCGGACGAGTCCACACGCCGGGGCGAGCCGATCGCCGCGCCGCCGCGCTTCACCGTCCAGGTCGCGGCCTACAGCGCCAAGACATCGGCCGAGGCGCTTCGCAACACCATTACCGCCTCCGGCCATCAGGCCTACATCGTCGAAAGCGAGGGCCCGCCGGGGGCGCCGCGTTACCGCGTACGGGTTGGCTCGTACCCCTCGCGCGAGGCCGCCATCGCGGCGGCCTCGCGGCTGCCCGTGCCGGGCGCGCGGTATGTCACCACGCGCTGACGGTCCGCGGCCGGGCCGCGTCGTCATCACCGAGGAGCAACTGCGCACCCGCATCGCGGAGATGGGCAAGGAGATCGGGCGCGACTACGCGGGGCAGAACCCCATCCTCGTCGGTGTGCTCCAGGGCGCGTTCCTCTTCATGGCCGACCTCATCCGGGCCATTCCCATCGACCTCACCACGGATTTCATCGGCCTCTCGAGCTACGGCAGCGGCACGAATTCGTCCGGCCAGGTGCGGCTCGTCTCGGATCTGTCCATGTCCGTCGAGAATCGCGACGTCCTCATCGTCGAGGACATCGTGGACACCGGACTCACCCTGGCCTACCTCAAGCGGAATCTCCAGGCCCGGCATCCTCGGAGCGTGCGGGTCTGCGTCCTGGCCGACAAGGTCGAGCGGCGACAGATCGAGGTGTCGGTCGACTACGTGGGGTTCACCGTGCCCAACGTGTACGTGGTGGGGTACGGCTTCGACTACGGGGGCGTGTTCCGGAATGTCCCCTACGTGGCGGTGCTGGAGGGGGTCTGACACCAGCGCCAACGCGATGCGTCACGTTCGCGCGGTGCTATACTGAACGCCCATGAATCAGGTGTACAAGAATCTCGCTCTCTGGATGGTCATCGGCCTCATCGTGATCCTCCTCTTCACCGTCTTCCAGGGCTCGCAACAGAGCGGCAACGAGCCGCCCAACTTCTCGGAGTTCCTCCGCGCCGTCGAGCAAGGCCGGGTCGAGTCCGTCCAGATCCGCGGCAACCTCGTCACCTACTCCCTGAAAGACAGCGCCCAGCCCCAGCGCACGTACATCGTCGACTACCCCGACCTGATCAAGATGCTGCGCGATCGCGGGGTGCGGATCGCGGTGAAGCCCCCGGACGCGAATCCGTGGTACGCCATCTTCTTGCAGTGGGTGCCCATGCTCCTCTTCATCGGCGTGTGGATCTTCTTCATGCGCCAGATGCAGGGCGGCGGGGCCAAGGCGCTCTCCTTCGGCAAGGCGCGGGCGCGGCTCGTCTCCGAGAAGCAGAACAAGGTCACCTTCCAGGACGTGGCGGGGATCGACGAGGCCAAGGAAGAGCTGCGGGAGATCATCGACTTCCTGAAGGACCCGCAGAAGTTCCAGAAGCTCGGCGGCAAGATCCCCAAGGGCGTATTGCTCGTGGGGCCGCCCGGCACCGGCAAGACGCTGCTGGCGCGCGCCATCGCGGGCGAGGCCAACGTCCCCTTCTTCACCATCTCCGGCTCGGACTTCGTGGAGATGTTCGTGGGCGTGGGGGCCTCGCGGGTGCGCGACCTTTTCGAGCAGGGGAAGAAGCACGCGCCCTGCATCATCTTCATGGACGAGATCGACGCGGTCGGACGCCATCGGGGGGCCGGCCTGGGCGGCGGCCACGACGAGCGCGAGCAGACCCTGAACCAGCTCCTGGTGGAGATGGACGGCTTCGAGACCAACGAGGGCGTCATTCTCATCGCGGCCACCAACCGGCCGGACGTGCTCGACCCCGCGTTGCTGCGGCCGGGGCGCTTCGACCGGCAGGTGATCGTGCCGCGGCCCGACGTCAGGGGGCGGGAGGAGATCCTCCGCGTGCACGCCCGGCGCATCCCCCTCGCCCCCGACGTGGAGCTCAAGGTCCTCGCGCGTGGTATGCCGGGGTTCTCGGGGGCCGACCTCGCTAATCTCGTCAACGAGGCGGCGCTCCTGGCCGCGCGGCAGAACAAGAAGCTGGTGGGGATGCCCGACTTCGAGTACGCCAAGGACAAGGTCATGATGGGCGTGGAGCGCCGCTCCATGATCATCAGCGAGACCGAGAAGCGCACCATCGCCTACCACGAGGCGGGGCACGCGCTCGTGGCCGACGTGCTGCCCGGCACGGATCCCCTCCACAAGGTCACCATCATCCCGCGTGGTCGCGCGCTGGGCCTGACCATGCAGTTGCCGATGGACGACAAGTACAACTACTCGCGGGAGTACCTCATCAATCGCATCACCATCCTCATGGGCGGCCGCACCGCGGAGGAGATGGTCCTCAACCAGCAGACGACCGGCGCGGGCGACGATCTCGAGAAGGCCACCGAGATGGCCCGCAAAATGGTCTGCGAGTGGGGCATGTCCACCCAGCTCGGGCCGCTCACCTTCGGCAAGAACGAGGAGCACATCTTCCTGGGTCGCGAGGTGGCGCGCCAGAAGGACTACAGCGAGGACACGGCCATCCTCATCGACCGCGAGATCAAGCAGATCGTCTTCGACTGCTTGACCCGCGCGCGCCTGATCCTCGAGCAGAACATCGACAAGCTGCACGCCCTCGCTCGCGCTCTCCTGGAGCGCGAATCGCTCGACAGCGAGGAGATCGCGCGCATCCTCCGGGCCCAGCAGTACGCGGGAGCGCCCGCGCCCGCCTGAGCGCCGGGGACGCGGTCCAGCACGAACCCCGGAGCGTGATCGAGCGGGGGCGCGCAGAACTGGCGGGAGTCCGGCTCGGCCCTGGCTGCCCGGCCGCGGTCATGGGGGCCCTCAACGTCAGTCCCGAGTCCTTCTACCCCGGTTCCGTGCACATCGATGTCGATGCGCTCCTGGAGGCAGCTCAGACCATGGTGGAGGCCGGGGCGGTGCTCATCGACGTCGGGGCGCGCTCGACGGCCCCGTATCTCCCCACGGCCATCGACGAAGAGGAAGAGGTCAAGCGGCTGAGCCGGGCCATCGGCGCGCTCGCGGCCAAGCTCGATGTCCCGATCTCGGCGGACACCGCGGGCGCGAGGCCAGCCCGGGCGGCTCTCGGGGCGGGCGCGCGCGTCGTCAACGATGTCTCCGGCCTCGCCGATCCAGAACTGGCCCGCTTGGTCGGGGAGGCCGGCGTAGGGTTGATCGCCATGGCCTCGCCCGGCGACGGGGAGGCCGGGGCCACGGGGCCATTGGCCACCGTGGCGGCGTGCCTGCGCCGGAGCCTGCGGCGAGCGCACGCCGCCGGGATCGCTGATGAACGGATCGTGCTCGACCCCGGCATCGGCTTCTTCCGCGACGGGCCGATCCCCTGGGTGGACTGGGACGTGGCGATCCTGGCCCAGCTCGAGGACCTCCTCGAGCTGGGGCGCCCGCTATGCGTGGCCGTGTCCCGCAAATCCTTCATCGGCGCGGTCACCGGACGCGACACGCCGAGCGATCGTCTGGCCGGTTCACTGGCCGCCACCGCGCTGGCCGTCGCCCACGGGGCCTCGCTGATCCGCACCCACGACGTGCGGGAGACGATCGACGCCGTGCGAGTGGCCGGACGCATCCGGGAGGCGGTGCTTCACCGAGACGGGGAGGCAAGGGGATCGTGACGCGACTGTTCGGGACGGACGGCATTCGCGGCGTGGCCAACGAGGAGTTGCTGACGCCGGAGCTGGCGTTTCGCATCGGCCGCCAGCTGGTGGCGACCTTGCTGGTCGAACACGCCACGGAGCGCGTGCGCCTGGTGCTCGGGCGCGACACGCGGCGCTCGGGGCCCCTCCTCGAGGCGGCGCTCACCGCGGGGGCCCTCTCGGCCGGCGCCGACTGCTATGCGGTAGGGGTGTTGCCCACGCCCGGCATCGCGCTCCTGACGCGCACCCTGGAGGCTCACGGGGGCGTCGCCTTCACCGCCTCGCACAATCCCTTCCAGGACAACGGCATCAAGCTGCTCACCGCGAACGGCACGAAGTTCCCCGAAGCCTGGGAGGCCGCGATCGAGAAGCGCCTCGGCGGCGAGGACGTCGCCCCGCGGGCCCGGCGCGAGCACATCGGCCGTCTGGTGTCCTACGACCGCGCCGAGGCCGACTACGTCGAGTTCCTGTGCCGCCGGTTCCCGCTCGACCTCCGCGGGATGACCCTCGCCCTCGACTGCGCGCACGGGGCCACCTATCGGGTGGCGCCGCGGGTGTTCCGCCGGCTGGGCGCGCGCGTGGTGACCATGGGCGCGGCCCCCACCGGCGCGAACATCAACGACCGGGTGGGCGCCCTCTACCCCGAGGGCCTCCAGACGTGGGTGACGAAGCGGCGGGCCGCCGTGGGCTTCGCCTTCGACGGCGACGGCGACCGGCTCATCGCCGTCGATCACGCGGGCACCATCCGGGACGGCGACTACGTGCTCGCCATCGCCAGCCGCCACCTCGCCGCCCAGGGGCGGCTGCGCGGCAACGTCGTGGTCACCACGGTCATGGCCAATCTCGGCCTCGAGGAAGCCCTGGGCGCGGCGGGGATCCGGGTGGTGCGCACCCAGGTGGGCGATCGCTACGTGTTCGAGGAGATGCAGCGCAGCGGCGGCAACCTCGGGGGCGAGCAGTCGGGGCACATTTTGTTCCTCGACCATGCCCCCTCCGGCGACGGGATCCTGTCCGCCCTGGCCCTGCTCTCCGTGGTCGCGGAGACCGGGCAGCCCCTGGCCTCCCTCGCCGAGTGCATGCGAAAGTTCCCCCAGATCCTCCGCAACGTTCCGGTGGCCACCAAGCCGCCCCTCGAGTCGCTCACCGGCCTGCCCGGCCGTGTGCGCGAACTGGAGGGAGAGATGAACGGGGCCGGGCGCATCCTCGTCCGGTACTCGGGCACCGAGCCGCTGGCCCGGGTCATGATCGAAGGCCCGGACGACGAGCGCATCCGGGTCATGGCCGAGGAGCTGGCGCAGCTGATCCACACCGCCATCGGCGCCTCGTGAGCGTCAGGGGGATCGGGATCGACCTCGTCCCCATCTCGAGCATGCGGGAGGTCATTGCACGCTGGGACGAGCGCTTCCTGCGGCGCGTGTTCACCGAGGCGGAGATCGCCTACTGCCGCGCGCGGCGCGATCCCGTGCCCCACTTCGCCGCGCGCTTTGCCGCCAAGGAGGCGGGCCTCAAGGCGCTCGGCACCGGACTCTCCCTCGGCGTGAAATGGCGGGAACTGGAGGTGCGGCGGGAGCGCGGGCAGGCCCCGTCGCTGATCCTGTCCGGCCGATCGCGCGAGATCAGCCTGCGCCGCGGAGGCCGCCGCATGCTCCTCGCCCTCACCCACGACGGCGACTATGCGATGGCGCAGGCGATGCTCGTGGACGAGGCCGACCTGGAGGGCGGGGTGGCTCCGGGCGATGTGGGCGAGGCGAGTCGCTAGGGTGATCGCGGCGGCGCTGGTCCTCGCCGTCTCGCCGTAGCCGTGCGCCCCGTCTTCACCGCCGACGAGATGCGCCGGCTCGACGCGCGCGCCGTCAGCGAGCTGGGCATCCCGGGCGCGGTCCTCATGGAGCACGCCGGACGCGGCGCAGCTGCCGCCGTGGTCGATTTCCTGGGGCCTCGCCGCCGCCCGGCCCGAATCGACATCGTCTGCGGCAAAGGGGGAAACGGCGGCGACGGGTTCGTGGCCGCGCGCTGGCTCAAGCGAGCGGGGGCCCGGCCGACGGTGTGGTTGACCACCGCCGAGTCCGAAATCCGTGGCGACGCAGCCCTCAAGCTGCAGGCCCTGCAGAGGGCCGGCGTGCGGCCCCGTCGGATCGCCGACGAAGCCACCGTCTCGGTGCACCTCGGCAAGGCCGACGTGATCGTCGATGCCTTGCTGGGGACCGGCGCGCGCGGAGCGCCGTCCGGCCTCACCGCGCGCATGATCGACCTCATCAACGCGGCGGGACGTCCGGTGGTCGCGCTCGACATTCCCTCGGGCGTGTCGGCGGACGGCGAACCCACGCCAGGGCCGGCCATTCGTGCGGCCCTGACCGCGACCTTCGCCGGCCTGAAGCGCGGGCTCCTCATGGGACCGGGCGCGGCGCTCGCCGGACGCGTGAGGGTGGTGCCGATCGGAATTCCCGAAGAGGAGGTGGGTCGGGACATCGCGACGTTCGCCCTCGAGCGGGGCGACGTGGCGGGCGTGTTTCCCGAGCGCCCGCGGGAGGCGCACAAGGGGACGTACGGGCACCTGCTCGTCATCGGGGGATCGCGTGGCAAGACGGGCGCCGCCGCCCTGGCCGCCCGCGCGGCCATGCGCACGGGCGCCGGCCTCGCCACCGTGGCGACCGCAGCGAGCCAGCAGCCGATCGTGGCCGGCCTCCTGCTGGAGGCCATGACCGAGGCGCTGCTTGAGACCCCGGTGGGCACCATCGCGCTGGAGGCCGTGGAGACGATCCACAGTCTGGCGGACGTCCGCGAGGCCGTGGCCTTGGGCCCAGGCCTCGGCCTCGCGGAGGACACGCAGGAAGCCGCGCGGCGCCTCGTTCGAGGGCTCCCGCGCCCGATGATCGTCGACGCCGACGCGCTCTCCGCCCTTGCCGGGCATCTCGACATGCTGCGCGCGTGCCGGGCTCCGCGCTGTCTCACGCCGCACCCGGGCGAGATGGCGCGCATGCTGGGGGTGACGGTCGCCGAGGTCCAGCGCGCCCGCGTCGAGTGCGTGCGCGCCTTCGCCACGGCGCATCGCGTGCACCTCGTCCTGAAGGGGGCGACGAGTGTGGTCGGCGATCCCGATGGTCGGGTGTTCCTGAATCCCACGGGCAACCCAGGAATGGCCTCGGGTGGCATGGGCGACGTGCTCACGGGGATGGTGGGGGCGCTCCTCGCCCGTGGCGTCGATCCGGGGCTGGCGCTGCGGAGCGCCGTCTATCTGCACGGCCTCGCCGCCGACCTCGCCGCCGCGGCGGTGGGCCAGGAACCGTTGGTGGCCGGCGACGTGATCGCGGCTCTCCCGCAGGCGTTTCGCGCGCTGCGCGACGACGAGCCGTGAGCGTCATCATCAGCCGGAGCCCCGAGGAGACGGAGGCCGTGGGCGAGGAGCTGGGCCGCGCGCTGGGCGCGGGCGACGTGGTGGGACTGTGCGGCGAGCTCGGCGCCGGCAAGACGTGCTTCGTGCGCGGCGTGGCCCGCGCCCTCGGCGTCCCGGGCCGACCCCTGAGCCCGACGTTCACGCTCGTCAACGAGTATCGGGGCGCGCGGCCCGTGTACCACGTCGACGCCTACCGGACCGAGAGTCTCGCGGAGCTGGTCGCGCTGGGCCTGGACGAGTACTTCGATGGTGACGGCGTCACCGTGATCGAGTGGGCCGACGCGATGCGTCCGCTGCTCCCTGCGCGCACGATCTGCGTGCGGATCGATGGCGTGGGGGACGAACCGCGCACCATCACCATTCTTCGGCCCGGCGCCTGAGGGACGCCGTTCAGGCGAGGAGAGCTTCGCACTGAGAGACGCCGCCCAGGCGGAGCGAGCTTCGCCTGAGGGACGCCGTCCAGGCGGGGGGAGCGCGTCGCCTGATGGTGGCGTCTCCGTTCCGAGGCGTCACCGCACCGTGACGTTGACTGCGCCGGAACGGCCCGCTAATGAAGAGGCCATGGCCCGCATGCGGTGTCCCCGAGGAGAGCGACCTCGGGAGCGACTCTACTGGAACGGCCCCACCGCCCTCGCCGACGTCGAGCTGCTCGCCCTCCAGCTCGGATCGGGGACGCGCGGACGCACGGCGGTGGACGTGGCCCGCGAGATGCTGGCCGCGTATGGGTCGCTCGCCGACGTGGCGAGCCGGGAGCCGTCGGAGCTGGCCCGCCTGCGCGGGGTGGGTCCGGCCAAGGCGGCGCGGCTGGTCGCCGCCTTCGAGCTGACGCGCCGACTTCGAGGCCGCCAGCCCGGGGAGCGGCTGCGCCTGGCCTCACCCGCCGAGGTCTACGCGGCCTACGCACCGCTCATGGAAGATCTCAACCACGAGGTCTTTCGCGTGGCCCTTCTGGATGCGCAGAACCGGCTCCTGCGCGACCGCGTGATTTCCGAGGGCACCCTCTCGGCCAGCCTCGTGCACCCGCGCGAGGTGTTCAAACCGGCGATCGTCGAGTCGGCGGCCTCGGTGATCCTGCTCCACAATCACCCGAGCGGCGATCCCACGCCCAGTCGCGAGGACGTGCGTCTGACGCGCCAGCTGGCGGAGTGCGCCCGCCTGCTGGATCTCCGCATCCACGACCACGTGATCATCGGGCAGGGGCGGTTCGTCAGCCTCGCCGAGCAAGGCCTGATCTAGCCCTTGGCGAGCTTGTCGATCTCCTTCCGGGAGAGGGTCTGCAGCCGTGACAGCAGCGTCTTCACCTTGCGCTCGCAGGAGTGATCCGCCAGGATCAGCTTGCGCGATCGCGTCCCGTTCACGATGTAAGCGACCCAGTCATCCGTCTCTCGGGTGCCGCGCCACGCCACGGTCACCCCACTGACTCGCAAGCGACGCCGACCTTCGACCCGCGCCAGTGGTTTTCGGCTGCCGTCCATAGTTCCTCGTTTCTCTTCCCGACTCGCACGTTCATGCTCGCGGCCACCCAGAACAAAGCGCGCCTCAACGTACGAGCCTGGCCCGGCGTCTTCAAGCATTGATTTCGCGGCGTCAAATGCGCGCCTGCCGCTGCTCAGAGGGCCCCCGGCCCCTCGTCATCGGCGATTTTCGCGCGGTCACCGGTGGTGGACGATGAGGCCGTCCCTTTTTGAGAGGGCTCCTGCAAGAGCGCACCAGACCGGTCGAATCCAGCTCGTGTGGACGATTGTGGACAAGTGGACAACCTGTGGGTAAGACGATCGGCATCCCGGGGGAGCCAAGGTCGGCGCGTTCGCCCGAAGGGGGCCTTGCCCGCTAGATTCGGGGCGAAGCGGCGAGGAGGGCTTCGAGGATCTCCCGCGCCAGGATCGGGCCGCGCGTGACGAAACCGGTGAAGTAGCTGACGGCGGTGGCGCCGGCGCGGAGCAAGGCGATCGCCTTGTCGGGGGCATCGACGCCGCCCGTCGCGATGATCTCCAGGGCCGTTCCGAAGCGGGCGCGCGTGCGCTCGAGGTTGGCCAAGGTCGCGGGAAACAGCTCGGGGCCGGAGAGCCCTCCGGTGCCTTGCGAGAGACGCGCGTCGTCCACGCGCCGCGTATTGCCGTAGTTCACGATGGCGATGCCCGCCTCCAGGGCGGCGGGAATGATCTCGCGTTCGTTGGCATCGGCGAAGTCGGGCGAGAGCTTCACGATGAGCGGTTTCGGGCAAGCGCGCCGGGCGGCCTCGAGCAGCGACCGCAGCGCGCGTGGCTGCGTGTTCCACGCGTACACCAGGGCGGTGTTGGGGGATGAGATGTTGACCTCGACGAGATCGGCGCAGGGCGCGAGTCCCTCGACGAGCGCGAGATAGTCATCCACGGATTCGCCCGCCACGCTCGCGATGAGCGGCACGCGGTGCGCCAGACCGCTGATGGCGCGGCGGAAGACCGGGAGCCCGGGGTTCTGGAAGCCGTTGCAGTTCACGAGACCGGGGCCGGCCGCGCTGCGCACGCGGACGAGGTTGGGCAGGGGATGACCAGGCCGCGGCCTCACCGTGATCGACTTCGCGGTCACCGCGCCGAAGCCGAGCCCCATGGCGCGGCGAAGCAGGCCGGCATCGTAGTACATGGCGGCGAGGATGAGCGGATTGGCCAGTCGTATGCCGCCGAGGCTGATGGCGAGTCGAGGATCCTCGAGGTGAAAGACCCCGAGCCGGTCGAAGGGGACCGCGCGGAGCACACGCTGGCCCAGGGACACCGCGGCGGGCTCGGGAAGGCGGCTGAGAACGTGGTCGTAGAAGCTCTGGTAGAAGCGTGCGATCGCCCGCGTCATTCGCGAGACCCCGGGGAGAATAGCACATCGTGTGGATCGCTTGACGATGGTGACGACGGGCCGCTACGGTTAGCATCACGTGGTGTCGCCCTCCTGGATCTCCGGCTGTTCGGGGCCCCGCGCAGGTACTGGCGGTCGCGCGCTTGCCCTTGTCCTCGGCGTGCTGCTGGCCGGCGCGGCGTGCGCGACCGGTCAGCGTCCGCCTCCGCCGTCGTCTGCGGCCGCCCCGCCCACGGCGGTGCCCGCCTTCTTGTTCGCCACGGACACCTTCGCCTTTCCCAACCAGGTCCGGGCGAAGAATCGCGACGCGGACGATCTGTACGCGAACTATTGCTTCGTGATGGCGCGAAGCCTCCGCCAGTTCTTCGCCTTCGCCCGTTTCGACCCATCGGCCCCGCGCCTGGATCACGATGCGTACGTCGAGCGGATCCGCCAGGTCGTGGCGCGCGCACCGTGGGAACCTGTACCGCCGCCCGACGACCGCGTGGTCATCCCCGGCTACGCGAACCTTCGCGCCCTCTCGGGCGGCGAGGAGTCGGCCGTCAAGGCGGCCCTGGGACCCCGCTTCTGGACCTGGGTGCACTGGACCAACTGGCGGGTCGTCTTCCCCATGACCTCGGGTCACCAGGCCGGCGTGGCTCGGGAGATCATGGACGAGATCGCCCGGGGACAGCTCGTCCAGCTCCTCGTCACCAACTGGCCCAAACCCGAACTGAACCATACCGTGGTGGCCTACGAGTTTCGGGAGGAGGACGCGGCGATCGTGTTCCACATTTGGGATCCGAACGAGCCGGGAGCGCCCGGGATCATGACGTTCGACCGCCAGCAGAGCCGGTTCGTGGCGACGCGGATGTACGACACCGAGCCGGGCATCATCCGGGCCTTCCGCATGTACTATTCACCATGGCTCTGATGCGGGCGGGAGCGGCCCTGGACGTGCTCGACGCCGAGGTCACGGCACGCCCCACCTGGCACGCGCGCAATGTCGCGCGCATCGCCCCGACCTCCAGCGCCGCCGCGCGGCGCACTCTGGCCGCCGACGTCTTCCGCCACTTCGCCATGTGCTTCAGCGACCTCATCGTCACCAATCGGCGCGATCCCGACGCCCTGGTGGCGCGCCTGGAGGGTCAGCCGTACGTCGACGAGGCGGCGCGAAGGGGGCAGGGGCCGACGAGCCGCCCGGTGGTGCCGGCCCTCTGCGTGATGCCGCCCGATCATCGCTACCGCGTGCGTCTGCGGGAGCCGATCACCGTCGAGACGGGAGGAGAAGTCGGGGCGCTCATGCGCTGGGTGACGGTCCTGGAGGAGACGGTGCGCGACTGGCCGGAACAATGGTTCACCTTCTTCGATTGCTGGGGTGCTCCCCCTGGCTCGTGAGCCGATCGCCATCCTCTCGGCCGGCGTGATCACGCCGGTCGGCGCCGACCTCGACGCCTTCTGGGCGGGGCTCGTCACCGGTGTCGACGGGATCAGCGCCATCGAGCGGTTCCCCGTTCACGACCTCCGGGTTGGCCGGGGCGGCGAGATCAAGAAGTTCGCCTTTGCCCGACGTCGGCCGCTCCGCGGCGGGCGCGCCGCTGAGCTGCTCCTGGCTGCCGCCGACGATCTGCGCGGGCGCATCACCCTCGATGTCGCTCCGGAGCGTCTGGGCATCGTCGTGGGCACCGCGCTGGGTGGCGTGGAGGAAGGCGAGCACGCCCTCGGAGACCGCCGTCCCGGCCGCGCGGCGGGGGCGCTGTACCACGCCCCAGGGCGCGCGCTGGCTCAATACCTGGGGGCCCGCGGACCCGTGGTGACCGTGTCCACGGCATGCGCGTCCGGGGCCACCGCGCTCGGGTTCGGCGCCGACCTGTTGCGCGCCGGCCGCGCCGACGTCGTCGTCGCCGGCGGGTACGACATCCTCTGTCGCTTCGTGATGCGCGGCTTCGACGCGCTCCGTTCGCTCACGCGCGAGCGGGTGCGGCCATTCGACCGTCGCCGGAGCGGCCTGCTCCTCGGGGAGGGCGCGGCGCTGGTGGCCATGGCACGCGAGGGGAACCCTCGACTGGGCCGTCTCCTCGGTCACGCGAGCGCGAGCGACGGCTCGCACATCGCTGCTCCTGATCCGGAGGGACGAGGGCTCGAGTTCGCGGCGCGGGCGGCCATGACCGAGGCGGGGGTGGGCGCGGACGACGTCGACTTCGTGAGCACTCACGGCACCGGCACTCCACTGAACGACCCCATCGAGACCGCGGTGCTCCAGCGCGTCCTCGGCGGTCGGGCGCTTGCCGTACCGGTCAATTCCGTCAAGGGCGCGCTGGGGCACACCATGGGGGCGGCGGCGACCTTGGAGGCGATCATGTGTTTGCTCGCCGGCCGTCACGGCGTCGTGCCGCCAACCGTCGGACTCGAAGACGTCGATCCCGCGTGCCGGCTCGCGCACGTTCAGGGGGCCGCGCTCGCCTGTCAGCCTCGCGTGAGTCTCAGCACGTCGCTCGGCTTCGGCGGATGCAACGCGGCGCTCGTGCTGGAGTCAGCGCCGTGAGGGTCGCCGCGGCGGGCGTGCTGACCGGGTGGGGCCGAGACGTGCAGGCGTTGCCCCACGACGCGCGCGTGGCCGCCAACGGACGGGCGGTGATTCCGCTGAGGCGGCCGGCCATCGAGGGTGATCGCTTTCGCCGGGCCACCCGCGAGTGTCTACTCGGGGTGGCCGCCGTCGAAGCGCTGCTGGCCGACGGCGACCTTTCGCGGGAGGCGATTCGGGGAAGCGGGACGGCGCTGGTCTACGTCACCGCGACGGCGTACACCGCCGCCAACCGCGCGTTCATCGAGCAGGCGGGGGGCTCGGGTACGCTGCACTTCCCGTATACTGCTCCCAGTGCGGTGCCCGCAGAGGTGGCCATCGAGTTCGGACTCACGGGGCCGTACGTGATCCTCATTGGCGCCACCGACGCAGGCCAGGACGCGCTCTGGCAAGGGGCGGAGCTGCTCGCGCGCCGCGCCTGCGAGCGAGTGCTGGTGCTGGCCGTCGAGACGGTCGAGGAGTGCGCGGATCTCTTCGCCCGCGGCCGCTGGCTCACGCGGCGCCCACTCGTCGAGGCGGCGGTCGCGGTGCTCCTCACGCCCGACGGCGAGGAGACCGATCCCGGCCGGGCAGCCGGGTCGTTTCTACACATGGCATCCCGGCGTGCGGGCGAAACGTTCGCCTGTGCTCCGCTCATCGCACTTGCGCTCGCGCGCGCCGGTGCGCCGCGAGCGGGATCGTTCGCGGGAAGGTGATGGGAGGCTGATGCAGGCCAAGGAAGTGCTGGACGAGCTGAAGGCAATTCTGGTCTCGCGGCTGAAGTTCGACCCGCGCCGCGCCGCAGAGATGACCGCGGACACGCCGCTGCCCAAAGGAATAGACGGCGCCATCGGGCTCGACTCGCTCGACTTCATCGAGCTGTCGATCGCCATCGAGGAGCGGTTCGGCGTCGTCCTGGACGAGTCCGAGGATCTCGCCCCGCACTTTGCGTCGCTCGACGCCCTGTGCCGCTTCATCGTGGATCGGACGAACGGCGGATGATACGAGCCGTCGTCACCGGTCTGGGTGCCGTCACGCCTTTTGGGCTGGGGGTCAAGACGTACTGGAACGGCCTGGCCGCCGGCCTCTGCGCCATCCGCCCGGTCACCCTTCTCGACACCCAGGGGCTGCGGTGCCGACTCGCCGCCGAAGTGCCGGAGGTGATCCCGGGATCGCGCCGCCGGTCCAGGGCGGACCGGCTCGCGCTGGCGGCGGCGGTGGAGGCCCTCGAAGACGCCCACCTGGAGCGGGCTGAACGCGCCGAGGTCGCGGTTGTCGTGGGCGCCGTGGGCGGCGGCATGTTCGAGGCCGAAGAGTGGTACTGGCGTGAGGCCGGGCGCGGCGCGGTCGAGCCTGACCGCCGCGCGCTCGGCGCCGTCCTGCCGTGGTCGCACGCCGAGGTCGTGGCGAACGCGCTGGGCCTTTACGGGCCGCGCGAGACCCTGACCACCGCCTGCAGCTCGGGCGCGGCCGCGCTCGCCGTGGCGTCGGAGCTGGTCACCACGGGCATGGTCGACCTCGTGCTGGCCGGAGGGGTCGATGCGATCACGCGCATCTGCTACCTCGGGTTCAACGCCCTGAAGCTGCTGGACCCCGAACCCTGCCGGCCGTTTGATCGTGAGCGCCGGGGCATGTCGATCGGCGAGGGCGCGGGGTTCTTCGTCCTCGAGAGTGCCGAGCACGCGGCCGCCCGCGGGGCGCGCGTCTACGCCGAGCTGGCGGGCTATGGCATGACCTCCGACGCCTATCACGTGACGTCACCCGATCCGGAGGGCCGCGGCATGGCCCGGGCCATGGTTGAAGCCCTGACCCGAAGTGGCCTCAACGCCGCCGACGTGGGCTACGCCAATGCCCACGGCACGGCAACGCCCCAGAACGACCGCATGGAGGGCCTGGCCCTGCGCGCGGTCTTCGGCGCCGAGGGACTGCTCGTGTCCTCCACGAAGTCGATGATCGGGCACACCATGGCGGCCGCGGGAAGCCTGGAGGCCATGGCCACGGTGCTCGCCCTCGTGCACGACGTCATTCCCCCGACCGTGCACCTGGATTCGCCGGATCCCGAGGTGGCGTTCGATTGCGTTCCACACCGGGCGCGGCACGCGGCGATCGAGCACGCCATCTCCAACTCCTTCGGCTTCGGCGGACAGAACGTGACCTTGCTGTTCCGGCGCGCTTGCACATGAGCCTTCCGGAGGGGCGGCGCCGGGTCGTGATCACGGGAGTGGGCGCCATCGGCGCGCCGTTCAGCGGCGACTCAGCCGCGCTGGGCGCGTCGCTCGCGAACCCGCAGCCGTGCTTCGGCACCCTCGCGCCGGGTGCCCTGGCGGGCGTGATGGATGGCGTGGACGCGCGGCGGCTCTCGCGCGTGTGCCGGCTCGCGGTCGCCGCGGCGCGCCTGGCCGCGACCGACGCCGGCGGCGAAGCGGACGCGCCGCTCGGCGTGGTCGTCGGCACCGAGCTCGGCGATCTCCATTCGACGCGCGACTTCGCCGACGGTTACCTGGCGCGCGGCCAGGCCGGGCTTTCGGCGCTGCTCTTTCCCAACACGGTCATGAACACCATGGCTGCGGCGACCTCGATCGCCTTGCAGGCGCGCGGGCTCTCCCTGACGATCAACGCCCCGGGCATCCCTGGTGAGCTGGCGGTGGCGCGGGCGGCGGCGTCGATCGCCGCGCGCCGCGCCGAGCGCCTCCTCGCGGGGGGCGTCGACGAGCTGGATCCCTACGTGGTGGAGATGCTGGGCCGGATGGGGGTCGAATCCGGGGGACGAGGCGAGGGAGCGGCGTTCTTGATGCTGGAGACCCTGGACGGTGCGCGCGCCCGCGGCGCTCGTATCCTGGGTGAGATCCTCGCGGTCGCCACCGGCGCGCTGCCCGCCCGCCCCGTCGGCGTGGGCCGGAGCAATCGTTCTCGCGTGGTCCAGCTCGCACTCGAGCGGACCGGCGGTCGCGTGCAGGACGTGGGCTGGGTGTATGCCTCGCTCGGTGGCGACGCCGCCCGCGACGCATGGGAGCGCTCGGTGCTGGAGGCGGCGCTCGCTCCGCACCGGCCACCGCTCGCGGCGCTGGGAATGCTGTGGGGTCAGCACGCCGGGCTGGGCGCGCTGCGCATCGCCGCGGCCGCCTGGACCGCCCGCTCCGGGTTGCTCCCGGTGACGAGCCTGGACGAGCCCGGGGTCAGGCCCCGCGTGAACATCACCCGGGTCTCCGCCGGCCTCGGCCTGGTGCACGGCGTCGCCCGCGGCGGCGCGCACGCGGCCATCGTCGTGGGGCCGGCGCCGGTCGGATGACGCTCATCATCGTCATTCCCGTGTACAACGAGGCCGAGGCCATCGGGCGAGTCGTGGCCGGCGCCCGGCAACACGCGCCCGTCATCGTCGTGGACGACGGATCGTCCGATGGCAGCGCCGCCGAGGCGAATCGGGCGGGCGCCGAGGTGGTCCGCCACGCCGAACGGCGCGGCAAGGCTGCGGCCTTGCGGACGGGCTTCGCGGCGGCGCGGGCGCGCGGCGCGTCCGCCGTGGTGACGCTCGATGGCGACGGACAGCATGCGCCGGAAGACATCCCGGTGCTGCTCGGCGCGGTACACGAGACGCCCGATCGCCTGGTCGTCGGCAATCGATTGGCCGACACCTCGCGCTTCGTGCGCGCGCGCCTGAACGCCATGGAGGTGGCCGCCTTCTTCGTGGAGTGGGTGAGCGCGCTGGGCGTGCGGGACACGCAGTCCGGCTTTCGCGTCTATCCGTTGGCGCTTCTCGACGACGTGGGAGGGTGGCGCGAGGGCTTCGTCTTCGAAACCGAGGTGCTGATCGCGGCGGCGCGCCGCGGCTGGCGAGTCCGCGAGGTGATCGTCTCCTCGATCCCCTCCGCCCGGCGCCGCAGCCGCTTCCGCCCGGTGCGCGATGGCGTGGCCATCGGCGCCTATCTGGCGCGAGAGACGCTTGTCCGGTGGGCTCGAGAGATCAAGACGAGCGCTGGTGGTCTCCCCGCCGCGGAGGGCGAGGGCGAGCGTGACGCGCGCCGTCGCCGCGTGCGGGCCGCGGCCGTCGCCACGATGGCCACGCCCATGCTCGTCGGCGCCGCGGTGATGCAGGCCGCGCTCGGGCGTCTAGGCCTCGATCTCGTCAGCCCGCTCGTCAGGTGGCTCTACGCGTGCGAGCGGCTCACGGGCCCGGTCGCTTCGCCGGCCCGCCCTGGGGCGGCGGCGGCGCGGGATCTCGGCGCACCGCTCGTGCCCTCGCGAGTGGCCCGGCAGTGACCTACGACGTCGTCGTGGTGGGCGGGGGGCCCGGCGGCGCCAGCGCCGCGACCTTTCTCGCCGCGGCGGGCCTGCGCGTCGGGCTCTTCGAGCGCGAGGTCTTTCCCCGCTTCCACGTCGGCGAGTCGCTCATGCCCGCGACGATGCTGCTCCTCGAGCAGCTCGGGGTGCGCCGAGCGGTGGAGGCGGCAGGGTTCCAGGTGAAGTACGGGGCGTGCTTCGTGGACGGACTCACGGGGGCCGAGGAGACATTCTACTTCCTGCCCGACCGGCCATGGCCGAACTACACCTACCAGGTGCCGCGGGCGGAGTTCGACAGCATCCTCCTCGAGCACGCGCGCACGCGCGGGGTCGACGTGCACCAGCCGGCCACGGTCGAGTCGGTCGCTTTCGATCCCGACGGCGTTTCCATCGACGTCAGCGAAGGCGGCGCCACGCGCGCCCTGCGCGCGGCCATGCTCGTCGATGCCAGCGGCCGCGACGGCTTCCTGGCCGGCCGCATCGGCCGCCGCACCCGGATCCCCAACCTCGGCAAGGTTGCCCTCTTCTCCCACTTCCG
>Ga0184637_10001239_pt1 | contig 17625 bp, 16 predicted proteins | sample PLM3_127_b2_FD_133143 | JGI IMG/M metagenome (GOLD analysis project Ga0184637, IMG submission 133143) | Groundwater sediment microbial communities from an aquifer in East River, Colorado, USA - PLM3_127_b2 | ecosystem: Environmental > Terrestrial > Soil > Riparian zone | place: USA: East River...
CTCGGGCAGGACGGTCGAGAGTGCCGCCAGGCATTCTTCTCCGTTCGAGCAGGTTTGAACTTCGTACCCCGCCTTTTGCAGTGCCCGCGCGACGAGGCGCCTAATCTGAGGATCGTCGTCGGTTACCAGGACCAGCCCTTCGGTCAAGCAGCGTCTCCCCGATTCATCTCGAGATACGTGATCGAACGCGACAGAATCGGTGTCCTACGTTCCGCTCATTGCGGGTCCGAGTCGAGGACCCTCCGCACCGCTCCCAGAAGGGCATTCTGCGAGTACGGCTTTTCTAGAAGATTTGTGCCGGCTTCGAGGACACCATGGTGGACGATGGAATCGTCGGTGTATCCGGACGTGTACAAAACGCGAATCGCGGAACGCAGCGTTCGCATGCGGTCGGAGAGGACTCGGCCGCTCATCCCCGGCATGACCACATCGGTTACCAGCAGATGGATGGTCTGCGGATGAGCCTCGAGGAGCTGGAGCGCCTCCGCTCCATTGCCGGCGGTGAGGACATCGTAGCCGCCGCGCTTCAGGATCGAGCCGGCGAGCTTGAGCAAATTCGAATCGTCCTCCACCACCAGAATCGTCTCGCCTCCGCCCGTGACCGAAGCCGTCGTATGCGGTCGGAGTTGTTCGGGAGCGCTGTCGACCTGGGGGAAGTAGACCATGAAAGAGGTCCCTTTCCCGGGCTCGCTCTCGACCCAGATGTACCCGCCGCTCTGCTTGACGATGCCGTAGACGGTGGAGAGCCCGAGGCCAGTGCCTTTTCCTTTTTCCTTCGTCGTGAAGAACGGCTCGAAGATATGGGATCGGGCCTCCTCATCTATCCCCTGGCCGGTGTCGGCCACCGTGAGCCTCACGTATCTTCCCGAATGCACCTGCACGCCGCCCAATCCCGGATAGGTCTCGTGAATGTCAACGTTCTCCGTCTCGAACGTGAGCTCGCCGCCCTGAGGCATTGCATCGCGGGCGTTGACCGCGAGATTCATGAGAATCTGCTCGAGCTGCCCGGGATCCGCCTTGATGACGCCCAGGTTCGGTTGAAGCTGCGTGTGGAGCGCCACGTCCTCGCCGATGAGCCGGCGGAGCATCTTTTCCGTACCCGCGACCAGAACGTTGAGATCGAGCACCCGGGGCTGAAGGATCTGCTTGCGGCTGAAAGCCAGCAGTTGCCGAGTCAGGCCGGCCGCGCGCCTCGATGCCTCCATGATCTCGCATAGCGCTTCCGCGGTCGGATCCTGAGGCGGGAGGTCCCCGAGGGCGAGCTCCGCATTCCCCGAGATGATGGTCAAGAGGTTGTTGAAGTCGTGGGCGACCCCGCCCGCCAGTTGGCCCACGGCCTCCAGCCGCTGCACCTGGTGGAGCTGTCGCGCGAGGTCGACCTCGAGCGTCACATCGCGCTTTATGCAGACGAAGCTGGCGATCGCTCCGTAGACGCCGAGCACCGGCAGGATGGTCATCTCTTCGGTATAGAGAGAGCCGTTTTTACGACGGTTGACGAGCTGACCGTGCCAGGTGTTGCCGCGGGAAATCGTATCCCACATCTTTCGATAGAAGGCTTCGTCATGCTTGCCGCTCTTCAGAATGCGGGGATTCTGTCCCACCACTTCCTCGGGGCTGTAGCCGGTGAGATCGGTGAAAGCGGCGTTCACCCAGTTGATGCGCCCCTCGGCGTCGGCGATCAAGACCGCGTTGACTGCGGATTCCAGGACGGTGCTCAAGAGGCGTCGCTGCTGTTCCTCCCGTTTTTCGTCGGTGACGTCCCAGCAAGCGCCGATGGCTCGATTGGATTGGCCGACTTGGTTGGGCAAGAACTGGCCCCTCGTGGCGATGTGGCGGATCTTGTCGTCCACCGCCAAGAGGCGGAACTCGAACTGGAACTCCGACTCATGGCTCTTCGCGTCGAGGAGCTTCGATTCGACCCTGTCCCGGTCGTCTTCGTAGACGCGAGCCAGGAAGGAACCGAGGTCTGACCAAGAGTCGCCCGGCGCCCCTCCGAAAAGCTCGGGCACTCTTTCATCGCACTCGAAACGGTCGTCGTCGGTGTCCCAGGACCATACTCCAATTTCGGAGGCTTCGAGGGCGAGAGCCAATCGCTCCTGGCTTACTCGGAGGGCGGCCTCGGCCTGTCGTTGCTCTCTCCGCTGCGCCGCCTCCCGGAGGGCTCTTCTCACCGACGGCCCCAGGCGTGACAGCCGGTCCTTGAGGAGGTAGTCGGTAGCTCCGGTCTTCAGAGCCTCGACGGCGCGTTCCTCCCCGAGCGTTCCCGACAACAGGATGAAGGGAATATCAGGGGCCATGCTCCGCGCCAGGGCGAGCGCCGCCATTCCATCGAACGATGGTAGTTTATAGTCGGCCAAAATTAGATCGAAGCCGCCTCGTTGGAGCTCTTCCCTGAAGTGAGGCTCGGTGGATACTCGTATGATCTCGCAGTCGAGGCCGTCCTCGGAAAGGGCCGACTCCACCAGCTCGGTGTCCTTGGGGTCGTCTTCCAGGTGAAGCACGCGGACGACGTTCCCATCGGATTCCACGGAAGCCCCGGCTTTTCTCGCGCCGAGAGAGCTCACGAACCGGCCTTCTGTCGGCGGTATCGAGGCGGCGGCTCGTTGAGGAGCATCCAGAACAGTCCGATCTCCTTCACCGCCTCCAGGAACTTCTCGAATTCCACCGGCTTGACCACATAGGCATTCACGCCAAGCTGGTAGCTTTCGAGCAGGTCTCTTTCTTCCCTGGACGAGGTCAGCACGACGACGGGGATGATTTTGAGTCGTGCGTCCGATTTTGTCCGACGGAGAACCTGGAGCCCATCGACTTTCGGCATCTTGATGTCGAGAAGTATCAGCACCGGATCTTCCCCGACGCGGTCTTTATAGGCTCCGCGGCGGTAGAGGCAGTCGAGCGCTTCTTCGCCGTCCCGTACGACCTTTACGGAATTGGCGAGATTGTGCTCACCGAGCGCTTCCATCGTGAGCTCGACATCTCTCTCGTCGTCTTCCGCGTACAAGATGGTTCCGGGTTCCTTCATGATCCTCCCTCTTCAGGCCTTGGCAAGTGTGAGGTAGAGAGTCGCGCCGCGGTCTACCGCGCCTTCCGCCCAAACGCGCCCGCCATGGCGTTCGACGATGTGCTTCACGTTCGCGAGACCGATGCCCGAACCTTCGAACTCTTCCGACGAGTGCAGGCGCTGAAAGACGCCGAAGAGCTTCTCCACGTATCTGGCGTCGAACCCGACGCCGTTGTCTCTCACGAAAATCACGGCAGTGCCGTCGTCGGACGGTGTTTCACCGATCTCGACCACGGCGTGCGCCCGGGTTCGAGTTAACTTGAGTGCATTCGCTACCAGGTTCACCAAGGCGAGCCGAAGGAGTGACCGGTCCCCCTGGACCGGGGGTAACGGCGATACTTTCCAGACGACCGGCGGTCCCTCAAGCCCGTCGAGGCATTCCCGGCGAACGTCATCGACCAGCGACTGCAAGTCCACGGTCGTGGTATGGAGCTCGGCCCGGCCCGTTCGAGAGAATTCCAGAAGGTCGTCGATGAGACGCCCCATTCGCCGCGCGGAGTCGGCGATGATGCGCAGGTAACGCCGGCTCTTGTCGTCCAGGGCCGCCCCCGCGTGGCCGTTCGAGGAGCTTCACGAATTCGGTCAAGTGTCGAACCGGGGCTCGCAAATCATGGGAAACGGAATAGGAGAACGCCTCGAGCTCCCGGTTGACGCTATTCAAGGCCTCGGTGCGCTGCATCACCCGATGCTCTAGCCAACCAGGGCTGAGCCAGACCTCTCCGGTCACGATGTTCCAGGTCCCAGATACCGTCCGCGGCGATCTCGAGAGCGAGCCGAAGGCGAACGTCGCTTCCAGCGAGCGCCTGTACGCCCTCGACTGCTCGCCGGTGCGCTTGCGAGGACGGCTGGCTTTCGCGGAGCGGGAACCTCTTAACCGGCTTTCTAACCACCGCGAGATCTCAAACATCGAAGGTTTCGGAGTCCACGGGACGAAGGGCTTCGGCCGGCCTTCCGAACAGATACCCTTGAAGCAGGTCCGCACCGATACCCGATAGCGCTCGAAGCTCGTCCTTCGTCTCGACACCCTCTACGATGGCCCGAATCGACATCTCTCGACACAAGTCGAGCGCGGACCGGACCAGGACCCGCTTGGTCTCGGAGCGATGGAGGTCACGAGTCAGCGTCATGTCGATCTTGACGAACTCCGGGTTGAGACGGACGAAACTGGTAAGACCGGCATAGCCGGCGCCGAGGCCGTCCACCGCCAGTCGGTAGCCGAGCGAACGGAGAGCGCCGACACACTCGTCGAGGTCGGAGACGTCCTCGAGCCTGGCCCTCTCCGTTACCTCCAGGACGACACGGGACGCATGAGCGGATAGCGGAGCCTCCGGGGAGATCAGCTCCTCATCGGCTAGCTCCAGCGGGTGGAGGTTCACGAAGACGATCTGATCGCTCGGTACCGATGGCATGACCCGCGCCACTCGCTCCCGAATCACGCGGCCGAGCTCGTTCATTCGCCCCAGTCGTTCGCCCGCTTCGAGCAGCGCCGGGGGATTGGGAAGCGTCGGGCTAGGAGAGCGCACCAGCGCCTCGTAGGCGAACACCGAGCGAGTCGACGACCGGACGATGGGCTGGAAGTGCATGCGGAGACTACCCAGGATACCGGTGAAGGCGGACATGAGACCGGCGCGGTCAGAGGCCTCGCTCGCGTGGTCGCGAAGCAGAGCCATGGCCCGTCGCTTGATGCGCGCCAACTCGTGAAGCTGCGTCGCGCGGCCGACCACTTCTTGCAGGACCCCGGTGCTCACCGGTTTCTCGAGATAACGGAATGCGCCGTACTCCACCGCGCGGGCCGCCGACGCGATATCGGGAGCTCCGGTTACGAGAACAACCGGAACGTCGAGGTCGTGCTTGCGAACGAGCTGAAGCAGCTCGAGACCGGTCATCTCCGGCATCGAGATGTCGGTCACGACGACATCGAACGACTCCGTCTCCAGCAGCCGCGCAGCCTCCCGGCCGTCTCGCGCGCTTTGAACGAGGTAGTCTACGGCGGTAAGGGCCCTGGCGAATACGCCGGAAACCACTTCGTCGTCGTCGACGATCAGCACGCGACGATCGGTACGTCGCCGGGGTTCCTCCATCTGAGCGAGGGCGGTGGTCGTCGAGCGCATCATCTGTGGCCTCCTTCTCTCACGCGGAGTACCGACGTTCCGAAGCCGCGTAGCGCGCAAGATTGGTTCCCGATATCGAAGCGGGTCGACGAGAACGTCGAAAGGGCCGATCGCCGGTCGACTCCCCGAGAAACTGTCGTCCACTCAAAGAACGAACTGGGCAGGGGATCGCTCGACGCCGCGACGACGGGGAGACGGCGTCCCTTACTGCGGGGTTTACATCGCGCAGTGGGAAACAACACTTTCCTCCGTGCTTCTCAGGAGCTCGCGTTCGGCCGCGTCCGATCGGATTTCCCGAGTCGTTTCAGAAGAACGAGAAAACCGTGCCCGACGGACAGGCCCTCCTCCAGAGTTTGCCTCAACGTATCGAATTAGCCGAGATGGAAATAGAATAACAACTCGCTCTGCATCGAGACAAGACAAGTCCGTAAAAGTACGTATACCGGATGGGTCGAGGGTCACGACTCCGAACGCTTTCGCCACTTCCCCCTCGATTTTTGTTACGATCAACAAATCCAGTTACATATTTCCGACGAGCTGACCTCGGAGAGTTTCGGCATCGCGACATGGAAAGCTCGGTGAGGGCGGCTTCTCATGGCTCGGGGTTCGGCGACGACTCGATGGGGCGCCGAGGGCCACGAGACGAACCGTCGGTCGCGAGGCTCGGGAGCGGAGAACCACAACGTGGACGAGACCGACATCCTGATAGTGGACGACGAGCCACAACTTTGCGGATTTCTCGCACGAGCCTTGACCCAGAAGGGATTCACCTGTCGAACCGCGGGCGACGGCGAGCAGGCGGTCGATGAGGTCTCGCGCCGGAGGCCCTCATTGGTGGTAACCGACCTGCATATGCCGGGACGCGACGGGCGATGGCTTCTGGGAGAGCTCAAACACCGCTGGCCGGAATTGCCGGTCATCATGATGACCGCCGATGGCGAGGTGCAGACGGCGGTGAAGTGCCTCACGGACGGCGCGGATGGTTACCTGGTCAAGCCGGTAAATCTGGAGGAGCTTTGCATCGCCGCGCGGCGTGCGGCGGAGAAGGTACGTCTCCTCAACGAGACCCGCGAGCAGCGGGCACACCTGGAGATCGTCCAGACTCAGGGCGAGCGGCTGCGAGAAGCATTCGGTGTCATCGAGACCACCTACCGGGACACCATAGGCGCGCTTCTACGTGCCGAGTCACTGGAGCGATCGGCGGCGGCGAACCTCACCGGGAAACACCGGCCGGGAGAGACGCAGGCGCCCGGTCCTCGGTCTACCGACCCGAAGCCGACGGCAGGAATGGAGACCGGGAAAGCAATCGAGCTATCCGGCCTTCGCCTGGCGGGCAGGTTGATCGGCGACGGCGCCCCGTTCATCGACGTCGGTACCGCGATCGGAAACGAGCTCGTCGAGCACGACGGACTCACCTGTGTCCGGATCTGGACCCATCCAGAAGACGAGGAGGACCTCAAGCCGCTGGTCGATGTCGGGAGCGGCTCCGCGCCCGGCCGCGAGCAGGCGGAACGCACTCTCTCGTCGGCGGAGATCGAACGCGTCGATTTGGACGACGTCACCTCACTCACCTGCCCGATTCTGGTGAATCGCGCGCCGCGAGCCGTTCTGCAGCTCGTCGCGCCGATCCAGATGGGCGCGAACATGGTCCAATCCGCCGAGCGCCTCTCGCTGGTCCTCGCCGCCTCTCTCGCACGCGAGCGCGACACCCGCGAGCGCCGCCGGACGGTGGAGGAGCTCGACCTCTTGTACGAGCTCGCGAGCGCGAGCCGCTATTCGCTGGACCTGGAGCATGTCGCCGAATTCCTGCTCGAATCGCTCGACAGAATCGTCGACTACGACGTGGCGAGCCTCCTCCTCCTCGACGAGGAAGCGTCGCTGAACATCCAGACCCGCTTTCTCGCGGACGATGATTTCATTCGCCGCGTGCGCGAGCACGTCCTGACGAACCTGAAGCTCACCTGCGGTATCGAGCCGCCCAAGGATTTGGCCGTTCGGGTAAGGGGCATCGACTCCGCCCGGTCACGCCCCGCGCCCGCCAAGCTGCGGTCTTTCATCAACGTGCCGCTTACCGTGGGCGGCAGCGTCGCCGGCCTGGTGTACGTGGGCAGTGGTCGAGATCGAGCTTTTACCGACGGCGAGATCCAGTTCGTCCATCGCGCCGCCAATTTCCTCGCGACCTCGGTCCAGGGCGTGCGGGAGCTCGTTACCGCGGTGAAGGGCCGAATCGAGCAGATGGTCGACCATATGAGCGACGGGGTGCTGATGCTGGACCGGCGTGGGAGCGTGGTCGCGATGAACGGAGCCGCTCGTAAGGCGCTGAATTGCCAGGACGAGGGCGAACAGCCGATGAACGCGTCGAGGTTGGCCAAGCTTCTGGATTTCGACCCGCTCGACCTCATGAAGACCCAGCGCCGTAGCCTCCGCAGGCTCGTCTGCGTCCGCGGCGTACCCTATCAGGCTCAGTTGTCTCCCGTGGTGAGCGACAACGGAGACATGGTGGGAGCGGTCCTGGCGTTCCGCAATTTCCAGCAGGAGCAAAAGCTGGACGAGATGAAGGACGAGCTGGTGAACGTCGTTTCCCACGAGCTTCGCACTCCTCTGACCGCCATCAAGAACGCCTTGAGCCTTCTCAATGGCACGCGATTGGGCGCGCTCAACGACAAGCAGCAACACTTCGTCCGCCTGGCCCAGACGAACGTCGAGCAGCTCGTGGGCATCATCAACGACTTGCTGGATCTGTCGAAGCTCGAGGCCGGCAAGATGCGAATCGACCTCGAGCCGCTTTCCCTCGCCGAGCCCATTGCCGCTGCTTCGAGATCTCTCGAGCCTCAGGCGGAAGCAAAAGGAGTCTCGCTGCAATCATCCATCGAGAACGACCTACCCCTCGTCTATGGCGATGCGGCCTCGATCCAGAGGCTGCTCATCAACCTCATTGGGAACGCGATCAAGTTTACGGAGTCGGGGGGCCGGGTCTCGGTCAACGCGGCGACGGTCGAAGGGGAATCGGGCTGTGCCTCGGGCACCGCAGTCAGGGTTACGGTGTCCGACTCGGGAGTCGGGGTTCCCAAGGATCAGCTCGAATCCATCTTCGACAAGTTTAATCAAGTCGCGGGCGGGAACCGTCACACCACGACGGTAGGAACGGGTCTGGGTTTGCCGATCTGCCGGGAGCTCATCAAGGCACACCACGGCCGGATCTGGGCGGAGAGCGATGAGGGCTCCGGCAGTCGATTCTCCTTCACTATCCCGTTGCTCGACGATTATGAGCTGCTGTTGCGTTGCCTGGAAACCGACATCGCCCGTGCCCGCGAAGACGGGACATCGATCATGGTTACGCTCCTGTCCGTTCGCGAGGACCGGAGCTCCGGCACTGAGCCCGGACCCGACGGCGAGCAACGACAGCTCGACGTGCTCCGGGACGTCGCCAAGAGCGTCACGCGACGGTCGGCCGACCGGGTTTTTCTGATGAGAAACAAAAGTCAGGTCGTCGTCATCCTCCCCCGCACGCCGGGAGAGGGCGGCGCCGTCTTCGGAGAGCGCGTTGCCGCGGAGCTGCCGAAAGCGAACCTCGCGAAAAAGGGATTCTCAGTCGGAGTCGGCTCGTCGAGCTTCCCCGACGACGGCGACTCCGCCGAATCTCTCTATTCCCGGGCTGAAGCCGCCCTGCGGGAATCCGCCCTTGCCTGAATCGACTCTCGAGAGCTACACAAAGCCTTCGACGGAAGGCACGCGTCATTGAGAAAGGAGCAGCGCCATGGCTGAGATGCCGAAGAAAATTCTTGTGGTGGACGACAAACGCGACATCGTGGAAACGGTGAGCCTCTGTTTGGCCCAGGAGGGCTTCGAGGTTTCGACCGCCTACGACGGAGAGCAGGCTTTGGAGGTCGCCCGCCGGGAGCAGCCGGACCTCATCGTTCTGGACGTGATGCTCCCCAAGGAGAACGGCTATCAGGTGGCCCGGTACCTGAGGGACGACCACAAGGAGGGAAGGATCTCGGCGCTTCCCAAGGTTCTGCTGCTCACCGCGAGGACGGTCTCGGACAAACAACGCGAGGACTTCCTTCAGACCTGGAGCGGCGCGGAGGTGTTCATGTACAAGCCCTTCGACCTCGAGGAGCTCGTCGATAGAGTAAAGGAGATGTTGCGCTCCGGCGATCGCGCCGCCGGGGCGTCTCGGCCCTAGGAGCTAAGAACGGGCACTCTCGCTTCGTTGCAGGGTCCCCGGCGGCGGCTCGTTGATGACGGCCCAGAACGCGCCCACTTGCTTCACCGCGTCGACGAACTCGTGAAACTTCACCGGCTTGACCACGTAAGCATTGACGCCAAGCTGATAGCTATTGACCAGATCCTGTTCTTCGCGCGAGGAGGTCATCATGACGACGGGGATCGTCTTGAGGGCGGGGTCGCCCTTGATCTGGCGTAACACCTCCATGCCGTCCACCTTGGGCATCTTCAAGTCCAGCAGCACCAGGGCGGGCTGACCGTTAGGCCGGCCGGCGAACTGGCCGCGCTGATACAGGTAGTCCAGCGCATCGGCTCCGTCTCGGACGTGGACGACTTCGTTGGCCAAGTGGTTTCCGGCGAGCGCGTCGAGCGCCAGTTCCGCGTCTCGCTGGCTGTCTTCCACCAGGAGAATGCGTTTGATCGACTTCATGGCGTCCTCTCTTTGCTTGGGGTGGTTCACCCAGACGGCGGTCGTTTCAGCGTGAAATAAAAGGCCGCGCCCTTGTTGACCGCGCCTTCGGCCCAGACGCGACCGCCGTGCCTCGCCACGATCCGCCGCACGGTGGCCAGGCCGATTCCGGTGCCTTCGAACTCCTCGGCTCGGTGCAGCCGCTGGAAGACGCCGAAGAGTTTGTGGACATACCGCATGTCGAACCCGGCGCCGTTGTCGCGAACGAACAGGATGACGCGCCCGTCCTCTTCGCCAGCGCAGCCGATCTCGATTTCCGCCGGGTCATGCATGCGGCTGTATTTGACGGCGTTGCCGACCAGGTTCGCCAGAACCTGCTTGAGTAGGGACGGATCGCCATCGACCGGCGGCAACGGCGCTGTCTGCCAAACGATGTTGCGGCCCAGGTCGCCATTTCCAGTCCGCGGATGGTCTCCCGCACCAAGTCGTCCAGGTTGACGCGGGATTCCCTGATCTCGGCCCGCGCCGTGCGGGAGAGCGCGAGCAGGTCATCAATCAGCTGAGCCATCTCCACGGTCACCTCCGTGATGGTCTTCAAATAACGTTGGGCTTGCCCCGAGAGGTGGCCATCGGTGGCCCGCTGCAGCATCTCGACGTAACCGTGGACGTGCCGCAGCGGCGCGCGCAGGTCGTGCGAGATCGAATAGGAGAACGACTCAAGTTCTTTGTTCGCCTCTTCAAGCTCTTTGGCGCGCTGCTGCAACTCGGCATTCAGCTCAAGAATCTGCTCCTGCGCACGTTTGCGCTCGGTGGTGTCGCGTGCCGTGGCGTACAGCAATCCCTCCTCAATCACCGGCTGAGTTCTCCACGAGACCCATTTCCACGAGCCGTCCTTGCACTGGTAGCGATTCTCGAAATCAACTGTCGGCACGCCGTGGCTGAGTTTCTCCACCTCCGCAAGTGTGGCGGCGCGGTCGTCCGGGTGGACGAAATCGAGAAAGGGCCTCGCCAGCAATTCGTCCGTCGTGTAGCCGAGCGTCTGGTTGAAGGCCGGACTCAGGCGTTTGAAATAACCGTCCGTGCCCGCGATGCAGAGCATGTCGAGCGAGAGCGTGAAAAGGCGATCGAGTTGAACCTGAGCCCGTTGACGCAGCAGGTTCTCCCGCAGCACGAGCGCAAACACAGCGATGAACAGGGCGGCGCTCACGCCAAAGACGCTGGTGGACAGCATTACGGCTTTATTCGCCTCGCGCCGAGCCGCGGCGGAGCGCTGCTCTAGCAGTGTCTGCTGCGTCACGTCCATTCGGGTAAGCTGCGCGCGGACCGCATCCATCGCGGTCTTGCCCTCGCCGCTGGCCACTGCCTGCCGGGCGGCCTCGAAACCGGCACTCCGGCGCAGCTCCACATCGCGGCGGGCTACGGCAATCCGCTGGGCGATCAGCGACTCCAGGACCCGCAGGTTGGCCTTCTGCTCGTCGAAGAGAATCACTTGCCCGAGCCTGCGCTGCTGTTCCACCATCCCGTTCAGGCCGGTTTCAAACGGCTCCAGGAACGCCGGGTCACCGGTCACCACGAAGCCGCGCTCCCCGGTCTCAACGTCCTGCGCCAGCGACAGCAGCCGGTTCAAGTTAGCCTGCACTTCGTGCGCCCTTGCCACCGACGTTGCTGTTTCATCCATGCGGTTGATCTGGCGCCAGTCGATCAACGCCGCGGCGGCGAGCAGCCCCAGCGCGGCCACGAATGCGACGACCAAGCATCCGCGCAGCCCTCCGAGTGCGTATTCCGGCGACTGCGTAGTGGATTGACTCCATATCTCCCACCTCAAGATCCGTGGAAGGAACCTCTGGGGAAAGATCGGTCCCGCGCTCGAGCTCATCGAAAAGGCGCGGGCCCGAGGTCTCGACGTCACCGCGAATCAATATCCCTACACCGCGATGATGCACCCCTGGTTCGCGCTCTTTCCCGCATGGGCCATCGAAGGTCCGCCCGACAAGGTGGCCGAGTCGCTGAAGGATCCCGGCTTCCGTGCGAAGCTCAAAGCGGACGCCCGTTTCCAGCAGTACGTCGACGAGCACGGGGGGCCGGAAGGGATCGTGGCCTCCCGGGTGGTGAATCCGAGCTTGAAGCCCTTCGAGGGCAAGACGCTCGCGGAGATCGCCCGCATCCGCGGCGACTCCGACCCCATCGACACCTGCTTCGACCTGATCGTGGAGGACGGCGGGGTCGTCTTCGGCATCTACCACAACATGTCAGAGGACGACGTGAAGACCGTCATGAAGATGCCCTGGGTCGCGATCTCCTCGGACGCTCTCGCGACCCGGCCGGACGGGCCTCTCGGCGAGGGAGTCCCCCACCCGCGGAGCTACGGCACGAACCCGCGCGTTCTGGGGAAGTACGTCCGCGAGAACGTGCTCTCGCTCGAAGACGCCGTTCGGAAGATGACGTCTCTTCCCGCCCAGGTGATGCGCCTCGAGGATCGCGGCTCCCTCCGAGAGGGCTACTGGGCCGACGTCGTCGTCTTCGACCCGGAAACGGTGCGGGACCAGGCCACCTTCGAGAAACCGAAACAGTATCCCGTGGGCATCGAGCACGTCCTCGTGAACGGAGTCCCCGTCCTCCGCGATGGCGAGCACACGGGGGCGAAACCCGGAAAGGCGGTCCGCGGGGCGGCCCACGTTCCGCGCTAAGCCGCGGCGCGCTCCATGTGGGCGCGAACGCCCTCGAAGGGCTCGCGGGGAACCTGCCAGTCGCCGGCGAACGCGTCGTCGAGATCGGTGATGACGTAGAGCACGTGCGAGACGGCGCCCGCGAGGGCCCCCGTCATGAGCGCGTGCACCTCGAAGCTCGAGACCGCGAAGAGGTACATCGATCCCACGGTGATCACTGCCCCGGTGTACAACAGAATCCAGAGAGCGAGGGGGATCCTCATCCGGCTCGTCAAAAGCCGCACTGCCCGCACGTCGCTCAGGTCGTTGAGGCGGGTGAGAGCCTCGCTATAGAGTGAGGCCTCGCGCTCGAGCTCGGGATCGCAGCGATGGAGAACCGCCGCGATGCCATCGAAGAGCGACCAGACCTCCTCGAAAACCCCGTCCTGGTTGCGGGCCATCGCCTGCCACTCCTTTTCCAGCACCGCGCTCACGTAGGCCTGAAGGTGCTCTCGGAGCTCGCCGCGGGCGGGCTCGGAGAAGCCGCTCACCGTCCGGAACAGATCCAGCACTTCGTTCGCCTCCCGCTCGACCGCCGAGCGGGCGTCGTTGAACTGCTGCCAGACCACGACGACCACGAAGGCGAGGAGCACGGCGTAGATCGTGCCGAGCGTTTAGAGGTAGTTCCCGGCGACGTCGTTGCTGTCGACGAGCCACTCGCGCGAAACGAGCCGCCGGACGACGTAAAGTCCAACAACGGCGGCGGCGATGCTGAGCCCGACGGAGGGAGCGAGAGCTCGGAGAGTCCGAGCGACCCGGCGGAGATCCGGCATGAATTCAGTATACGGGCGGTTCCAACGAATCACCTTTGCAAGTCGTGTCCATTCGGGGAGACGGCTCCCGCGGAAAGAGGTAGACAGCAAGGCGGACTGGATTGAACCCGGTCCCCGTCACCCGTAGAATCGTCGCTCAGACAAGTCGGGACCGTAACAATGGTTGGCCGAACCCTCGCCCACTACAGAATCCTGGAGAAGATCGGCTCGGGCGGGATGGGCGACGTCTATCTCGCGGAGGACACGAAGCTCGACCGTAGAGTGGCCCTGAAGGTCCTCCCGCCCGAGGTCGCGAGTAGCGGGGAGAGACGAGCGCGGTTCGAGCGCGAAGCCAAGGCGGTCGCGGCCCTGAACCATCCCAACATCGTGACCGTCCACTCCGTCGAGGAATCCGATGGAGTGCACTTCATCACGATGGAGCTCGTGAAGGGCAAGTCCGTCGCCGAGCTGCTTCCGAAGAAGGGTTTCTCCCTCGATCGGTTCTTCGAGATCGCGATCCCTCTGGCCGACGCCGTCGCCGCGGCCCACGATCGCGGCATCGTCCATCGCGATCTCAAACCGTCGAACCTCATGTGGACGGATGACCACAGGGTGAAGGTGCTCGACTTCGGGCTCGCGAAGATCGCCGGCGGCGCCGCGGGGATCGCGAGCGCGCTTCCGACGGAAGCAAAGACGGGGGAGGGCGTGGTCGTCGGAACCGTGAGCTACATGTCTCCGGAGCAGGCAGAGGGGAAGACCGTCGACCATCGGACGGACATCTTTTCGCTCGGCATCATTTTCTATGAGCTCGCGACCGGGGAGCGTCCTTTCCGCGGGGACAGCACGGCTTCCGTGCTCTCGTCGATCTTGCGCGACACGCCCGTCCCGGTGGCGGAGCTCAAGCCGGAGCTTCCCTCGGAGCTCTCCAAGATCGTGCGGCGTTGTCTCGTCAAGGACGTGGAGCACCGTTACCAGAGTGCCAAAGACGTCCGGAACGAGCTCGAGGAGCTCAAGCGTGACTTGGACTCGGGGAGCCTCGTATCCCCCGTGCCAATGAGGAAGTCTCGGCAGTCGCGACCACTCTAGGCTCTAGTCGGGCTGGCGCTCGTGGCAGTGGCGTTCACGGCGTGGTTTTTCTCACGTCCCCGGGCGCGGAAAGTACCTCGACTTGTGAACCCCGTGCAGCTCACATCCGCCATCGGCGTCGAGGACCATCCGACGTGGTCCCCGGACGGGCGGATGATCGCTTATGAATCCCGCCGGACCGGCAACTGGGACATCTGGGTGACTCAGATTGGAGAAGGACAACCCGTCGACCGGACTGTTGATTTTACCGGCTTAGATCGTTTCCCGAGCTGGTCCCCGGATGGCTCGACCATCGCGTTCGTCTCGGAACGAGAAGGCGGCGGCTGCTTTGTGATGCCCGCCATTGGAGGCGATGCTCGCAGGGCGAAGGCTACCAACTGGTTGGAAGGTCTACCGCAATGGTCGCCGGATGGTAGAGAGCTGGCCTGCATCGTGGATGAAAATGGGACCTTCTCCCTCGACATCGTCGATGTCAGGACCCAAGAGTCTCGACGCCTTCCTCTCTCAAGTTTTGCCTACGAGCTCTCCTGGTCTCCCAATGGTCGTTTTTTCGCCTACAGCACCGGCGAGGAGTTGTTCGACACGTCGGAAGTCAGAGTGTTGCGTGTCGCGGATGGACATTCGTACGGGGTGACCGATGGCCGCACGAGAGATCGAAGCCCGAGCTGGTCCGCAGATTCCCGGAAGCTCTACTTCGTGTCGAACCGCGGGGGGAATAGGGACCTCTGGCAACAATCCCTGACGGCTGACGGAGAGCCCCAGGGAGTGCCACAGCCGATCACGGTCGGAATCGACATGAGAGGCGCCGCCTTCTCACCGGACGGAACGCAGCTCGCCTATTCCCGTGGTCGCCAGGTGGCGAACGTCTGGAGGGTCCCCATCTTCTCCGACAGCCCCGCGACCTGGAAGGACGCCACTCAGCTCACGTTCGATCAAGCGACGGTGGAGTTCATGGACGAGTCTCCCGATGGAAAATGGCTCGCGGTGAATTCGGATCGTAGGGGAAACCACGACTTGTGGATCCTTCCCGTCGAGGGCGGCGAGATGCGGCAGCTCACCTTCGACCCGACCGGCGAGTGGAGACCTTCCTGGTCCCCCGACGGAAGACAGATCGCGTTCTTCGCCTATCGCAGCGGAAACCGCGATATCTGGGTCATCCCGGCGGAGGGCGGCCCCTGGTACCAGATCACGACGGACGAAGTCGATGAGAACAACGAACGCTGGTCCCCTGACGGTCGCAACATTGTGTTTCAAAAGAACCAGGGACCAAACGCGGACATCTGGGTCGCCTCGCTCGAGTCAACGGAAGAGCGCAGATTAACGGATCACCCGGCTTCCGACGCCCGCCCCGATTGGTCCCCCGACGGGAAGTGGATTGTTTTCGACTCGTACCGAGACGGCTCTTATCGACTTTGGCGCGTCCGACCGGAGGGCGGAGATGCCGAGCAAGTCACGAAAGGGCCCGGTCTCCGGCCCTTTTTCTCGCCCGACGGAAAGCGCGTCTATTACTGGGGATCCGAAGAAGGCGGCGACTTCTGGGAGGTCTCCGTAACGGAAGGAACCGAGCGCCCGGTCACCGACCTACAAGGTAAGCTTGGGCAACGGCTCTTCCATTCCGTTTCCCGCGACGGGAAATCGCTCTACTTCACCTGGAGAGAGGACCTCGGCGACATCTGGGTCATGGACGTCATGGACGAGAGCGAATAGAGGAGATGTCCCGGCCTTTTTTGAAAATCCAGGTGGCAGCGGCTCCTTGGCCGGCCTGGAGAATGGGTCGACCAAAACTCCGGTCTACTCTGCTCATTGGCGTGGACCGTTAGGCGGCGCGCGTTGCATCCGCCAACGGGGAGGCTCTGCTATACTGACAAAAGAAGAGACACGGCCGTGGACTACGTGGAGAAAGAGAAGGGCACGTATCGGATTCGTGGAAGCCGTGTTTCCCTGGAGTCGATCGTTTACGCCTTCCTCAGGGGGCAAACCGCCGAGAGCATCGCTCAATCATTTCCGACTCTGGACTTGGAGCAGGTGTATGGCGCGATCGCTTTCTATCTCTCCCGCCGAGAGGAGATCGACTCGTATCTGAGTCAGATGAAAAGCGACTACGAGGCGAAGCGGGAGCAAGCCCGGCGGTCAGATCCGATGTTCTACCAGAAGCTCGCCGACGCTCGGCTGCAGAAGGCGAACCGAACCTGAGAGTCAGGTTTCAGGCGGACGAGGACCTGAACCACATCATTCTCAGAGCTGTTCTTCGTCTTCAGCCATCGATTGAGTTTCGGGCTGCGTCGGACTCCGGCCTGCGGGGCCTCAAAGATCCCGACGTTCTCGAAGCAACGGCTCGTGATGGACGGGTCCTCGTCACTCACGATCAGAGCACCATGCCGGTGGAGCTCGCGAAGTTCCTCGAAAGCAGGTCTCATCCGGGAGTGATTGTGGCGCCGCAGCATCTCCCAACGTCGGCCGTTGCCGAGGATCTGCTGCTGATTTGGGAAGCCAGCGATGCCGAAGAATGGATAAACGGAATCTGCTATCTCCCGATCTGATAATTCGGCCTCCAGCAACTTATGTCCGTGTATGGGCCCTCGAGAAGGGAGGGCGGCTCGAGCCTTTCGGGATTGTCTCCCGATCGGATCCGTGGAGTTGCCCATCCGTGACTCCTGTTCTGAGAGACATGAGGCCCTCAGCGCAGCGACTCGTCGAGGTTGATCATCCAGATGTCGGCTTCGAATCGGTCATGCCCATGGTATGACGTCCTGGCGAACCTACCGAACCGCGAGAACCTCCAGGTATTCCGAATCCACCGACGTCGATCCGCCCGTCCCGCGGTCGTGCTGCGACCAGTGCTTCTCCAGATCGGTGCCCAGGGGCTTCTGCCTTTCGTCATCGATGGCGGCGAACGCGCGCTGCGTGGGGCCGTAGTAGAGACGGAAGAACTCGATCACTTAGGCAGGTGCCATCGGGAAGGTGAAGGTGATCATCCGCGGGGTGAGCGTCAGCTCCTTCACTCCGCTAAGGCGCTCCGGCACCGTTTTCTGGTCGCCCCACAGAAGAGGAGAGGGCACGTTCGGCGGAGGAGGCACGTGGTGCTGCTTCAACGAAACTCACTCCGCCTCTGGACGGCGCTTTCCGGTGCTCCTGCAGATGCTCGGCGACGGCCGCCTTCATCTGAGCGGTATTGGGCTTCTGGCCTCCCACCTCACCGAAAAAAATCTGGAGGAGATCCTCGGAAGAGCGGTGTACCGGACCAAGAGACAGCTCGAGGAGCTCGTCGCGGAGC
>Ga0184637_10001241_pt1 | contig 17601 bp, 16 predicted proteins | sample PLM3_127_b2_FD_133143 | JGI IMG/M metagenome (GOLD analysis project Ga0184637, IMG submission 133143) | Groundwater sediment microbial communities from an aquifer in East River, Colorado, USA - PLM3_127_b2 | ecosystem: Environmental > Terrestrial > Soil > Riparian zone | place: USA: East River...
CTCGTTGTCCGTGATCGCCGTGCCGGAGAGGACGAGCCGCCCGGCCTGGAGCTCCACGCCACGCCCGCAGTCCGTGAAGCTCCCGCCGGTCGCCGTCAGCGCGGCGTGCGACGCGGGTGTCCCGGTCTCGGTCAGGAGGAGCCCTGCTGCTGCGCCGCTCACGTGGAGCGCGTCCGAAGCCACGGTGCACGGCGCCGAGACCCGGACCCCGGCGGCGAGCTGCCCGGCGCCCTCGCCGCGCTCGACGCGGACCCGCGCCAGCGTCACCGGCGTCTCGTCCGCACACGCGACGTCCACCCCGATCCCCGCAGCGCTGGCTCCCGCGCTGCGCACGGTGACGTCCTCGACCGTCGCGCCCCCGGCGACCAGGAGCCCGTAGGCCGCCGGGCCGTCGACCTCGACGGAGGCCACCTCGTCCGGCGCCGCACGGAGCGTGACCCCGCCGGCGACCACGAGCGGCCGCGCCTCGAGCGAGGTCCGGAACGCGCCGCGCGCCTCGACCGCGACCCCTGCCCCGCCGTCCGCCTCGACCGCGGCGGCGTCGAGCGCATCGGCCAGCGCCTGGAACCGGCACGCGATGGGAGCAGCAGCGCCGGTGGGCGGCGGCGTCGCGCCGAGGGCGCTCCCCGCCGCCGCATCGGCGTGCAGCGTCCCTTCGGCGAGCGGGCAGAGACAGGCGGGCGCGCCGGCGTCGTCGCGGCAGACGCGCCCCGCGGCGCACGTCTCGAGCGCCACCCACGCGCCGCAGACCGCGTCCGCGCCGTCGCAGCGGAGGACGGCGGCCGCGCCGCAGGTCGCCGCGCTCGCGGCACACCCCTCGGTTCCGTCGGGGCAGCAGGGCTCCGCGCACGCCGCCGCGCGCGCGCCGCACCGGTGGTCGTTCCCGCAGGCCTGGCCCGCGGGGCACTGATCGGCGGCGAACGGCCGGGCGCAGCGCGCGCCCTCCACCTCCACCGAGCACGCCGCGAGGACGAGCCCCGCGACCACGGACGCCCACGCGCGCATCAGAAGCGGCCCTCGACGAAGAAGAGCGTCAGGCCGGCCGCGCCGGCGGCGCCCGCGATCCCGTAGAGCACGTTGGCCCGGCGCGCGGCCTGCTCGGCGTCGCCGCGGAGGGCCTCGTTCGCGCTCGCGGGGCGCACCGTGCCGTCGCGGAGCTCGTCGCTCTTCCGCCGCGCGGTCACGCCGTAGTAGGCGCCCGCGGCCAGCGCGACGGCGGAGGCCGAGGCGGCCACCCACGTCCACGTCCTGCCGCGTGACTTCACCGCGGGAGCGGGCTGCCGCGCCGGATCGACGGCGGGGCCGGGGCCACCTGGCAGCGCCGCGGGGCGGGCCCCGAGGTCGGCGCGGGCCGCCGGGGGCGGCGGGCCGGCGCCGGGCCGGGGCGGCGTCGCGGGCGCGAGGGGCACGTCCACCACCAGCGCGGTGCCGGGGGCGAGGGTCAGGTCGCGCTCGGCGGGCTCATGCCCCTCGAGCGCGAGCGAGAGCGCGTAGCCGCCGGGCGGGAGCACGGTGTGGAACGGCGTCCTGCCGCGCGGCTTTCCGTCGAGCCGCACCTCGGCGCCGAGCGGATCCGAGTAGACGAGCAGCGCCTGCGCGCCCGCAGACGCGAGCCGCTCCTCGAGCCGCTGCATCGACGCGCGCACCGCCGCGCGATCGGTCGCCTCGGGGACCTCGCGCAGGTAGTCGACGTAGCTCCGCAGCGCCCCGGGCCACTCGCCGAGCCGCTCGCGGCACTGCGCGACGTTGTAGTGGATCGCGCCGTGCGGCTTCAGGCGGTAGGCGACCTCGAACTCGGCCGCCGCCTCCCGGAAGCGCTCCGCGCGGTAGAGCTCGGCGCCCTTGCGAAAATGCTCCTTCGCGAGGGCGACCGGATCCGAGGCGGCGTCCTGCCCCCCGCGGGCGGGGACGGACGCGGCGAGGAGGAGGAACGCGACCGCGGCGGCGAGCGGGCTCGAGCTCATTCGAACGGATCGGGCTTCAGGTCGCCGCCAGCGCCGTAGGGCTCGTGGAGCTTCGTGGCGGCCGCCGGCTCCGGCGCTCGCGCCGTCGAGACCCGGCGCCGCCCCACCGTACCGGGTGACGCGGCGCGGGCGTTCGCGAGGACCGGAGCCGATGGTGCGGAATCGAGCGCGCCCGCGGCGAGTGGGATCGAGGTCGCGGTCAACGTCGCGGTCGCGGTCGGGGTCGCAATCGGCGCCGCGTTCGCGTTCGCCGTCCCTCCGCGGAACCAGTACCCGCCCGCGGCCGCCGCGAGCGCGACGCCGATCGCCGCCGCGGCGGTGCGCATCGCGGCGCGCGCTCGACGGCTCGGCGGCGGAGGGACGATCGCGACCGTCTCGCCCCACGGCCGGCTCGGCCGCGGGCGCGGAGCGAGCCGCGCCGTCACCCTGTTCCCCTGCTCCGCCGCGACGAGGAGCGTGGCGCGGAGGCGAGCGAGCTCGCCGGCGAGCTCGTGCATCGAGCCGAACCGATCCTCGGGCCGCTTCGCGAGCGCGCGCAGCACGAGCGCGTCCAACTCCTGCGGGATGCCCGGGCGGCGCCGGCTCGGCGGCTCCGGGGCGCGGGTCTGGGCCGCGAGGAGCATGGCGATCGGTGTCGGCCCCTCGATCGGAAGGCTCCCGGTCAGGATCTCGTACGCGATCACCCCGACCGCGTACACGTCGGCGCGGTGATCGCCTCCCTCTCCCGTCGCTTGCTCCGGCGCCATGTACTCGGGCGTGCCGATGATGGCGCCCGCGCGGGTGAGGCGATCTCCACCCCGCTCTCTCGGGACGTGCGAGATCCCGAAGTCGAGCACCTTGGCGCGCTCGAGCTCCTCGCTCGAAGGGCCCCCCCGGCCAGCGCGCACGATGAAGACGTTCTCGGGCTTCACGTCCCGGTGGACGACCCCGGTGCCGTGCGCCGCCGCGAGCGCGCGGCAGATCTGCTCGAGCAGGCCGAGCGCGCGGAGCGGCGCCAGGGGTCCCTCCTCGCGCAGCACCGTCGCGAGGCTCCGACCCTCGAGAGCCTCCATGACGTAGTAGAGCGCGCCGTCCTCCTCCGCGCCGAAGTCCACGACGTCGACCACGTTCTCCTGGCCGATGCCGCTCGCCGCGATGGCCTCGTTGCGGAAGCGCTCGACGAGCTCGCGGTCGTCGCCGAGCTCGGGCCGGAGCACCTTCAGCGCGAACTTCCGCCGGAGGACCGCGTGCTCGCAGAGGTAGACGGTGCCCATGCCGCCCTCGCCGAGGCGGCTCAGCACCCGGTAGCGATCGCCCAGGACGCGTCCGAGCATCCGGTCCGGTGGCGGGCGGGAAACCTCCATATCCGTGGGGGTTACGGTATCATGGGCCGTCCAGGGGCGGTGACAGCAGCGGGAGCGGGGCGTGGCCGAGATCGTGGTGCTGAACGGGAGCTGCGCCGGGACCGTGTTCGTGCTCCCGGACATCCCGACGGTGCTCGGGCGCTCCCCCGAGTCGCACCTCCAGATCGGCGATCCCTGGATCTCGAGCATGCACGCCATGTTCGAGCGCCGCGGCGACCAGATCTGGGTGATCGATCTCGAGAGCCGCAACGGCACGTTCGTCGGCGACGAGCGTGTGGGCGAGGCGTCCGTCCCGGACGGTGCGCTGCTGCGCTTCGGCCGCACGGAGGTCCGATTCGCCTTTCAGTCCACCTTGGAGGACACCGATCCTCGGGCCCCCCGGAAGGAGGAACGCCCGCGGGAAGGGCACCGCGACACGATCCGCGCCGAGGCGGCCGGGACGATGACCACGCGCGCCCCCGCGGTGCGCGAGCCTGACCTCGACCCGTACGCGCTCGCGCTCCGCCCGGCGACGGTGCTGCGCATCTCGCTGCACGCCGTCGGCGTGGCGGGCGCGCCGGACGCTGCCGCCCGGATCCGCGGCGCGCTCGAGGCCTGTGCGCGCGCCGCCGCCGAGGAAGGGGGCGTCGTCTCTCACCTCGGCGGCATCGGGCTGCTCGCCCTGTACGGGCTCACCGGGCAGTCCGCCGAGGACGTCGCCCGCGCGCTGCGCGCCGCGCGGAACGCGCGCGGGCTCGTGCGGGCGATCGGCGGGCTCGAGCTGCGCGCCGGCGTGGACGTGGGGCCGGTGCTCGCGGGCAACACCGGCAGCGCGTCCGGCCCCGAGCTCTGCGCGCTCGGCGCGACCGCGGATCGCGCGGAGCGGCTCGTCGCGCTCGCCGCGCCCGGCGAGATCCTGGCGGGCGCCGGCGCCGCCGCCTCGGCGCCGACCGGGCTCGGCAAGGTCGGCATGAAGGAGATCGGCGGCTCGCCGATCGAGGTCTGGCGGGACGAGCGGCTGTAGCGCCCGGCGTCGGCGCCTGGCCGCCTGGCTGGCGGTTCGTCTTCCGCGCGCGACACGAAGTCCGCACCGGAGGTGTGACCGCCGGCAAGCGTCCGGCCGTCGCGCGCGAGCCCTCCCGCGGCGGCCGCGTCGCCGCGAGCGCGGAGTGCGCGTGCTCGCACGGCGCCTGCGTCCACCGCGTGTGACGTTCCCCGGCCCCGTCCACCCACAGCGGACCCTCCCCGAGCCGGGTCCATCGAGCACAGGACGCGCGGCGCCCGCGCGTAGGGGAGGCGTGGGGCGGTGTCGCCGCGATCGCGCCGCTACGATCCGGAGCGTGTCTGCCCCGATCGTCAACCCGCGCCGCGCCCTCCGCGCACCCACGCGCTGCCGCGCCGCCGTCGTGTTCCTCGACGGGTCCTTCGTGGCCGAGACGGAGAACATCGGATCGCGCGGGTGCCAGATCGTCTCGCCGGCGCGCCTCTGCAAGGGAGACCGCGTCCAGCTCGTGGTGACGACCGACGGCGTGGCGGAGCCGCTCCACGCCGCCGGGAAGGTCGCGTGGGTGAGCCCCGAAGCGCCGTGGCGCGTCGGCATCGCCTTCGACGAGGGCGGCTTCCCCGAGGGCGCGCGCTGGTTCGAGCGGCTCGTCGCGACGTGCCCCGGGGCCGCCTCGCGCGGTCGCGTGCCGGAGCGGATCCCCGTCGAGGCGACCGTCTTCCTCGGCCCGCCGCCGCGCTTCCTCGTGGACTTCACCGCCGACGAGGCGGCGCTCCTGCGCACCGTCGCCTCCGGAGCGCGCATCGAGGCGCTCCAGGCGAAGTTCGGCGCGCGGTGGCCGTCGGCCCAGCGCGCGCTCTTCTCGCTCCTCTCGCGGCAGGCCGTCACGCTCGCGCGCGGGCAGGCGGTCCATCCGGACGCGTGGGAGCGGATCCTCGCCGGCCTGGAGACGTCCGCCGCGGTGGGGTGGCCGGCACGGCCCGACACGCCCGCAGCCGCAGCGCGCCCGGCCGCGGCCGCGCCGGCGCCGCCTCCCACGGGGCAAGCCGGCGTCGCTCATCGCGCCGTCGCCGCCGGCGCCGGCCGCGCGGCCGGCCCCGCGCAGCCCGACTTCCTCGGCGCGGGGGTGGGCTGGCGCGCACCGCGCGCCCGGCCGGCGGAGGCGCAGGCGGTGCTCGACCGGGCGCGCACGGAGGTCCAGGCGGGCAACGTGACCGCCGCGATCGCGCTCCTGCGCCGCGCGCTCGCGTACGCGCCCGGCGACGCCGAGATCGCCGGCGCGCTCGGCGCGCTCGCGTTCAAGGACCGGACGCCGGACCCGGTCTAGGCTCCGCGCCGGGAGCGGCCTAGCTCATCCGCCCCAGCATGCGCAGGAAGCCGTCCAGGATCGTGAACGGGTGCGGCGGGCAGCCGGGGACGTAGAGATCCACCGGGATCTCCGGCGGCACCCCGTTCGCGTGCGGACCGCTCCCGCGGAACGGGCCGCCCGCGATCGCGCAGGCGCCGAGCGCCACGGCGATGCGCGGCGACGGGATGGCGTCCCAGGTCTCGAGGAGCGCCGGGCGCATGCTGTCCGTCACCGGGCCGGTGATGACCACGCCGTCGGCGTGGCGCGGCGACGCCACGAACTGGATCCCGAAGCGGCTCATGTCGAACGTGTTCACGTTGGCGGCGACGTTCAGGTCCGCCTCGCAGGCGTTGCAGCCGCCGGCGCTCACCTGCCGGAGCCGCAGCGAGCGGCCGTAGACGCGCAGCAGCTCGTCCTTCAGGGCGCGGGCGAGGAACACCTCGTCGCGCTCGACCGTGAGCTCCTCGCGCGCGGAGGCGGCGAGCCGGTGGTCGCGCGTGAAGGCGATCGCGCCGCCGGGGCAGGCCTCCTCGCAGCCGGGGCAGAACAGGCAGGCGCCGAGATCGAGCCGGAGCGGCGCGAGCGACAGGGCGCCGACGGGGCAGGCCTCGACGCAGGCGCGGCAGCCGTCCTGGCACTTCTCCGGCGAGAGCACCGGGCGGCCGCGGAACCGGGCCGGCAGGGTGACCGGCGCGTCGGGGAACGCGTGCGTGCGGTGTCCCTGGCGCAGGCGCGCGCGGACGATCTCGGCGAGGGGGCCGAGGCGGCGGGAGCGGGGGCTTTTGTCCTGCGGCACGTTCGGTTCCGTCCGGGCTAGAGATCGTGCCCGGCGTACGAGAGGTTGAAGCTCTTGTTGGTGAGGGGGAAGTCGGAGATGGGAACCCCGCGCATGGCGAGGGCGAGCCCGAACCAGTTGTGGAACGAGGGGTCCACGACCTTGTACGCGGCGAGCTGGCCGCCGCCGTCGGTGGCGACGGCGTGCGCGATCTCCCCGCGCCAGCCCTCGACGAGCGCCACCGCGACGTGGGCGAGGCGCGCGGGCGGGAGCGGGCGCCGGAGCGGGCCGTCCCGGAGCGCCCGCACCTGCTCGCGCACGAAGCGGAGCGAGCGGCGGATCTCGATGCGGCGCACCTGCACGCGCGCGAGCACGTCGCCCGCCTGCGCGGAGGCGATGGGCAGGTGCGCGAAGCGGAAGACGCCGGCCGGGTGGTCGCGGCGCACGTCGCGCGCGCACCCGGAGGCGCGCGCGGCCGGGCCGACGATGCCGAGCTCCTCGGCGGCCTGCGTCCCGAGCCGGGCGGTGTGCTCGAGCCGCGAGAGGACGGAGGGCGCGTCGAAGGTGGCGGCGGCGGTGTCGCGCAGGTCGCGCGTCGCGAGCTCGAGCCGGGCGAGCAGGTCCTCGCGCGCGGCCGCGTCGAGACCGAAGCGGACGCCGCCCGGCACGAGGAGGCCTCGCCCGAAGCGGTTGCCGGAGAGCTCCATGAGCAGGTTCAGGAATTCTCCGCGCAGCCGGCCGTAGAACGCCGCGCCCGGGAGGAAGCCGACGTCGTTCGAGATCGCGCCGAGGTCGCCGACGTGGTTCGAGAGCCGCTCGAGCTCGAGCGCCACCCCGCGCAGCACCTGCGCGGCGAGCGGCGGCTCCATGGCGGCGAGCGCCTCGAGCGCGAGGTCATGGGCGAGGCCGTGGCCGATGGTGGTGTCGCCGGCGATCGCCTCGGCCACGGGCTGTCGGCGGACCGGCGCGCCCTGGAGGAGCAGCGCCTCGGCGCCGCGGTGCTGGTAGCCGAGGTGGAGCTCGAGGTGCAGCACCTCCTCGCCCGCCACCTGGAAGCGGAAGTGGCCCGGCTCGATGATGCCGGCGTGCACGGGGCCGACCGCCACCTCGTGGATCCCCTCCCCCTCCACGCGGAAGAAGGGGTGACCGGGCGCGCCGGCGCCGAACACGTGGCCCCGCAGCGGCTTGAGCCACGGGTGGCCCTCGGGCCGGAGCCCGAGCTCCTCCGCCAGCTCGCGCTCGAAGGCCTGCGCCTCCGGGAGCTCGGCGGAGAGCGCCGGGTAGCGCCCCGAGGCCGGCAGGTCCGCGCGCACGAGCGCGATCTCGCCGCGCCGGTCGTCGGCGACGGCGGCGAGCAGGTCGAAGCCGTGCGAGGCGCCGGGCGCGGCGAGCGGGAGCAGCGCCGAGAGCCGGCCGCCCGCGCCGCACAGGTCCAGCACCGCACGGCGGAACGGCGCCGAGGCGAGGCGCGGCACCTCGGCGAGGGGCACCGCCACGGCGTTGCGCGTCCAGCGCGCGGGCACGGGCGGAGCGGTGAGCTGGACCGGGGTCACGGCAAGCCTCCCAGCGTCGCCGCGGCCCGGGCGAGGAGCTCGGTGAGCGCGGCGGGGACGCGGAGGCCGAGGACGAGGGTGCCGAGCGCGAGGAGCGCAGGCGGGAGGATCGCGAGGAGGGGTTCGCGCGTGGGCGTGGCCGAGGTCGCCGTCGTGGTCGCCGTCGGGGTCGCCGTCGGGGTCGGGGTCGGGGTCGCGGTCGGGGTCGCGGTCGTGGTCGCCATCGCAGCCCAGGTCGCGGTCGCTGCGGGCGATGGGGGCGGCGCGGCCAGCGCCGCCACGCCCGCCGTCGCGATCGGCGTGCCCGTCCAGGCCGGCATCGAGCTCGTTCCCGCCGCAACGGCCGCGGTCCCGGGCTGGAGCATGGGCAGCACCACGCCCGCCATGCCGAGGAACGCCACCGCGAGCAGCGCGATGAACAGCACCCCGAGCCACGGGCTCGCGCCGATCGCCCCCTGGAACACCAGCAGCTCGCTCCAGAACGGCCCGAACGGCGGCGCACCGCCGATGGCGAGGAACAGCACGGTGAGCAGGGCGCCCGACGCCGGGAGCCGGGCGAGGACGCCCCGCACCTCCGCCGCCCGCGTGCTCCCGAAGGCACGCAGCACGTTGCCCGCCACGAGGAAGAGGCCAGCCTTCGCGACCGAGTGGTTCACCGCGTGGAGGAGCGCGCCGTAGACGGCGCCGCCGCCGAGCCCCACGCCGGCCGCGAGGATCCCCATGTTCTCGACCGACGAGTAGGCGAAGAGCCGCTTGTAGTCGCGCTGCCGCACCATGAACGCGGTCGCGATGCCGACGGAGAGGAAGCCCAGCAGGACCAGCATCGTGCGCGCGAAGTCCGCGTCCCCCGATGCGAGCGCGATCTGGTGGAAGCGGAGGATGCCGAGGAACGCGCCGTTCAGCACCACGCCCGAGAGCAGCGCCGACACCGGCGACGGCGCCTGGCTGTGCGCGTCGGGCAGCCAGGTGTGGAGCGGCGCGAGCCCCATCTTCGTGCCGTAGCCGACCAGGGCGAGCACGAAGCCGGCCTTGAGCCAGGGGCGCGCCATGCCCGGCGCCGCCGCGACGAGCGCGTCGATGGCGAGGCTCCCGCCGCCCTGCGTGCCGGAGGCGGCGATGCCGACGAAGAACGTCCCGAGCAGCGCGAGCGCGATGCCGACCGAGCAGAGCAGGAGGTACTTCCAGGTCGCCTCGAGCGCCTGCCGCCGCCGGTAGAAGTAGATGAGCGGGGCGGTCGCGAGGGTGGTCGCCTCGAGCGCCACCCAGAGCACCGCCAGGTGGCGCGCCAGCGCCACGAGGCTCATCGCCGCGAGGAACCAGAGCAGCGCCGGGACGAAGCGGTGCGCCGCCGCGGGCGCGTCGTGCGTGGGGTGGCCGAGGTAGCCCACCGCCGCCACCGCGGCGACCGCGAAGATCCCGCTCGTCACGCCGAGGAAGAGCCGGCCGAGCGGATCGAGCGCGAGGAGCGCGGTGGGCTCGGGCGTCGCGGCGAGCAGCCCGGCCACGAGCAAGACGTGGAGCGCGGCCCCGGCGAGGAGGATCGCGGCCTGCGCGCGCGGCCGGCGCAGCGCCCACGCGAGGGCGCCGAGCAGGGTGGGCACGAGGACGGGGAGGACGAGCCGCACGGGTCAGTCCCGGAGCGTCGAGAGCGCGTCCACGTCGATGTGGTCGAACTCGCGGCTGATGTGGTGGATGGCGATGCCCATGACGAACACGCCGACGAGCACGTCGAGCAGGATGCCGAGCTCGACGACGAACGGCACCTGGTGCGCGAGCGCCTGACCGAACACGAAGATCCCGTTCTCGAGCATCAGGTACCCGACCACCTGCGACACCGCCTTGCGGCGGGAGACCGTGACGAGCAAGCCGAGGAAGAGCGTCGCGAGCGCGCTCGGCACCACGAGGCGCGACGGCGCGGGCCAGGGGAGCTCGAGCGCGCCGCCGAGCCAGAAGGCCGCGCCGACGAGCGCCGCGCCCAGCATGACCGAGACGTGGAGCGAGACGAACGGCTCCGCCTCGTGCACCACGCCGGCGGTGCGGATGGCGCGCGTGAGCAGCCGCGGGATGAGCACCGCCTTGAGCGCGAACGTGATGGCCGCGATGGCGACCATCGCGCCGAGGCCGAGCGCGTGCCCGAGCGCGAACGGGAGGAGCGAGAGCGCCGCCCCCTGGAGCGCCACCGCGCGGACCGCGCCCTGGATGCGGCTCGTCGCGAGCGCCTGCAGGCCGAGCACGACGACGAGGAGGAGGAGGAGGTCGGCGAGCTGGCCCATGATCTACCGGCCTCGCGTGAGGAGCACGGCGAGCGCGAGCGCGGCGAGCGCCCCGGCGCCGACGAGGAACTGCGGCACGCGCCCCATGCGCAGCCGCGCCATCGCCGACTCGACGAGCCCGACCGCGACGGCGGCCCCGAGCACGCCGAGGACGAGCACGGCCGCGCCCGCCGGCCCGGCCGGGAACGGCAGGACGAGGTGCGCGAGCAAGGCCGAGAAGAGGAAGAGCTTCACCGCCGCGCCGTACTGGATGAACGCGAGGTCCGGCCCGCCGTGGTCGAGCACCATCACCTCGTGGATCATTGTGAGCTCGAGGTGGGTGTTGGGATCGTCCACCGGGATGCGGGCGTTCTCGGCGAGCAGCACCGCGAAGAGCGCGGCGGCCGCGACGAGCAGCACCGGGTGGCGCAGCGCGGCCGCGGCGGTGCCGACCGGCTCGAGCACCTCGCCGAAGCCGGCCGCGCCCGCTGCGACGCAGAGCGTGGCGAGCACGAGGAAGAGGACCGGCTCCGCGAAGGCGGAGAAGCTCGCCTCGCGGCTCGCCCCCATCCCCTCGAAGGCCGACCCGGTGTCGAGCGCGGCGAGGACCGTGAAGAAGCGGGAGAGCCCGAGCAGCGCCGCGAAGGCGATCACGTCGCCCGGGAACGAGAGCAGCGCGGTCCTGCCGGCGAGCGGCAGGAGCAGCCCGGCCGCGAGCACCGCGGCGAGGCCGACGACCGGCCCGGCGCGGAAGATCCAGGTGGTGGTCCGGGAGTAGACCGCCCCCTTGCGCAGCAGCTTCGCGAGGTCGAGGTAGCCCTGGAGGAGCCCGGGGCCGCTCCGGCCGGCGACGATCGCCTTCACCCGGTTCACGACGCCGGGGAGCAGCGGCGGGAGCGCGAGCAGCAGCGCGAGGTGCAAGGCACGCTCGAGGAGGAGGGCCGCGTTCACGGCGAGAGCACCAGCTGCCACGCGAGCAGCAGGACGAGGGTGGCGAACACGTACAGCAGGTAGAGCTGCAGCCGGCCCCCCTGGAGCACCCGCACCCGCGCGAGCGCCTGGAGGAAGCGGCGCGCGAGCGGGACCACGAACCGCTCGCCCGCGGTGTCGACGAGCCGCTCCTCGCGCCGGGCGGCGGCGGGGAAGTAGCCCTCGGGGCCGGCCCCGACCACGTTGCGCGCGAGCAGCCCCTCGAACGTGCCGAGCGCGGGCGCGGGGAAGCTCGCGGCGGTGTACTGCATGCGCGCGGTCGGCGCCTCGTAGCCGCAGCCCCAGGTCGCGCCCGCGCGCACCTCCCGCCGCCGCAGCAGGAGCGCCCGCGCGGCCGCGAGGGCGGCGCCGAGCAGGACGAGGAGGAGCACGCCGCGCGAGAGGGCCGCGACGGGCTCGAGCGCCGCCGCGGGCGGCGCGGAGAGCCCGGCGGCGAGCGCTGCGGCCGCCGCCGGGAGCGAGGCGGCGGTCTCGGGCGCGAGGCCGAGCGTGAGGCAGACGCCCGCGAGGGCGAGGACGGCGCCCTGGCGCAGCCCGCCCGGATCGCGCGCCGCGAGCGGCGCCGTCGAGCGCGGCGCGCCCAGGAAGCCCACGCCGTACGCCTTCACGAACGCCGCGGCGGCGAGCCCGCCCGCGAGGGCGAGGAGCGCGAGCGCCACCACCGCGGCGGCGGCCGCCTCGGCGGGGAGCGTGGCCGCGCCGCGCAGCGCGCCCGAGAGCAGGAGCCACTCCGAGACGAACACGTTGAGAGGCGGGAGGCCGGCGAGCGCGAGGGCGCCGAGCAGGAAGGCGCCGCCCGTCACCGGCATGCGCCGCGCGAGCGCGCCGAGCCGGTCGAGCGCACGCGTGCCGGTGGCGTCCGCGACGTCGCCGGCGAGGAGGAGGAGCAGGGACTTGACGAGCCCGTGGTTGAGCACGTGCAGCAGCGCGCCCGCGAAGCCGAGCCAGGCGACGAGCGGCGCGCCGTGGGCGCGCCCGAGCACGCCGACGCCGAGGCCGAGCGCCACGACCCCCAGGTTCTCCACCGAGGAGTAGGCGACGAGCCGCTTGAGGTCGCGCTGGGCGAAGGCGTGGAGGGCCCCCGTCACCGCCGTCGCGCCGCCCACCGCGACGAGCGCCGTGCCCCACCAGCCCTCGGGCGGCCCGAGCAGGTCGAGCGCGCGGAGCAGGCCGTAGATGCCCATCTTCGAGACCGCGCCGGAGAGGAGCGCGGCGGCGTGCGGCGGCGCCTCCGGGTAGGCGTCGGGGGCCCAGAGGTGGAGCGGGAAGAGGGCCGCCTTGCCGCCGAACCCCGCCAGCGCGAGGCCGAACAGCGTGCCGGCGAGCGCGGGCGCGAGCGGGCCCGCCGCGCGGACCGCGTCGAAGCCGAAGCCGCCGCCGTGGCGCGCGAGCAGGGCGAAGAGGACGAAGAGCAGGGCCGCGCCCGCGTGCGAGAAGATGAGGTAGGTCATCCCGGCGCGCCGCGCCTCGGGCCGCTCGTCCTCATGCGCGACGAGGAAGTACGACGCGACCGTCATGAGCTCCCACGCCGCGAGGAAGAGCACCCCGTCGCGCGCGGCCACGACGCCCGCCATGGCGAGCACCGTGAGGGCGTAGAAGGCCGCGGCGCGGCCCCCCGCGCGGCCGCCGCGGGCCGGGTGCGCGGCGAGCCCGTGCAGCGCCGCGAGCCCGGCCACCAGGAAGAGGACCACGAGGAAGAAGGCGGAGAGCGGGTCGAGCCCCGCCCGGACCGCGCCGATCGGCAGGGGCCAGTCGAAGGTGGCCTCGACGTTCAGGCCGTCTCGCAGCGCGGCGGTCGCGCCGGCGAAGCCCGCGGCGCAGGCCGCGATCGTGAGGAGCGTGCCCACCCGGAAGGCGGCCGCGTCGCGTCGCGCGAGCAGCACGGGCGCGAGCGCGGCGGCGAGGAGGAGGAGCGCGGCGGCCGCGAGCAGGCTCACGGCTCGTCCTCCTCCGGCGCGGGCGGCGGCGGGCCGCCCGCGCGCGCCTCGGCCGCGGCGACCGCGGCGAGGAGCTCCGCGTCCTCGGAGCGCGCCTCGATCCGCCGCTTCACCTCGGGATCGTGCAGCGCGAACGCGAGCCGGGAGAGCGCCTCGAGGTGGGCCTGCACCGACGGCGACAGGATGAGGAAGAGCGTCGAGACGAGCCGCCCGTCGGGCGCGCCGAAGTCCACCGCCGTCTCGAGGAAGGCGAGGAGGATTCGGGGCTCGGAGACGCCGAGCACCACGGGATCGCGCGGGTGCGGGATCGCGATGCCGCCGCCGAGCCCCGTCGAGCCGAGCCGCTCCCGCGCGGTGAGCAGCTCGGCGAGCAGGCGCCGGTCGATCCCGTCGGGCAGGCCGGGGTGCGCGGTCATCGCGGCGAGCGCCGCCTCGCGGGTGGTGCCCGGGACGTCTCGTGCGATGCCGCCGCGCGCGAGCGCCGCGGCGATGGACGCGCCCGCCGGCTCCTGCGCGTCGAAGTGCCCGGGGTGGACGCGGTGACCGTGCGCCTGGGCCCATTCCTGGAGCTCCACCCGGTTGAAGCGGATCGCGTCCCGGAGCCGGTCGTGGGGGATCTCGCCCGCGCGGACCCAGCGGTAGACGGTCTTCTCGGGCACGCCGAGGAGGCGCGCGACCTCGCGCACGCTCAGGTCCGCCATCGACCCTGTCCGCGCGCGCAGCGATGTTGGGAGTCGGGATCCACCTTGAACAGCCGACGGTCCGAGGGGTCGGGCCGGCCAGCGCGGCGGACTCTACCTCCGGCCGCGCCGACGCACAAACTCCATGTTCCGCGCCGCGTTCGAGGATCGCCGCACGCCGCCCGGTATCACGGCCCGCCGCGAAGGGCGGCCGGGACCCGGTGCCGGCCACGGTCAGGCGGGCGGCGGCGCGCTCGCCACCTCGTGCGTGTCGAGAGCGGAGGGCGGCGGCAGCTGCAGCGGCTCCAGCGGCATCGCGATCCAGAGCGCGACGTACGCGAGGAGTCCCCACCCGCCGAACAGGATCGAGAGCAGGAACACGAGGCGCACCGCGGCGCAGGGCACCGCGAAGCGGTTCGCGAGCCCGCGCGCGACGCCGCCGATCCAGCCCCCCTCGCGGGCGCGCGTCCACTCTCGCGGGGGCGGGCGCTCGCGCATCCAGCTCGTGCAGTGCGCGCAGCGGATCGCGCCAGCGGCGTTCTCGGTGCGGCAGTACGGGCAGAGCATGTTCGTCGGTCCTCCCTTTCGAGGAGGCTTACGACCGGCCGCGGCCGCTATTTCGCTGCGCGCCCGAAGGTCGCGGCCCAGAGGTTCCGGCCGTGGGGTGCGGCGATCGTGCGCTCGCGGCGGCGCGCCAGGCCGTAGTGCTCGAACAGCCGCACGAGCTCCTGTGGCGGGACGAGCTTCGTCGCCTTCTCGATGATCTCGAGCGGCTTCGAGGGCAGCTCGACGGGCTCGCCACCGGGCAGCCGGAGCACCACCGAGCAGACCCCCGCGGGCGCCAGCCACTCGGCGATGCGGCGCACGAGGGGCTCCGGGTGGAGGTACTCGAACACCAGCGCGGCGTGCACCAGGTCGAACGCGCCCGGAGCCCGCCGGAACTTCTCCGCCTCGGCGCAGAACAGCTCGAGGCGCGGGCCGAGGTGGAAGTAGCGCTGCCGCGCGATGCCCAGGTACTGCAGGTTCACGTCGACGCCCACGATCTGCCGCGTGACGGAGGGATCGACGTGCGAGAGGCCGTTGCCGGGGCCGCAGCCCAGCACGAGGACGCGATCCGGCTGGGCCGCGAGGTAGGCCTCCTGGAAGAGCGAGGCGAGCGGCGTCAGCTGATCGAGCCCCTCGGGCCCCATGTACCGCTCGTAGTCGGCGGCCTGCACCACGCTCCACGGGTTCGGCGTGCTCATGCGGCCGACACCGTAGCGCGAACGACGGGTGGGAGGGTTGCCCACCGGGCGGCTCGCCCTGCCCGGGACGGCGCCCGCACTCCGCGTCCTACCGAGGCCCCACCGCGCGCAGCGCGAGCCCCTCGTAGAGGAGGTGGGCGGCGAGCGCGCTGGTCCGGTCGGCCTGGTCGAGCGCCGGGTTCACCTCGACCACGTCCATGCCGGCGAGCTCGACCCCGGCGAGCGCCCGCAGGAGGGCGAACGCCTCTCGGCTCGTGAGCCCACCGGGCACCGGCGTCCCGGTCCCGGGGGCGAACGCGGGATCGAGCGCGTCGACGTCGACCGAGACGTAGACCGGCCGCCCCTCGAGCGCTCGCCGCAGGTCCGCGCCGACGGCACCGGCGCCGCGGGCCTCGAGCTCCTCGACGGGCACGATGCGCGCGCCGTGCGCGAGCGAGCGGGCCGGCTCGGAGGCGGCGCCCCACGGGCCGCGGATCCCCACCTGGAACAGCGCCCCCGGCGCGACCAGCCCCTCGTCGAGCGCGTGGCGGAACGGCGTGCCGTGGTGGAAGGGCTCGCCCCAGGTCTCCGGCCCGCTCGTGTCGAGGTGCGCGTCGACGTGGACCACCGCGAGCGGGCCGCGCGCGCGGGCGAGCGCGCGGAGCGCCGGGAGCGTGATCGAGTGATCGCCGCCGAGCAGGAAGGGGACGGCGCCCGCCGCGGCGATCGCCGCCACGTGGCCCTCGACCGCCTCGCGCATGGCCGGCGGGCTGAACGGAGGGAAGGCCGCGTTGCCGCCGTCCACGGCGGGCACCTCGGCGAAGACGTCCACCCGGTGCACGGGGTGGTACGGCTGGACGAGCGCCGAGACGCGCCGCACGTGCCACGGCGCGAGCCGCGCGCCCGGCTGGTACGTGGTGCCGAGGTCGAACGGCACGCCGAGCAGCACGGCGCGCGTGCCGGGCGGGATGGCGTCCACGGCGACCGGCAGCCGGAAGAAGGGCGACTGCCCGTGGCGAAGGTAGGTCAGCGCAGGATCCTGAGCCATGCGGGCTCCTCCTCGAGCAGCGCCGAGATGCGCGCGTGGGTGGCGGCGGCGAGCTCGGCGGCGCCCGGATACGAGGCGGGGTCGAGGGGCGCGCCGAAGGCGACCCGCACCCGGGAGGCGGAGCGTGCCGCGAGCCGGAGGTAGTGCGGCAGGAAGGTGGCGTCCCCGACCCAGGCCAGCTCGGCCGGCTCGTACCGGATCGCGATCGGGACCACCGGCACGCGCGCCCGGAGCGCGACGGAGAAGAGACCGGGGCGCAGCGGCAGCACCACCTGGCCGAGGGAGGTCGTGCCCTCCGGGAAGTTGAGGACCGGGAGGCCGCTCGCGACCACGTCGTGCGCCTCGCGGACGACGCGCAGCCGCGAGCCGGCGTCGCCCCGCTCGACGAGGAGCACGCCGCTCGCGCGCGCCACGCGGCCGATCACGGGCCAGCCGCCGACGTCGGCCTTGGAGATGGGGACGCAGGGGACGACCGCCGCGATGGCGAGCGGGTCGAGGTAGGAGACGTGGTTCGAGGCGAGGAGCGCGGGCCCGCCGGGCGGCGAGCCCTCGAGCTCGACCGAGATGCCGTGCAACGCGAGCGTGCGCCGGGCGGCGTCCGAGAGGACCCGGGCGCGCGCGCGGCGCACCTCGAGCGCGCTCCCCGCCTCGCCCGCGCGCCGCTGGCGCCCGAGCGTCCTGGCGGCGAGCACGCCGAGGCGCGCCGCGCGGAGCGCGGCGAGGAGCGGGCCTTCCGCGCCCCGCCCGGCGCTCACGCAGCCCCCGCGTAGCGGCGCGGCCGCGGCTCCGCGGTGGGCAGCGCGGCAGGCGCCGGCGCCACGAGCCCCATCCGCTCGAAGCGGGCGCGGAGCCGCTCGAACCCGTCGCGCTCGATGCGCGAGACGAGGCGCCGGTCGCCCGGGCCGTAGAAGTCCTCGCGCGCCCCGACCTCACGCGCCCCGAGCGCCGCGTGGAGCGAGCGCGCCTGGAGGTTGTCCTCCTTCACCGTGAACCAGCACGCGTCGACGCGCGGCAGGAGCGCCTGGACGAGCGCGCGGAGGAGGAGGAAGGCCACCCGCGTCCCCTGGTGCGAGGGCGCCACCGCGAGCGTCGTGCAGTACGCCTCGCGCCCCTTCACGAAGCAGAGCACGTAGCCGACCGGCGCGTCGCCGTCCCACGCGACGAAGCAGGTCTCCGCGAAGAACTCGCAGCACAGCCGCACGTAGTAGGGGCCGAGCACCCCTTCCCCGGCGGCGCCGAAGACTTCTTCCTCGAGCCGCATCAGCGCGGCGAAGTCCTCGGGTCGAAGCGGACGAACGGTGCGTTCGGACATGGCGAACCTCCTCGGGCGGCACGCTAGACGGCCCGCGTGACCGGCGCGTTCCGGCCGGGCAACGCTTGCGCGAACCGTCCGAGCGCGCGTCGAGGAGGGGAGGCGGGCAGGGGGCCGGCGTGTGACAGGCGGGGCGGCGGCGGACTGCGGGGATCGTCGGGGTGACGTAGCGAAGCGGGGGCGAGGGCGAGGGC
>Ga0184637_10001242_pt1 | contig 17586 bp, 14 predicted proteins | sample PLM3_127_b2_FD_133143 | JGI IMG/M metagenome (GOLD analysis project Ga0184637, IMG submission 133143) | Groundwater sediment microbial communities from an aquifer in East River, Colorado, USA - PLM3_127_b2 | ecosystem: Environmental > Terrestrial > Soil > Riparian zone | place: USA: East River...
TGCCGCCAGAAACGGGTCAAAACGTCCGCCGCCAAGGAGGTATAGGTGTGCCCCACATGCGGCCGGTCGTTGACGTAATAAATTGGGGTGGTAATAAACAAGGGTTTCTGCATTATGCTTTCTTTTTCCCGCAGTCGCAGTCACCGCAGCGTTTGGCTTTGCGAAACTCCAGCAAGCTCACTTTCTCCTCGAATCCGTCCGTATGCCGCACGGACATAAACTCCTTCACCACGTTCAACTTTACCACTTCCCCTTCGCCGTGAGCGGTGGCAAAGCGGGTTCCGACTTTGGGAAACTGGGCCATCGCCCGGGCCTAAGCCTCCTGCTCGTACAAAAGACAGCACAAAAGCCGCCCGCAGTTGCCGGTGATTTTCTGCGGGTTTAAGGCCAGCCCCTGGTCCCGGGCAAACTGGGTTGAAATCGGCCGGAAATCTTTAATGAAAGTGGTGCAGCACTGCTTCAACCCGCAGCGTCCGTAACCGCCGATTCGGCGCGCTTCCTCCCGCGCCCCGATCTGGCGCATCTCGATGCGCGCTTTGTACAGTTCGGCCAACTCCCGCACCAGTTCGCGGAAATCGACCCGCTTTTCCGCGCTGAAAAAGAAAATCGCCTTGCTGCCGTCGAACTGCATCTCCGCATCCACCAGCCGCATCGGCAGCCCGCGCGAGAGAACCAGATTCCGGCACTCTTGCAACGCCTTTTTCTCTTTTTCCCGGTTTTCTTTATACCGGTTCAAATCCTCCGGTTCAGCCCGGCGCAGAATGTTAAAAACGTCCTCTTCTTTTTCGTATTCCCCGTCGGAATAAATCACCCGCAAAAGCCGTCCCATATCCTCCCCCTTTTCCGCCTGCACCACGGCGAACTCGGAGGGCCGGACCGGAACGCGCTCGGGGTTGAAAAACTTGTCGTAGCGCGCTCCCTTGAACTCCAAAACCCAATACTCGCTCATATCGGAACTCGGTAAAATTCTCCCTTCGGCTTCAATATTGTTGTCCGATGGGTAAAAGTCAAAAGCTTCCCGGGGGTTGGCCAAAAGCCAACCCCTTGCTTATATTTCTATTCAACTAAAATGATAGGCCAAACGGTTTCCCATTACAAAATCCTTGAGAAGTTAGGCGAAGGCGGAATGGGGGCCGTCTATCTGGCCGAGGACACCAATTTAGGTCGCAAGGTAGCGGTAAAGTTTCTTTCTTCCGAAAGGGCGGCTGACCCGGAATCCCGTAAACGATTCATACACGAAGCCCGCGCCCAGGCCTTGGTTTCCCATGCCAATGTCGCCAGTTTCTACGAAGTAGGGGAAGAAAAAGATAAAGTTTTCATCGTGATGGAATACATAGAAGGCCAGAAGCTTTCGGAATTGGCGAAAACCGAGAAGCTTCCTTTGCCAGAAGTATTGGATTTGACCATCCAGGTTGGGGAGGGTTTGCAGGCCGCCCACGAACGAGGCGTGATGCACCGGGACATCAACCCGACGAATATCCTGGTGACCGCCAAAAGAGTGGCCAAAATAACCGACTTTGGCCTGGCCAAGTGGAAGGGGGCCTCCACCATAACCCGTACCGGTCTGCAAATGGGAACCGACCATTATATGTCCCCGGAACAGGTGGATGAAAGAAAAGCGGACCACCGTACGGACATTTTTTCCTTCGGGGTAGTTTTGTACGAACTGATATGTGCCCGTCGCCCTTTTGAAGGAACCAACCGGGAATCGCTCTTTTACGAGATACTTTATACCCAGCCCCGGCCTTTGGCCCGCTATAGCCACGAGGCCTCGGAAAACCTGGAGCGGATTGTTTCCAAATGTCTGGCCAAAAAGCCGGACGAGCGCTACCAGTCGGCGGCCGATTTGGTGGCGGATTTAAAAAAAGAAAGGAAAAGCATAGAATCTGGCGAACACATTCCTTTCAGACGCAAAAAGAAATGGAAGAGATTGCTTCCCTTTTTGGTTCCGGCCGGGATTGGTCTGGCCGTCCTGCTGTTCTTGATTTTTAAGCCATTCAGCATAGAAATAGGCGCGGAAAAAGAAACGGCGGCGGCTCAAAATTCTTTGGCGGTTATGTATTTTGAAAATGTCGTTGACCCGGAGGATAAAGACAAAACCGCGCAGATGATTACTTCTCTTTTAATCACCGGTTTGTCCGAGTCGGAAAACCTGCGTGTAATAAGCCGGCAGCGGCTGTATGACATCTTGAACTTAATGGGTAAAGGGGATGTTAAAGTCATCGACCGCAAGCTGGCTTCGGAAGTGGCCAAAAAGGCAGGGGTAAGATGGATTTTGACGGGGGAAGTGCTTCAGACCAAGCCGAATTTTCTTATGACCGCCGAGGTGTCGGAAGCCAAAGGGGGAAAGATTCTGGCCTCACAGAAGGTATCAGGTACATCCGGCGAGGATTTGTTTGCCGTGGTGGATAAGTTGAGCGCCGAAATCAAGAAGGATTTATCGCTCCCGGCGGCGGCAAAAGACAAGCCGGATAAACTGGTGGCGGATGTTACGACCCATTCGACACAGGCGTATCGCTGCTATCTGGAAGGGCTGGATTACTGGAATAAGGCCTATCTTTCCGAGGCGGAAGAAAGCTTCAAGAAAGCCCTGACCCTCGATTCCACTTTCGCGATGGTCTATCTCCGATTGGCCTTAATTTCTTTTCTTCAAGACAGCCCGGGGTGGGGGAAAGAATTCATAGCCAAAGCGGCGCAATATTCGGATAAAGTCAGCCGGAGGGAGAAAGAGTATATTAAAGGCTTCGCCGGCTGGTTGAAGGGGTCCGGTGCCGGAGGGATTGAGGACCTGAAGAAATTAGTGGAGCGGTACCCCGACGACAAAGAGCTCTTATACGTGCTGGCGCTCGCTTATCTTTTTAAGCCGCAGTATGAAGAGGCCATCGTCAATCTTAACAAAGCGATTGAATTGGACCCGCGGTACGGGCGGCCCTATAATTTGCTAGCCTATGCATACGGTGAACTGGGTGATTTCGAAAGGGCAAACCGGGCGGTAAATAAATATATTGAACTGGCTCCCGGAGAAGCCAATCCGTATGATACGAGGGGAGACCTTTATGCCAATCAGGGCAAAATTGAGCCCGCGATTGAATCCTACAAAAAGGCACTCGAAATAAAACCGGATTTCTATTGGTCTTTGGAAAAGCTGGGGCATATGTATCTGTTCAAGAGGGATTATGTCCGGGCGGAGAGCTGTTATCAGCGGATTTTCGCCAGCGGGGACAAGGGCCAGCGCTCCTGGGCAAGACACCATTTGGCTTTGCTTCCCATTTTTCAGGGTAAATTCAACGAAGCGCTTGTGGTTTTCGACCAGACCTTGGCGGCGGATAGATTGGAGCGGGCGGAGGGACGCTGGTTGGCACAAAAGCACCTCGCCAAGGCGACCATCTACCGGGAGCAGAAAAATTGGCAAATGGCTCTGCAGGAAGGCGAAAAGGTGGTGGAATTTCTCCATAAGACCTATCCGGCCGACCCCGTATATGGCCGTAATTTTTACCTGTGGCTTTTGACAATGAGCGGACAGACCGACCGGGCCCTAGAAGTCGCCCAGGTCTTAAAAAGAGACCTTGAAAAAGCAGATACTACCTTTAGGCCCCACTGGTGGCATGCCGATGGAACGATGAAGTTGGTCCGAGGAAAGCTGACGGAGGCCTTAATCAGTTTCGAGAAGGCAGCCGCGGCCACCTCATTTTTTCCTTATCACGTCATACTTGCTGAAACCTACTTCAAGCTGGGCCGGCTGGGGGAGTCAGTCTCCAGACTGGAGAAGCGGCTGTCCCGATACGATGACACCAGATTATGGGATCCTATTTGGAATGCGAAGGCCTATTATCTTTTGGGTCTGGCCTACGAAAAATCGGGCTGGAACCAGAAAGCGATAAAAAATTATGAGGAATTTCTGGAAATCTGGAAAAACGCCGACCCGGGGATTGCCGAAGTGGAAGATGCCAGGCAGCGACTGGCAAAGCTGAAAAAGAAGGTTTGACCTAACTCGTTTGTTCCCCCTCGCCGTTCCGGAGAGGGGGTTAGGGGGTGAGGTTAATGCCGCCCTTTTGCCCGCAGAATCCGCGCAAAAAGCCAGAAAAGCGCCAGGCGGAAGTTGACGTTCCGCTCCAAATCCACCCGGGTTTTGCCCACTTCCTGCAAAGCGGTAAGGTAGGGGAAAGAAAATTTTTGGGCCGAGGCGGTTTTTTCAAATTCCGACTTCAAATCCGCGCTGGCCACCCGCTCCGGCTGCTTCAGTTCGGCCAAGCAGAAAAGCTCCCACAAGAAAATTTCCAGCCAGCTTAAAAAGGAGAGCACCTCTTCTTTCTTGCGGGTGTCAGCGGCCTGCTTGAGCGACAAAAACAAAGCCGCCTCCGACCCAGCCAAGGAAAGCCGCAAAACCTCCCACGCCTGCCTGCGGCGTTCCAGTTCTTCCTCTTTCCGCAAAAAGTAAAGCCGGGCCACGCTTCCGGAAGCCAGCGCCGCCAACTCAAGAGCTTCTTTTTTTGACAGCCGAAACTCCCGTTCGGCAAAACCGGCTACCAACGGGTTGGATAAAGGGGCAAAGAAAAACTTCTGGGTTCGGGAAAGAATGGTGGGCAAGAGGTTCTTCGGCCGCTCGGCGATCAAAATAATCAAAGTGTTTTTATGCGGCTCTTCGAACGTTTTCAACAACTTGTTGGCCCCCTGCGGGAGCTGCAACCGGTCGGCTTCAACCAGAATCGCCACCTGCCAGTCCGCTTCCATCGGCTTGCGTGAAAGCCGGTCCTGCAAAACCTGCAGGTCGGAAACCGTGATGAAATCGGCGTTTTCCTTCCAGACCGGATCGTACGGATTTTTTTTCTTGCTTTCGAGAAAATGGGTGAAAATCTCCTGCCGCGCTTCCTCTTTTTTCTTTTCCGGAGGACTTCCAGCGGATGGAAGGGGAAGGGTGATTAAAAGGTCGGGATGGGACAAAGCGGCGGCCCGTTGGCAGCCGTAACAAACCCGGCAGCCGCTTTTTTTCTCACAAAGAAGGGCTTTGGCTAAAGCGACGGCGGCGGCAAACTTGCCGGTGCCCTTGGGCCCGTGGAAAAGAAGCCCGTGTGGCAGCCGCTCCGCCGCCAGCGCCCGCTCGAGGCCGCGTTGGACGGCTTCCTGGCCTAAAATTTCGGAAAATCTCGCTACCGCAGCCACTGTTCCGGATCCTCCTGGGTTTTTCCCTTGCGCACTTCGAAATGAAACCCGCTCCCCAAAGCGGAGGCCTCGGCCGAAACCGTGCCCACGGCCTCCCCGGTGGCCACCGGGTTTCCGGTTTCCAAGTAAACATCCTCCAGCCGGGCGTAGAGAGTATAATACCCGCTGCCGTGGGACAAAATCAGAAATTTGCCGTACCCGCGCAAAAACCCGGAATAAGCCACCGAACCGGCCGCCACCGCCCGCACCTGGTCCCCGGTGGAAGCGTCGATGTCGATGCCGGGCTGAAACGAATTCACCTTGGTCACCGGGTCTTGGTGCGTGCCGAAACGGGAGAGAACCCGGCCCGAAACCGGCCAGGGGAGCTCCCCCCGTAAGCCGGCAAAGTTGGTTCCGGTTGGAATGGTGGCCGGGCGCGCCTTGCGTTTCTTCTCCAGCTCGGTGATAATCCGCGCCAGTTCCGCCGCCGATTGTTTCAGGCGTTCAATGGAAGCCAGGTGTCCCTGCTTCTGCTGGCGCAGCCCGGCCAAAAGCTCCTGTCTTTTTTCCTTGCTGGCCAAAAGCCGGGTTTCCTCCCTTTTTCTTTCCCGCTCAATCGCCCGCAAAGTCGCCGCCTGCCGCTCCAGTTTTTCTTTTTGCGCCGATAGGTATTCCTTCTGGTTCTGCACGAGCGAAAGTTCTTTTTTCTCCTGCGAAAGTATTTTCTGGAAATCGAAAAACCGCTCCAGCATCACTTGGGGCTCGGCCGCCGCCAGCAAAATCTCCGACTTCGATTTCTGGTTGGCCACGTAGAAGTACTTCAGCCGCAGCCCCAGCCGCTCTTTCCTTTTTTCGTAAATCGCCTCGGACATATCCAGGGTGGCGGCCGTCAGTTTGTGCCGTTTTTCCACCTCCCGTTTCTTTCTGGCCAGCCGTTTCAGGTATTTTTCGGTCAGGTTGATGTTGGCCTCCAGGTTTTCCAGCTGCCGGGAAACCGATTTTTCCTGCCTTTCCACTTCCGCCAGCTTCTTCCGTTCCCCCTCCAGCTCCTGGCGGATTTTTTTCAAATCCTCGGAGGCCCCGGCGGCGTCCACCGGTGTCCGGGCCGAATCGTAGTCGCTTTCCTGGGCGGAAAGCGGCGGGCCCAAAAGCGCCGCCAGTCCGACCGCTATGACCAAAATCCGTTTCATACCTTCAGCTCTTTTTTGATACCTAAAAAGCTGCCGGCCAGCCCAAGCAAAACCGCCAGCCCCAAAGTCAAAAGCCCGGTGGTGAAGGGAAACAAGGAAAGAGGCAAAGTGGAGCGGATGACGGCCAGAACCAGCCAGGCCACCCCGGCCCAGGCCAAAAGGGCGGAAACGAGGGCTAAAAATATTCCTTCGAGGTAGTAGGGTACGGTCAAAAACCCGCGGCCGGCCCCCAGAAGGGCATACATGCCCACCGCTTGGGCGCGTGACTTCAAAACCAGCCGGATGGTGTTGGCGGTCAAGAGAACGACCCCCGCGCTCAAGGCGATAAAAAGCCACATCCCCAGCCGTTCCGTTTTGGCAAAAGCATTTTCCAGATCAGCCGCCCAGCTTTCCGGATATAAAACCTCCTCGACCCCCGGCATCGCTTTCAGGATTTCCGCCAGTTCCGCCAAGGCCTCCGGCGTTCTTTTGTCCGGCACCGGCTCGACGGTAAAGGAAGCCGGCAGGGGATTGGCGGAAATCTCCCCGGCTATCGATTCCCCCAGATCCCGCTCCAACTCCGCCAGGGCCGAATCGGAGGATTTGTATTCTACCCCCGCCACCCCCGCCAAAGCCCCGATGCTCACCTGCAGGGAATCCCGTTGAAGCTCCGTAAGCTCCTCCGCCAAAAAGGCCTGCAAAACCAGCCCCTTTTGCAGCCGCTCCGAAAAGAAGCTCAAATTGTAGGCCCCGACGAAATACAAATTCAGAAGCACGAAGGCCATTAAAAGTGAAAGAAGTGAAAAGAGGGTGTTCCCCTTCTCCCGTTTTATTCCGCGGAACGATTCCCGAACAAAAAAACCGGCGCGCATACTAAGTCGGACCCTCCCGGCTCTCCCCCAAAAGCTGCCCCCGGTCGATGAAATAAAACTTCACTTTGGCCGCGTTCACGTTGCCGGTGGCGGAGGTCAAAATCACCGCCCGTCCCGCCTCGGCCTCTTTCTCCAGAAGCTTTAAGGCCACCTCCGCCCGGGCCGTGTCTAAATTGGAAAGCGGGTCGTCGGCCAAAATTAAAGGCGGGGAGGTTATCAAAGCCCGGCAAAGCGTCACCAGGGTTCGTTCCCCCAGCGAAAGCTCGCCGGGGCTTTTTTCCTTCTGGCCGAAAAGACCGACCGCCGAAAGCCACTTTTCCACTTCCTGCTTTAGATGGGGGGGTTGTTGGCTGTCGAAAAAGAAAGGAAGGGCTACGTTCTCGAAGACCGTCCGGTCGTAGAAAAGTTTTTGGTCTTGAAAGATGTAGCCGATTCTCCGCCGCCAGGCGGAATAGGCCCGCGGCTCGTTCCAAGGGGCCAGCTTCCCCTCCAGAAAAAGTTCCCCCCCCTCCGGCCGTTCGGATAAATAGATGATATCAAAAAGGGTGGTTTTCCCCGCTCCGGAAGGGCCGCATACCGCCACCAGTTCCCCCGGCTCCACCGCAAGCGAGGCCCGCTCAAAAACCGTGCGCTGGGGGGGATAGCTTTTTTTTAGATTCTTGATTAAAAGAAGGGGCGCCACGTCCTATGATACAACCAAACTAATCGCGCCGGCTTTTAATTAATACTTTTGAATACTGGGCCATATTTTCCAAAACTTTTCCGGTCCCCCGCACCACGCAGGTCAGGGGGTCTTCGGCCACGTTCACCGGCAGGTTGGTTTCCTGCCGCAGGCGTTTATCCAGTCCGCGTATAAGCGCCCCGCCGCCGGTTAGGATGATGCCTCTATCGAGAATGTCGGCCGCCAGTTCCGGCGGCGTCCGCTCCAAGGCCTGCCGGACCGCCTCCACGATGGCGTTCACCGGTTCGGAAAGCGCCTCTCGGATTTGCACGGAGGAGATTTTCAAGATTTTGGGGACGCCCGCCACCAGATCGCGGCCTTTGACTTCCATCGATTCTTCTTTTTCAAGCGGGAAAGCCGAACCGATTTTAATTTTAATATCCTCCGCCGACAGCTCGCCGATCAAAAGGTTGTAGTTTTTCTTCAAATACAAAACGATCGCCTCGTTCATTTCATCCCCGGCGATGCGGATGGAGGTGTTGTTGACGATGCCGTTTAAAGCGATGACCGCGATTTCCGAAGTCCCGCCGCCGATGTCGATGATCATCGAGCCGGTGGGCCGGTCAACGGGGAGACCGACGCCGATGGCGGCCGCCATCGGCTCTTGAATCAGATAAACCTCCCGCGCCCCGGCGTTTTCGGCCGAATCCCGGACCGCCCGCTTCTCCACTTCGGTGATGCCGGAAGGGACCGAGATGACGATGCGGGGCTTCATCAAATACTTGTGCCGCACCACCCGTTTGATGAAATCGGACAAAAGCCGTTCGGTAATTTCAAAATCGGCAATCACTCCGTCCTTCAGCGGGCGAATGGCGGAAATCTCCCCCGGGGTGCGCCCCACCATCTCCTTGGCAGCCGCCCCGATGGCCAAAACCCGCTTGGTGGAGGTGTCCACCGCCACCACGGAGGGCTCGTTCAAAACGATCCCCACCCCGCGCACGAATACCAGGGTGTTGGCGGTTCCCAAATCGATGCCGATGTCGTTGGAAATTAAATCAAAAAATCCCATTCCGGTTTCTCCCGTCCCATAGGGACTAAGTTTGTGTGCGGTTTTCACCCCAATAAATATATCGGCCGATTAGGTTGATATACTCACTCCATCCGGCCTTTTTATCTTTCTCCCAAATCCGGGCCAAAGCTCCCATCTTGGAGTCCAGTTCGTCGATGGAATAGAGAACGAACGCCTCCGGGGTCTGCGGCACGATGGGGGATCCCTGCTCCCCCGTCCCCTGATGGGACAGAATCAAATGCCGGAGCCGCAGGCCGAGCTCGGCCGGGAAACCCTCGATTTTTTCCGTCAGCGAGGCGATATAATGGTCCCCGGAGTTGATGTGGCCGACCAGCCGCCCCTCCGTAGTGTAGTCGAAAAACCCCGCCGCCCGATACTGCCAGCCCTTGCCGGAATCATGCAGAAGCGCCCCGGTGGCCAACAAATCCACCTCGACCAAAGGATAAAACGGCGCCACCTTGCGGGCAATCTCCGCCATTTGCAGGGAATGCTCCGCCAGCCCGCCCACATAGTTATGGTGCCACAGCTTGCCCGCCGGCGCGGTAAAATAGGCGTCGAAAACGTTTCTGTCAGCAAAAAACAGCTCCAAAAGCTTTTTCAAATGCGGGTTTTTGACCCGCCCGGCTTCCTCCGCAAATCTTTTCTCTAACTCCTCTTTGGAAAATCGGGAACGGGGCAATATTTCGTCCAAGGAAAATTCCTCCGGTTTGGCCGGGCGGATATTCCGGACGTTAATCTGCAAATCATCCCGGTAGGTGGTTACCGTTCCTTTGACCTTAACCACGGACCCTACTTCCAGTTGGTTGTTGGTGACAGCGGCATCTTCCCACATAACGGCATCCAGCCGGCCGGAGGCGTCCCCCAGTTCCAGCTTCAAAAAAAAACGGCTGTCGTATTCTTTAAGCTCTTTTTTGCGCACGGCGAAAAAACCGCTAACCTCTTCGCCGGGCTTCAAGTCCCGTATGGCCAAATCCGTCGTCCTCCGACCCGCCAAAAATCCCAAAAAGCGCTAAAAAGTCAAGCAAAAACATTATCCACTTGATTTTACTAAAAATTCATCCGATAATAAATAAGGAGGAGGATAAATGCCCAAGTTTCGGTTATTGCTCTTAGCCATCGTTATCTTATGCTTTTCTGCTTTTCCCGCCCTCGCCTCCGACTGCACCGCCCCGGTTTTGCATTATCGCATAAGTAGTGACGCCCCGGGCAGCTATTTTGGCATTTCTTTGGCTGCAATAGGAGACATTGATGGGGATGGAAAAACCGATTTTATCGTTGGTGCACCATATGCAAACCCGGACGGGATTATCGAGGCAGGCTCCGCTTATGTCTATTCTGGGGCCGATGGAACTTTGTTACGCCAGATAAAAGGGGTATCAAAGGCGGATTATTTTGGCCGGTCTATTTCTGGAATCGGTGATGTAAATGGTGACGGACGACCCGATTTCCTTGTCGGTTCTCCTAAAGGTTACGCTCGTGCTTATTCCGGTGCGGGCGATTCTTTACTCTACGAAATAAGCTTTCCTGGAATATGGGCCGATTTTTGGCACTTTGCTCTTGCCGGGATCGGAGATATTGACGGTGACAATAAACCTGACTTCATAATTGGCCTGCCCTTAAACAGCCCAAACAACATTGCCTGGGCCGGATCTGCTTTTATTTATTCAGGTTCCGATGGGGCCTCGCTCTGCCAAATAGATGGCACGGGAGACGGAGACCTTTTAGGCTTTTCAGTAGCGGGAATGGGTGATATAACCGGCGACCAGAAAGCAGACTTTCTTGTAGGTGTTATGCGGGGTGACACATCCTTCTTAGGTCATTATTGGAATGGTTCCGCCAACGTGTATTCCGGCAGCGATAGGTCGCTGCTTCAACAAGAATTCGGAGACAAACTGCATGATTTTTTTGGTTGGTCGGTTGCCGCGGTTGGAGATTTGGACGGAGATGGCAAAGGAGACGTTATAGCCGGTGCTCCGTATGAATCAGGCGGACCAGAACCCGTAAGGCCATCCTATGGCAAAGTTTTTTCCAGCATTTCGGGCGATGTCCTATTCGAAATAAGTGGAGAGCCAACCAGCCGGCTCGGGCTGTCTGTAAAAGGATTGTCAGATGTTAACGGAGACGGAACGCCAGATTTTATGGTTGGTGCCCCCGGAGGGTTTAGTTACTTTCCAGAGCAGGCAACTCCTACAGGGGCCGCCTATGTCTATTCTGGGATCGATGGATCTCTAATCTTTTCAACAAGAAGTTCTGTATTATGGGACCATTTTGGGTGGTCCGTAACCGGAACAGGTGACCTCAATGATGACGGAAAAGAGGACATAATTATCGGTGCACCCTTCAGCAGCTATCCCAACAGGGATACGGGTGTCGTTTACGTATTCGCCTCCAAGACCGTCCCAAAAGGCGACCTGAATTTCGATTCCACCTTGACCATCGCCGATATAACCAACCTTCTCAATGTGGTCTTTATCGACCAATCTTTGGCCCTTTCCCCCTGTACCGCCGACCTGAACTGCGACGGCGCTTTTTCCCCGGGGGATATCGTTCTCCTGCTCAACCGGGTGTTTCTGCAAACCGCCCTGCCTTGTCAGTAGCATTTTACCCCACCCCAAAATTGTTTCACGTGAAACAATTTTTCTAAGTCAGCGATTCTCTTAACCTTTGAAGAAGGTGAAACGGGTTTTTCGTAGGGGCACAACACCGTTGTGCCCTCCCCTTCCCGTGCCGGGAAGGGGATAAAGGGGTTAGGTCGTTTTACAACGGTTGCCTGCCCGCAAAACCCACCTCTAAATCATGCCAGAAATCGATTTTCTTTTCCCCCAGCATCCAGCACAAGAAAACTTCCCGCCCGCCCCGCAGGTGGGGAAAATCCACCAGTCCCCGGTCCAAATCCTTGACCAAAACCCCCTTTTTTTCCACCTGCGCGAGCAGCCGCTGAATTTTCTGGTTCTGGATGAAATGATAATCCGCCTTTTTCCCGCCGCCGTTGGACTTGGCGGAATCCAGAACCTCCGCCAGCTCCGCCCCGCGGGCCTCCAGTTCCTCCTGTATGGTCTGGACTTCTTCAAAAATTTTCGCCAGCGAGGGCAAAAGCCCGCTCGCCTCTTCCAGCGAAAAATGCTTTTTGAACTGATTGGCCATAATCTTTGCGAAAATACTTAACTTCGCCTTATCGGGGGACGATTTCTTGCTAAACGCTTGAGGAGTTTTTACTCAAACTTCCGCAGTCGGAGCGAATTGGTGACCACGAAAAGGGAGGAAAAAGCCATCGCCCCGGCGGCCAGCATCGGATTTAAGGTCAAACCGAAGGCCGGATACAAAACCCCGGCGGCGATGGGAATCCCCAGAATGTTGTAACCGAACGCCCAGACCAAATTCCATTTGATAGTGGAGAGGACACGGCGCGACAAGCGAATCAGGTAGGGGAGAAGCCTTAAATTATCATTCAGCAAAACCACGTCCGCCGATTCCAGAGTCAAGTCGCTGCCCCGGCGCACGGCAATTCCCACGTCCGCTTCCGAAAGCGCCACCGCGTCGTTGACCCCGTCCCCCACCATTCCGACTGTTTTCCCTTCCTTCTTCAGTTCCCGTATCCAGTTCCCTTTCTGGTCCCCGCGCACCTCCCCCCGCGAACGTTCGATTTGCAGTTGAGAAGCGGCGTGTTCGGTCATCTCCCGCCAGTCGCCGGAGAGCATAAACAGCTCCACCCCGATTTTTTTCAGTTCCTCGACCGTTGCGCTTGCCTCCGGCCGCAAGGCATCGGTCATAAAAAACCGAGCTACCTCCTGATTGCCGACGGCCATATGCGCCTGCGAAAAGGGGGAATGCTCTTCATCCCATTCAACCTGAAGGTTGGCTTGATTTTCCTCCAAAAAATGCCGCGAGCCAATCATAATTCTTTTTTCACCGGAAAAAGCCGCCACCCCTTTGCCCGGAAAGGAGCGAAAATCGCCGACCGGAACTTCGGATGCCCCTTCTTTTTGGGCAAACTCCACCAGTGGTGCGGCAAACGGATGCTCGGAAAGTTTCTCGACCGACAACAAAAGTGCGAGGATTTCGTTTTTATCCCCCCTGAATTTCCATTTTTCGACTTTGGGCCGACCGGTGGTCAACGTGCCGGTCTTGTCCAAAACGAGAGTTTGAATCCGGCTCGCCTTTTCCAAAGATAGTGCATCTTTGATTAAAATTCCTTTCTTGGCCGCCCGCCCGGCGCCGGCGATTAAAGCCAAGGGCGTCGCCAGCCCCATCGCGCAAGGGCAGGCGATGATTAAAACCGCCGTGGTCATTTTGAGTGCGAAGCCGACACCCGGCCCAAAGATGGCCCAGACCGCAAATGTAAGAATGGCAACACTCAAAACCGCCGGAACAAATACGGCGGCAATTTTATCCACCAGCCGCTGCACCGGGGGCTTGGAGCTTTGGGCCTGCTCCACCAGCGAAGCGAGGGTCGCCAGGTAGCTTTGCTTTCCCGCCCGGCGCACCGCCATCCGAAAAGCCCCCTCCCGGTTGATGCTCCCGCCGATAACCCAATCCCCCGCTCCCTTGGAGGCGGGAACCGATTCTCCCGTAACCAAAGATTCATCCACGCTGGAGCTTCCTTCCAGAACCTCCCCGTCCGCCGGAACTTTCTCCCCCGGCCGCACCAAAACGAAATCCCCCGGAAAAAGAGCCCCGGTCGGTACTTCCTTCTCCTGCCCCTCGGGAGTCAAAACCCGCGCTTTCTGCGGGGCCAAGCTCAAAAGCTCTTTAGTCGCCGCGCGGCCCCGGTGCCGGGCGGAGGATTCCAGAAAACGGCCCAGCAGAACGAGCGCGATAATGACGGCGGCGGTCTCAAAGTAAAACTCCGGCGCGCGACCGGTGCGTAAGTATTGAAAACCGTTCCAGGCCGAGTAGAAGTAGGCGACCGTAGTTCCCAATGCGATAAGCGTATTCATATCCCCGCGCCGGTGCTTAAGCTGCACCCAGGCGCCGTGATAAAATTGCGCCCCGCCCCAGAATTGAATGAGGGTTGCCAGAGGCCAGCTGACCCAGAAGGTGAGTGCGTGGCCGAAATGAAACATCCCGAAAACAAAAACCGCCGCCGCCATTGCCAGAACGGCCGTTAGTTTCAGCTTTTCTTTCCGGTAGCCGGTATCGGAAATTTTTTCTTCCACTTCCTCCACGCTGGAAACGGCAACGCCGGCGGCTTGAAGCTGGGAGGAAATCTCCTCCAGACCGACCAGTTCAGGCAGATAGGAAATTTCCATCCGCGAATCGGAAATCTTTCCCTCTAAAACGCCCCAAATGGAGGCAACCCTTTTTTCGGCATCCGGAGCGGCTCCGTTGGCGAAATAGATGTAACCCCGGCGGGCCGGAACTTCATAACCGGCGTTTTTGACGGCCTCCGAAAGGGCAGACAGATTGGTTTTGCTCTTGTCGATTTCCACCGCCGCCGTTTCCGAAACCAAACTCACCTCGGCCCGCAAAACCCCGGGGGTTTTGCCCAGCCCCTGCTCGACGGAGCGGACGCAGGCCGCACAGGTCATCCCGGCCACCGGTAAAACCACCCGTTCTTTTTCGGAAGTTGTCATAGTTGAAATAAGAGAAAAAAGCTAAACCTGCGTGGTTACGTAAAACAGATCCCCCCGGCGCACCAGAAGCAGCACCACCTTCTGCCCCCGCTTCAGCCGTTTCATCATCCGCTCATACTCCGCCGCCGAGGCCACCTCGCTTTTGTTGATTTCCAGAATTACGTCCCCCTCCTCCACGCCGATAAGCCCGGCCGTGGAGTTCGGTTTCACCTCCGTCACCACCACGCCCCGTCCCGTATCCACCCCCAGCCGTTGGGCGATCTCCGGGGTGAGGTCGGAAACGTAAATCCCCAATTTTCCTTCCGAGCCCCGCCGGGAGGCGGGAGGGGTCTCCGCCGTCAGGGCCGCTTTGCGCATTTCCTTTTTGCGCCAAAAAGTCACCTCAAAGCTCTTCCCGCTGCGGGTGTCCCAGATAAAATCGTCCCAGTCGTTGGCGCCGGCAATTTTTTTCCCCTCCGCTTCCGTAATCACGTCCCCGCGCAAAAACCCAAAACGCCAGGCCGGCGAGTTTTTCTCCACGTTGGAGACCAAAGCCCCCTCCGAGAGATGAAGGTTCATACTCTGCGCCAGAAGCGGGGTCAAACTCTGCACGTCCACCCCGATCCAGGGGAGCACCACCTCGCCGTATTGAATCAAATCCTCCATCACCCGCCGGGCCCGGTTGGCCGGAATGGCAAACCCCACCCCTTCCGAACCCCGGCTGGAGGAGAAAATGAAAGCGTTGATGCCGATAACCTCGCCGTCGGCGTTGGCCAGAGGCCCGCCCGAGTTTCCGGGATTGATGGCGGCGTCGGTCTGAATCATTTTGCGATAGATTCGATTCCCCTGGCCCACCTGCCGTTTGAAATCCCGCCCCAGAGCGGAAATCACCCCGGCCGTCACGGTGGGATGGGGGTCGTCCAACAAATAGCCGAACGGGTTGCCGATGGCGATGGCCCACTCCCCGATGGCCAATTCGTCGGAATTCCCCAGCCGGGCGTAAGGCAAGCCCTGCCCCTCTATTTTCAAAACCGCCAGATCGCTTGGCAAATCCTCCCCGATTACTTTCCCTTTGTATTCCTCGCCGGAAGGCAAAGTCACCCGGATTTCCTCCGCTCCGTCTACCACATGCTGGTTGGTCAAAATAAAGCCGCGCGGGTCGGTGATGACCCCGGAACCGATGGAGTGCGCCTTCTGTTTGAACTCCCGCGGGCGAAAAAAGAAACTCCAAACGTCGTCGAAATCGTCCGCCCCGAAAGGATGGAAGTAAGGGGAAGTTCGCACCACCCGGGTCTGAGTCACCGAAATCGAAACCACCGCCGGCCCGACTTTTTCGGCCGCCTCCACGATGGCGCTCCGACGGGATTCCGGAATATCCTTTTTGGCCGGCGCCGGCGCCCGGGCCAAAAGCATCTGCACCTCGCCGGATTGGGTCGAACCGGAAGCATTTGGACCGGCGCTTTTAACTTCCCCGCCGGATTGTAAAATGCCGTAGGTGAGAAGCGAACCCAAAATCACCCCCAAAAAGGCGACCGCAAAAACCAACGCTATCGATTGTCGTCTATTCATAAGCGGAAATTCCCGTCTTTAAATGTTTAACCCGACTTTCGACCGCCCGGTTCCATTGGCGAAGGCGGTCAAAGCTCCAATCCCACTTATTATACGCCGGGAGGGGAGAGCGGTTTTAGGCGAGGGCCTGCTCCAAATCGGCGATTAAATCTGGGGCATCTTCGATGCCGACCGAAATCCGCACCAGCGCGTCGGAAATCCCTTTTTCCTCCCGCACTTCCTTGGGAACGGAAGCGTGGGTCATCAAGGCCGGATGTTCGATGAGCGATTCCACTCCCCCCAAACTTTCCGCCAGGGAGAAAATTTCCGCCGCTTCGCACACTCGTTTTGACTCTTCCAGTCCGCCTTTGACCTCAAAACTTATCATCCCGCCGAAACCTTTCATCTGCTTTTTGGCTGTTTCATACCCCGGATGCTCCGGCAGGCCGGGATAATACACCTTTTTCACCTTCGGATGGCCTTTCAAAAACTGGGCAATCTGCCGGGCATTGGCTTCGTGCCGCTCCATCCGCAAAGCCAGTGTTTTCACCCCGCGCAGAACCAAAAAGGCATCCAAAGGCCCCGGCACGCTGCCAACCGCATTCTGGCAGAATTTCACCCGCTCAAAAATCTTGTCGTTGGAAGTCAGAACCGCGCCGCCGACCACGTCGCAATGCCCCCCCAGATACTTGCTGGTGGAGTGGACGACCACATCCGCCCCAAAGTTCAACGGCTGCTGCCAGTAGGGGGTGGCGAAGGTGTTATCCACCGCTACGATGATATTCCGACCGTGCGCCAGCTTGGAGGCCTCCGCCAAATCGGTGATTTTCAAAAGCGGATTGGTGGGGGTTTCCAGAAAGAGCATTTTGGTATTGGGGCGAAGAACCTTCTCCACGTTGGCCAGATTGGAAGAATCGACGTAATCAAACTCCAGCCCGTATGATTTGAAAACCTTCTCAAAAATCCGGTAGGTGCCGCCGTACAGGTCGTCGGAAGCAATAATGTGGTCCCCCTTCTGGAAATAGTTCATCAAAGCCGAAATCGCCCCCATCCCGGAGGAGAAGCAGATGCCGTATTGGGCATCTTCCAGCGAGGCCAGGCAGGCCTCCAAGGCCCCGCGAGTAGGGTTCTGCGTGCGGGCATATTCGTATCCTTTATGCTGCGCCACTCCATCTTGGACATAAGTGGAGGTCTGGTAAATCGGCGTGGAAATGGCCCCCGTGCTGGGGTCGGGCGGCTGCCCGGCGTGAATCGCCCGGGTGGAAAACCCTAATTTCTTGGCCTTTGGCCTTTCCGCACTCCCCATCTTTACTTCCAGCTTTTCTTTGAGCATAGAAACTCCTTAAAGTTCATATTTTTATCGAGAAAATCATAAAATCTCCGCCAGTATAATCGGCCTAAAAACCCCAAAAGGCAAGGGGAGGCGAGCGTTTTTAACAGGGCGGCGGACTTCCGAGGAACACAAAATTCAAAATCAAAACCACATCCGTCGGGGTCAACTGCCCGTCGCAGTTCAAATCCGCCAGATTAAATGGGCAATTCCCTGTTCCCAGAAACACGCAGTTCAATTCCAGCA
>Ga0184637_10001243_pt1 | contig 17578 bp, 15 predicted proteins | sample PLM3_127_b2_FD_133143 | JGI IMG/M metagenome (GOLD analysis project Ga0184637, IMG submission 133143) | Groundwater sediment microbial communities from an aquifer in East River, Colorado, USA - PLM3_127_b2 | ecosystem: Environmental > Terrestrial > Soil > Riparian zone | place: USA: East River...
CGCACTCAAGCATCGTACCGTGTCAGCTCGTGCGTCCGAATTCCCGAACGCCGCAGCGGCTTTCACCCGCCACGGTGCCACGCCCCTTGACGTTGCTCGGGGCGTCCTGAGCACCAGTCGAAGGGCGGAGGCACCGAGACACGGAGACATGCCGTCTTATTCTTCTCGCAAACGGCGCAAGGCATCGGCAGTGTCGCTTTCTGGCCTGCCCCGCCGGCTCTCGCTTTTGGCGATGTTCTGATCACACCTCAACCGGGCCTCAGCCAATATGTGACTGACATCGACCTGCGGCCCTCGAATAACCTAATACTGCGTGTAAATGCCGGTCTTGATATAGCGACCGGCCTTGCAACCTGGCGCTTCACCTCCCTCGACCCGGCGACGATGCTGCCGACGGAGGATCCGCTGGCCGGCTTCCTGCCGCCGAACGTCACCTCTCCAGAGGGCCAGGGAAGCGTCCTGTTCACGGTGATGCCGAAGACGAACCTGCCAAGCGGCATGGAGATTAGAAACAGCGCCGGCATTGCCTTCGACACCAACGCGGCAATCGTAACGCCGGAGTGGCTCAACACGATCGACAACGACAGCCCGTTGAGCTACGTGGCGCCGTTGCCTGCGACTCAGCCCACCGCCGACTTCCTGGTGCAGTGGGCGGGCTCCGACCTAGGTGCCGGTGTCTTGGACTACACCGTGTTCGTGTCGGAGGATGGCGGCCCGTTCGTGCCGTTTCTCACCAACACGACCGACACGTCGGCGATATTCACGGGCCAGGTTGGAAAAAGCTACGCCTTCTACAGCCTCGCCCGAGATCGCGTGGGTAACAGAGAGGATGCCAAGACGGCCGCTGAGGCCACAACGCGTATTGTCCTGGGGGACACGACACCGCCGACGACCGATCCACACGCCGATGTCCCTCCCGTCGAGGCGACGGGGCCCAACGGGGCTATGGTGACCTACGTGTCGCCGGCCACGCACGACGCGGTGGACGGGGACCGGACGGCGATCTGCAGCCCGGCGTCGGGCAGCACGCTCCGGCTTGGGCACACGACGGTGACGTGTTCGGCGACCGATGCGGCCGGGAACCATGCCGTGGACTCGTTCTTCGACGTGTTCGTAGACGACACGACGCCGCCCGCCGTCACGAACACGAGCACCACACTGGAGGCGATCGGTCCGCAGACCGCGGTGACGGTGCCGGTCCCATCCGCGTCGGACCTCGTGGATGGCCCGCTGCAGGTCACCTGCACGGCGCAGCCGACCTTCCTTGTGGGCATGACGGCGGTCGACTGCACGGCGACTGACGCCCACCACAACACCGGGCACGGCACCGCCACGGTCACGGTCACCGACCACACGCCGCCGACGATCGATCCACACGCCGATGTCCCCCCATCGAAGCGACGGGGCCAGACGGGGCCCTGGTGACCTACGTGTCGCCGGCCACGCACGACGCGGTGGACGGGAGCGGCGTCGCCAGGTGTGTGCCAAGCGCCGGAACTACGTTCCTGATTGGGACAACGATCGTCATCTGCACGGCCCTTGATGCCGCTGCTAATCCGGCAACGGGTACGTTCAATGTGACGGTCGGGGACGTGACGAGGCCGGGCGAAATGAGCGGGAACGGATTTGTCAGCAACGACGACGTCCGGTATCACTTCAACTTTCACGTGAAGGAGCGAACGCCAGACAACGAGCGTGGCTCGTTCCAGTTGAGGGTTGAAGACCACCGCCGAGGCTTCAACGTCAGCCGGCGCAGGGAGCGCAACGACCGATTCGTCGCGCGTGTGGTGACGTTTGTGGCGTTTAGTGACGATCCTACCTTCCGGCCGGGTCGACGACCGAAACCGAACGTCGACACCGTGGTGTTCTTCGGACAGGGCGAGTGGAACGGCAATACCGGCTACAGCTTCAGAGTCTTCGCCATGGACCAGGGCGAGCCGGGACGCCACCGTGAGTCCGTTGAAGTCACGATCTGGGATCCAGCCGGCAACGTCGTCGGCGACGTGTCAGGGGAACTCGACGGCGGGAACGTGCAGTCGAAACGGATAAGGCACTGAAAACAGGGCGTCCGCCCACGAAGGCCGTGCCACAGTTCACGCTTTGGCACGGTCCTCTCGGGCCGGCGCGGAGCCGGTCTCTCGGGAGTAAACCCTGGCCGCCGGGGGAGTCTATCGCTTCTTCGCGGCGATCTTCCGTAAAGCCGACGAGCGCCCGGCGCCTGCGTGATTGCGCGACTTCTCACCGGCCCGCGCGAGACGTCTACTGTGTACCGGAGCCTGTCGACGCACACGCACTCGGCGTCCGGTTGAAATGGCGGAGCCCCGAACCGTGACCGTCACGGGTTCCAGATCGGCCGTGTCGACGACGAGCCGCTTACCCACGGCTGCCAACGCCGCTTCAATCTGATCGAGCTGCGAGCCGTGCCGGACGTTGAGGACGCGATCGACCTGAGGGAGGTGCCAGTCGAGCCGTTTAGCGAGTTGGCTCTTGTTCACCTTGCTCGCCCGCATCGCCTGATACAGGGCGATCTTCGTGGACTCAAGGGCGGGAAGCATCACGCCCGTCCCTGCCGCGGGTGAGGGTGACGGGATGTCGCGCCGATCCTTCATGAAGGCGTCGAAGATGGTCAGGAGCGCATCCTGGGCCTGCGCGAGCGCCTCTTCGGGCGTGTCGCCAAACGTAACGGCTTCCGGCACGTCGGGAAACGTGACGAGGATGGTGCCGTTGTCATCCTTCGTGAGGGTGACGGGGTAGAACATGGATTGACTCCTCCTCCGGAGCGGGATGCGCAACCGCGCGTCGCGCTCGTCGTGCTGGGCCTCAGGCGACGCCGAGGTTCTTCTTGATGGCCTTGACGAGTCCGGTGCCGAGTTCCTTCTGCTTGCCGTGCATCGGGAGGTCCGTCACTTTGTCGCCCAGACGAACCGTGAGATGCCCGCCGCGGCCAGCCTCAAAAGTGCAGCCTTGTTTGGCGAGCCACCGCTTCAGCTCCTGGCTCGTCACGACGTGACTATACAACAGATATGTTGTATATGCAACACACCTGTTGCGATCGTGCAATGGCGCGACATCTGGCAAGTTGGGAACTTGACCTGTGTGTTCGAACCGTGACGCCGCTGCGCGAAAGTCTTTATCGTTCAGCGTGAGAGGCGAATAAAGACGTAGACGACGAGCGCGGTGAGCAGGATCAGGAGGCCGAGCTGCTGAACTCTCGTTGGCATCCCGAGTCTTTCATGCGACGGGCCACGGAGACACGGAGATAAAGTAAGTGGGATTCTTCTCCGTGCCTCCGCGTCTCCGTGGCCTGTGGGTCTGAAAAACACATCAATTCGGCGGTTCTTCGTTGTAATAAAAAGTCACCGTGAACAGCGCCCGGTCTGACGGGTATTCAGGTGGGAGCGGCGCCGTGGGATTCGAGGTCACGATCGCGCCGTACGCGGCGTTGTTGAAGGCGTCGATCGAGGATGGCTGCACGATGACGAGGTCGGTGATCGATCCGTCGCGATGGATGTTGAACTGCAGCACGACGTGGCCGCTCAGCACCATGGCCGCCTGCGGAATGAACCAGTTGCGCCGCACCTGCGCGACGAAGCGGCGCAGCCACGGCCCGAACTCCACCCCCTTGGTATCGAACTGAATCGTGGCGCCGGGACGGTCGTTGCCGCCCTGCGGATTGTTGAACGTCTCGTTCTGCACGTACCGCTGCAGGTTGCGGAGTGCTTCACCGAGCGATCCGGAGGTGCGCGGCGGCGGTGTCTCAGAGGGCCGGCGCAACCCGAGGTCGGCCGGCGGAAGAGCCCGCGCCACCTGGCTCTCCGGTTCCGGTTGCGGCGGCGTCGTGTCTTCGGGCCCGCGCAGGCGTTCAGCCTGCTCGGCCTCAACACGCTCGGCGGAGTTGCCCAGCGACAGCGGTTCAGGATTCTCCGGCCGGCGCGCCTCGGGGGCCTGCGCGGTGCGGTCTTCATCGGACAGCGGCGCACGAAGCGGCGGCTCCAACGCGCGCATATCGACCCGCGGCTGCACGAACACGAACGTGCGCTGCTGCTCCTGCTCCAGCCGCTCCTGGAGCGCCGCGCGCCGGCGCTCCAGATCCTCCGGGCTGAGCTGAAAAAACGGAATCTGTGGACCGTAGAGGAGCGCGGCCAGCAGAAGGCCGTGAAAGACGACCGACAGGAAGACGCCTTCGCGCGGCGCGATGGCGTGTCCGACGACGTTGTCGTCGAGGTATCGATCGTCGAGATCGAAATGAATCACGGGCGTGATCGCGAATTATAACATTCGGCCGGACAAGCACTTAGCTGGTCGTCGGTAGCTGGTAGCACGAACGCTACAGCTACAAGCTATAAGCTACCAACTACCAGCTACCAGCTAGCGTTTCACACCCGTATACAAATAGACGATGCCGAAGGTCAGCGGGTCTGCGCGAACGTGGGTAAAACCTGCCTGTTCGAGGATTTCCATGAACTCATGCGGCGGCGGGAAGGTCCCGACCGACGCCGGGAGATACGAATAGGCCGCCGTGTGACCGGAGACCATCCGCCCCACCGACGGGAGCAGATACTTGAAATACCAGAGGTAGAGCGTGCTGATGCCGGGCACGCGGGGGACGCCGAATTCAAGAATCGCCAGTCGCCCGCCCCGCCGCATCACCCTCGCCATCTCCGCGCAGGCGAGTGCCGGGCGCTCGACGTTGCGGATGCCGAAGGCCACGGTGGCCACATCGACGGTCCCGTCGCGCAGCGGGAGGCGCGTGGCATCGCCACGCACGAGGGTGATCCGCTCCGCTTCGCCCGCGGCCCGAACCTTGCGCAGACCGAAAGAGAGCATCGCCGCCGCGAAATCGACCCCGATCACGCGCGCGGCGCCAACGGCGGGGGGATCTGAAGGTCCGCCCCTACAGGCCTGGAGTGCAACGTCCGCGGTGCCGGTACATACGTCGAGCAGCGTTTCGCGTCCGGTCAGCGAGAGCGATCGGATCGCCCTCACGCGCCACCGCCGGTCGATGCCGGCGCTCAGCACGTGGTTGAGCAGGTCGTACCGCGGCGCGATCGCGTCGAACATCCCCGCGATGCGGTCAGGGGTTTTGTCGGGGGCAGCCGTCACCGACACGCTAGCCACGAAGGACACGAAGACGGTTTAGCCACAAAGAACACAAAGCACACTATGGTACGCGCACGAAGTAGCACGAAGCGTCGCGTTCAGCCCGGAAAACATCGTGATCTTTGTGCCCTTCGTGGCCAAATCGTCTTTGTGTGCTTCGTGGCTAAATCGTCTTTGTGTCCTTGGGAGGATCATCCCAAGAACAGCGACAACGCCGTGGCCGCGAAGTAGATGATCCCAACGTAGCCGTTCAAATCAAACGCCCGCTTGACCTGCGAGAGATCGCCTTCGCGAACGAGCGACTGCTCGAACGCCAACAGGCACGCGACCACCGCGACACCCGCCAGGTACAACAGCGGGAGATCCGCGACGCGCCACAACGCAGCCATCGCGACCACCGTCGCGACGTGCATCAGCCGTGAGAGGAGAATGGCGGCGCCGACGCCGAACCGAACGGGTATCGAGCGAAGCCCGTGCTGCCGGTCGAACTCGACGTCCTGGCAGGCATACAGGATGTCGAATCCCCCCACCCAGAGCCCGATGGCCAGGCCGAGCAGCCATGGCTCGAGCCCCTGGCGGCCGCCGGCGGCGATCCAGCCGCCCACAGGCGCCACGGCCATGGCGAGGCCCAGGAACAGCTGCGTGTACGACGTGTACCGCTTGGCAAGGGAGTACCAGAAGACAATCACGAGCGCGACCGGCGACAACAGCAGGCAAAGCGTGCTCAGTCGCGCGGCCCCGTAGACGAATGCGGCAGACGACACGGCAACAAACACCGCGGCTTCGGTCATCGACATCGCGCCGCGCGGCAGCTCGCGCATCGACGTTCTCGGGTTCAAGGCGTCGAACCTGGCATCGACAAGCCGGTTGAACCCCATGGCGGCGCTCCTCGCGCTCACCATGCAGACGCTGATCCAGAACACCTGCGGCCAGGAGAAGGGCTCCGTACGCCAGGCGAGCAGCGCGCCGGTCAGCGCAAACGGCAGCGCAAACACCGTGTGGCTGAAACGGACGAAAGAGAGGTACGTCAGGAGCTTTCGCATGTCACACATCAAATCCCAAAACCCAAAACCCAAATCCCGATCGATCCCGTTCTCCTATCGCGTCGTTCCCGAGTGGTGTTGGGATTTGGGGTTTGGGATTTGGGGTTTTTCGGCGTCGAGCCACGTGATCGCAGCGGGCTCGACGCCTGAGACCAGGTATTCTTCCACATCGTCGACACGCTCGGGCACGCGGACGGCGATCAGCGCCGCCTGCTTCCCCTCTTCGATGCTCCCGAACTGTTCCCCGAAGCCAAGCGCGCGGGCGCCGCACCGCGTGGCGCTCTCGAGCAGGTGCCGCGCGGACACCCGGGGCGCGAGCCGCCTGGCGGCTGCCAGCTCCCCGAACATGTTCAGGTCCTGGACGCTGGCGAGGCTGTCGGTCCCGAAGGCGACGGTGACGCCCATCGCGTAGAACGCCTCGATCGGTGGGTCGCCGACGCCGACGTACCGGTTGCTTCGGGGACACGAGACAACAGTCGTCCCGAGCGCCCGCAGCCTCGACAGGTCGTCGCCGTCACACTGGACGCCGTGCACGGCGAGCACGCGCGAATCCAGGAAGCCAAGATCGGCGAGGTACCGCACGGGTGAAACCCCCGGCGCCTGCCATGCGTCCGTCCAGACGCCCAGGCCGGTCAACACGTCGCGCCAGCCGCCCGTGCCACGGTCGATGAACTCAACCTCTTCGGGCGACTCGCCGAGGTGCACACTCGAGACGTCTCCGCGATGCGCATCCAGGTCCTCGCGGAGCGCGGAAAACAACCCGGGCGATACCGAATACGGCGCGTGCGGCGCCAGGGAGACCCGCACGTCAGCGCCGGTGCCGCCTGTGCGATCCACGTGGCCACGCGCCTCGAGGACCCGCCCCGCCGGGTCATCCGTATTGAAGCCCAGCAGCTCGTAGAACACGCGCGCCGGCATCGCCGCGTCCCGCAGGAGCGGCACGGTCACCAGCGTATTGCCGGTATCGCCGACCAGGCCCGTGCCGCTCGCGCGTGCTTCCTCAATCCCGGCGCGGGCCGCCTGGAGGATGACCGGATCGTCGGTGTCGCGAACCCGCCGGCGCGCGGCCATGATCGCGCCAATCCAGTCGAGGAACCGGGCGGCTGGAGGCACGGCGCCTCTCAGGTACGACAGCTCGAGATGTGTGTGCGCGTTGACAAGCGCGGGAAGAATGGCGACGTGGCCGAGGTCAATCGCGCCAGGCCTCTTGCCGGACCCGACCCCGGCGATGCGACCGCGCTCGATGGCGACCCAACCATCACGGATGGGAGGCGCCTCGATCGGAAGAACCCAAGAGGCTCGGTACCAAATCATCCGACACACGCCGCCACGGGCCACGGAGACACAGAGGCACGGAGACAACCACGTACAAAACCATCTCCGTGGCTCCGTGCCTCCGTGGCCAGTCTCACTGCGCGATGCGCAGTTGTTTTCCCGCGCGGCTGCGGGCAGGGTATTGCTTGAGCTCCTCCGGGACAGACGAGTCGCCGTCCGCCCGCGCCCTGGCCAGCGCCAGCATCCGCGGCACATCGCGCTCACGGAAGATGGGGTCGCCGAGAATGTCGTAGTGCATGTTCCGGCGCTTGGGAACGAAGCCGGCATCCTCGATGTTGACGACGATCTCGACTTCGTCCATGCAGTAGGCCGCACCCGCCGCGCGCACCACGTTCTCCTCGATCATCACGCTGCCCATGTCGTTGGCGCCGTACGCAAGGCTCAGCTGGCCGACCTTGCCTCCCTGTGTCACCCACGACGCCTGCAGGTTGTCGAAGTTGTCGAGCACGATGCGCGCAAGCGCGAGCGTGCGTAAGTAGTCGATCCCGGTGGCTTCGGAGCCGCCGCGCTCGGTGTGCTCCGGCTGATAGCTCCAGGTGATGAACGCGGTAAACCCGCCGGTTTCGTCCTGCAGATCCCGGAGCCGCATCATGTGCTCGATGCGCTCCTCATCCGTCTCCACCGTCCCATACATCATCGTGGCCGTCGTCCGGAGGCCGGCATGATGTGCCTCGCGCATGACGCCGAGCCATTCGCCGGCGGACGCCTTGCCGTAGCAGTTCAGCAGCTTGCGAACACGGTCGACCAGGATCTCTGCTCCCCCGCCAGGAATGCTGTCGAGTCCCGCGGCGATGAGCCGCGCAATCACGGCGGGGACGGGCAGCTGATCGAGCCGCGACATGTGCAGCACCTCTGGCGGCGACAGCGCATGAAGCTTGAAGTCGGGATACCTGGCCTTCACGGCGCGGAACAGGTCCTCGTACCAGGCGATCGGCAGGTCGGGGTTATGGCCTCCCTGCAGCAGGAGCTGGTTTCCGCCGACGGCGATGGTCTCGTCGATCTTGCCGAAGATCTCGTCGAAGCCAAGCACGTAGCCTTCGGCAGAGCCGACGGGCCGGTAGAACGCGCAGAAATTGCACCGCGCGACGCAGACGTTCGTGTAGTTGACATTGCGATCGATGATGTAGGTGACGATCCGGTCCGGGTGCCTGCGCGCACGGATGGTGTCCGCAAGGCGGCCGAGAAGATGGGTCGGGGCGTGGCGATACAGCTCGAGCGCCTCGGCGGCGTTCACCCGCGCCCCTGCAGTCACCTTCCTGGCGAGCTCATCGATCATCACAGTGTCGTCGAAGGCGGGCAGGTCCGCCTAGAAAAATTCCAGCGATCGTCTTCGCGGAGCCAATCCCAGGTCCGCAGCGTAGTCGAGGAACGTCTGCAGTCCCATGATTTCGTCTGGACCAAGGCCGTACTTCACATTATCTCTTAGATAGGCGGCCGCCCGTGCCGCGGCGGCGGCGTTGCCGCGTCCGTACTCCTCCGCGATCGCGCTCGTCGACGAGGCGCCCTCCTCCTGCGCGTCCTGCAGCAGCCGCACATCGGCTGCGGTGATCGCACCCGCCCGGCCGGTCCACGCGGCATACACGAACGGAAGTCGCGTCATGGCGGTCCATTCCGCGCCCAGGTCGATCTTTCGGAGCCCGAGCGCATCGGGATTGGCCTCGAGGGCCGGATCGCCGATCAGCAGCGCCGCATCGGATCCGCGCGTCATGGCCTCGAGCTCCGGGCTGTGCGGAACGAAGGCCGGCGCAATGTGAAAGCGGTGATGACACAGCACCTTCACGAGCGTCACCGACGTCCGTGAGCTCGTGTCGAGCGTAATCCGCCGGACGTCCTCGAGCGGCACCCGTGTGAAGAGGGCGACGGACGCCACCGGCCCGCGCGAGCCGATCCCCACCCCGGGCACCACGCGATAATCCGGCGCCTCCAGGTAATCGATCGACGGAATGAGGCCGAGGTCCACCTCGCCCCCGCGCAGGAGCGCAGAGCAGACCGAAGGAACGTCGTAGCGTATCTGCCAGCGCTGCGGGCTGCGGTCGAGCGCCCACGTCAGCGGCCGGGCGTTCAGGTACCCGACCGCGCCGAGACGAACTGGCTGCATTCGACCGCTCTTCACTGCAACGGAACACCGAGGCACAGAAGCACCCGCCTCCGCCCAGGTCGGGTCGCTCTGCGACCCGACCAGCCAGCACTGGCTGGACGGTCCGCATCCGCGGACCGTCCCGGCGGGCAAGCCCAAGTCGGCCTGGGCGCCGTAGCCGAAGGCGAAGGCGGCTGTCTCGGTGTCTCAGTGTTCCGTGGAGACATCACGCGACCACGTTGAAGCGACCGTCTCGCTCAGCCGGAGAAAATCCAGCCGCCTCGATGTTCCGGCGCACTTCCTCCAGTGGCGCACGCCTGCGTCCATCGGGCTCGTCGTCGGTGGCGGTCACCGAGTCCAGGTCGTCGGCGCCGAAGGCGAGCGTCACCTGAGCGAGCTTCGGGCCGTAGCGAAGCCAGTCCACCTGCACCGTCGGAATATTCGGCGCCGTGAGCCTTGCGATCGCGACCGCCTTCACATCGTCGTAGCCGGTGGTTGGACGAAACGCGTGAAGCGCGGGGTCCCCGCCGCGCACATCTCCACCCGGGCCTAGGTGGTGGGGTGCCAGAAGCGCCGGCAGCGGGTTGATCGCCTGGATGCACCCGTATTGCTCCTGCAGCGCCGCCGCATGCTCGATGAGTGCCCTGCGGTCGGCCGCGGGCGCTTTCTCGATCGTGAGGCGGAGCTGCCGAAAGCCGGCGTCCGCCAGGCTGCCGACGAGGCGAGCGGCGTCTGCGGACCCGTCCAATGGCACATCGGCGAGCGCGTCCAGACCGGCGCGCCGCAGCGTTTCAAGCGCATGCGAGAGTGGGGCCCCGTCGGTCGAGGCAAGGCGCTCGATATCGGCCCAGTTGAACCCGGACACGGTGCGGTCGCCGGCCACGGCCTTCGCGCGTTCGGACGCGGCCACGGCGACGTCCAGGGTGGCGGGTGTGCCGGTAATCCTCACCTCCCGCGCGGCCGGGGGAATCGGGTCGGCCCATGACTGGTCACATGCGCACGAGGCGACGCGGAGATAGGTCACTTGCGTGCCGTGCAGCCGGCGCCGCAGGGCGTCGGCCAGCATGCCAAGCGGCAGGATATCGGGCGTGGCGGCAAGCTCGGCGATCTCGGGAGCCGCCAGGCGATCGCCCGCGGTGACGCGCTCGATCAGTAAATCAAATGTCGACGATGTGGACATATCAGTCACGCCGGGTCCGCGGCGCCCCGTATCCCCCGCGCCGCGGCACCCGGCCTCCGTACGTAGGGCGGGTCCCGCGAAGCGGACCCGCCGCCAAAAGCGGACCCGCATCAAATCAATTCCGCGACGCGCGTCGCCAGCGCCAGCGCGGCCCGTCCATCACGTCCCGTCACGGCCGGCTGCCGGCGCATGCGGACCGCTTCGACGAAATCGGCCAACTCGCGGCGCAGCGGCTCATCGCCGGCCACGGCGACACGCCCGCCCTGAATCACGGGCCGGCCCACGTCTTGAGCCACGAGCCGGTATGCCTCGACCTCCTGCGCGGCGTAGTCAATCGACACATAGGAGTCGTGCTGAAAAAAGCGAGCCTTGCGCACACGGTCGCGGCTGATGCGGCTGGCGGTCACGTTGGCGATGCAGCCCGACGCAAAGCGCAGGCGCGCGTTGGCAATGTCCACGCGCGGCGTGAGCACATTGACGCCCACCGCCTCGACCGAGGCGACTTCGGGACCCACCACCGCGAGCAGCACGTCGAGATCGTGAATCATCAGGTCGAAGATCACGTCGATGTCGAGGTTGCGCTCTGGAAAGGTGCCAAGGCGGTGAATCTCGATGAAGCGCGGGCTCGAGACGAGCGGCAGTGCGGCAGCCACCGCTGGATTGAAGCGCTCGGTGTGTCCGGTCGCCAGCATCGTGCCTCGTGCCGCGGCGGCCTCCACCAGCCTGTCGGCCTCCGCGACGCTGGCCGCGAGCGGCTTCTCGACAAGGACGGCGATCCCGGCCTCGACAAGCGGCAGCGCAATCTCGACGTGCGACACAGTCGGCGTCGCGATGGTGACGGCGTCAATGTGTCCAACCAGGGTTGACCCATCGGTCAGAGGCGCTGTGCCGTGCTTCACGGCGATCTCGGCGGCGCGACCTGGCTTGGTGTCGACGACGGCGACGAGATCGACCTCGGGCATCGCTGCAAGAATGCGGGCGTGATGCTGACCGAGGTGCCCCACGCCGATCACCGCGATGCGTGTCTTTGTATTCATGCGACCGGCGGGTCTACAAAGCCAGACTCGCCCTACATCCCTTTCTTACGGAGACCCGCCCTGCATCCCTTCCGCTCGTTCCGGCGGGTCTACACTGCAAGACCCGCCCTACATCAGCGGCTTCGCCCCACGATCGCAATTCCGGCGTCGTTGGCCGCGGCAATCGCCGCGTCGCCGTCCAGCATGAGCGTCCGGCCGGCATCGATCGACAGCGCGGACGCGCCGGCGACGCGCATGGCCTGGATCGTCGCGAATCCGACCACGGGCACATCGAAGCGCATGTCCTGGTTCGGCTTCGCGACCTTCACCACGCGCACGCCTGGACCGGCGAGGTGCCCGGCGCGTGCGATGACCTCGTCGGTGCCCTCCATGGCCTCGACCGCGATGACGGCCAGATGCTTGACGGCGATCGTCTGGCCGATGTCGAGTCCCGCGATGACGTCGGCCATCCGATACCCGAACTCGAAGTCCTTCTGCTCGTCCCGGGTCGGGTGCCGTGCCGTCAACACCCCCGCCTTCGCCAGCAGCGGCTCGAGCAGGCTGGTCGAATCGATCAGCTCGATGCCGCGGTCCCGAAGGACGTTCGCAACCGCGCCGATGAGGCCGTCCGTGTTCCGCGAGACGAGCTGTTTCAGCACGCCCGCGAACACCAGATCCGGCACAATCCCCGACGAGAAGATCTTCGTGTGCTTGACCTGGCCCGCCATCACCGCGTGGGTCGCGCCCGCATCCTGCAGCAGGGTGAGACACGTGCCGAGATGGCCGAGCGCGATCCAGTGAATCGGCACCCCGTGCCGCGCGGCCGCGTCGTTGAGCTCGGGAAACGCCTCTTCCTTCGCCGCAACGATGGTGACGTCGTGCCCCTGCGCACGAGCGGCATCGAGCACCAGGAAGGGAAACCTGCCGTTGCCGGCAATCAGTCCGAGCTTCATTCGTCGGCGACAAGTTCCTCGGCGCGCCGCATCGGCCGCCGCAGAATCACGCCCCGCTGTGAGCTCCGGATGAATTCCACGAGGTACCGGACCTCCGGCGACGTGAGCGCCGGGTCCTGCTCGATCTGGATCAGCGCCCGCGAGGTATTCAGCTTCGACTGCAGCAGGTACCGGTACGCGCGCTTGAGCTGGCTGATGGTATCGGCCGTGAACCCGCGCCGCGCCACCCCGATCGTGTTCAGGCCGTAAATGCGCGCCCGGTTGCCCACTGATTTGCCGAACGGCAGCGCGTCCTTGGTCACCACGGAGTATCCGCCGACGTACGCGTGGAGGCCGACGCGGCAGAACTGGTGGACGCCGGAGTACGCGCTGATCGTGGCGAAATCCTCCACGGTCACGTGGCCTCCGAGCGTGGCGCCATTGCCGAAGATGGTGGAGTCGCCAATGTGGCAGTCGTGCGCGACATGCACGTAGGCCATGAACAGGTTTCCGTTGCCGATCGTCGTGTGTCCGCCGCCGCCCAGGGTGCCTCGGTTGATCGTGACGAATTCACGGAAGGTGTTCTCGCGGCCGATCGTCAGCCGCGTGCGCTCACCCTTGTACTTCAGGTCCTGCGGCGCCAGCCCGATGGAGGCCATCGGGTAAATGCGCGTGTCGTGGCCAATCTCGGTCCAGCCGTCGATGACGACCGACGCGCCGATGCGGCACCGTTCGCCAATCACCACTTCGGGTCCGATGGTGCAGAACGGCCCGATCGTCGTCCCCGCGCCGACGCGCGCCGCAGGATGCACGATTGCCGTCGGGTCGATGTAGGCCGCGCCCGGTTCAACGGCCAGCAGCAGGTCCGCCTCCGCCACCGGCTGATCCTCGACAAACGCCGTGGCCCGCGCCTTCGCCAGCCGCGACCTGATGTGCCCGAGCCGGACCTCGAGCCGGAGCCGATCGCCGGGCACGACCTGGCGCCGGAACTTCGCGTTGTCGACCCCGCGGAGCCAGACCCGTGCCGTGGCGGGCGCCTCCGAGCGGTCAAGCAGCAGCACCGCGGCCACCTGCGTGAGCGCCTCGATCATCAGCACGGCCGGCATCAAGGGTGAGCCCGGGAAATGTCCCTGGAAGAAGTCTTCGTTGACGGTGACGTTCTTGATCGCCACCAGGCGGATGCCGGGCTCGTGTTCGGCGACGGTATCGATGAGAAATGAAGGATAGCGGTAGTACACGCGGTCCAGGAGCGCGGGGAGGTCGATGGACAGTGACACAGATGACCGGTTCTCAGGTGCTCGGGTGCTCGCGTGCCTGGGTTCTCGTGCCTGGGTTCATGGTTCAGGGTTCAGGGGTGGTTCGCCGGTTCTAAGCATACTGAACCACCCATGAACCTGCGAACCCCAGAACCGTGAACCGGAACCTGTGCCCCGGACCACCAGAGCACCCGAGAACCCTTCGGTTCAGGGGTTCGCAGGCTTCGGGGCGGGCGTCGCCGGCTTCGGAGCAGCCGCAGCGGGCGCAGCGGGCTTCGGCGCGGGGGCCGATGCCGCCGGCGCGCGCGCGGCGTCGAACCTCTGGATGACTTCCACCGAGATATCCAGTGAGGGATCGGCCCACACCAGCCCGCTGTCGACGACGCTGAAGAGCATGTGGAGTCCGCGTTCGGTGGCCACCTCCTGGATGATCGGCGACAGCCTGACCTGGAACTCGTCCTGCAGCTGCGTCTGCAGGTTCGTGACGTCCTGCTGGGCGTCCTCGGTAAAGCGCTGGATGTCGATCTGCTGGCGCTCGATGTCCTTCTGGAGCTGCGCAACCGCCGTGGCGCTGAGCACGGAGGCGCCGGCGTCGAGCTTCTGCTGGGTCGCCTGGAGTGCCTTGTTCTTCTCGTTCAACTCGTTGACCTTCTGCTGGTTGAGTGCCTGCACCTTGCCGGCCAGCGTCTTCCCGGCCGCCGACTCGGCGGCGATGCGCTGGATGTTCACGAAGGCGTACTTCGTGCCGGTGGGAAATGGCCTCTGCACGGCGGGCGGGGCGGCCTGCGGCTGGGGGGCCGCCGGCTGTGCGGGCGCAGGCGCCTGCGCGTAGGTCGGAGCGGCAGCCAACATCACGCAGAGCGCCGCGGCACCAATGAACACTCTCATCACTGTCGCCGTCCTTTCGAACCGGCTGGTCGTTGGTAGTCGGTAGTCGGTAGTTGGTAGTCGGTAGTCGGTAGCTGGTAGGAAATACCAACGACCAATTCCTTTACCAGCTACTGACTACCACCTACCAACTAGCCAGCTACTGACTACCACCTACCAACTAGAAAGTCGATCCCACCGCGAACCGGAAGACGAACTCCTTCGCCGGCCGGAAGCTGTTGTCGAGCACGCCTTCCCGCTGCGGATTCGCCGCGAAGATCAGGCGGAATGGCACGTTGAGCACCGGCATGAAGAAGCGGACCTCGGTGCCCGTGGACGTGCGAAACTTGTCGAGCGCGAACGTCTGGCGGTCGTCGGCCACCTGGCCGGCGTCATAGAAGAAGATCAACCGGACCTGCGAGACGATCGACACCATGTACTCGGCGTTGAACAGCAGGCTCTTGTTGCCGCCCAGCACGAGTCCCGTTTGCGGATCCGACGGCCCGATCGATCGGATGTCGTACCCGCGCACGGTGTACTCGCCGCCCATGAACAGCTTCTCGAAGATCGGCAGCGTCTTCGTGTCGCGCACCGGCGCGATGAACTGGAACTGACTGCGCACGCCGAACGTGGTCCGCGTGGTGTGGCGGAAGAACTTGAGGGCCTCGATGCTCGGCTTGTAGAACTGCGTGTTGCCGCCGAGCATCGCCAGGTCGATCGCCAGGCTGAGACGCTGGCCGGTGTTCGGGAAGATCGGGTTGTCGACCGTGTTGTGCACGAAGGTCGGGATGATCTTGCTCACCGTGCGGCGGCCGCCTGCACCAATTAACAGGGAATCGAACACGAACGGGTTCCGGCGCAGGCTCTCGAGCGCGTCGGGGCTGACGCTCGACAGGTCGTCGAGCGAGATGCTCGAGCAGCCGTTCGGGTCGAAATTGCCCTCCGCGTCGAAACTGCAGTTCGGATCAAGGAACGCCTCGTTGAGGTCGCTCATCCTGGTCTGCTCGTACGAGTAATTGACGAACATCCGGCTGAAGTCGGCGACCGGGAAGCCGAACGTGAGATTGCTGCCGGTGGACTTCTGCGTGTAGTAGCCGATGTACTGCAACGAGCGCTTGTAGACGTCGAAGCCGCCGGTGATGTTGCGGTCGAAGAGGAACGGCTCGGTGAACGCGAGCTGGTAGTTCTGCGCGCGGTCGCCGGCCTGTATCGACACGGTGAGGCTCTCTCCGCGGCCGAGGAAGTTGGCGGTCTGGAACCCGAGCTGGCCGAACACGCCCTCGTACTGCGAGACGCCGGCGCCGAACGTGAGCTGGTTGCGGTTCTGCTCCTTGAGGTTCATCGTGACGTCGACCGAGCCGTCGCGGCCGGGCGTCTTGTCGACCTTCGTGGCCATCTGGTCCTGCTCGTTGATCTGCTCGAAATACCCGAGCTGATTCAGGCGCCGAACGCTGTACTTGAGCGCCTCGGTGTTGAACACCGAGCCCTCGACCAGCCGCATCTCACGGCGGATCACGTTGTCGCGCGTCGTCGTGTTGCCGACGAACGTGATCCGGTTGACGAGGTATTGCTTCCCCTCCTGCAGCCGCATCGTCACGTCGACGGTGGGCGGCCCCTGGGAGGGCGCCGCGGCGACCAGCGCGTCGGGCACGGCGGCGTCCTCGTCTTCGCTCGGCTTGATGTCCGGAAAGCCGGTGAACTCCATGTAGCCGCCCGCGCCGTACATCTCGCGCGCCTTGATCAGGCCGTCGCGGACGTCCTTTTCGTTGTACCAGTCCCCAACCGTCACCTTGAACAGCGGCGCCAACGCCTCGCTCTTGACCACCGTGTTTCCGTCAATGGCGAAAGACCGCACGCGGTACCGCTGCCCCTCCATCACGGGGATCACCAGCTGCACCCACCGCGTCTTGCCGTCACGGGACGTTTGGAGGACCTTGAGCTCCGGCTGGCCGACCTGCGCCTGCACGTAGCCTTCGTTGCGGTAGTAGGCCTGGATCAGATCCGCGTCGGTCTCGAACTTCGCTTCCTGGTAGGTGCCGCCGCGCATGATGAAGCCCAGAATGCCAGGCGTCTTGTTGTCCTTCATCTTGCGCTGCAGCGCGCGGTCGCTCTTCGCCACATTGCCGACGAACTCGATGTCGCGGATCTTGATCTTGGGGCCTTCGGTGACGCTGAAGGTGACGTTCACCAGTTTCGGGCCCCCGGCCACGGCGGTGACCTTGTGGGAGACCTCGGCGTTTGTGAACCCCTTCTCGGCCATCATCTCCCGCAGGACGGTCTCGATCCGCCGAATCGTCCCGTTGTCGAGGAAGGTGTCGAGGCGCATCTCGATGCTGCGCGCCCGGAGCTGCTCGTCGACCTTCGCGCGATCGCCGATCGGCTTGATGCCTTCGTAGTTCACGATCTTGACGCGCTCGCGCTCCTCCATGTTGTAGACCACGAGCTTGCCGATGACGCCGTTCGGGAACACATAGTCAGTGAACGTGGAGCCGGGTGTTCCCGGCGGATCGCTGACTCGGATATCGAGGTCGGCAAGGAAGTTCGTCGCCCACAGCCGCTTGAAGTCCGCCAGCATGGTCTGCTCGGCCGCCTGGTCAAACGGAACCCAGATGTTCTGCGACGGCTGGCTGGGACGCAGCTGCATGTAGGAGAGGTAGGTCTGCGGCTCGACCGTCGAAACGTTCCCCTGGGCCGGGAAGCAGGGCGCGAGCTGGTAAACCACCGGACCGGAACCCGCCGGCGGCAGGTTCGCCGGAGGCGGCACGCGCACGC
>Ga0184637_10001244_pt1 | contig 17574 bp, 21 predicted proteins | sample PLM3_127_b2_FD_133143 | JGI IMG/M metagenome (GOLD analysis project Ga0184637, IMG submission 133143) | Groundwater sediment microbial communities from an aquifer in East River, Colorado, USA - PLM3_127_b2 | ecosystem: Environmental > Terrestrial > Soil > Riparian zone | place: USA: East River...
AAACACAAATATCATTTGTCAAACACTTCTACTTTGATGTCCTTAGTTATAATAATCCTCGCCTGAATCCAAGTAAGCAACACCAGGGCTTTTTAGCTCTCTTAGGACTTCTAAGGCTAAAGAAGCACTGAGACGAAGATACTCATCAGCCCCTGCAGCCCATACAGCATCTACAGCCCCTGCAGCCCTTGCAGCAGCCCCTGCAGCCCTTGCAGCAGCCTCTGCAGCCCTTGCAGCCCTTGCAGCAGCCCATGCAGCAGCCCCTACAACCTCTACAGCCCTTGCAGCCTCTGTAGCCCATGCAGCCTCTGCAGCCCATGCAGCAGCCTCTGCAGCAGCCCCTACAACCGCTGCAGCCCATGCAGCCTCTGCAGCCCTTGCAGCCGCTGCAGCCTCTGCAGCCGTGCTAAGCTCTTCACACTTTTTAGCCGTTTCCAAGCATTTCAGGTGATCATTTCTCGTGAGATCTGTAAAGATTTCCCTAAACAGCTTCGGGATCAATACGTGGATAGTTTTCTTTTGGAGTCTTTTGGAGAACTCTACATCACTAATGACTCCTTTGGATCCAATCTGAGCAATTCCAAGGTCTCTCAATCCTTTAGCTCTGGCTCCCGGTGAGGACCATTTGGTATCATTCAGGCAGATCTTGTATTTTCTCACTGATTCTGTCACACAGTCAGGATCATCGCCATGCGGCAAATCCAATGCATAACAGATAGCCGCTTCAATGCACATCTGCCCATCACGCTCACCTACTCCAACACACAAACCCCTAGACAGCACCTCATCGAATCTTGCAATTACGTTTGGGGTGACTAGATTCATCTTTTTACTCCAAGTAAATGGCTATAGCTACGCCCACTGAGAGGACAAGAGCCCCAATAGCTATAGCTAGTGTGACAGTTTCCATAGTCAGAACCCTCTCCTCTTATTCTTATAAACAATCCACACCCCTCCCCATTTACGGTTGGGTCGGACTTCACCATCATTGATGACTGGTATAAACCTAACATACCAGTGTTGAGGGTAACGCGTGGTCCAGGGGTAGATGATCATTTCCTTCTCCACACATCTAAGTAATCAAATCAATTGTTCCACTTCAGCTAGACCACTCAAGTAAAGAAAACAATAAGGACTGGAGGCCCTGTTAATGAGCCTCTTTTCCCTCGCCAGAGACGGAGTGATTATATCTCTGTTTTGGCATGCAGAGTTTATCACTCCCTTATACAGTCCCCTAGTTCGCGTTGCTAGGTACACCAATAGATGTACAATGGTGTTTCGTCCATTTAGGACTCATCAGCCTAGCTGAGGAACACTGGAGACTTTACAATTTGAACACCAGAAACTCATATGCTCCAGCTCCTGCTCCCGCTCCCGCTCCTGCTCCTGCGTTTTCGTCCTCTCAGCATTTCACTACTCCGAAACTCTCGATCGCCGCCTTCATGACATACAAGTCATGAGGTAGTGCTTGAGCATCTTTCCAGGTCTTTGTAGTAGATTCGCCCGTCTCGTAAATGATTTGCGGATTTTGGAGTAACACACAATCTTCGTTTACCCCAATTAACGTGCCAGTGTAAAAGTAGTTCATGCAGAACAATGTAACCACTTCACCTAGCAGCTTGATGAGTCCCTCGCCTTCAACTTCCTGACACGATACAATTTTTTCATCATATTCCTTTCAATGATCATTAGAGATAACTCAACTGACCACATACTGGAAGATGTTTGTATTAAGGCTAATTATGGTAAGCCTCTCGTCAGTATGTGGTCAATTCAGCTATCTGGATTCATCATCCAGATCATCTTACACTCTTATCTTCACTATTCTACTTGTTTAAATGGGGGTTACGGCCATTCCCCCCTTCAGGACATTTAAGTCCTAAGAGTCTTATAGTTTTGTGTTTATAGTAGGGTACCACTAGACGACAACCTACTCACGCTGGAACTCACGCTATCGTTAGATAGGCTATCCAAGAGAGACCTGCCGTTGCCTCTCAATGCGTATGGTAGGACCGGTGGGGATCGAACCCACCAACCCCTCGCTTAAGAGGCGAGTGCTCTGTCCAATTGAGCTACGGTCCCATGGTCGGCGTGGCTAGATTCATCATCCAAGTCACAATACTCCACTATTGTTTCATCAGACAATACCCTCTCCTCAAAGTAAGGCTTATCTGCCCTCTCCCTCCTAGGACTAGCTCTAGGTATGGTTAGCCTATCGTCAATAGTTAACTCAACACATGGATGCTCTACCCCCTCACTATCAAACCACTTGAAGATGCTATGAAAATCTAAGCAGATTTGACACATCCTACCAGTCTCAAAAGTAGGATACTCAACTATAGACTTATCTACCTCAACAGATAGCAGTTCATAGTTGGGAGCAACTATAGGCACACTCCTAACCTTCTCAAGTCTAGCCATATCTACTAGCATCTTGACAGCGTGGCTAGCAAACATGGTGATCTCTCTAAGACAAGAGATACACCTAACTCCATGATAGACCTGTTGATCGGGGCCATTATAGGTGGTGTATTCGATTAGTTTAGGGTTAGATGACTTACGTATCTGGGAAGGAGCTTCAATAGCAGTCTTACATTGTTTAGATAGCTTAGTAGCAGTATTGGCAGATCTGCTATCTACTATCTCCTTAACCTTAGTTTTAAATCGTTCTAATAGCTTAGAACGATCAAAACCTTTAGGTAGTAGATTAGAGGATTCTACTAACATTGGAGTGACCACTATAGTGGACAGTATTGTAGTAAATAGTAGACATACTATCTACATTGTATATATGATCTACAATAGAATAGCTATCGTAGATAGTATCTACAACGTAGATAACAGCTACTACAGTAATAGAAAGAATAGCTACTATTAGTAGTATAAGTAATACAGTAGTAACTACCATATTACTCTCACTATCAGTAGTAGCAGGATTGCGGGTAGCTGCGAACGGCGAGCAGGCGGATCCGACCGGGTTCACGGTTCTGGCAGGGCGGTTGAACGAACGGCGCGACATGCCGAGCAGGTTACACCCGCTCGGGATGGCTGTCAAGCCCCCGGTTTTCGGCCTGATTTTGCGGGTTTCGGTCGGTTCGCGGATGACTCGCAGGATGGCTCAGAAACCGACGACGTTGACCCAGAAACGACGACCGGCGGACGGCTGGAGGGTAGGGCAGGGCTAGCAGGTCGAGCCTTACAAGCGAAACGGCTAGGTTTGCTGTCCCTAGCCGTCAGACCATTTGATTCGAGATGAGCTGATTAGTAGACAAAGATATCATCTCGGTTCACCACGAACCAGTCAGTAATTGACTATTACACTGCTAATCTTTTATTGCAAGTCGCGAAGACTGTGGGATTAGGCTTATGTGTAATCTTAGTTGACTCGAACAGAACGAATCTGCTTCCATAAGTCTGCATTGTGCTCATATGTAGATATAAACCATGTCATAGCCTCATGAATAGAATTGAATCCACTCATTAGCTTATGCCAAGGATTCTCACCTATATACTGCACATAGATGGTAATCATCCTTTCCTTTCTATCAAGATAGCTGAGGTAGCAGTCTAGTCGTCTGCCTCCACTTCTTCGATGATGCTCGATGGATCCTGTGTCCTGCCACCTTTGGTGATCTTGACTTGATCTTTGACGGTCGGATACCACTTGCTGAACTCGTCCATGATGAACGCCTTGAAGTTGTTCACGTGGGCAACCACAAGAGCATCCTTGCGGTCATATGCCCACTTGAGCGGTAGGCTGACACGCGTTTCCAAACGGTTGACCTTTTTGCCGTCCTTGAGCACAACGTCACGCTGCCGACCGATGCTCACTGACTGCGTTACGCAGCCAATGGTGAAATGAGCCACGGCCAAGGTCGTGTTGAACCGGCCCGGAATGGGCACTTTGCTGCGATACTCGGTCGCAGCATACTCCTTGCCGTTGCCCAGTTCAAAAGTCGGTTTGCCCAGGGCTAGAATCATCGGATTCTCGCCCTCACCTTTGATTGCGGCCGCGAGCTTTTCGGCACCCTTTTTGCTGCTCTTGACTGCTTGGTCCTTCATGGCTTCCCCGACTGTGTGTGTGAGCGGTGCGGCTGCCATGCTACGCGCGATGTCTCCGACTACGTCTGCCACGATGCTACCCTGCTTTCGTTTGATGGGCAGGAGCCGGAATTGACCCCTGCCTGCGAACTTCGATACCCGCCGAGCCTACCACGAACCTCCTGCATGTTGTCAAGCCCGTTGAATCACGACCACCTTCCAGCGGTAGCCGCATACCCCGCACCATGACAGCCTTGCCCAGATGATGGTATGCACATCTACCGCTTTGCACTTTGGACAATCCATTCAAGATACCCTCCTAGCTCTCGAACGCCGCGTCTACCTCGGCTGTGTTGATGTCGGTCAACGGTCCTGCTTCCATACGCTTGGCGAGCGTTGCAATCTTCCTGGCCTTGTCGGCCGCATTCCTAAGCTCGCGTGCGATGACCTGCCAATCCTTGCTTGAGTCTGGATTGCCATTCAGGACAACCTGAGCAATGTTGACCGCCTGTCGAACCTGCGACCCGAGTGTCTGATGCTTGAACCTACTCATGTCCTACCGTCCTTTCGGAAACAGAGTTACGCCAATGATGACCATGATGACAACGTAGGCGACAGAGCCAAGGATGACGACTACCATTATTGACCCCCTAGTCGAGGTAGCGGTAGCTTGGGCTATCGGTTGGCTCAGCCTTGCGTAGCCATTTGGCCGTTACCTCCGAGATGGGAATACGTTCCGCCATGTCAAGGTCATAGGCTGTCTTAGCCTTTGGTCCTGAGACGTAGGCTGCATTGCCATAGGATGTTTCGTAGACGCCGCGTTTCAATCCTTCCATGCTGTTACCTCCTTAGTTTTCGCTACTCCCCGAGCCCGGATACAAGGTGACAAACCACAGGATGAGGGTGAGATGGTCGATGACCTTGACTAGTCCCATGCTCTTACCCGAATGAACCGCTTGACTGAGCCGAGCTTCCATAGGGCGATTCTGTCCCACTGGAGTAATCTCCAAAGTCGCCAAGTTCTGTCTATCATAGCCTACCTCCAAACCATAGAGAATGCAAGCCTTATGCCAACCTAGCAACCTATTGTTTTCAACGACTTACCTCGATGCGATGAGCCTGGGCTGCATGAGTATCATACATGGTTACACTGTAACTGTATGATTACAATACACTTACTATGCTACTATGTCCAAGCTGTCAGTTGGGCCGCAGGCCTGTGTCAGTTCCTGTGTCACCCTGTGCCATGGGGTCCCCCTCTGTCAGTTCGAGTCAGTTAGGGGGGTAGGGGTATTTCATACAGAAAATTTTAAAAATAGTTCAATAGATAAGATGGTGTGTCAACCTCTGTGTCATCTGAAATGAGTCGACACAGACCCTCTCTAAGTTGTTGATTCTATTGACTTATCGAGTGTGTCAACTCTTGTGTCAAGCTGTGTCACACTGACAAGATCTACACAAAGTCGACACTCAACAGGGTAGGAAACCCCTTAAGGGTTTCTACCCTTGTGTCGTTGTGTCACTTGTATTATATAGGGGGGTGTTTTTTGTGACACGGAGACCACTAAATGGTTGATAAATAAGGACATCCAGCTGTGTCGCACCCTCAAAAACGCTGTGTCACTTCACTTCTCTGACTGTAACTCGTTGATTCTAAAGGCCAAACTGCTGTGTCACTTTTCTTAAACCCACTTATCCAGCTATCCCACTTAGACAGTCCTTTAGGGTAGTGACAGTTTAGACAGGCTTTTGGCTGTCTAATTCACCTTCCCCTTGACAAGCCCATACTATTGGTGATATATTTATAAGCTAGGGAGGACACCTTGAAATGGTCACAGTTGGGGCTTGGATTTTTCTGGCAATACTACTTTTTTATTTCCACTCAGGGGATGACTAAATATGATTTCTGTCATAATGATGCTAATCGTAATAGGATTTTGGGTATGGGCTGCTACCCACGCCTAATGTAGCCCTATTGACAACCACCACAATCTATGGTATATTTTTGATAGCTGACAACCAATCGACTGCTCCTTAACCCTCCATACCGCCCAGTTGAGCAGGCCGTTAGCTGTCCCCTCCTCACGGCTGGGACTCCTGACAAATTCAGGCCACGGGTTTAAAACCTTCCAGGGGCGGAAACCCGTCCATTTTTCCTCATGCTGTTCCCACCGTCGGTCGCCTCGTCATGTCTAACGATAAAGATAAAACCACCCACGAGCCGGTAGAGGCATCGGCTCAATCATTTGAAACCTTCCTAGAACAACAAAGATGGCGCGTAATAAAGAGCTTAGAGGAGCAGGAAGCCACAAGGACCCAAATTGCGGGTGTATCTCCTGTGCAGCACGCCGTCGGAAAGAAGAAGCCCTCGCTAGGTCAGCTGGAGAGGGAGGGACAGCCTTGGCCCCCGTTTCTAAAGAGAATGAGATAATCTACGCTGATCGTGAGGTTGGGCAGGGTGGGGTTCCAAGACAAACAATTGTCAAGTGGTTGAACTTAAAGGCTATCGAACCAAACATCACTCAAGTTGAAGCTGCTCAGCGTCTAGGGATTGCCTATAGCACACTTAGAAATTATATCTATCGGGCCAACGCTGAAGGTTGGCTGAGGTTTGAGGACCCCCTAGCTAGACTGGAACATGAAATCGTTCCATCAGCTGTTCAGAACCTCTCAATAATGCTTAAGGATCAGGATAGGGTAGCAACCCTAGAGACCCTTAAGGGAACACTGTTCCGAACCTACCAAGATATACATGGCTCGAAAGATGCTCCCCAGACTATTCTAGCCCTAAAGATTGAGATGTCAGGTGGAGAGTCGCCAAAGTTCATTGAAGGGCACATTGTGGGCACTCCTAAGATTGTGGTAGAGGAAGATGAAACACCAGCATAAACATTCATGTAGTTGTGAACATGTAGACGTTAGATATTGCAAGCATTGTTATACAGTTTATTGTAATGATTGCAACCAAGAGTGGACAGCTAAGTCCATTTGGACTTGGAACAATTATCCAAATACTGTGCCCTACGCGGGAACTTATACTGGTGGACTACAATCAGTTGATACCATCTCTACTATAACGTGTAATCATGCCATTCAAGAATGAGAAGCAGCGTAGATATTTATGGATGCATGAACCTGAAGTAGCTAAAAAGTGGTCTCATAAATACGGTTCAAAACCAGCTGAAGGTCTGAAGAAGGCTGCTCCTAAGAAGAAGTCTAAGTAGTCATGTGCGACCGCTGTGGAGAGTCTAAACAAATCATTAAAGTCAAGGGTTGCCTATTCTGTTTGGTATGTAAATATAAGCACGATTGTCAGGGTTGGTAATTCGTGGCTAAGTGGTTAAAACTCCCCCCAGAGCCCTTCTTTTTCCAACCAGACCAGCACAAGTTCCTCATTGCCCATAAAGAGCGTGTTTGTCAAACCTGTAAGAAACTCTACCTAGCAGAACCACCATTCGGCTTCTGCCCTGTCTGTAACATCAAAGGTAAACGTCGATGGGATCGTCTAACAATCATAGCCGGTAGACGATGGGGGAAGTCAAGAATCGGCTCGATAGCAGGGGTAGAAGAAGCTAGTGTTGCAGGAACGGTTGGATGGGCTTGTGCTCCTACCAACCCAAAACTCCATAGATATGTCATTCCAGCCTTCCAACAACTTATCCCACCTGCTTGGGTTACGGATTGGAACTCTGAGTTCAAGGATTTAAGGCTTAAGAATGGCAGCTTAATCCACTTCCAAACTCTAGAAGACCCTGACCAAGGACGAGGACAGGGACTAGATTGGCTGTGGATAGATGAGGTTTGTGAGTTAACAAAAGCCCATTGGGAAGTAATCAGACCCTCTCTCGCTGGTGATACAGCAGCATTCTTCACAACTTCCCCGCGCGGCTACGATTGGGTCTATGATGAGCTTTACAAACCCGCTGAAAATGGTCTAAGTGGCTACTGGGGTTGTCATGCCAGAACTGCTGATAGTGCTAACCCAAGAATTTCTGAGGAGTTTCTAGCCCGTGAAAAAGCTCAGATGTCTGACACCATGTACCGGCAGGAGTACGAGGCGGACTTCGTTATCTTCACGGGGGCTGTTTACGGTGGCTTGCTTGATGCACAAATCCTACACACAAAAGATCAGATTAAAAGCATTATCCCTGAGTGGCCAGAGATTGCATCTTGGCGGCAAATCTTGGTTGGCATCGATACCGGAGCGGACCATCCATTCGGAGCTATAAAGCTAGTTTCTACTGATAAGGGTCTTGTTGTTATTGGGGAATATTTAGAACGTAACAAGTCCTTCATACAGCATGCCAACTTATTAAAACAGCTGGCGGGTTCTGGTACAACAAAGTGGGCTATCAATAAAAATGAAAAACAGCCCATGATTGAACTTGCTCAACATGGGATCTATTGCCAACCTGCCCAGAATGATCAAGTTGCGGGAATTGAGCGTGTCAAGTCTTGGTTGCAGCAGAAACAACTCTTCTTTGCTGCAGAATGTTGCCCGATTACTCTCAAACAAATGAGAGCATACAGATGGGCAGACAACCTAACCAAGGATGACCAGAAAAAGGATAGGGAAACAGTCTACAAGAAAGACGATGAGTTGCCAGATTGTCTAAGATATGCAGTAATGACCTGGCCTCTCCTCCCAGCCCCAAGAGTTGAAGAAGCTGGTCCTAGAGACCTATCTAAGCTCCCTTCTGAGATGCAGTCAGCAATTCAACGTATGCGTAGGATTGAAGGTCGAATAGAAGAACCGGAAACCGTTGTAGGAGATTTTTGGTAATGCCAACCACTCAAGTATCATTGCCGATTGAGTTCGTAGAACAATTATTCAAAAAGAATCATAAAGTCCGAACAGTAGCTGATCTATTAGCAATTCCTCTTGAACCATCTTCACGCATAATCCGAGTTGTTCCTGACATGTATGAAAGTACATGGACTATTGACCAATTGGATTGGAAGAAAGCTTGGACTCTTTGTAGTTATATTCGGGCTACGACTGCTGTCAAGTACCACTATTATTACCCAGAATTAAAGAACTGGTTTGATCGTCTTCGTTTTGCAGTCCACGTAAAATTGATAAAGTGGAGAGTAATCGTATAATGTGGGTACCAGAAAAAGTCATCTCGCTAATTGGTTTCGTGAAAGATTCAGTTGATAAGTTGAGAGAAGACAATGCTATCCTTAAGTCAGAGAATGCTAGTTTGAGGGGTGAGCTTCTTACAACAAAGGCAAATTTTGACTGGCTCCGAGTCCGAGTCAATGCCTTAGAAGTCGAACGCGCAGCACTACTTGAGAAAGTCTCAGGAGTCCGTATTCCAGTCCCAGAGGTTGTTCGCCACATCCCAACTGAACAATTGATAAATCAGTTTACATTTGAAGACGTTGGGGACGATGTTGCTAAGAAGCTAGGACTACCTGTTTATGGTGACTAACTAGATGTATCCACCCGCTACACCATTCGCTCCACAGACTGGCAATACGTTTGCAGGTCCTGGCCTGACACCACCTCCTGGGATGGGGATGGTCGATCCTATGGCCCAAGGATACAATGAATCTCAGCTTATAGACCTATTTGATCGTCTAAAGCGTGAGAGTATGGAGTATCGCTGGATTTGGGAACGAGAGTGGCTTCGAGATCTCTATTATGTTGCTAACAGACAATGGATTACATATCATCCAACACGTAGAGAATGGGTAGATAAACGCCTTCAGAAGTGGGTACCTCGTCCAGTTACACCCAAGATGGCAGAAACTGTCCAGGCAATCCGTACTACGCTTGGTGCAGTCAACCTTGCGGTCAAAGCTAGACCAGTTGGTAATGACCCTGAGAGTGTTGCTGCAGCAAACATTGCCGACCAAATTGCCCCACTCATCCATGAAGAACATATAATGAACCAGGTGATGAGGGAAGCAGACTTCTGGCTCATCACAACTGGCAATGCGTGTCTCCAGGTTTCATGGAACAAGGACCAGCGTTTCAACAAACGGTTTGTCTCACATGAACAGTGTCAAGCGTGTGGAGCGATTCTTCCTCCCCAAGCAGTTGTAGACGCTGGGCAGCACTGCCCAAACTGTGGTGGAACATTCCTTCAGAAAGCACAAGGCCCTGACGGGCAACCAATTGGTGAGTGGGTTGCATTCGGACGTGGGAAGACCACAGCCCTCAGCCCATTCGAGTATGCCTTTCCAGCGAATGTTACACGATTCGATGATCTCCCCTACATCATTAGGCTGCGCTGGAGAGACAAGCATTATTATGAGGCTAACCATCCCGAGTATGTAGGCAAGATCACCTGGGAGAAGTCCCCATCAGATCGTTCATTACAGTTATTTAAGTCTCTTGCGCTGATGAACGACGTGGGAACTGGATCAAATTTCACCTACCTTGGTGGATCTGGGGCACATACTGTTGAAGGAGTGACTGAATACGAACTCTGGATGCGCCCAACACCGGAGTTCCCAGAAGGCCTAGTAATGCGGATCGCTGGGGACAAGGCCCCAATCCTGATCAACGCCCAACTAGAAGGCATTCCAGGTCCAATTCCCTACAAAGATATTGAAGGAAACCCATTGTTTCCATTTATGCATGCTCAGTATGAGCACATGGGTGGTAGATTGTATGGTAGATCAGCTCTTTCACCAGTTATTCAGAAGCAGGATCAGCTAAATCAGCTTGACTCTCTAGTGCAGTTATGTATTCAGCGGACTGCAAACCCTGCATGGATCATTCCAGAGAACGCTGGCATTGAAAATATTACAGGTGAGCCTGGTTTAATCATCAAATGGAACACGTTAGCAGCTGGTGGACAAGGTAAACCTGAAAGAATCGCAGGAATTCCCTTAGATAGTAGCTTATTCGAATTCCGAGCACAGATTCTAAAGGATATCGAAGAGCTTACCGGTACCTATGATATCATCAAAGGTCAGAAACCAACTGGTGTTGAGGCATTCTCAGCCCTTCAGCTCCTAGTAGAACGTTCTCAATCACGTTTCGGGGCAGTTTTTGCTGCGCGTGGTGAAATGTATCGATCATGGTTCTCAGTTGCCATTGAACTTGAGCGTCAATTTGGACCAGATCAACGAACTTGGGCCGTAATTGGACCTAACAAGGGCTATACCTTCCAACATTTCGAGCATGCACAGCTTCAAGGGCAGGTTTCTATTCAAGTTGAGGACGGAAGTAACATCCCGAAGACGGCTCTTGGTGAAAGAGCAGCTGTTGAGCAAGCAAACCAGTTAAGATTGCTCGATCCGGCTGACCCAGACCAGAGATATGCCCTATTATCGAAGCTTGGGCTCATTGATCTCATTCCAGTACTCAACCAACACGTCCAATCTGCCCTCCAGATGCAAGATGCCTTTGAAAGATGGGTCGAAAACCCACAGGGTGAGCCACCTCTAGCTGTAAAACCTTGGATGGACCCCCAAATTCATTGGATCCAGCGTGTGAAGTGGATGAATACTGACAAAATGAGGGAATTACTTGTTAGAGTACCACAAATAGAGCCTTTAATTACAATGCACCTCCAAGAGCTGCAAATGTTGATGGCTCCTCCACCAGTTGATGAGGATGGCAATCCAATCGAACAAGGCGGTCCTCAACCACAAGGTGGAGCTCGGGCTATGAGCAATAGTAACAACGAATCCGGTGCAACGAAGTCAGTACCCTCAGGAAATAAACAGTCAACACAAAATCAAGGTCCAGTCTAAGTCCTTCGCAGCCTCTCACAATGGGTTGTGAAGGCTTTTTAACCCTGCTCCCCGTGTAGGAGGGAGCAACTCTCGCGGAACTAACCGCGACAACAAAGGTAGAGTCAAATGTCAGACGTATTTTCAGATGCGGGAGCAGCCCCGACACCAGCTGCAACACCAGCGCCAGCTACGGCGACACCAGTAGCACCCGCAGCTCCAGTAGCAGCTGCGACACCAACCGCTACCCCGCAGCCACCAGCGATAGGTGGAGCACCCGAAGGTTTCGTCCCAAGTTATCGGCTACGAGAAACACGAGAACAGATTGAACGCCAGTACCAGCAACAGTGGTCACAGCGCGAGGCTGAACTCAACTCTCGCTATGCTGAAATGGAACGCAAACTTCAGGTACTTGCAGGAGTAACGCCTCCCCAGAATCCCGAAGTTGAAGCAATCAAACAACAGTTTGGTCAGGTCTATCCAGGCCTCTCCAAGGTTGAAGCGAATGCTCAGAAACTTCTGGATCTCCTCGACCGAGCTGGAGATTTAGAATCGCAGACAAATCATTATTGGCAGGATTATGGACGACAGCGGATGGACCGACTCTTTGAGCACGCTTCGGCGTCTTTAGGTGGTTCTATCACTGAGGAAGCTAAGCGTGTTCTCCACGCTGCCTTCTCAGGTTTCGTATCAAGTTCCCCAGAAATGACTCAGCGATACGCTAACGACCCAACTCTAGTTGATGAGTTCTGGCAGGCATTTTCGTCCAGCTTCATTGACCCTTCACGTCGAGCGGCGACTGCACAAACTGTGCAGCGTGTTCCAGGTGCTATCCCACAGGACACCCCAGGCGGGGCTCCACGGGCAACTCTAGGACCACAGCCTTCAAACTTAGACGAAAGGGCCGCACAAGCTTGGGCGCAGTATCAATCTCAAACGAGGTAACGGAAACGTTTACCTCATAGGTAAATAAATGGCTGGTGCAGACAAACAGGCTCTCGATGCCATCTTCAAGGAAGTTTTTGAAGAAGGTGTAGCTGAGGGCGTTAACCAAAAGAACCCTCTTCGGGATCTGATCAAGACAGAGCAGGTTCCGTTCAAGGGTAAGGAGCATGTGCGACTAGCACATACTTCTCGTAACATCTCCCCAATGTTCGTGGGAGAAGACTCAGCATTCGCGGATGCTGGGCAGCAGGGCTATTCACGGCTCTACGTGGATCAGCGAAAGCTGATGTCACGAATTCGTATGACATGGGAAGTCATGGTGGACTCAACTTCGAATGAGGGCGCTTTCATTAGTGCTCGTAAATCGGAGATGCAGTACCTCATTGACGACATGTCACGAAGAGATGAGTATGCTCTTGCGTCAAACGGACGCGGAATTCTCGCGCTTGTTGATGAGTCGCCCTCAGGTACCACGCTCGACGTGGACGCACCTGGTGGAATAACCAACGATAACTTCGGAAACCGTTTCATCTCAGCTGGTATGTTCATTGGTGCTGTTGATCCCAACAGCGGTGTACTACGGACCACAATCCATAAGGTTGTGTCCACCCCAGCTGCAGGCAGTACAATTGTTGTAGATACGGCAACCCATACTGGGTGGCTTGATAACGACTTCATTGTACAGGTTGCAAGTTCAGGTACCACTGATGTTCTAGATAGTTCCTACGAACATGCATGGTGGGGCTTGATGGCTCTAGTTGATGATGGTACATATCGTGCGAACTACTTCGGTCTGGATCGTACAACGGTTCCAGCCTATAGTTCCTACGTTACTGCTTCAACTGGCGCAATCTCAACCGACCTGATTCAGCGCGTCTCTGACGTTCTAGATCAGAAGCTTGGTGGCAAGACGAGTATTATACTCGCCCATCACAGCACTCGTCGGCTAGTCATCCAACTAACTGACGGCGATCGTCGGTACACTCAGGGCAACCTGATGCGACCAGACCCTGGCACTGTCGCGTTCAAGCAGGGAGACGTTCCATTTGGAGATGTTCCTGTTCGAGCAGTCCGTGACTTCCCGCTCGATGTAATTATGTTCCTCGACCTGCAGAACGCCGGATTCCGGGAGTATGTCTCGGAAAAGGGTAAGTGGGCAGACGAGGATGGTTCGGTTCTAGCTCGCGTTGGCACAGGCACTTCAGCCCGTGACGCCTTCGAGGCATGGTACAGGATTCGGAAGCAGTACTTCCTTGAATATCCTGCCTACTGCGCAAGACTCGATGGAGTGACTGGTCAGAGCCTCGTTGTGCAGCGTAGCGCTGGCTCGTAATCCTCAGTTTAAATTCGTAATCGTGGTATGGGGGATTAGACTTAAGCTAGTCCCCTATACTTACTTCGTAAGGAATACATATGCAGCACATGACTCTCGTTAATCGTACAAATAAGAAGTTGAAGGGTGTTTGGGACGGCCGTCAGTATGATCTCGCTCCAGGGAAGCACTCATTCCCTGAAGCCATTGCTATGAAGTTCAGGGAACAGAATCCTATAATGGGTTCACAGGATCCACGGACTCTAGAGATGCAGTACCTTATTGGTATTGAGGAAATGCATGATGATTGTTCACCTCTAGATGCCATCCCAGTCTCTCCAACTGGTGAGAAGTGGGATGGTAATAAGATGCCTGACGCAAACCTAAGACAGGTCATCAAGGGGGACGGGGTGTATAATCCCTACCGTGATGGTGCTCCGAAGCTTCCAACCGATACGCAGGGCTGGGTTAAACCGTAATGCTACCCAACTGGATCCCCGACCAAAACAGGTTTAAACTGTCCGGCCCACCAAAATATTGGCTGCGACAGTTGTGGGATTTTGACAACTCTCTCGTCGTAGTGCCATCCAGGATGGGATTCTATTATCGCCTTGCACAGAGACGTAAACTTCAACTCGCAGAGAACATTGTGAATGATGCTCTGTTTAAAGAGTCTGATACACAGATGTTGGCATCGTATAGTCTTGTTCCTGTTACTACCATTGTTGCTACAGCAAACTGGAGCAACCCTATGATGTTTGAAGAGCTACGACAACGTGCTCCTTGGCGACTTGGTGGTGCCGATAAAGTTAACCAGATGCTGGACGAGCAAGATTGGAAGGCAGAACTCGACAAGCGTGCTAAGACAGATGAACATCTATCATACCTCGGAAAGGATGGATGGAATCTCTACAACAAGAAGATTGGCCTACGCTCACACATGTACTCTCCAAAAGTTCCTAGGAAGGGACCATCCCAAGAGCCTAAAGCTCCAGGAATCATAATCCATTCCTAACAGGATCGTGCCCCTGTATGGTACGAGGCGATCCATACCCCGCATATTGTGATATGGCCAGCTCCTTCACTGTATCTTGAAGGAAATTGAGTAAAAAATGGCTCTAGCAACACAGAATGCAAACCTTGTTCGACAGAAGGCTTACAACTTCGCCAATTCCGGTGGAACCGTAGCAGGTTCTGCTCACGCGGAAATCTGGCGAGAGTTGAAGGCGTACTTCCTGCACCTCGCAGTCAACAAGGGCAACCCTGATCTCCAGTTCATTCCGTTCAATGCTGCTCAGGTCACAACGGCGGCTGGTTATAATCCAGACGTAGACGCATGTACATTGTATGCGGTGTATCTACGCGGTCGTAGAACAACTGGTACAACTGCAGCATTCTTCTCTGTACATGATGCAACGACTGATGCCGCAACCACAACGACTGTTTGGACGTTTAAATTCAATGTGACTGGTCAGGAGTACTTTGCTTCTTCACCAGATGGTTTTGTCATTGCAACAGACATTACAGTCGGAACCGCAACTACTGTTGGCGGAACAGTTGATTCGGCTGAAGCTGATGCTTGCGACGGATTCCTCATTATTGGTGCATAACACTTACTCTCTGACTAAGCAGATAAATTACTTCTAACGCGGGATAGGGCAAGCTCTTAGTGGCTTGCCCCTGCGCGTTGAGGATCAACATGGCAATTAGAAATATTCGGCGGCAGGCTACAAACCCTCTCGCCGCTCCGGGTCTTCCAAACTTTGCTCCTATTTATGTAGATTCAGATGACAACATTCTGAAGATCATTCCAGCTGGTTCTGGAACGACTGAGGTTCAGATTGCTGATGCCAGCTCTACCCAGACCTTAACCAACAAGACCCTTACATCTCCAACTATTACGTCTCCTACGATTACTGGCACCACATCTCTCGTTCGAACAGGCCAGTCATACAACTGGGCCCGCGCAAAAGTCGGTGCGGCAGCAGGATGGGTTCTTGGTGGTGGAGATAACCTAGCCTATGTAGCTACTATGGCGGCTTCTCAGACCGCTGGGACTTTGGTCATTCCGCTGGAAGGTATTCACGTTGGTGATACCATCACTGGTTATACAGTCAATGCTCAGGTCGAGTCAGGTGGTGGTACTGTAACCATCGATGCGGCTCTTCGTGCGATTACAAACGTCGCGGGTGAACCAACCGATGCAGCAATTGGTACTGGTATGACTCAGGTTAGTGTGGTGGCTGATACAGCTGTATCACAAACCAAGACTGGTCACACGGAAGTTATTGCTGTTGGGAAATCGTACTACATTCTTATTACTGCCACGACTGCTGCTTCAACGGATATCATTCTGCAGCACGGTCAGATCACTGTTACAACTTCGTAACTCGTTGGGGCCTCAGAGATGGGGCCTCCTTCTTTATTATATATGTCTATAACTCGTGAACAACTCGAAGCTCGGCTCATCGAACTTCGCAAACAAGCCGAACAACTCTATCAGCAATTCATAGCAACTAAAGGCGCGATAGCAGATATCGAGTATTGGCTTGCAGAGGATGCAAAACCTGCTGAGCCCAAGGAATAAATATGGCAGATATGCATCAAAATCAACCCATTCCATCTTCGCGACATGCTGCTGGTACCAGTACGCCTGCTGGGGTACTGTTTGTCTCGGCATCAAGGATACAAGCAGCTTATAACTCTGATGAGCAATTCAATCCTAATGCTAAGGGTATTAGATTATTCACAACGAATGATGCGGCAGGGGGAAGTACTGCAACAGTAAAGATTCAGGTTAAAGATCCTGTAGGGGATACTTGGACTGATCTTGCTGGTGCTGCAACTGCAGCTCTTGGAGCTGTGACTGGCTCTATTATCACTATCTACCCAGGTCTAACTGGTATTGCAGATTCTGCAGGTATAACAATTAACCAACACCTTGGATGTGTTTGGCGAGCAGTCCTCACGATTGGTGTAGCTACAGGGACCTCTAGCGTGGGTGCTGAATACTTGTTGTAATGCGAATCTTCGAGAAGAACGCTCCATTAACATTTAGTGAGTTAGAAGAGCTATACTTTACAGTAACCTCTCCAAACTACACATGGTGGCAACGACTGGTGAAATGGTTCTATAGACAATGGCATACACGAGTGGCAGATTATACGCGGGTGAGAAGACAGGTATCACAGTTACCGCTGTCGCCATTTCAACTACTAGTGAAAACATTCGAGAAGCCATAATTCAGGCCGACCCCTCAAACACAACAAACGTTCTAATTGGTAACGTTTCTGCTCAAGAAGTTGTTCTAACCCCTGGACAAGCAATCAATATTCCAATCATTTCCCTGTCACTTGTATATGTTAAGATGGCAAGTGGTATTGGGATTGTGAATTATTTAGCGAGAGACTAAGATGAGTTCAATAGGAATTCATGGCGGTGGTAGTACTGGCACTACAGAGGTAGAGATTGTAGCACCTCTGGGCCAGGATACTATGGCTAACTCTGTTCCGGTGGTTATTGCCTCGGACCAGACAGTTATTCCCGTAGATGTAACTGATGACGCCACAAGAGATTTAGGCAAA
>Ga0184637_10001245_pt1 | contig 17570 bp, 20 predicted proteins | sample PLM3_127_b2_FD_133143 | JGI IMG/M metagenome (GOLD analysis project Ga0184637, IMG submission 133143) | Groundwater sediment microbial communities from an aquifer in East River, Colorado, USA - PLM3_127_b2 | ecosystem: Environmental > Terrestrial > Soil > Riparian zone | place: USA: East River...
ACGCTGCCGCGCGACGTCGCGGGCGTGATCAACTACCGCGGCGACGCGCTGCCCGTGGTGCGGCGCGAGCGGCTGCTCCAGCCGGGCGCCGGAGCGCTCGATGCGCCGCAACACGTGCTGGTGATCAGCGATCGGCCCAGCAGCCCGCCGTGCCTCGGGCTCGACGTGGACCGCGTGCTCGGCCTCGTCGACGGTGCGCCGGCGCGCGGTCGGGGCACCGACCCGGTGGTCGAGAAGCGGCCGATCGACGGGCGGTTGGCCCACATCCTGGATCCGACGCGCCTGGTGGCGCGGGCACGGAAGGTGATCGAAGACGCACTCGCGCGGGGCGAGTGAGAAGTACCGGGGGGACGAGATGGCGCGAGTTCTGATAGCGGATGACGCGTCCTTCATGCGTCAGATGATCCGCGAGATCGTCGAGGCAGAGGGACACGAGGTGGTGGGTGAGGCGTCCGACGGCGACGAGGCGGTGGAGGAGTGGAAACGGCTCCATCCGGACGTCGTGACGATGGACATCGTGATGCCGAGGCGCTCGGGGATCGACGCGGTGAAGGGGATCATGGACATCGATTCCAGCGCGTGCGTGGTGATGTGCAGCGCGCTCGGTCAGGAGACGCTGGTCCAGGAGGCGCTCCAGGCCGGGGCGCGAGACTTCATCGTCAAGCCCTTCAAGCCCGCCTCGGTGATCGCGACACTGAACAAGGTGCTCGAGAAGGAAGTCTGAGCGTGGATCTGGCGAAGTACCGGACGATCTTCATCGAGGAATCGACGGAGCACTTCGCCGAGATCAGCCGCGCACTGCTCGAGCTGGAGAAGGATCCGCAGCGGGCTCCGGCGATCGACGTCGTCTTCCGGATGGCGCATTCGATCAAGGGCATGGCCGCTTCCCTCGGCTACGACTCGATCACCCTGCTGGCACACAAGCTCGAGGATCAGATGCAGGTCATCCGGGAGGCCGGGAGGATCGGACCGGGCGACGAGCTCTCGCTGTTGTTCCGCGGCCTGACCGCGCTCGAGGGCATGGTCGCCGCGGTGAGCGAGACCGGCGAGGCGCCGCCGGCAGAGCCAGGGCTGATCGCCGCGCTGGCGACGTGCACCGGATCTGTGCCTGCGCATGAAAAAAAAAAGACTGAGTCGCTAGTCGCCGCGGGACGTGCGAATCCCGTTGCTTCGCCTCGCCTCGAGGCGCCGCGGCCCCCGCCCACCGTCCGTGTCAACACCCGGACGCTCGATCGCTTCCTCTCCACGGTCGGCGAGGTCATCCTCAACACGAGCCAGATGCGGACGGTGTCGCAGGCCGAAGCGAGCCAGAATACCGGGCTCGCCGAGGGCCTCGACCGCATGGACCGCGTCGTAGGCGAGCTGCAGCGGCGCGCGCTCGAGCTGCGCACGACCCCGCTGCTGCGGATCCTCGAGCCGCTGCCGCGGGCGGCGCGCGAAGTGGCCGAGCAGGCGGGTGTGCGCGTCGAAGTCCAGCTGCGCGGCGCCGAGCTCGAGCTCGACCGCTCGATCCTCGACCGCCTGAGCGACCCGATGGTGCACCTGCTGCGCAACGCCGTCGATCACGGTATCGAGCCGCCGGCCGAGCGCAAAGCCAAGGGCAAGCCGGTGGTCGGGCGCGTGGTGATCGAGGCGCGCCGCGAGAAGGATTCGATCCGGATCTCGATCTCCGATGACGGCGCCGGGATCGACCTGGACGCCGTGCGGCGGCGCGCGGTCGACGCGGGCGTCCTGCACGCCGACCTGGCGGCCGACCTCACGCCGGAGCAGATCGCGTCGCTGGTCTTCTCGCCGGGGCTCTCGACCGCCAGCGAGGTCTCCGAGATCTCGGGCCGCGGCGTCGGCATGGACGCGGTGCGCGCGACGCTCGAGTCGCTCGGCGGCTCGGTCGAGATCGCGACCGAATGGGGGCGCGGTACGACGACGACGCTCGTCGTACCGATCACGGCCGCGGTGCAGCGCGTGCTGTTGCTCGGAGTCGGCGCGGAGACGGTGGCGATTCCGATCGCGAAGGTGGAGCGCATCGAGGAGTTTCCCACCGACAGCATCGAGCACTCGGGCACCGACGCCTTCGTGCTTCTGGACGACGAACTGGTGCCCGTGCTCGACCTCGGCGCGCGCATCGCGCAGCCGAGCGCCGCACCGGGCAAGCTCACTCACCTGGTCTTGACGGAGGTACGCGGCGAGCGGGTCGCGCTCTCCGCCGAACGCGTCGCGGGCCAGCAGCAGATCTACGTCAAGCCGGTTCCCGAGCTGCTGCGCGGCGTTCGCGCCCTCTCCGGGCTCACGATCCTCGGAGACGGGCGCCCGATGTTCCTGCTCGACCCGAACCAGATCGCATGAGCCGCTCGCTGGACGCCATCGACGAGGCCGAGATCGATCGGCTGCGCGAGCTCGCCCACATCGGCGCCAGCTGGGCCGCGAGCGCCTTCGCGCGGCTCGCGAGCCGCACCATCTTGACGCGGGTTCCGGTGGTTCACGGGCCGGACCGCTTCCGGAAACGCGGTGAATGGACGTCCGGAATCTTCTGCGAGATCTCGGGGGGCCTGTGCGGCGTGGTGGCGATCTTCATGCCCGCCACGACGCGCGACGCGGTCGTCGCGCTGTTGTGCGGCGACGCGAGCCCCCCCCAGGAGATGGTCGCGTCGGCGCTGTCGGAGTTCGGCAACATCCTCGCCTCCCAGACGGTCTCGGCGATCGCCGACACGCTCGGCACCACCATCTTGCCGGGCCTGCCGGAGCTGGTGATCCGCGATGCCGAGACCGCGCTCCAGGCGCGCATGTCGCCGCGCAACCGCCCGCCCGCGCCGCTCTACATCGAGAGCGAGCTGTTCGACCGCCAGGGCGAGCTCCGCGCGCTCCACGTCCTCTTGCCGGTGATCGACAAGTCACACGCGCCCTCGCGCTGAGCGTTTGATACGTTGCCCGCCATGCGCGGAGCCGACCGATGAACCCCGATCGCCTGCGCGAGCTGCTCGAATCGGTGCGACGCGGCGAGGTGGATACGGACGCGGCGCTGGAGCGGCTGGCGCGCCTGCCCTTCGTCGACGTGACCGACGCGCGCGTCGACACCCACCGAGCATTGCGGATCGGACTGCCCGAGGTCGTGTTCGCGCCGGGCAAGACTCCGCAGCAGATCGTCGACATCGCGAAAGCACTCCGCGGCGCCGGCCAGAACGTGCTGGTGACGCGCCTCGAAACGGAGCCGGCGCGACAGGTGTGCGACCGCCTGGCAGGCGGCGACTACGACGCCGTAGCGCGCACGCTGTGGATCGGTCCCACCGAGGTAGCGCCGATCGGGAAGGGCACGATCGCGGTGATCTCCGCGGGGACTGCCGATCTGCCGGTGGCGCAGGAGGCGACGCGCGTCGCCCGCTACTTCGGCAACAAGGTGGATCTCCTGGTGGACGTCGGAGTGGCCGGGTTGCACCGCCTGCTGGCGTCGAGCGAGACGCTGCGGTCGGCTCGCGTGCTGATCGCGGTCGCCGGGATGGAGGGCGCGCTGCCCTCGGTGGTGGGCGGACTCGTGGACAAGCCCGTGATCGGGGTGCCGACCAGCGTCGGCTACGGCGCCTCGTTCGGCGGCATCACCGCGCTGCTCGGCATGCTCACGAGCTGCGCCTCGAACGTCACCGTCGTGAACATCGACAACGGCTTCGGTGCCGCCTATGTCGCGACGCTCATCAACCGGCTCTAGCTCCCGGGTGCTCCACCTGGATGTGTTCTCCGGGATCGCCGGAAACATGCTGCTGGGCGCGCTGCTCGACGTCGGTCTGTCCCGCGCGGAGCTCGAGGCCGACCTCGCGGGCCTCGGTCTCGATCACCGCCTGGTGGTGCGACGGGTGCGACGCGGCCCGTTGGCTGCGAAGCACGTCGAGGTACGGGTTCCGGCATCCGGGGGGCGCGCGTCTCGCGATGACCACCTCCACCAGCGCGCGCGAGGGCGCGGTCGCGGGGACGCCCACGGACGCGCCTATCGCGAGATCGTGCGCCTGCTCGAGCGAGCGCGGCTCGCTCCCGAGGTCCGAAAGCTGGCGCTGGCGGGTTTCGAGGCGCTCGCTCGCGCCGAAGCGCGCGTGCATGGTGTTGCGCTGGACGCGGTGCACTTCCACGAAGTGGGCGCCGTCGATGCGATCGTCGACCTCACCGGCGCGGCGATCGGTCTGTTCCGGCTGGGGATCGCGCGCGTGACGGCGAGCCCGGTCGCGCTCGGCACCGGAACGGTCGAGACCCGACACGGGCTGCTTCCGCTGCCGGCGCCCGCCACCCTCGAGCTGCTGCGCGGTCTGCCGACGGTTCCGGCCCATGTCGAGTGGGAGACCGTCACGCCGACCGGCGCGGCGATCCTGCGCACGTGGGTCGACGAGTTCTGCGCGTTGCCGGCGATGACGATCGAGGCGGTCGGCCACGGCGCAGGTGGCGATCGGCAGAGCGGGCTGCCCAACGTCGTGCGCGCGGTGCTCGGCCGCAGCGCGGGCATCGGATCCGACCGGATCGCCTGCCTCGAGACGAACCTCGACGACCTCGTGCCCGAGCACTTCGAGTTCCTGATGGAGCGCCTGTTCGACGCCGGGGCTCTCGACGTCTCGCTCCAGCCGCTCCAGATGAAGAAGAATCGGCCCGGCATCCTGGTGCGCGTGCTGGCGCGACCGTCCGAGAAGCTCGCGGTGGCGCGTCGCCTGTTCGCCGAGTCGACCGCGATCGGGGTGCGGGTCTCCGAGGTCGATCGCGTGGTCTTGCGGCGCGAGAGCCGCCGCGTGGACACCCGCTACGGGCGGATCGCGGTAAAGGTCGTCTGGGATCCGGACGGTCGGGAGACATTCTCCGCCGAGGTGGACGATTGTGTCCGCGCGGCGCGCAAGCACGGGGCACCGCTGCGCGAGGTGGTGCGGGTCGCCGAGGAGGCGGCGCGCCGGTGAGCGACGTGCTGCTGGGTCCCCTCGACGCCGGGCCGTTCGATTTCGGTGAAGGCCGTGACGCCGCGCTGTGTCTCCACGGCCTGACCGGGACGCCCTACGAGGTCCGGCCGCTCGGCCTTGCACTCGCCGCCCGCGGCGTGCGCGCCGTGGGTCCGTCGCTTCCGGGACACGGCGGATCGCACGAGGCGCTCGCTCGGGTGAGCCACACCGATTGGATGGACGCCGTACTGCGCGTCCATCGCGAGCTGCGGGAGCGTCACGAGCGCGTGTTCACCGTCGGCCTGTCGCTCGGCGGATTGCTTGCGCTGTGGCTCGCCGCGGCGGAGGAGGTGGACGCGCTGGTGGTGGTCGCGACCCCGCTGCACATGCACAAGCGCTTTACCTCGCTGTTGCCGCTCGCGAAGCGCATGCGTCGCTACGTCGCGAAGCGGCGCGGCTCCGACATCCGCGACGCCGGAGCCCGCGCGCGGCACCCGAGCATGGCGGCGATGCCGCTGGCCAGCGTGCACGAGCTGATGCGCCTCCAGCGCCGCGTGCGGACCGCGCTCGGACGGATCACGGCGCCGATTCTGGTCGCGCACGGCAGTCTCGACGCCACCGCCCACCCCGACGACGCGCGGCAGATCGCCGGCCGGGTGTCTTCGGCCGAGCGCGAGCTGCTCTGGTTGCCGCGCTCGGGACACGTCGTGCCGGTAGACCACGACGGCCCCGAATTGGCGCGCGCGGTGGTTGACTTCCTGACCCGGACGCGGCATTCCCTGCGCTACGTTGCCGGCTGAGGTTAATTGCCCCGCGGGGCAAGTGATGGAGGGAATATGAGTCTGCCGAAGGCAGTCGTGAAGCGCGTCCTATCCGAGCACGCCGGGGGCATGCGGGTGTCCGGCCCGGCGCTCGAGAAGGCCGTGCAGGCGGCTGAGGAATACCTGGCCCGTCTGGCGCGAGCGGCGAACCAGTCCGCCGAGGACAACAAACGCAAGACGCTGATGGACGCCGATATCGCCAGCGCTCGTAACCAGGTGGGCTGACCGCGTCTCGGCGATCCGGGCGAGCCCGGACGCCGCGCGAAGGCGCGCAAACGCGAAGGGCCCCGGGGCACAGATGCCCCGGGGCCCTCGTCTTTCGTGGTCGCAGGCCGGCGCTACATGCCCATGCCGCCCATGCCGCCCATGCCGCCCGGCATGCCGCCGCCCGCGCTCTTCTCCTCGGGCTTCTCCGCCACCATCGCCTCGGTGGTCAAGAGCAGCGACGCGACGCTCGCCGCGTTCTGGATCGCGGTCCGCACCACCTTCGTCGGGTCGATCACCCCCGCCTTGAGCAGGTCTTCGTAGACCTCGGTGCGCGCGTTGAAGCCCTGCGCTCCCTTCGCGTTCTTCACCCTGTCCACGACGATCGAACCGTCGATCCCGGCGTTCTGTGCGATCCACCGCAGCGGCTCTTCCACCGCCCGCCGGATGATGTTCACGCCGGCCTTCTGCTCCTCGTTCTCGCCCAGGCCCTCGAGCACCTTCTGACAGCGCAGCAGCGCGACGCCGCCGCCCGGCACGATGCCCTCCTCGACGGCAGCCCGCGTCGCGTGCAGCGCGTCCTCCACCCGGGCCTTCTTCTCCTTCATCTCCGTCTCGGTCGCCGCACCGACCTTCACCACCGCGACGCCGCCCACCAGCTTCGCCAGCCGCTCCTGCAGCTTCTCGCGGTCGTAGTCGCTCGTGGTGTCCTCGATCTGGTTGCGGATCTCGCTGCAGCGGCCCTCGATGTCGCTCTTCTTGCCGGCGCCGTCGATGATCGTCGTGTTGTCCTTGTCGATCACCACCCGCTTGGCCTTCCCCAGGTCCTTGAGCGTCACGTTCTCGAGCTTGAGCCCGAGCTCCTCGGCAATCACCTGACCGCCGGAGAGGATTGCCATGTCCTGCAGCATCGCCTTGCGCCGATCGCCGAAGCCAGGCGCCTTCACCGCGGCCACCGTCAGCGTCCCGCGGATCTTGTTCACCACCAGGGTCGCCAGCGCCTCGCCCTCGATGTCCTCTGCGACGATCAACAGCGGCTTGCCCTGCCGCGCCACCTGCTCCAGCAGCGGCAAGAGATCCTTCATGCTCGAGATCTTCTTCTCGTGCAGCAGGATCAGCGGCTCGTCGAGCGTCGCTTCCATCCGCTCCGGGTCGGTCACGAAGTAGGGCGACAGGTAGCCCCGGTCGAACTGCATGCCCTCGACCACGTCGAGGACCGTGTCCATCGACTTGGCCTCCTCGACCGTGATCACACCCTCCTTGCCGACCTTCGACATCGCCTCCGACAGGATTGCGCCAATCGTCTCGTCGTTGTTCGCCGAGATCGTCCCCACCTGCGCGATCTCACTCGCGTCGCGCGTGGGCTTGCTCTGCTTCGAGAGCTCCGCGGTGATCGCCGCCACCGCCGTGTCGATCCCGCGCTTGAGCTCCATCGGGTTCATCCCCGCCACGACCAGCTTGCTTCCCTCGCGGAAGATCGACTGCGCCAGCACGGTGGCGGTGGTGGTGCCGTCCCCGGCCACGTCGGAGGTCTTGCTCGCCACCTCCTTCACCATCTGCGCGCCCATGTTCTCGAACTTGTCCTCGAGCTCGATCTCCTTCGCCACCGTGACCCCGTCCTTCGTCACCGTCGGCGAGCCGAAGCTCTTCTCGATCACCACGTTGCGGCCCTTCGGCCCCAGCGTCACCCGCACCGCGTTCGCCAGCTGATCCACGCCGCTCAGCATCTTCGAACGCGCGTCCTGATCGAATCGAATCTCTTTCGCCATGACCGTCCTCCTTACTCCACGACTCCGAGGACGTCGTCCTCGCGAATGATGATGTGTTCGTCGCCTTCGACCTGAACCTCGGTGCCCGAGTACTTCGAGAACAGCACCCGGTCCCCCTTCTTCACGTCCAGGGGACGCACCTTCCCGTCTTCACTCACCTTTCCCTTCCCGACCGCGATCACCTTCCCCTCCGAAGGCTTTTCCTTCGCGGTGTCGGGAATGATGATCCCGCCCTTCGTCGTCTCCTCCTCGTCGATCCGCTTCACCAATATCCGGTCCTGTAGCGGACGGATCTTCATGGAACGTCTCCTTCGCCGGCGTCTCGCTGGCCGGACTGGGTGGATGGAACCTGCTGCGCCCGGGCAGGGACCCTCGGGCCGCGCCGTCTTTGGCACTCACACCTCGCGAGTGCCAAAACGGGACGGGCAATGTAGCCACGGAAGGTCGGCCTGCAAGGAGATCGTTTCAGCTTCTGGGCTCCTCCCGCCGCGCGTCTCAGCCCATCCCAGCGGGCGGTCGATGCGTCATGCTCGGGAGCGAGGAATCGGATGGAGCCCGAGCGAGCAGCAGCGCTGGCCCGTCGGATCGCCGCAACACAGCGGCGCCTCAGCGGCATCTACCGTCTCGAGCTGCCGCTGCGCGCCGATCATTTCCTGCTGTCCAGCGAAGAGGCACGCGCTCAGCTGCCCGGCGCGGGTCCGCGAACCGGGCTCCTCGCGCTCGAGGAACACGGCACGCTGTGGCTGGGCCTCTACTTCGATCCCCGCGATGCCGACGATCCCGCGGCGATCCTGGAGGAGACGAGCCACTGGATTGCGGTCGTATGGCACGCGGCCCAGAGCCGTCCGGTCTCACCGCTCCTGCTCGAGCTTCAGGCGGAGGTGGATTGCTACGCGGTGGCGCGCACCGCGAGGGCGCCGGATCCGCTCCGGCATTTCCGGCAGCTCCGTTTGCGCTCGGATCTCCCGCGCGCCCAGCACAGCCGCTACGGGACGGCCCACGCAGCCGCGTTCCGCTATTGCCGAGGGCTCGAGCAGCGGTTCCCGCGGCGCTCCGACCTCTCGAACCTCTTGCGCGAGCTGCGCGGCTTCTACCGGCGAGCGCCCGAACAGAAGCTCGGCGCTGCTTGACTTTCGCTTCAACTTCGTGACTCTCCGGCCGATGGCCCTGACTCGCCGGCAGCGCGAGGTCTACGACTTCGTCCGCCGCTTCGTCTCGGAGAACGGCTACTCGCCCAGCCTCGAGGAGATCGGCGCGGCATTCGGGCTGGCCTCCGTCGCCACCGTCCACAAGCACGTTCAGCATCTGGTCGAGAAGGGTTACCTGCGGAAGGCGTGGAACCGTTCGCGGTCGGTCGAGCCGGCGGAAGAGGCGGCGGCCGCGGTGGCACTGCCGCTGTTGGGCACGGTGTCGGCCGGGGCGCCGATCGAGGCGATCGAGGTCCGCGAGCACCTGGAGGTGCCGGCTTCACTGGTTCCGGCCGGGCGCGAGTGCTTCGCACTGCGGGTGCGCGGCGACTCGATGATCGAAGAGCAGATCCGGGACGGGGACGTGATCGTCGTCGAATCGCGCCGCGAGGCCCGCGATGGGGAGACCGTGGTCGCGCTGGTGCGCGGCGCGGACGCGACGCTGAAGAAGTGGTTCCGGCGCGGCAGAGAGGTGCGGCTCCAGCCCGCCAACCCGCGCATGGGTCCGATCGATCTTCCCGCGGCGGATGTCGAGGTGCGGGGCGTCGTGCGCGGGCTGATCCGCCGCTACTGAGCCCGAGCGCGCGCCCCCGCCGATCGGTTAGCCTCGCGAGACCGTCATTTTGCTCGAGAAACCCCCCTTGCCGCACGTGCGCTTGACCCGCGCAGTCGAGTTCTCGACCTCGCTCCGCTACTGCAATCCCGACCTCAGCGAGGCCGAGAATCGCGTCCGCTTCGGGCGCAAGGCGAGCCACCACGGCCACAACTACCGTCTCGAGGTGACGCTCTCGGGTGAGCCGGACGCGACCACCGGAATGGTGATCGATCTGAAGGACCTCCAGGACGTGATCGATCGCGAGGTGATGACCCGCTTCGACCATCGCGACCTCAACCGCGACACGCCCTATTTCGAGAAGGAGCCGCCGACACCGGAGAATCTCGCGCGCGTGATCGACCGGGTCCTCCGCGCCGCGCTGCCGTCGGGTCTCTACCACGGCATCCGCCTGTACGAAGACGCGGACACCTTCGTCGAGGTGACCGCTTCCCCCGCGGAGCACGCGACGTGATCGCGCTGACGCGCCGCTACCGTTTCCCGGCTGCGCACGTGCTGAGTCATCCCGCGCTCTCCGTCGCCGACAACGCGCGCATCTACGGCAAGTGTGCGAACCCCGCCGGGCACGGTCACGACTACGGCCTCGAGGTCACCGTCGCCGGGGAGATCGATCCGGCGACCGGGCAGATCATCGAACGCGAACGGCTCGACGCGCTGGTCGCCCAGCGCGTGCTCGACCGCTTCGGGCACTGCCTGCTCAACGACGACCCGGCCTTCGCGTCGCGCGTGCCGACGGCCGAGAACATCGCGCTCGCGATCGAGGCCCTGCTCGGACCCGCCGTCGCGTCGCAGCCGGGCGCGCGTTTGTTGCGCGTCCGACTCGAGGAGACGCGCAAGAACAGCTTCGAAACCGGAGAGCCGCGATGAACGACGCCCCCGATCCGATCCAGCCGCTGATCACCACGATGCTGAAGGAGCTCGGCGAAGACCCGGGGCGCGACGGTCTCGAGCGCACACCGGTGCGCGTCGCTCGGGCGATGCGTTTCTTCACCTCGGGTTACGCACAGGACCCGCGCGAGATCCTCAACGGCGCGCTGTTCGAGGTCACCTACGACGAGATGGTGATCGTGAAGGACATCGATTTCTACAGCCTGTGCGAGCACCACCTGCTTCCGTTCTTCGGACGGATCCACGTCGCGTACGTGCCGAAGGGGCGCGTGGTGGGCCTGTCGAAGATTCCGCGCCTCGTCGAGATGTTCAGCCGCCGCCTCCAGGTGCAGGAACGGCTGACGACGCAGATCGCGGCGACGCTGGAGGAGGTGCTCGAGCCGAAGGGCGTCGCGGTGGTCGTCGAGGCGATTCACCTGTGCATGATGATGCGCGGCGTGGCGCAGCAGAATGCCTCGGCCGTGACCAGCTCGATGCGCGGCGAGTTCGAGGGAGACCCGAAGACGCGCGACGAATTCATGCAGCTGATCCGCAAACCGAAGCCGTCGTTCGCGTGATCGGCCCGTCCCGCCCATGGCCGAAATGAGAGATCTCTATCAGGTCCTGGGCGTCGCGCGCGACGCCGACCTGAACACGATCCGGAAGACCTACCGGAAGCTGGCGCGCAAGCATCACCCCGACCTGAACCCCGGAGACAAGGCCGCCGAGGAGCGCTTCAAGGAGATCTCCCGGGCGTGGGAGGTGCTCGAAGACAGCGAGCGGCGGCGCAACTACGACGAGTTCGGCGCGGTCTCGCTCGAGAGCGGGTTCGACGCGGAGAAGGCGCGCCACGCGCGCGAGGCGTTCGGCAGCCGTTTCGGCTTCGGACGGCGTCCCCGCGCGCAGGGCTCCGGAGAGGAGTTCGAGTTCGGCGACATCGACGACCTGATGGGGCGCTTCTTCGCGGGGGGAGCCCCGGGCCGCGGGATCCGGCTGCGCGGCGCCGACCTCGAAGCCGCGCTCGAGCTCGACTTCCTGGACGCGGTGCGCGGCGGCGAGCAGCGGCTCACCGTGCCCCGACCCTCAGCGGACGGGGGGATGACCCCCGAGACGATCGCCGTCCGGATTCCGCCGGGCGTCGATACCGGAGGTCGGCTCCGGATTCCGGGCAAGGGCGGCGCGGGCGTCGGCGGGGGGCCGCCGGGCGACCTCCAGGTCGTGCTCCGCGTGCGCCCGCACCGCGTGTTCAGCCGCGAGGGGCGCAACCTGAGCTTCGACCTGCCGATCACCGTCAGCGAGGCGATCCGCGGCGCGAAGGTCGAGGTGCCGACGCTCGACGGACGCGCGACGCTGACGATTCCGCCCGGTACCGACAGCGGGACGCGGCTGCGCCTGCGCGGCAAGGGTGTCCCGGATCCGCGCGGCGGAGCGCCCGGTGACCTGCTCGCCCGGATCCAGATCCGCGTGCCGCGCAACCCGGACGAGGCGGCGGTGCAGGCGCTCGACGCGCTCGAGCGGCTCGAGGACCGCGAGATCCGCAAGGAGCTCTTCACATGACGCACCAACGCATTCGCACCTCGGAGGTGCTCGTCTATCTGGGCGCCGAAGAGCACGCCGCGTTCTTCCAGGGGCTCCGGCAGGAAGGTCTGTTCGAGAGCGCGGAGCTCGAGCCCGAGGAGGCCGAGGAGCTCCGTCTGGCGCAGCTGCTGATGGAGGAGCTCGGCGTGAACGCGGCCGGCGTCGACGTCGCGCTGCACCTGCGGCGGCGCCTGTTCGCACTGGAGCAGCGCGCGCGCGTGCTGGCAGAGGCGCTGGACCAGCAGAGCCAGAAGCGCTGACGGACTCCCCGCCTTCCGTGCGGCGCCGCGCCTCGATCAGGATTCCACCCTCGACGCGGGAGCATCGAGCGACGTCAGGCCCTCGCGCACCGCGTACTTCGTCAGCTCGGCCACGTTGTGGAGGCCGAGCTTCCGCATCAGGTTGCGGCGGTGCGTCTCGACGGTGCTGGTGGCCACCGAGAGGTGAACGGCGATCTCCGAGGACGTGTGGCCCTCGGCCAGGAGTTGGAGCACTTCGCGCTCGCGCGGCCCCAGGACCTCGTGCACCGATGCCTCGTGGGGTGCCTGGCGCGCCGCGTCGACGACGTCTCCCGTAACCTCCGCGCATAAGTACTTGCGACCGAGGAGAACGGCCTCGAACGAGCGCCGGAGGTCGTCGTAGGCGTTCGCCTTGAGGACGTACCCGGAGGCCCCGGCGTCGAGGATCGCATGGACGTAGCGGCGGTCGGAATGGCTCGACAGAGCCACGACCTTGATCGCCGAGCCCTCAGCGCAGATCTGGCGCGTCGCCTCGATTCCGTTCATGTCGCGCATCGCGACGTCCATCACCACCACGTCGGGCTGCAGCTCGCGCGCGAGCCGCACCGCCTCCCGGCCGCTATCGGCCTCTCCGATCACCGAGAACTCCGCGTCGCTCTCGAGGATCGAGCGCAGGCTCTCTCGCAGCAGGCGGTGATCGTCCACCAGCAGGATTCGCGTCGTCATCGTGTCTCCCCGGTCTGCAACGGTAGAGAAATCCGGCACGTCGTACCCTGGCCGCGCACCGACTCGATCTCGAGACTCCCGCCGAGACGCTCGATCCGATTGCGCAGACTGACCAGACCGAAGCCCTGCGTCGGCGCCTCGGGCCCGAATCCCCGCCCCTCGTCCACCACGCGAAGCTCGATCGCGTCGGCGCCGGCCCGGAACGCCATGCGCGCCCGCGGTGCGCCGGCGTGCTTGGCCGCGTTGATCAGCAGCTCGCGAAGACCCCGGTAGAGAGCGACACGGGTCACCTCGTCGGTCGCTTCGACCTCGCCGTGCGCCTCGAGCTCGACGTGCAGGCCGTACTTGCTCTCGATGTCGTCGGCCAACCGCTCGGCCGCCGCTACCAGCCCCACGTCGAACAGCAATACCGGACTCAGCTCGAAGCTGAGCGAAGAGATGCGCTTTCCCGCCTGGTGGGCGAGGCCCTGGATCTCCTCGACCTCTCGGCCGCGATCTCCCTCGAGGGCCTTCTGGAGCGCCCGCAGCTTGATTGCGAGCAGCGACATGAGCTGGCCGACGTCGTCGTGAAGGTCGGCGGCGAGTGCGCGCCGTTGCTCCTCCTCGGCCATCTCCGCGCGGGCGGCCGCGTCTCGCACGCGGAGCTCCGCACTGCGCAGGCTCGAGCGGTCGTCGACGAGCTCGTAGAAGCCGCGGATGCTGTCGTCCTCCGCCCGGTCCGGCGCGTAGACGATCGACACCCAGCGCCGCCCCGCGGCGGCAAACGCGATCTCGCCTTCGAAGCGGCCCGTCTGTCCCGCGAGTGCCGCTCGCACGTGGTCTCGCACCTGGGCGTAAGTCGCCGGACCCACGATCTCATCGAGAGGCCGGCCGCGGATCTCGGCCGCGCCGAGGCCGTGCCAGCTCGCGAAGCTGGCGTTGCAGAACTGGTAGCGCCCCGTGGCGTCCACGTACGACACCGGCATCGGGAGCGCGTCGGACATCAGCCGCCGCTGGCGCTCGCTCTCCGCGCGGTCGTACTCGGCGCGACGCCGCGCGGAGAGGTCGAGCAGCGCGACGCGAAGCTCGTTCTGCTGCGACCCGGACGGTCGCTCCAGGATCGCGTGGAGCTCGATCGGAATCGACGGGAGGCGCTCTGGTCGCGCGCAGCTCGATCTCGATCGGGGCGGGGCGCTTGCCCGCGAGGAGCGCCCGGCGATGAAGGAAATAGGCGTCCTGGCTCGGCGCGGAGACGAAATCGGCGAGCTTGTAGCGATCGATCGCGGCCGGACTCGCGTCGAGCAGCGCGAGCGCGAACCGATTGGCGCCCCGAATCCGTCCCTCGAGGTCCAGCTGGAGATAGGCCCCGGGCGCGTTCTCGAACAGATCGCGGTAGCGCCCCTCCGACGAGGCGAGCGCGTCGCGGGATTCCTCCAGCGTCGCCTGGACCCGCCGGAGCTCCTCGTTCTGGATCTCGAGCTCGATCTGATGCACGTGGAGCTCGTGGAGCGTCTCCTGCGACGCGCTCTCCGCGCGAGCGGCGGATGCGTCCCCGGTGAGTCGGCGCTCGGCGCGGCCGCGCAGCGACGTGTCGTCCCGGAAAGGCTCAGCCATTCCCCTCGACCCCTTTCCCGCTCGCATCCGTCACGTCCTCGATCGCCACCAGGATCAGCTCCTCGGCCCCCAGCTCCGGCCTTTGGACCCGGCGGGCGTTCAGCAGCAGCCGGCGCCGCCCGATCCCCGCGAACTCGTGCTCGAGCGGGAAGTCGTCGAGGCTCCGGCTTTCCTTGAGGGCCTGCCCGAGGAGCTGCCGGAGCGCGGGGATGTCCCACGCGCCATCGCCGAGCTTCGAACACGGTGTGTCCTTGGGCAGCACCTGGAAGAGCTGGTAGAAGACGCGGTTCGCTCGAACCACGCGAAGCACCGAATCGAGGACGAGGAAGGGGTTGCGAAGCGTCTCCAGGAAGTCTCGCTCGAGCTCGAGGGCGGTATTGCTCAGCTCGGCGTGCTTCGCCCGTGAGGTGTCGACGAACACGATCGCGAGCCCCTCGATCGCGTTGCGCGCCGTGCGATAGGGACTGATCCGCGCGGTGTACCAGGCGCCGCTCGGCGCCGTCACCTCCCGCTCCGACGAGGCCAGGGTATCGAGAACGCGCTGGGCATCCGCCACCAGGTGGGGGTACCCGAGCGGGGCTGCCAGGTTCGCCAGCGGCCGGCCGACGTCGGAGTCGACGAGTGGGATCAGCCGCTGCACCGCCGGCGTGAAGCGCCGGATCCGCAGCTGCTCGTCGAGGAACACGATCGCGATCCCGGTGGCGGAGAGCAGATTCGTGAGGTCGTCATTGGACTGCTCGAGGCTCTCGACCTTGGCATGGAGTTCGGCGTTGGTCGTCTGGAGCTCTTCGTTGAGTGACTGCGTCTCCTCCTTCGAGGTGCGCAGCTCCTCGTTCGTGCTCTGCACCTCTTCGTTGGCGGAGGCGAGCTCCTCGTTGGAGGCCTGGAGCGCTTCGATCGTGCTCTGCAGATCGTCCCGCGTGGAGCGGAGCTCTTCCTCGAACTCGGCGATCCGGTCGCCCGGCGGGCCCGCGGGCTCCGGCGGGTGCTCGGCGATCAGGCCCGAGCGCTCGTCCAGCCGTTCGAACGTGATCAGCAGGGCGGGATTCGGCGCGACGGCCTCCGCCAACCGGGCCACGCGCAGGCGAACCGGAGCGAACCCGCCGTTGTTCCGCACGCGCGCGGTGCTCTCCACGACGCTGTGTTCGCCCTCGGATACCGCGCGCATGGCGGCCGAGAGCGGGCCGCGCAGCCCGCTGCGCGCCATGTCGAGCACGTTCAGGTTGGCCTGCCCGGCCGCCGGCTCGAGGAACTCGCCCGTGCGCCCGTGGATCTGCGACACCTGCCCTCGCGGATCGACCAGCACCGCGGGTGGCCCGTAGTGCTCCGCGAGGTGGCGGCGCACGAGGTCGGCGGGCGGGAGACCACGCGGCGGCCCGGCACCGGGCGCCGGCTCTCGCAGCGCGGATCTCGGCAGGGTCGCCCGGCCCGCCCAGTTGACGGGGACGTCGCGGCGGACGCCGGGCTCCGCGCGCCGGAACAGCTTCCAGGGACGGTCGATGGGTGTGAAGAGCTCGTCGAAGCCGGTGACGCTCTCGGACGATCCGAGCTGCAACAGCCCGCCCGGATTCAGGCTGTAGTGGAAGAGCGGCACGATCCGCTTCTGCGCGTCGGTCGAGAAGTAGATCAGCACGTTCCGGCACGAGAGCAGATCCAGCTTCGTGAACGGTGGGTCGTGCAGCAGGTTCTGCACGGCGAACACGATCGGCTCCCGTACCTCCCGGTTGACCACGAACGAGCGATCGTGCGGGCCGAAGAAGCGGGCGAGACGGCGCGGCCCCACCTCGGCGGCAATGCCCTCCGGATAGCGCGCGGCCCGCGCCGTCTCGATGGCTTGCGGGTCGATGTCGGTGGCGAAGATCTGCAGCTGCACGCGCGCCCCGAGGCGCTCGATCGCCTCGAGCAGCAGGATCGCGATCGAGTAGGCCTCCTGCCCGGTGGCGCAGCCCGGAACCCAGGCGCGCAACGAGGCACCGTCGCGGCTCGCGAGCAGCTCCGGCAGCGCCTGCTCGAGCGCCGCGAACGCCTCCGCGTCGCGGAAGAAGCCGCTCACGCCGATCAGCCAATCGCGCGCGAGCGCCGTGAGCTCCTCGGGGTTGTCCTCCAGGAAGCGGGAGTAGGTCGCCAGATCGCCGAGCTGATGGAGGTGGAGCCGCCGCTCGATGCGGCGCTGGATCGTGCCGCGCTTGTACTCGGAGAAGTCCTGCCGCGTTTGTGCCGCCACCAGCGCGATGATCTGCTCCAGGGAGTCTTCGGTGCGCAGCGCCGCCGCGGGCGGCCTCCGCATGGTCGCGACCTGGCGCACGTGCACGAGCAGGCGCTCGGCAATCTCCGGCGCCGGGAGCACCAGGTCGACGACGCGGGCAGCGATCGCGCTCGCCGGCATGCCGATGAACTCGGCGGACTGGGGTCCTGGGCCAGCGTGAGCCCCGCCCCGTCGCGAATCGCCGCGGGGCCTAGCGTGCCGTCCGCACCGGACCCCGACACCACGACCCCGACGGCGCGCTGCTTCTGGTCCTGCGCCAGGCTCCGGAAGAAGGAGTCGATCGGCAGCGGCGGGTGCAATCGCTCGATGCGCCCCTCGTGCCGCAGCACGCCGTCGTGCACGCCGAGGTACTGGCCCGGCGGGGCGACCTAGACCGTGCTGGCCTCGAGCTTGGTGCCGTCGCTGGCCTGTGAGACGGGCATCGTGGTCGCCTTCGCGAGGATCTCCGCGAGCAGGCTCGGCACGTTCGGGTCCTGGTGACTCACGATCACCAGCGCGAGGCCCGAGTCCGCGGGCAGGTGACGCAGGATCTCCTGGAACGCGTGGAGGGATCCGGCGGATCCGCCGATCCCGACGATCGGGAAGCCGGCGGTGGGGGACGAGGACTCCGCGAGCGGCGCCGTGGGCTCGGATGCGGCGCCGGATCGCCGACTCTTCTTCTTGCTTCGCGGCGCCTTCGACCGGGAGTTCGCCATCGCCCCCTCGCCGTGATTTCCGGATGCCGCGGCCGCCTACTTTACCTGATCCTAGTGCTGCGAGGGTCGCACAATCGAAGCGGGCCTGTCCCGGCGATGAAACAGCTTCCCTGG
>Ga0184637_10001246_pt1 | contig 17568 bp, 16 predicted proteins | sample PLM3_127_b2_FD_133143 | JGI IMG/M metagenome (GOLD analysis project Ga0184637, IMG submission 133143) | Groundwater sediment microbial communities from an aquifer in East River, Colorado, USA - PLM3_127_b2 | ecosystem: Environmental > Terrestrial > Soil > Riparian zone | place: USA: East River...
CTCAGAGGAAATATTTTGCCGTTCCTGAGTACCGCCGACACCGGCGGCGAACGCGCGGTGATCCATTGCTGGGGCGGCAATGGCCGAACCGGTCACGTGCTCGCGGCCTGGCTCGTTGCCGCATCATCGACAAGAAGATGGGGGAGACTCGGCGGGCCGCCCTCCGTGAGCAACACACGGAGGAGTGGCGGCGGGCCGCCGTGGAGGAGATCGCGTCTCTCCTGAAAGGGGTCGCCTAAACACAGGAGCGCTGCCGGTATACGTCGGTCCATTCTTGCCTGTGAGCCGAGTCGTCACCTCGTCCGGCGCCGTGCTGATGGCCACGGGGACCGGCGCGGTTGGTGTACCCCGATCTCCTCCGGGAGCACCTTAATACCCGCAGCGTCTTGTCTCGCTGAGTCTCCCTATGGTCGCCTGGACGGCGACCTCATGCGGAGGCGTCGGTGACGCTCACCATTGCCCGAAAGATTTTCCTTGGCTTCTGTCTGGTGCTGCTGGTGGTCCTGGGCCTGGGGCTCTGGAGCCTTCAGGCCACGCGGCGCCTGCATGCTCTCAACAGTCCCTCCTGACCCAGGCGATCCCGGCGGTGCGCGACCAGCTCGCCCTCATCGAGCAGATCTCGACACTCGTGCGACACGAGACCCGCTACGCTCTCGTCTCATATGGCCCGAACCAGCGGTCCGGAGGCATGCCTGGACCGAAAATGACTCGCTACGAGTGGGACGAGTAGCGCTTTGCCCCGCCCGCCCCTCTTCGGCCAACCGAGAAAAACGCGTGGCGCAAGAGGGGATTGTTTAGGTTATGATCTCTTCCATGCGCTGGCGGCAAATCTTTCTTCCGACGCTTCGAGAAGATCCGGCAGACGCTGAGGCCGTGAGCCACAAGCTCATGGTGCGGGCTGGGCTCACCCGCCAGCTCGCGGCGGGCATTTACGTGTACCTGCCGTTCGGGCAACGCGCCCTGGACAAGGTCACGGCGATCATCCGGGAGGAGATGCGCGCGATCGGAGGCCAGGAGATCGCGATGCCGGTCCTTCATCCGGCAGAGCTGTGGCAGCAATCCGGGCGCTGGGACGCCATCGGGGAAGAGATGTTTCGGCTCAAGGACCGAAACCAGCGCGACCTCTGTCTCGGGATGACCCACGAGGAAGTCGTTGCCTGGCTCGCGTCCAAGGAGATCCGGTCCTATCGGGACCTTCCCCAGATCTGGTTCCAAGTCCAGACAAAAGAACGAGATGAGGCCCGGCCGCGATCGGGAGTACTCAGAACCAGGGAGTTTCTGATGAAGGACTCCTACACCTTGGACCTGGACGAGGCGGGCCTCGCGAAGGCATACGATCTTCACAAAGAGGCCTATATTCGAATATTTACCCGGTGTGGCCTCAAGTTTTACGTTGTGGAGTCTGACCCAGGAATGATGGGGGGTGCCGGGGCTCACGAGTTCATGGCTCCCAGCCCCGCGGGCGAAGACGAAGTGAGTCGCTGCGACCGGTGCGGCTACGCCGCCAACATCGAGCTGGCCCGCTCGAAGCCTCTCAGAGTCAGCAGCTTCCCCGGTTGGGATTCAGTTGAAGAGATCCCCACCCCGAACGCCAAAACTATTGCAGAGGTCTCGGCTCTTCTGGGGATTGCTCCAGCCATGACGATCAAGAGCCTTCTGTACGTCGGATTGGATGGCGCCCCGTTCATGGTGCTGGTTCGGGGTGATCAGGAGATCCATGAGAAAAAGCTCCTTCGCCTCAAGGGAGAGTTCCGCCCGGCCCATCCCGACGAGGTCAAGGCCACATTGGGCACGGCCGTGGGTTTCATCGGTCCGGTTGGCGTCTCGGTTCGAATCCTCGCCGACGAGGTCCTCCGCGACGGGGCCTATGTCTGCGGGGCGAATCGGGATGGGTTCCACTTACGGGGGGTCCGCCCGGGCAAGGATTTCACAATCGCCACCTATGCCGATCTCCATATCGCGCGAGCCGGGGATGGCTGCCCGCAGTGCGACACTCCCCTCCAGGTGGAACCGGTCATCGAGGTCGGGAATATCTTCAAACTCGGGACGAAGTATTCGGTTCCCTTGAAGGCGGTCTATCTCGACGCCGAGGGGAAAGAGCGCCCCATCGTCATGGGATCCTACGGCATCGGCCCGGCCCGGATTATTGCCGCGGCGATCGAGCAGAATCATGATCCCAATGGGATCATCTGGCCGTGGGCCATTGCTCCCGCCGAGGTCCATCTTCTTCCCGTCAATGGCAACGACCAGGGACAGATGCGAGCGGCCGAGAACCTCGAACGCGAGCTGGGCGATGCCGGCTTCGAAGTACTCCTCGACGACCGGGACGAACGGCCGGGGGTCAAATTCAAGGACGCCGACCTCATTGGCCTGCCGATCCGGGTTACCGTGGGGGCCCTTTTAGCGAAGGAGGGGATGGTCGAGGTCCGGCTGAGGAACGAAGGGAAAGACATGAAAGTCTCGCCGAGGGACGTCGTCGGAAAGGTGAAGGCGTTGGCTGAACCCGTCCTCTGATTGAGCGGGAGCGCCCCCATTTTTGGTCCTTGCGAGGGGGCAAGATATGGTAAGATAGCGAAAAAGTGGGCGCTGCCCACTTTTTTGTTGCCTGGAGGGAAGAGGTGGCAAGGCGAGCGCCGGAGGACCTCCTTCAAGCGATCGAGGCCATCGCGGTACCGATCCTTGAGGCCCAGGGCCTTTTGCTGGTGGACCTGGAGTTCCGGCAGCGCGGGCGCCAGGGGCTTCTCCGGTTCTTCATTGACAAACCAGGGGGCGTCGGCATTGACGACTGCCAGCGCTTCAGCGAAGAGGTGGGGGATCACCTGGACGTGGCCGACGTGATTCCGGGTGGGTACGACTTGGAGGTCTCCTCGCCGGGACTGGACCGTGAACTCCGGAAGGAACGAGAGTTCCGGTGGGCCACGGGTCGTCTCGTTCGGTGCTGGACGGTGAGTCCGGTGGAGGGGAAGAGTGAAGTGCTTGGGAGGCTTGAGGGGGTCGAATCCGAGAGCCTCGTCCTCGACGCGGCGGGGAAGCGATGGAGCATTCCCCGCGCCCTGGTTGCCAAGGTTCGACTGCAGGCGGAGTTCCCGCGATGAACCGGGAGTTGCTCTACGTGATCGAGCAGATCGGTCGGGAGAAGGGGATCGAGAAGGAGGTCCTCTTCGAGGCCGTGGAGTCTGCCCTGCTGTCGGCTTCCAAGAAGACCATGGGGGCGGCGGACAACGTGACCATGCACCTGGACCGCCAGACCGGAGAGCTCAAGATCCTCTGTCGAAAGAAGGTAGTGGACAAGGTTACCGATCCCCAAATCGAGATGGGACTGGCTGAGGCCCGCGCCCTCGTCGCCGACGCCCAGGTCAATGACGAGGTAGACATTCCCCTCGCGCCGCGAGACTTCGGCCGGATCGCGGCCCAGACCGCTAAGCAGGTCATCCTCCAGCGGGTGCGGGAGGCGGAGCGGGAAGGGATCTTCGCCGAGTTCAGCGGCAAGGAAGGGCACATTATCCGGGGGGTCGTGCACCGCATCGAGCAGCGAACTCTGATCGTTGATGTCGGGAAGACCGAGGCGATCCTCCCCGAGCGTGAGCAGATTCCTGGCGAGCGCTTTAGCCCAGGGGATCGGATCCGGGCCTATGTGTTGGAGGTAAGGAAAAACCCGAAAGGGCCCCAGATTACCCTGTCGCGCACCCATCCGGGGTTTCTGGTACGCCTCTTCGAGGCGGAGGTTCCCGAGGTCGCGGAAGGGATCGTCCAGATTAAGGCGGCCGCGCGAGAGCCAGGCGAGCGAGCCAAGATCGCCGTCACCTCCACGAAACGCGATGTAGATCCTGTGGGAGCGTGCGTGGGGCTCAGGGGAACGCGGATCCAGGTGATCGGGCGCGAGCTCCGTGGTGAGAAGATCGACATCATCGAGTGGGCTGAAGATTCCCTGGTCTTTGTCTCCCGGGCCCTCTCGCCGGCCAAGGCCTCCTCAGTCACCTGGCACGGTGAGGGAGATGAGCGATCGGTCCTGGTGGTGGTCCCGGAGAACCAGCTCTCTTTGTCGATCGGCAAGAAGGGGCAGAACGCGAGATTGGCCGCCAAGCTCACCGGGCTCCGGATCGACATCAAGAGCGAAACTGAACTGGAGGCGGAACGACGGGCGGAGGAGGAGGAACGAGAGAAGGGGCTTCAACAACTCCTTGAACTTCCCGGCGTCGGGACTCAGTTGGCGGAGAGCCTCTACGAGCACGGCCTCTTCTCCCCTAAGCGAATCTCTCGGGCGGACGTTGAGAAGCTCAGGGAGGTGCGAGGGGTTGGTGAGAGAAAGGCGGAAAGGCTTCTCGAGGCCGCCCGGGAGTGGCTGGCGGGCCAGGCTCAGGGGTCTCTTCCAGTGACCGAGGGGGGCGATAGTGCCCAGTGAGTCGGGGCATCTCGCTCCGCACCTGTGTCGGCTGTCGGGCTGTGAACGAGCGCGGCCATCTCTTGAGGCTTGTTCGCCAGCCCGACGGGACCGTCCAGGCGGACCCTCAGGGACGACTCCGCGGGCGTGGGGCGTATATCTGTTGGAGCGAGGGCTGTCTCGATGTGGCGCTCAAGCGCGGCCGCTTCGCTCACGCCTTCCGAGGGGTGGCGCTGCTTCCCCCCGAAGGGATCCTCTGGGTGCGTCGCTTAATCTCCTCGCACGAAGCTGCCGATCGCCTTTGAGCGGAGACAATGCGCGTTGACGATCTAGCTCAAGATCTGGACCTCAGTAAACCAGATCTCCTGGCCCTCCTAGTCCGGGTCGGGACCCCTCCCCAGGACGATCACAGCGAACTTTCGGATGAGGCCATTAAACGCGCGCGGTTCTTTGTGAGAAAGCTCGCCGCCGCAGCCGAGGCCGCAAGGCTCAAGGCCGAGGCAAAGACGTTCAAGGCCGCTCAGGCGAAGGCCCTGCGGGCCCAGCGGGCCAAGGAGGCCCGTGCCCAGCAGGCCAAGACGGCCGAAGAGGCGGGCGAGACCCAGGCGCCGGCAACAGAAAGAAAGGGTGCTCCAAAGAAGAAGACTCTCGAGCCCGTCGTGGCGGTTGCTGAGAAGGAAAAGAAAGCTCCTGCCGCCGGAAAGGCGCGGACAGCAGAGCCAGCGGGGGCCAAGAAGGTCACACCAACCGTCGCCGCGTCGGCGCCCGCGGCTGCGCCTTCAATTCCTCCCGAGGCGCCCCTTGTCCCCAAGCCTGCCGTCATTCCCAGCGCCCCAGCGCCGTCTCCGGTTGTGAGGGTCCCTGCTTCTCCGGTCGAGAGGCCCGCGGAAAGACCAGCGGAAACGAAGGTTGAGCGGGCGCCCGAAAGGGTGGCTGCCAAGGCTCCAGAGAAGGTAGCGACGAGGCCTCCGGAACGAGTTCCGCCAAAACCACCACAAAAAGTCGCCGCCGCGGCCGCGCCTGCCGTCACAGAGAAGCCGAAGAAGGTGGTCCCGCTCCGCCCTCCGCCCCCGGTCGTCAAAGAGGCGCCTGCGGCCGCGATCACGGCGCCTCCGGCCAAACCGGTCAAAGAAGTCCCCGCCGCCGCTCCGCCAGTGATCTCCCGGCCCGTCCCACCGCCGCCCCCACCGGTCGAGATGACGCCCCCTCTGCCCCCTGCACCTTTCGCCGGGGTGCCCCCGCCACCGCCCGCCAAGCGGGAGCTCCTCCGACTTCCCGAGTCAGTCACGGTGGCCGAGCTCGCTGAAAAGATGAGACGGAAAGCGGGCGAAGTGATTAAGGTCCTCGTCGAGTCGGGAGTGATGGCGACGATCAACGCCCTCCTGGATCCGGGGGTGGTCAAGAAAGTCGCGGACGGTTTCAATTTCGACGTGGAATTCCGCACGCAGGGTGTCGAGCTGGTCGAGGAGGAGATCGACCCGAGCCGACTCCGCCCGCGGCCGCCGGTGGTCACGGTGATGGGTCATGTGGATCACGGGAAGACCTCCCTCCTGGACGCGATCCGCCGGACCAAGGTGGCCGAGAGGGAGCACGGTGGCATCACCCAACACATCGGGGCCTACCAGGTGGAGACCTCGCACGGGAAGGTCACCTTCCTCGACACGCCGGGGCACGAAGCCTTCACTGCCATGCGAGCCCGAGGCGCGCAGGTGACGGACATCGTCATTCTGGTCGTGGCTGCGGACGACGGTGTGATGCCCCAGACCACGGAAGCGATCAACCACGCGAAGGCCGCGAACGTCCCCATCCTGGTAGCCGTCAACAAGATTGATAAGCCGGGAGCCGATCCCGAGCGGGTCAAGCGCGAGCTCGCCAACCTTGAGTTGGTCCCCGAGGAATGGGGTGGCCGGACCATCTTTGTGGAGACCTCGGCCAAGCGTGGGACCGGGGTCGAAAGTCTCGTGGAGATGACCGCGCTCCAAGCGGAGATCATGGAACTCAAGGCCGACCCGACTCGCGCGGCCCGGGGAGTCATCGTTGAGGCCAGATTGGAACGAGGTCGTGGTCCGGTGGCGACCGCGCTGATTCAGCAAGGGACACTGCAAGAAGGGGATCCGGTCGTGGCCGGGCTTCACTTTGGTCGGGTTCGGGCGATGTTCGACGCGGCGCGGCGCAGGGTGAAGGAGGCCGGACCCGCGATGCCGGTGGAGATTCTGGGACTCTCTGGCGTCCCTCACGCGGGAGACACGTTGGCGGCCACGGGCGAGGAGCGAAGGGCCCGGCAGATTGCGCTCGGGCGCCAAGCCGAGGAACGGCGGAAGATCCAGCCCACGGCCCGCGTCACCCTCGAAGACCTCCACAAGCAGATCAAGGCCGGCGAGGTCAAGGAGCTCAGGCTGATTGTCAAGGCGGATGTCCAGGGCTCCGTCGAGGCCCTCGTTGAGTCGCTCGAGCGGCTCTCCACCGAGGAGGTCAAGCTCAAGGTGATCCATGGCTCCGTGGGGACGATCACAGAGACCGACGTCATGCTCGCCTCGGCCTCGAACGCCATCGTCCTTGGCTTTAACGTGCGCGCCGAACCGAAGGCCGCGGGCCAGGCCCAGGCCGAGGGTGTGGACATCCGCAACTACACTGTCATCTACGAGGCGCTCAATGATCTCAAGGCGGCGATGGAGGGGATGCTCTCCCCTGAGATCAGGGAGATCACTTTGGGCCGGGCCCAGGTCAAGGCGCTGTTCCCCATCTCGAAGGTGGGGACTGTGACAGGCTGTCAAGTCATTGAGGGGAAGGTGACGCGCACCGCACGGGTGCGCCTCCGTCGGGACGGACAGGTTCTCGCAGAGGGGACCCTCGCATCCTTGAAGCGATTCAAGGATGACGCCCGTGAGGTCCTCCAGGGGTTCGAGTGCGGTGTGGGCCTCGCGGGGATCACGGATATCCAGATCGGTGATACCCTGGAATTCTTTACCACAGAGGAAGTGGCCCGTACCCTTTAAGTGTTTAGCGATCAGCGATCAGCACAACAAAGAGGAACGAGGGTGATGCGTCTTGTGAGTCCTTGCCTGAAAGCCGACGGCTGATCGCTGAACGCTGACCTGGAACTTGTCATGTCAGCTATCCGGGTGGCGCTGGGCACCGTCGAGCTTCACCTCCCGGGAGTCAGCTCCCTGAAAGAAAAGCGTCATGTCTTGAAGGGAATCAAGGAAAGGGTGAAGAACCGCTTTAACGTTTCCATCGCGGAGGTCGACCTGAACGACACGTGGCAGCGCGCGACGCTCGGGATTGCCTGTGTCTCGAATGATTCCCGCCACGCCGACGAGCAAGTGGCGAAAGCGGTCAACCTTATCGAGGAGCTGCTCGACGGCTCCATTATTGATTATCGGGTCGAGATGCTATAACCATGCAGGGGAAGCGACTGGATCGCGTGAACCAGCTCCTGAAGGAGGAAATCGCAGAGATTATCGGTCGGGAGCTGAAGGATCCGCGGATCGGCTTCGTGACGGTGACCGAGGTGGAGACCTCGAAGGACCTCCGCCATGCGAAGGTGTTTGTCTCGATCTTGGGATCGGACTCCGACTGGGCCCAGGCCCTGGCTGCCCTCGAGAAGGCCGCGGGGTTTATTCACGGCAATCTGATTCGTCGTTTGAGACTCCGTGTCGTCCCCTATGTGGCCTTCCGTCCAGACCGCTCCATGGCGCATGCTGCCCACATCACGGAGATCCTCGAGACTCTGAAAGGGTCGGCGTCGCCCGGAGATTAGCTTCATGGATGGTCCTCAAACTCTCGCCCCAATTTTCGCCCGGAAGGGAAGCTATCTTTTCCTTGCCCACCTCCACCCGGACGGGGATGTCCTGGGCTCGATGTTGGGGCTCGGGCTGGCGCTCATGGGGCAGGGGCGGCGCGTGACCCTGGCGGGTCCCCACCCGGTCCCGGAGCCCTATCGCTTTCTCCCCGGGGCCCAATGGATTCAGCAATGGAAGGATGCTCCCGGGAGTTACGAGGTCACGGTCCTCCTGGACTGCCCGGATCCGGCCCGAACCGGGGGCCTCTTGGAAGCGGTCCGAGAGCGCGGGACCACGGTGGTGAACATCGATCACCACCAGGACAACCGTCGCTTTGGCGATCTGAACTGGGTGGATCTGAGCGCGTCGGCCACAGGCGAGATGGTCTACGACCTCCTTCAGCACTTCGGATGGTCCCTCACCCCGGAGATCGCGACCACCCTTTACACGGCCCTGGTGACGGACACCGGCTCCTTCCGCTACTCCAACGCGAGTCCCAAGGCCTTTCGGATCGCTGCTCACCTGGTGGCGGAGGGGGCGGCTCCAGCGCGGGTCGCGGGGGAACTCTACGAGGGGCGGAGCCACGAAAACCTTCGCCTCCTTGGCCAACTCCTCCAGCGGATCGAGACGAGTGCCGACGGGCGGGTGGCGTGGCTCGTCCTCCCCTCCGAGCTGGCCGGAAATCAGGACTTGATCGAGGCGGAAGACTTCATTGCCTACCCGCGCTCCATCCGGAGTGTGAAGGTAGCCCTTCTCTTCCGCGAACTGCAGCCCGGACAGGTGAAGGTGAGCCTTCGCGGCAAGGGCGAAGTGAACGTGGCCAAGATTGCTGCCCGCTTCGGCGGAGGTGGTCACCCGAACGCTGCGGGGTGTACTGTGACCCTTCCCATGGATGCCGCCAAAGCCGCCCTGCTCGACGCCGTCGCCCACGCCCTCCTCCAACACAATGAAGCTTCTCCCCAGGGCAAGAACCTGGGTGGGGGTCCAGGTGACTAGCCAGACGGTGATGCTCGCATCTCGCCACGGCACGAGTACGCGGTTGTACGTGAGGATTGGCGACGACTGAGAACGAAGTGAGGCGACGCATATCGACGCGGCACTAGATCGGAGCGGGCTCCTGCTGGTCGAGAAGGGTCAAGGGGTGACCTCCTTCCAGGTGGTGGCTCACCTGCGCCGACTTCTTGGCGTCCGCAAGATCGGTCATGGCGGGACGTTGGACCCTCACGCGAGCGGTCTCCTCCCGATCCTCGTGGGGGAGGGGACCAAGCTGACCCAATTCCTCACCGAACAGGATAAGGAATACGAGGTCACGCTTCTTTTCGGTGTGAAAACAGATACGCTCGATGTGACCGGGAGAGTCTTGGAAGAACGGCCCGTTCCAGATCTCACGGAGGAGGCGATCCAGGGGTTGCTTGAGCGCTCTCTGGGTGAAATCGCCCAAGTCCCCCCGATGTTCTCGGCGCTCCATCACCAGGGGCGGCGGCTCTACGAGTTGGCCCGTTCGGGGGTGACCGTAGAGCGGCCGCCTCGGACCGTCCGCATCGACACCATTGAACTTCTCAAGCTGGCCCTCCCCCGATTGAGCCTCAGGATCGCTTGCGGCAAGGGGACGTACATTCGTTCCCTCTGCGCGGATCTGGGCGAGGCGATGGACTGCGGCGCCACGGTGGAAACTCTGATTCGAACTCGAGTTGGCCGCTTCGCCTTAGCGGAGGCCGTGCCATGGCGCGAGTTGGCTGAACTCCTGGATCCGACGCCGCTCTGGGATCGGCTCCTTCCCCCGGAGGGTGCCTTGGCGCATCTGGCTGCCGTCGTTCTGTCCGAAGGGACCGTGGCGCCCTTCTGCCATGGTCAGGCCGTCCCTTCCGAAGGGGTGAGATCTGACCAACTCTATCGGGTCATGGGGCATGGTATCTTTCTCGGGGTCGGCGCGGGAACAGAAAAATCCACGCTTCGCCCCATTCGACTCTTCCATGCGAGTGCTGACAAGTCTCGACTTCATCCCGGCGAACGGGCCTGAGCAGGTCGTGGCCCTGGGCGGTTTCGATGGCGTCCACCGCGGGCACCAGGTAATTCTAAAGATGGCCGTCTCGCGGGCTCGCGCCGTGGAACTTCCGAGCCTTGCCGTCAGCTTCGATCCCCTTCCGATTGAGGTGCTTCGCCCCGCCGAGGCGCCACCCCCGATCACCTCCATCGAGGAGCGGCTCGGCCTCATCGCCCCCCTTGGCGTAGATGCCACGCTGGTCCTGGCCTTCACCGCGGAGTTTTCCCAGATCGAGCCGGAGGTCTTCGTCTCCGACATCCTGAAGGGAAGGCTCCACGCCCGGGAGGTTGTCCTCGGATTCAATCACACCTTCGGTCGCCGGGCGCGAGGGAACGCCCAATTGTTGGAGCGGATTGGGCCCGAACACGGCATGGCGGTCCACGTCATTCCTCCCCTGACCGTAGACGGGATCGTGGTTTCGTCGTCCGCGATTCGCGAGTTACTCCGGGCGGGGGATGTTCGAAAGGCGAGGGCGCTGCTCGGTCACCCCTACCAGATCCGCGGCGTGGTCCAGAGAGGGGCCGGCCGAGGGGCGCAACTCGGTTTTCCGACCGCAAACCTCAAACCTGACCGGGATCTCATTCTCGCCCCCGGGGTATACGCGGCCTGGGCCCATATCGATGACACGGTAGTCGGGGCGGTGGTTAACGTCGGCGTTCGTCCCACTTTTGGGGAGAGCGACCTGTGGGTGGAGGCTTACCTCCTGGAGTGGACCGGGGACCTCTATGACCGGTCATTGGGCCTCATGTTCCTCGAACGGATCCGCCCCGAACAGAAGTTTTCGGGGGTTGATGCGCTTCGCGCCCAGATCGCCAGAGACGTCAGCGAGTCCAGGAGGATCTTGGCCGAGCACCGCTCGTAACTTCAGTCAGCCCCGCCCGCTGATCCGTGAGTGGCATCTATATTTGTTGCTGAGGTTTAGGCCTCGTGGTACGATGAGATCGTACAATGAACCGCTCCCAACAATGCGTGGTGGCATTGGGTGCGGCGATTGGGTCGGACCCAGCGAAAGGATAACTATGGCCGTGACCGTGGAGCGCAAACAGGCGATCGTCCAAGCGTTTCAGAGGCACGAAGGGGACACCGGATCACCGGAGGTGCAGATCGCGCTCCTGACCGAGCGCATCAACGACCTCACAGAACACTTCAAGATTCATACCAAGGATCACCACTCCCGCCGCGGGCTCCTCAAGATGATTGGCAGGCGGCGGAGCCTTTTGGAGTACCTCAAACAGAAAGATTCCGAGCGCTATCGCGCCGTCATTGCGCGTTTGGGCATCCGGAGATAGGATCGGAATGTTCGGTGCTCACAGCTCGCTTGGGAGCCCCTGCCGGGCCGGGCAGGGGCTTCTCTTTTCTCATAGAGCCCCGGCGGCTGGGCCGCCCAAAGGCGGCAGGTAGGTAGGAAGGAAGGGAGAGGGATGGTTCAGGCGACGCAAGTGGAGATCGGAGGAAGGACGCTTATCCTCGAGACTGGCCGGGTTGCCAAACAGGCAGATGGGGCAGTGGTTGTCCGATACGGCGATACGATGGTCCTGGCCACCGTGGTGGCGTCCAGGAGCGCGATGGCCGGCGCGGATTTTTTCCCCCTCACGGTGGACTACCGCGAGCGGGCGTACGCCGGCGGCCGTATTCCGGGAGGATTTTTCAAGCGGGAGGGGCGGCCCGTAGAGCGAGAGATCCTCACGTGCCGGCTCATCGATCGCCCCCTCCGCCCCCTCTTTCCCAAAGGGTTTAAGAACGAAGTGCAAATCATCGCCTTTGCCATCTCCGCCGATCAGGAGAATGACCCGGACGTCCTGGCCCTGATCGGGTCGTCAGCCGCTGTCGCCCTTGCAGGGATTCCGTTTGCCGGACCGGTAGGGGCGGTGCGGGTCGGCCTGGTGGACGGGAAGTTCGTGGCCAATCCCACCTACGCCCAGCTTGCCGCCTCGGCCCTCGATCTCGTGGTCGCCGGAACTGACGACGCGATCCTCATGATCGAGGCGGGGGCCAGCGAGATTCCCGAAGAGACCATGCTGGAGGCGATCAGTTTTGGCCACGACCAGCTGAGGGCGACGGTGAAGATCCAGAAGGCCCTGGTTGAATTGGCCGGTAAGCCCGGCTGGCCGTTTCAGCCCCCGGTTGCCGAGGACCCGGGGCTGGAGACACGGGTCCGCGAGGCTGCCACTCAGAAGATTCGGGCTGCCATCGCGATTCACGAGAAGATGGCTCGGGCGCGAGCGCTGGACACGGTCTTTGAAGAGACCATGGCCGCCCACGGCGCCGACGAGGCTTCGCCTGGAAAGATCAAAGAGGCCTTGGAAAGAATAGAGCGCGAAGAGGTGCGCCTTTTAGTGCTGGATCAAGGGGTCAGGATCGATGGGCGTGGAGTTACCGAGACCCGCTCGATCAGCTGCCAGGCAGGACACCTGCCTCGGGCTCATGGCTCGGCCCTCTTCACCCGCGGCGAGACCCAGGCCCTGGTCGCGGCGACGCTCGGGACCAAGCAGGACGAGCAGAAGATCGAGGATTTCGAGGGCGAATCGTGGAAGCCATTCATGCTCCACTATAACTTCCCGCCTTTCTCCGTCGGCGAGGTTCGGCGTCTCGGGGGGCCGGGCCGGCGGGAGATCGGTCACGGGGCGCTGGCCGAGCGCGCCATTCTCCCGGTCCTTCCGGGGAAGGAGGCGTTTCCTTACACGATCCGCATTGTTTCAGACATCCTGGAGTCCAACGGGTCCACCTCGATGGCCACGGTCTGCGGGGCGAGCTTGGCCCTGATGGATGCGGGGGTTCCGCTGGGGGCGCCTGTCGGGGGAATCGCCATGGGCCTCATCAAGGAAGGGGATCGAGTGGCCGTCCTCACCGACATCATGGGGACTGAAGATCATTACGGGGACATGGACTTCAAAGTGGCAGGGACTCAGGCGGGCATTACGGCCCTCCAGATGGATATCAAGATCCACGGGGTTTCGCGGGCAATCATGGGGCGGGCGTTGAGTCAGGCCCGTGAGGCGCGCCTCTTTGTCCTCGAGAAGATGCGGGAGGCCATCGCCACGCCGCGGACCGAACTCTCCCCGTACGCCCCACGATTCGTCACCATCCGGATCAAGCCGGAAAAGATCCGGGAGATCATTGGCCCCGGTGGCAAAGTGATCCGCGGGATCCAGGAGCAGACCCGGGTCAAGATCGACGTGGAGGACGATGGTCGGGTGACGATCTTTTCGGCAAACTCCCACGCGGTCCAGCAGGCGATCGAGATCGTCCAGGGAATCATCAAGGAGGTGGAGCTGGACAAGATCTATGTGGGGAAGGTCAAGAAGGTGGTTGACTTTGGGGCCTTCGTGGAGATCCTTCCCGGGACTGAGGGACTGCTTCATATCTCCCAGATCGCCGAGGAGCGCATCCGCAAAGTCGAGGACGAGATCCAAGAGGGTGACGAGATTCTCGTCAAGGTGATTGAGGTAGACCCCTCGGGGAAGATTCGGCTCTCCCGAAAGGCCGCCCTCCGTGAACAAGGGGATGGGCCACTACGGGAGAAGCTCCGGGAGCCCTCTCGCGCCAAACAGAGCCCATGACAGAAGTTCTCCGGAAGTCGGTTCTCTCGAACGGCATCCGGATCGTGACTGAAATGGTCCCCCACGTTCGCTCCGTGGCCGTGGGGGTATGGGTCGAAACCGGGAGTCGCCACGAGCCCGGACCCCTCCGTGGTATCTCACATTTCATCGAGCACCTCGTCTTCAAGGGGACTGAGAGCCGAACCGGGCCAGAGATCGCCAGGGCGGTGGACTCCGTGGGTGGCCAGATGGATGCCTTCACGGCCAAGGAGCACACCTGTTTTTATCTCTCCGTGCTGGATCAGCACCTCCCGTTGGCCGTGGACCTTTTGACAGACATCCTCCTGAATCCCCGATTTGCCGGGGAGGACCTGGAGCGAGAAAAGTCCGTGATCTCTCAAGAGATCCGGATGGTGGAAGATACCCCCGACGATCTCATCCACGATCTCTTTGCCGAGCGGATCTGGCCTGGCCACCCGCTTGGTCGCCCGATCCTCGGAAGCTGGGAGGTCATTCGGGGACTCAGTCGAGAAGAGGTCTTGAGCTACTATCGGGCCGAGTACATTTCCAGCCGGATTACGATTGCCGTGGCCGGTCATGTCGAGCACGAACGAGTGGTGGAGCTGTTCAGCCGTCCGCTTGCCGGCTTGGCCCGTCCCGGCCAGGCCCGAGACGGTCTTGCGCCCAAGCTCGTCCCCCAGTGTGAGGTGATCGGGAAACCCTTGGAGCAGGTTCACGTCTGCCTGGGACTGCCGGGACTTCCTCAGGCCCATCCCGCGCGATACGTCCTGGCCATTTTGAACGACATCATCGGTGGCAGCATGTCCTCCCGTCTCTTTCAGGAGGTTCGAGAGCAAGAAGGGCTCGTCTACAGCATCTATTCAGCGTCGCTCGCCTTCACCGACGCCGGGCTTCTCTTTGTCTATGCGGGGACCGACGCGGAGAAGTTCGATCGGGTCGTCGCCCTGGTCCTCCGAGAGCTTCGGGAGATCCGAAACAAAGGGATCAGTCCCGAGGAGATCCATCGAGCGAAGGAGCACCTCAAGGGGAGCCTGGTGCTCTCTCTGGAGTCGACCTCGAGCCGGATGAATCGCTTGGCCAAGCAGGAGCTCTACCACGGCCACTTCATCACCCTGGACGAAATGCTGGCCGCCATTGACGCCGTCTCCTTGAGTGAGGTGCGGGAGATGGCCACCCAGCTCCTCGATGGGAGCCAGCTCTCCCTGGTGGCCCTCGGACCCGTTCACACCCCACCCTCACGCGATACGCTGACCCTATGAAACGACACCATGAGCGGCGAACTCAAGACGACGGAAGAGCCTCACGCATTTGATCAACCCAGGTGGGGGGGTCCAGGGGGAGGAGTGGTTGGGGCTCCCCCCCTGAGATAAGTCATGATCGACCGTTATTCCAGGCCGGAGATGGCGCGGATCTGGGACGCTCCCGCCCGGTACGCAAAATGGCTCGAGGTGGAGATCGCCGTGGTGGAGGCCCGGGCCCGCCGTGGCGAGATTCCGGCCGACGCGCTCGCCCGCATCAAGGCCAAGGCGCGCGTGGAGGCCGAGAGGATCGACGAGATCGAAGCCCGAGTCAAGCATGACGTGATTGCGTTCCTTGAAAACCTGGAGGAGGCCATTGGGGAGGATTCCCGCCACGTCCACGTGGGGATGACCTCGTCTGATGTCCTGGACACGAGCGTCGCCCTCCAGTTGCAGGAGGCGTCGACGATCCTGCTCCGTGACCTCGAGCGCCTGAGAGAGGTCCTCCGTCGACTCGCCCTCCGCGAGAAAGATACGGTGATGGTCGGACGGACCCACGGAGTCCATGCCGAGATCACGACCTTCGGTCTCAAGATCGCCGTGTGGTACGCCGAGACCGAGCGTAACCTCGAGCGCCTTCGGAGGGCGAAGGAGGTGGTTCGGGTCGGGAAGCTTTCTGGCGCCGTCGGGACCTACGCCCATCTGGACCCGGCCCTCGAAGCAGAGGTCTGCCGCGCCCTGGGGCTTGAGCCGGCGCCGGTTTCGACCCAGATCCTTCAGCGGGATCGCCACGCGGAGTACCTCACGACCCTCGCTATCATCGGGGCGTCACTGGAAAAGTTTGCGACCGAGATTCGAAACCTTCAGCGGACCGAAATCCTCGAGGTGGAAGAGCCGTTTGGCGAGGGGCAGAAGGGCTCCTCGGCCATGCCCCACAAGCGGAACCCGGTTGGCTGCGAACAGATTTGCGGGCTGGCCCGACTGCTTCGGACCAACGCGCTCGCGTCGATGGACAACATCGCCCTCTGGCACGAGCGAGACATCAGCCACTCCTCGGTCGAGCGCGTCATCCTCCCTGACTCCACGATCCTTCTGGATTACCTCCTCCAGCGGATGAACTCCATTCTCGAAGAGCTCCACGTCTATCCGGAGCGAATGCGAGAGAACATCGAGCGGAGCTACGGCTTGGTGTTCTCGGAGCGGGTTCTTCTGGCGCTCGGAGAGAAGGGTCTCAGCCGCCAGCGGGCCTATGAGTTGACCCAGCGGTGTGCCATGCGGGCCTGGCGTGAACGGCGGAGCTTCGAGGCAATCCTCTCGGAGGACCAGGAGGTAACGGCGGTGTTAGGCCCGGAGGGCCTGGGGGCATGCTTCGACCCCGCGTGGCCCCTGCGTCACGTGGATCAGATCTTCCGCCGTCTGGGCCTTCTCGGGTGAAGGCACGCGTCTTCGTCAGGCCGAAACCTTCTGTCCTCGATCCACAGGGGGCTCAGGTGCGCCGGGCCCTGGAAGGGCTCGGGTACCGTGAGGTCACCGACCTCCGCGTCGGGAAAGTCCTGGAACTGACGCTCGAAGAGTCGGATCCGGCCCGGATCTCCACGCGGCTCGAGGAGATGTGTCGGAAGCTCCTGGCCAATCCAGTCATCGAGGAGTACTCCTGGGAGATCGAAGGACTTGTCTCTCGCGGGGAATGGCATTAAGATGAACGTGGTCGAGTTTGCGCACTGGAGGTGCGGATGAAATTCGGCGTGGTGGTCTTCCCGGGGACGTGGAGCGACTGCGACTTTCACTATGTGATTGGTGAAGTCTTGCACCAACCTGTGGAGTACGTCTGGCACCGGGAACGAGACATCTCCAAGTTCGACTGTCTCATCCTCCCCGGTGGATTCTCCTACGGAGACTACCTGAGGGCTGGGGCCATTGCGGGGCGCTCCCCGCTCGTGGAGGTTCTGCCGGATTTTATCGACAAAGGTGGCCTGGTCCTCGGGAGCTGCAACGGCTTTCAGATCCTTTGCGAAGCCGGACTTCTCCCCGGGGCCCTCATGCGGAATGAGTGCCTTCAGTACCGCTGCCAGTGGACGCATGTCCTCGTGGAAAACGTTGAGACTCCGTTCACCCGCGCCTGCCGTCCCGGCCAGGTCCTCAAGATGCCGATCTCCCATGGAGAGGGACGCTACTACGCCGATCAGGCGACACTGGCCCAGCTCAAAGCGCAGAACCAGATTGTCTTTCGATACTGTACCGAAACGGGTGAGATCGTTCGAGAGGCCAACCCCAACGGGTCCATCGAGAATATTGCCGGGGTCTGCAACACGGACGGGGCCGTCCTGGGGCTCATGCCCCACCCGGAGCGCGCCAGTGAGAGCCAGGTAGGGGGGACCGACGGCCTCGTGCTTTTCTACTCTGTCCTGGGGAGTCTGGTCCAGGAAGGGAGCTTTCAGGCATCACGCTAGCAGGCTGATGAAAAAGGCCCATTTGCGGCGAAGGCTTTCCTCGGAGGGGGCCTCGACGGCCCCCTTCCGAACCTCCCCCTAGGGATTGCGCCGGCAAAGCCGGCGCTCGAATC